>JAABUU010001532.1_pt1 | contig 38459 bp, 42 predicted proteins | sample 5559301 | NCBI WGS metagenome assembly JAABUU01 (sample SAMN10711884, study PRJNA513360) | rock metagenome | isolation source: Antarctica rocks | place: Antarctica: Victoria Land, Richard Nunatak white | reverse complement strand
AACATCACCCACCCCCACACCCCCCCCCCCCCCCCCCCCCACCTCGGGCCCATTCTTTCCACCCCTCTGTCACCCCAAAGCCCCCAGCACCATTCCGACACACTAACAAAAATCCCCAGAACCAGCGCGCCCACCAGGCCGAGGAATCAGACAACGACACCAACAATTTGGCCGGGGGATAAGGAGCTGTGAGTTATAGTTTCGTATCTGGCAATGAGGGCGGGGTGGACATTCTGGAGAAGTGTGAGTTGGTGAAGGGGGAGAGATTGACGGTGTGGGATGATGATTTGAGACGCGGACGATGATTAACATGGAGGATGAAAATTAGTGCGGGGGGTTGCTTTGGTTTGATTGGCAAAGTTCTCTGAAATAGTTGTTGTTTCGAGTAGTGGGGTTTGTGCAAGTGATGTGGGAAGAGAAGGGAAGGGAAGAGAAGAGAAGAGAAAAGGAGTAATTAGGCAAAGCAGGACTACAGATGAGGCAGGGGGATGAAATTGTACTTTGTGAAATCGTTCAACTAAGCGGATGTGGGAAGGCTGAGTCGAGGGACGTTCATAATCAGGAGAGGGAGTTGGGTGGGGCTGGGGTGATGAGGAGGAAGCCGTGGTTGGTGAGAGGTTGTTTGTGGGAATGAAAGGGGGGGGGTTGTGAATGATGAGTAGATGGGATAGGGAATAGCAAGGAGTTTTTGAAGTGAGTGAAAAGGGATATGTACGGTAGAGTCGTCCAAGCTCTTCCCCTTTAGAAATTTGCCCTTGATTCTTCCACTACCAACCACTACCAACGACTTCTTTAACAACCAACTCTCCCAAATGACCCAAAACCCTCCTTCCCCCACTCCTCCTTCCCCCCCCCCCCCCCGGCAAATGCCACTCGCACCCACACCTAACTCCCACTCCCACTCCCACTCCCACTCCCACCCCCGCCCCTTTCCCTCCTCCCCACCGCCCTCTTCCTCACCCACTCAAAAACCGTAACCACGCCCACAAACGACAAAAACGCAATGACAATCGACGCGACGACGACGCCGGCGATGGCGCCGTGGGTGAGGGGGCTGGAGGTGCAGGTTTCGTGTCTGGAGTTGAGGAGGGTGGTTGGCGGCATGGTTTTCTGAGGTGATGTGGGTGGTGTTGAGGGAAGGTGGTGATGAGTTTCCAGGAGAATGAGCGGTAGATGACGGTTTGAATGCGGGAATTCCGGGTTGCTGGGTAAAGAGCTGGGGCTGAGGTAGAAAAGGTCGTGGTGGCGTAGGTTTGTTTGGTTTTTGGGTGTTTGTTTTGCCGTGGAGGGTGGAGGTGAGTTTGCGCCGCGGAACGGATAGGAATTTTTGAGATTTTTTGTTGGTTATTTGTTTAGATTGCATCGAGGTTGAAAAGTGGTTATCCACAAAGGAGATTTGCGATTTCAAGAGGTGACGCAGCTTGCGATGGCCTTTGTGATTTATGGGAGGAAGTTCACTGATTCGAGTAAGAGTCACAGATAACAAGAACGTGAAATGTGATCGGTGAAGGCAGTGACGACGCAAATACTGTAATGTAGGAATGATGGAACAAGTTCCCTATCAGGGGGCTTCTATGAAAAACAAAAAGAACGGGAAAATTCGATGGAGTACCCAGACACATTCTTAGACCTACAGTTTTGTCACTCCGTTCCTCTGCCAAGTCCTGAAGTACCATTTGGAACGAACCAAATCATCGAAATATACTTCACGGCTGAGCAATTGCACGGGAATCCCAAGAACACCAACAGCTGGAAGAAGAAGACTACATCCTCCAAAACTGGGTAAATATGAGTGTAACAGATTGGTTCTCAGCTTATCATCTCAGCTCGCGATTGGGGGGGGGCGAGGTAAACGTCGTCTCAATGATGCTACACCTTCTTCAATGCAGACGGAAGCAGGCCTGTTTGCGGCATTTGGTATGGAACAAAGACCGAAAGATGATACACAGTAAGACGCAATGTTAAGGAGAAAGACGCGAGTACAGTAACATGGAAAGATTAAGAAATTTTTACCAGACTAGTCCATCTTCTACCAGTTTCCCGTACCCCTGCCATGCGTACTGTACACACAACCTTACCAGAGACAGACATATTGCCTTTTGAGAATGAAGTCATGCCTCAAAGAGGACCCTGGCTTCAAGCTATGAATTTCTAACTCTTTAAACCTCTATTACCAAACAATAGCGCGCCTAATGCAAAATGCCCCTGAACGCTAAAGATGTTAAGAATTGCACATTGCGCAAGAAAACCATATCCATTGCGTACCCCTTGTTGTTAATGGACGTTACCTGCTTCCTATCGTTCGTTTTCGTAATCTGTCCTGCGATACTTAGCTGTTGAGGTAGCTTCTTATGGCTCCTGCAATGTATGATTATTAGCAATCTTTCACTTGGATCAATACCTTATGGGTCGGTGGTACTGACCTTGTAATTTGCTAGCACCTTCACCAAGTACCGCGCTTAGATTCTCCAAGTCGTCACCAGCGGTAACCCCAAACTTTCTGACGAAATCTCTCGCAGCACCTTCGAGGTCCCCATAGTTACCATACTCGTCTGCTTGAGGGATATCATCTTCTGGTCGACCAAAGTAGGCATTACTGGATATCGAGGTTGCGCCTTCAAAGCCTTGTAATCGGGATTTCGCCTCTGTTTGGGCGTTCGGATCAAAGTTGTTACGACCGAAGAATTCGTCGGACGATATGCCTTTTTGAGTGCCAAACTTAGACCTGGCATATTTCTCTTCGTCATCTGATCCGGTCAATTAGTACGAACCATTCGAACTGATGGGAGTGACGAACCATCTTGAGCAGCTCTGCTTGTTCCCGTAGAACCAAAGCCCATTCTTTTCGGTGCAGGGGTGGCGGTCTTGGCCGCTCCAACCTGTCCAAATCCAAGCCTTCCCACCCCCATGCCCAGTCTTTCCATATCACTAGCGCTATGGTCAGGCCCTTTTGTAGAGCCAAAGCTAGCTCTCGTCGGACTCAAAGGGGTGGGAGCGACAATCTTTGTTTTCTCGGTCACGGCTGCTATTTTGGTCTTCGACTCTGCAGCTGCTTCTTCGGCGTCAGGATCGTAACCAAGCTTTGCTATACGTTCCGCCTCTTCCTTAGCCTTTTTCTCAGCTGCCTCGAAATCTACAACATCACCCCCGCCAATTTTCTTCGCACCAAGCTTCTGCGTCTTCTTTGCACCAAGCACGTTCGCTTTTCGAGGAGCACCCGAAGCTGTGGTTTTGCGAATTGCGGAAGAAGGGATCGCGCGCGAGGCGGCAGGGTTTGCCTGTGATGAGTCGCTCTCAGAGCCGGCAAGAGGTGATTTCGGTCTCGTCGCACCATTTCCATTAGTGCCTGGATTGAGAAAAGGCGACGCCGTCCGGCTCACTACTGGGGGAGTCTGAGTTCTCGACGGGGGATTACTTGGACGCTTAATGGAGGTTTTATCCCATGATGAGAAGAAGTCGTCGCTTGGTTCTCCTGAAGGGGTTGATGTACCAGCGGTAGAGGAAGGAGCAGCAATATCGGTTATGACAACTTCTTCGGGGTATCTGGAACCGCTTAGCTAATAGTCTTGAAGTCGTTTGAGGCACGCACTCTCGGGCATCAGCACCAGCTCTTCTCTTGAGTTCGTCTTTATACTTGGCCGCAGCGTTTGAGGTGTACTTGATCTTAAGGTCTTTGCTCGCCAAGGCCGCTGTTCCACCGTGCGACTGGAAATACTTGGTTGCGGATTCATTCCCCCCAACCTTCATTGTCCGAAGTTGTTCCCATTGCCATTCTATAATTCGGGGTTCTTAGTTAAATGTCTGTAAGTTTGCTAGGTGATTCCATACGGTCAAGGTTTGTAGATCTAACGAACGAGATGTGTACCCCAAGATTGCGGTGGTTCGAGGAGCAGTCAATGCAGAGGTAGATGCCGAACGGAACGGATGACCATGTCGGATTTTTCGTACCACAGTCGAAGCATACCTGACTTGGTTCAGCAAAAACCCCATGCACCAGTAGAACGAGTCTCACCTTGTTCGCGGGCTTTGTCTTCAGCTTTTCGAATATCTTCTGAGACTGGGCTTTGGTTGCGGAGCTCATTTTGCGGGAAAGAAGCGCAGAGCTGAGAAGTCGTCCTGAATTAAGTACGCGACAAGTCACAGTAATCCACCGGTTGCACGAAATGATCCCACGAAGGCCAAGACGATGGGGATTCAGGTAAGCCACGGATTGTGGCCTTCGGACAAAATTACCGCTAGTAAACTTGGATTCCCGACCAGCTTCAAGGTTCCCCATAAACAGAGGCACGACTTGCCCACGTTCATCCCGCCGAAGCTTCTAGGAAATCATCATGAGACTACACATTTGGCCCACCACTTTCATCAGGCTTTCATGTCTTGAATTTCGTATTCAAGGACTCGGACTCAACCATGGTTTATTATATGCCCCACTTCGGAGAGGATATGCTACGCAAAGTACATCGCGAGGGTCGACTACCCCGTCCCGTAAACAGATAACTGTTGTCAATGACGACGGGAGGGTCCAATGGAAGGACCTTAGCAGAACGGAAAAGGCCGCTCGGACAACGCAACAGACATTCAATTTTGGATTGGTTTTGCTGGGAGCTGTCATGACAGTAAGACATAAATCCGGGATGGAAAAATCAAGCTCATACAAATTAGGGTGGTGTCGTATATCTCCTTTACAAGGAGGTCTTTTCTGGGGAAAGCAAGACAAGCCACTTCAACCGCGCTGTAGACCGAGTCCGGACCGATAATCGAGCGGTTGAAGTGCTTGGACCTGGCACAAAGATCCGAGCTTTTGGAGAACCGACATCGAACAAGTGGGCAAGAGCAAGGCCGATAGCGTATGTTAAGCCGGGAAAACCTCATTTCGCAATATCTGCACAGCTGCTCAGGGCATTTTAGGTCGAGAACGCATAAGGACGAGAATGGTACAGAGCATTTCCTGATGCATTTCAACGTGAGTGTCCTACGAACATCTTAAAGTACGCCTCTTGGACCGCCGCTTAGGTAATGCATAGGTCGAAGGTCCGCTGCGGTCGGGTGTCGTCAACCTTCATCTGGTCAAGAAGCCGGGGCAATCAGAGTTTGAATATAAATATCTTGCATTAGACGTAAAAGGTACGTAGCATTCATGCTTTCGCAAGTGTATACTTAGTCTCGCACAGGCCATCCAAGGATGTATCTCGAAAATGCCGACGCGAAAGCCCCCACCAACAAGACAGGACTCACCATGTTTGGTGTGAAGTGGCGGTAGTCCGCTCCAGTATAAGACGACCGTGCGACGAACCAGTTGTTCTGTTTCCCAGCTTCCCATGGCTATAAATTAATTCACCGTATCCTTGACCGCAGGCAATCGTATGGTCAGTCCACCCTTACGTCTTAACGGAACTTTCTGTGTCAATCCTACTGTGGCACAAGTGGTTCTCTTCAAGTCTCTTTTCCTTCATCTTAATTCTACCAAGCTTGATATGCTAGCTCGACAACTGTACTAACGACGAAAAAGCTTTTGGTCTTGGCTCCATTCCGCAGGGAGTATGGACCGTCCTATCCTGTTGGTGACCGACGAGCTACCCTCCGTAGGCGATGATATATCTTATTCGGATGTGCTAATGGCGTCGGAGCGTGGGAAAGCATCGGAAGGCCATTATCCACTACTCGACATTTAAATCAGCAGGATCGACATTCTGTGGGCATTTTCGTCCCGCAGCGCAATGCTGGAAGTCTCCTAAGGGGTACATGGTAGACAAGTCCTTCAAAGCGGAATTGAGTCTCCATGAGAGGTCCTTCACGTGTGTATGCAATGTAAGGCAAGGCTCCTCGTGGAAGTTGCTGCCAAGATTTGTTCCTTCCTGGAGGGCAATACTCGACACGTGCGTAAAGGCGTGCGCAATAAGAATGGGAAAGTAAATGGACTAAAAAGCAAGCGATTGTTGGGGTACAGCAATGATGGTGGATGGAACGGGAAATGGTCTCTACAACAGAGCAGTGAGCATGCAGCATAGACGATGTGAGACTCTACACGCGTGAAGACATCAATTTAGTTGGCGATGGTGATTCTCCGCCAATCATTCGTTGGAAAGGGTGGAATTCGAGTTTGCCAAGACATTTACCGCCCTCCCATGGGACGTCGCTAAGAAACCAAGTCAATGTTGACCAAAGACAATAAGCACCTTGTAAGGTCTGTCACAGGGCTCTTTGAAACAGGTATGAACAGTAAGTCTGAAACGACCTTGAAGATATCAAAATACCAAGGACAGTGACTTGATGCGCCAAGGTCGTCCAACACTTCGAATGCTTTGTCGCACATTCCTACCCCATTGTCATTCACCAGCGGCAACGTAACATATTAAAGTCAACAATAAAACTGACTCAACTGCCTGAGAACAAATACTAATAAGAATTCCTTTGTCTCTCTTCCTTTTGTTTGTCTGACAACTCATTGTGCTTTCGTTGACCTTATCTACTTCTCACTCCCTCAAGCAGGTCTTGCAATATTCGATCACTCTCTTCATCCTACAGCCATCGCTTCGATTTATCACCAACTACTTCGTAATTACTCTGCTGTGCAGAGACATTCTTCGCAATGCGTCTCAATTACACCGCCGTCGTTCCCCTCCTGTTCACGCTCGTCGCCTTCATCCTCACCTTGCTCTGCATCTTTGCAGGCTCGAAGCCAGGCTATGTGGCAAACGGGGACATGCTGACGCTCAATACGTCCATGCTGGGCCATACGACGCTGAATACTTCCAAAACGTCCTCTTCGCTCATCAACTCTATCGCGAGTACTATCAAGGGCGACATCAACGACGTCATAACGACTGTCACCAAAGACCTTGGCATTCATGACTTCTACAGCGCCCACGTCATGAATTACTGCGAGGGCTACTATACACCCACCGCATTTGCGAACACGACCGTTCAGCCGTCACAGAACATCACCAAATGCTCCAACCAAACGAGAATGTTCCATTTCGATCCAGCTGCAGTCATCCAGTCTGAGCTGAAGCCTGGTGTCAATTTGACAAGCCTCAAGTGGCCATCAGCGATCGAAGATAGCATACACGCAATCGAGGTTGCCAGCAAAGTCATGTTTGTCCTGTACTGCATGGCAGCCGCCACCGCAGGTGTCGCCTTTCTCGGTGCCATCGCTGGTTTCCTCACTGGCGCAAAACTGATCGCTCTGGCCAACACTTTGCTCTGTCTCATCGGATTCATGGCTTCGATGGTCGCGTCCGCCATTTCCACGGCAATCATCAACAACGTCGTCAGCACATTCAACAAACACGGCAACGACATCGGGATCTACGCGTACAAGGGCATGACTTTCATAGGGATGACTTGGGCTGCCACGATCTTGATCATACTGTCGGCTGTTGCTTGGATCTTCGAATCGCTCCTGCACAAGCGGAGAGCGGCCGCGTCTTTTCCCTGAGTTCTCTTAGCATTGATGCTGGGACCGGTCAAGGACGTCGTTGCGTTTTTCTGGCCTTTTAGATATCTAATTTGCACGCCTCTGGATTGCCTACTACATAGACAGAACGAAATACGATTTTCTTTTTTAAACAATACACCGCAATTAAAATGAAGCATAATCTGGTTATTTTGTTCCGTGAATGCTAATGTTAGGTACCCTTTCCACGGGTCACGGTTGAGATTTAGCGAGTCGTGGCATCCAAAAGAAGGAAATCTGTTTTTCAGCTCAGTTGCGGCTCTTTCAGAACCTGCTGGGGTGATGCGGCACCTCCTCTTTTTCGAGTGATGGATTTGCTACGCTCATTTCCTTTTCATTTTCACGGAGCCGCTGGCGTTTTTTCTTGCGTGCGAGGCGTAGCTGATAGGTCGGTTGTGACACGACAGAAATGAAGGTTTAAAGCAAGTTGGTGGGGCATTTGTTGGTCCCGAGTTGACATTACTGGATGATAGGACAGTTAAGGCTAGCGGGTTTGTTTTGATTTTACTTGACTAATCGAACCATCTCCACGAGCCCAAAGGCTCTGGCTGGTTCGCCCTCGAACTTCCCGCCCACAGTAACAAATCCTTCATAAGCACAAGTCTGCAGGCTGTCACTCGGAATCTCCTGGTCGCTCAGCGCGCTGGAGACAGTGATGGTGCTGTTCCCCGGGAAAGTAATATCCCACGCTTGCGGATACAGAACTCCAGTCACCGGTGACAGCCAGCTGCGGGTCTGGCTGAGACTCCACGTCACAGGGACAACTTTGGCTGTGCCGTCAGGGTACTGGAGCGTAGCGAAACGAATATGCTGTTCGGGACTTGCATTGGCCCATGCCCAAATCGAAGCCTTCACGTCGGATGGCGAATGGAGCTCAAAACATGTCCAATTGCCGGAAACGGGAGCGCCTGGGCCCCATTGTCGATCGTACCATGTGAAAGAACGTTCTGGGATGACGGTCATACTTTCGCCGTCTACCGTCAAGGTTCCTGCTGTACGGCCGCTTGGCATGGCCGATTCATTTGTGTCTGCGACTCCAAAGTCAAATTGACCGGAGCCGGCATTGTAGAGAAGAGAGTGATCGACTGTAAAGGTCAAATTGAAGGAATTGACGCCTGAATTAGATGTCGTTCGCAACTTGGAGATATTGTCCGATGTAAGGGCTGCAAATGTACAGTGGTCGTAGTCGAGGTCGAGCTGCAGACTGGGACTGGAAGAGTTACCAGTCGGCACAAACCAAGCCCAGTGCTTCAGACGGATGACATCCAGAATCGAGCCGCGATAATAATTGAAACCCGGTTGAACAGAGACGTGTGAAAGAACAAGATATTCATGACGATTAGACCCTTGAATGAATGAACTCGTCTAGTACGAGCCTGAGGCTGTTTCATTGATTAATTGAGTGTGTGAAGCCTCATATAGTACTGGGACGGTACGCTATATATAGTCAGCCAAGGATACAGCTCGAATCGACTTTCTCATTGATTATATATCCATTGTACTCAGTACAGGAGTGAAGTTCCATCCTTTGACCAACGTTGCGGACAGACAGAGTAGTGGTAAAAGTCCGAACATGACGAAATATGGTGGGAAACAATCAACTTGATCAGTACTCGGCGATATCGTTGATTCAATCTTCAAATAACAAAGATTGCTATAGAGAGAGTAACTGTTATATTTGAGCAGTACTCACACTAGCGCCGCTCTCGGAGTAGTATAGCTCGAAGCCGGATCATGGCTTCGGAGACGGATCATGGCTCGGAACTGGGTAGTTGCTGGTCATGAACATTAATTGTTCCACCGAAATTGGCTGCTGTTTGTCGCAGTATCTACCTTACGCAGCGCAACGGGCTGAGGGGAGTTCCGTGTCCCTACCCAATGAACAGGGTGGGGATGGGCCAAGGAAATGAGTTGGGGTGCACCCTATTGTTCCTCGTTGGGGTGGGTTTGGTTTGGGTTCCCAGATTGAGACGGGCACATCTATTGATGCTATTAATTATTATAGTAGTCATGGAAGAGCTTTGGGGAGCTGGAGAGCATGTACTGAGTAATTCGCTGCCTGAGAGCTTCACCATGACGACTTCAGCTTCCATTAGGACTTAGGAGAGGTGCTTCCAGGTAAATCATAACGCCTAAAGATGATGGAAAGAAGATGAAACAGGTTGTTTCATATTTCTTCTATGGAAGAAGTCGTTCGAGGGGGCGCAACAATCACTCGTACCTTAGTAACTTAGTAAGTACGAAGTGAAGCAACGCTCACCCTGCGCTCGATCATGAGTGTAGATATGATACCTCCTGAGATTTTGCGAGTCTTGGCGACAAAAGAGGATCAGTCGGAGCTCGCCCAGAGGCCGCCGCTTTAGCGAGTGAGCTGGGTGACCGGGGATGATGAAAGGCTTGCGCTCATGCTTTCTACACACCTACACCCAGAAGAGAACGCGCGCGCCCTCGCCTTCTCTCCATAGCCTAGCTCAATTGACCTCCAAAACAGGCTCCAAGATGGGCCATAGAGGGAAGCGGTGTGCCGCCAATTCTGGCTCTCTACCCTCTCCACCAACCTCTCCGCCACTCTCTCCCATCACTCTCTCCACCACATTCATGCTCGACTATTCTCTCCATTCTCTACGATCATGGGCTGGAAGGAAGTAGCGGCGGAAGAGCTGCTGGAGAGCGCCATAGCCAATGTTTACAAACAGCTGCTCGCTCCTTCAAACGGTAATGTGTCAATGGATTAGCTAAGGGCACCGAAAAGGACACCACGATGACCTATTCTGAGAAACATTATTGGAAAGCTGTCAAGAGCAGGGCAGGAAGCTCTTTGATCCCCGTTAGGCGGTTATGTTTCACTCACAGAGGCCACAGGGCAGGATTCAAATGTTTTGATCGTTCAATCACAACGCAACGTTTTGTTTCATTGAAATATTTAGAAACTGCGTGGTGTTCCGGCAACTAGTATTGGGAAAGAAATGAAGAGGCTTCAAGGCACAGTAAAGTCAGAGACTTTGGATTGCTACTCAGCGATGTCAACCTTGCAACTGTTACATTGCAACTGACTGCCAAAAGGAGGCGATTCTGAGGGTGACGTGCCCTTGGCCTTTCGCTAGCGGCTTCCAAGGCGCTGTGCCAACTGACGCAAACTCTGAAGCAACGTCTTCAAACCCCACCTGAAGTTCTAGCCACATGTATCTGTCTTGCTCTTTATGATCGTCGTACCGACAACTTCGTGGGTGAATAATCCTTTCACAAGGTCAACAGGGTGAAGGATACTTATCCCCGGTGCTATCTGCTGATTTTTCAAGAGTTCCTTGCACCCTCTGATCTTCTCCCTATCTGAGTCGTGTATTTGCGGTTGAGCCATGAAAAGTTCGTGGTCCTCGTCAACTTTGACTACCGAAATCTTTTCATTGGTATCGGTGTTGAACACTCCACCTTTCTCAGACAGCAAAATAATCTTCCGTGGCTGTAGTGATCTGGCTAGTTCGACGATCCCATTCACAGATAATATTTGACCGTCAGGAGTTTCGCCCATCACGATCAAGACGGGTATACAGTCTGCTTCTATTGATCTCTTGATCGAGCGCAGGTCCACCGCTTTAACTTTACCCACCAACCCGTATCGCCTCTTATCAAGGTATTCAGCCTCGAAAACGCCGCTAGTAATCGGTCTAGCTCGGGTCTCGGAGTCTTCGAGGGCTTCCACCAGCTTCAAATTTTCCTTTAGCGCAGCTGATCGCATCAAAGCCAACATCGGAGGATCCGTGACCTGAATTATTCTATCAGAACGAGATGCGTCATCCGCGGTCTCCAACATCTTGTCTATCTGAGATACAACATCATGTACGACTATGGGATAGATACCAACACGACTGAGAAGAGCCAGAGAAGACACTAGGCTGTCTAGATGCTTGGTAACGATTGAACTTCCGACCCTGATCAGAATACATTCTTTCGCAGAATCGAGGTTGAGGCCAGAAAAGTACTGCCGAGCTTCTCCTCTGATCTGATGTCGCCAAGCAGCTGAAGGACGATAGACCTTGTGGAGTGTAGTATGTCCCCCGAAGGCCGAGAAAATTGTCGAGTCGAGGTAATCGGCATACGAATTACTCGAGAAATGTGCAGTCTGGTTTGGAAAGGCAGCCGCATGGAAGCTTTGTAAGTGGCGATGAAACTTATCGAAAGTGTGGTCAGCGGATGGGTCAAAACATAGAACAAGGGTATTGACATGTTGGGAGAATGTTATGAGACTCATAGGATGCGAAACCCAGGATTCTGCAGATTGACAGTAATTGACAGTCGCGCATTCCGTTCGCGGAGCAGTCGGTATATGGCTGTGGACTCATCCGAGAAGACATTCTCTGCAGATATCACTGAGCGGACTACCACAGATCGCCCATCCACACTGCCCGATCACGTACGGCATCATACGGCTCGGCAGTCTCAGCACATGTCTGCTCTCAAGGTTCTCTCATCCTGCTCCTTGCATTACGCCGGGTCTTGTCATTACATCAATAGCTCTCTCAATTTGGGCATTAGAACATTTTTGGAAAGTCCAGTCCTCCCTGAACTCTCTGCAATTTGTTAGCGCGATATCTGTCCTCTACTCGTCAAGATCCGACTCAAAGGCCTCATATAATGACATCAGTGACCTATGGAGACTCTCTGATACAAAAGTCGGTGAAGAGCAGGGAAACCTGAATTGAGCTAAGATTCTACCTGTATTGTCCACATGCAGTATGGTGCAATGGCAATCAGGAAACTGTCGAATTCTCGCAAGACTCTATTGTCGGAGGTCGTGGGGCCACTGCATGGCTAGAAGGTTTCCAGGTCCTAGCCGTTAAAGGTAAGGTAACCATTGTATCTCTTTGCAAGCTTGTCTATCTGAGCTGAGCTACAGTTGCCCTGTGCTCAGGTATCAATGAGTACCTTGGCTTTTCACTTGTAATCTTTGAGGACTTAGGGCCCGAAAAGTACAATGCCATTACTGTAGATTGATTGGATTATCGGTCCGGCAAAATGATCTATTCTATTCTATTCGTTGGTTCGGACACCCAATCACGTTCCCTATCCCTTTCATCCATCTACAATACTTAGTAGCTACGAACAGCCTGCGACCTCGGTCGTTAGTACATCCAACTTTCGAAGGAATACAATTAAGTTGTCACTATGAGTCCCACAGCCAGCGAAGAAGAGCCATCTATGCATTGCTCCAGAATGTCTCCGGATGGAGACCTGAGCTCTGAACCTCTTTCGAACGTCCCAGTTGCTACGCTACAAAGGGTTCGCCTAGACCTTCTTCAAGCAGGAAATGCGGCTGAAGCAGAGAAACTCTTTGGGGCTTGCCGAAAGGAAGGGTTCTTCTACTTGGACTTTCAACATGCTAAGAGTGTTGTTTCTGAAGTGGTAGAGCAGATCTATATATTAGAAGAGGAACTCTTCAACCTTCGGGAGCAAGAAAAGCTCCGGTATGACGTGGATAAGCTCTCCAAGATGAAGCTCAATGGGTTTGTATCCCCGCAGGGCATTTTAACCGACATCTATCAAAGTGGTTCTGACTCATGCTTGACAAGATACAAGCCCTTAGGGCGTAATTTCGGAGGCATCAAGGGAAAGCTTGATGGCTTTGAGACCTATTCGGTATGTCCACTAATGTCTCTCTGCATCGTCGCTCGAAGGTGCTGTGAGTTCATCTAACACTTTCCGTTAGATTTCAAAGAACAACATAAAGGGGCTAGACGATCCTATCAACTTTGCTCGGCCGGCTGTTATCGACAAGCACATGAGTACGTTGAAAGCCTTCACAGACTCCATAAATGATGTCTCTACCGTTTTGCTTTCAACTCTCTCCTGCTCGCTTGGTCTGCCCGCGGATGAGGGCCTTGAGAAATATCACAAGCCTGATACACCTTCGCCCGACATTATCCGGCTCCTGAAATACCATGCTCAGCCCGCGGAGGAGCTTGGCATCTGCCACACACCACATACTGACATGGGTAGCCTCACTTTTCTATTCACCCGGCAGCCTGGTTTGCAAGTCCTTTCTCCAGTATCCGGGCAGTGGGAATGGGTTCAGCCAATTACCGGTTGCGCGATCGTCAATCTTGGCGATGGTATGTCCCTGTTGACCAATGGATATTTTCATTCTTGTCTTCATCGGGTGGGACCTCTTCCTGGACGGTCGATGCAACTTCGATACTCGTTTGCATATTTACAGCGTGCTGAGGAAGAGACACCAATGACGGGTCTTAAGAGCAACTTGTTCCCCACTAGAGACCCGGAGGCTGAGGTGTTCACAAGCGGCGAGTGGTTACAGCGAAAATTTGGTATGCTACGACTCGAAACTCACAAGAATGATGATAGCTGGGTTCTTACTGGCCGAAAGAATGGAGTGCCGAATTGAGCTCTGCACCAATCGAGGCTCAGTTTGGGCTGCTGCCTCCTATTAAAGAGGCTTCTTACATCCTCAAGTTGCTGAAGAGGCTGAGCCTGAGGCTGAGGCGTCTGTCCGGTTTCTCTTCTAGCGTGTTTTAGTTTGCGTAATTAACGACGCTCGTTACAATGTAATCAGCAAAAATACATATGGAGCTTTCCCAACGTTCCACCTATGATCGATAATGCAATCTAGCTCAGCCAGTAATATGCTAGCATAACATACGCTGACTGAATAGTCGACTACGAAATGTAGAGCTGACCATTCATGCAGGTGGCATACGCAGTACCTAACTTCTTCAGTTAAATGATGCGAATGGCAGATTGTGGCCAGAATAGATCGACAGTGAACACACGTCAGGCACTATAAAGAGCGGAAGCCAATTCGTCAGCCGGTACACTCGAGTTGTTGACCCCATCGTGAACGAAACAGTCACTCTTGTTGGTCTACACAATCCTGGCGTGTTTTCAGCTACATGGTTCGGGTGGAACAGTTGCTGCAGCACCTAGACCGGAGGCCATAAATGACAGAGGATCCCTTGAACTCTGTGCCGTTGACGATGGTAAGGCCAATCATAGGCCAGGTGGAAGGAGCGAGATACCTCGCTGGTCTTCGCACAGGAAACAAGGTCAGCGCTGAGCATATAAGGCGCCCCAAGTCTACCTTGGGATGCATAATGGCTCAGGGATCAGGCTCAGAGAGTCGGCCCCTTTACCGCATAGGGATGAACCTTCGTGGTGAGTCACAAGTTCGTTAGTTGCCTTAGTCCAACGGTCGGGAGGATCGGCGTGTAGAGAGCGAGAGAGCCAAGAGGCGCGGTGTACTCTCGTGTCGGGTTTTAGTTTTCGATCGTATCATAAGCGGTCCTCACCAAACTCGGAGGAGAAAGAGATCAATTTGAGCTACAAAACGGTGATGCAAGTCGTTCTCTTTCAAGTATTCAGTTAGCTTATTAATATTGCAATAAAAGTACCTTGTTATGCAACTACCACCGTGCAACCGTAAGGTAGGTAGGTAGTTGGGCAGGGCGCTGTGGGCGCTTACAAGAACGGGCCGAGATGGCGGCGCTAGACGGCGAGTTCTAGGTGACGCTACGGAGTTTACATCCGTAAATCCGACCTATACAACACAGCAACCACAGCGAGTCCACAACTCCCCCCGATCCCATTACAATGCCCACCAAGGTCTATCTCGGGCACTCTGTACTATTTTCGAGGGTTATGAACTGTCAAGGGCCGTGCCTAAGACTTCACGAGCTGGTGTGTTGCCTCCCGGTATGCGGACCTCAGAGGTTGGTCATGGACCAAAGCCGCCTATCTTGTTGCAATTCAGGTCCAGGCAGAGCTTTATACTAGCAGTTGTGGCTATGGCTTGGTTTACGGTGAACACCCAATGTCCTCAAGCTGGCATACGGAATTTCGCTGATTTGGATGGGCCCTAGGATATCTTTCTCTACGGCATTGTAAGCGAACTTTGTATCCAAGTGTGGGTAAATTCAGCGACTGATGCGTCAATGTTCGTCCGCGAAGATTGTTCCGGTTATTCCATTCGCTTTGACTGAGAGGGTTGGCATTCAAGAACATGATAGTGGGTTTCGCAAGCGACTTCCCTCTTTGCCCTCGGTAGTTTTGGGGGGTTAGATTATATGGCTGGCATCTCTGATATGCCACGTAAGAGCAGTACTGGGTCGCAATACTCCTTGCGGTCTTTGGGGCTTCTCTGTTGATGCTGTCTCGTGAGTCCCATGGCATCCAACCGTCATAGATATGCAGAAGTAACCTTTCTCATTTAGCGGTGTTTGGATATGTTGCCGACCACACCACAACGCGGCGTTTCTCCATGATATTGGGTCTAGTGGCACTTGGTCTATCCACGACCCTCCTCTGTGTCGGGAACTCTATAGCAATGCTCATTGCAGGCCGAGTACTACAGGGAGCCTCTGCAGCAGTTGTAGGGTAATGGCCACAGATATCTTCTCCAAGCGTTCGTCTGCATACGTACTTTGCTAATGCTGAATAACTTTTAGAACAGTCGGACTAGCGCTTGTTGTTGATACAGTTGAAAAGGACGATATTGGACGAGCCATGGGGTACATTTCCATATCCACTAGTCTCGCGCTCATCCTCGCGCCATTGTTGGGTGGCATAGTATATGCTCGCTCAGGGTACTACTCAGTCTTTGCAATGGCCTTTGGCTTGATTGCGATGGATATTTTCCTTCGGCTAGTGATGATCGAGAAGAGTGTTGCAAAACAGTGGACGAGCACACTCCAACCAGGAGAGATACCAGTATCTGGAAACCAAGCGTCCGACACCTTCCGAAATCGTTCTATTGTTCCCAGGACTGACGGCACTGATCACAACGAGATGGGTCTGGATTCGATATATCCTACGAGGGAAACAGCAGAAACCTCTCCCCAGGGAGCACATTTGTCTATTGTGTTACTCTTGAGATCTCCGCGATTTGTCGCGGCTTTGTGGGGTATTCTCGTCCAAGCTATCCTGTTGACAGCGTTCGATACTGTATGCACAATCTACCCATCGATCAATATGAGGGGTCTCTGAAATTATATCATAGGTTCTGCCATTATTCACAGTGACAGTTTTTGGATTCAATTCCACGGGTGCAGGTGCGATTATGATCGCTATTCTCGGTCCAAGCCTCTTCGCACCTGCAATTGGTAGGATATATCTACTACATATTATGCTCAATATACTAAAGTTCTTGCACTAGGCTACTTGTCCGACCGGCTCGGGACGCGCTGGCTCGCTGCCTTGGGCTTCATAACCGTTCATCCATTCTTGGTGCTTTTACGTTTTGTAACGCATAATTCACTGAAACAGATTGTATTGCTCTGTGCTCTCCTGGCTCTGATTGGCTGCTCCCTTACCCTTTTGATCGCACCCTTGATGGCTGAGATTGCCCATGTGGTCGCTGAGAAAGAGGCAGGAAATCCTTCTGCCTTTGGTAGGAGAGGAGCCTATGCTCAAGCCTACGGGCTTTACAATTGTGCATTCGCAGCCGGGACTTTGATAGGTCCTATATGGGGCGGCTTTATGCTCTCAAACTTGGGCTGGGGCACGATGTCTTGGACCTTGGGCCTGCTTTCGATTGTCACTGCTGTCCCCACGATGATATATGTTGGCAACTGAATACGAAGTTGTGTTCGTCGTAAGCCTTCCATTGCGAAAATCCTCAATAAAGAGAGGCATTCATTGCGTCTGCAAATGTACCATCGAGTAGTTCTATGCTGCTCAATATCTATGAAGGGTGCAGTTCCAAAAAAATATTAAGATTTTGGCAATGCTCTGTTGACTACAAGAACATAGATCCTCCATTTCCAGCAATAGTATCGCCATTGATCCACCTAGCTGCGTCGCTTGCCAAGAATGCAACAATTTGAGCAACGTCATCTACAGAACCAAGCCTTTTTGCAGCACTCGGCAACTGTAGCAGAGATTCTCGCTTTTCAGCGGTTAGATCTGCAGCGGAATGCGTCTCTACGATACCAATGGCAATAGCATTAGCGGTCATTCCATGGCTTTTCCCTAATTCTAGTGCCCAGTGACGCGTCAGGCATTCCAAGGCAGCCTTCGAACAGGCATAAACTGCAAGATTATCGGCCGGCAAGCGTGCGAGAGTTGATGAACTACCGCATGATCAGGGCCTTCATATTCAAACAGGGTGAAGGGAAGGCCAAACATATTAATCACACGGCCTCCATTAGCGGATACGTGCGGAAGGAGAGATTGGAGCAGCAGCAGAGGAGCGCGTACATTGACGTTCATGATCCTGGCAATAATGTTAATCTCCATCCCAGAGTCACAGCAAGATGGAAGTGCATACTTTTCATACAATGACGGGTCAAATTCCAGTGATGTTGCAGGAGGTGTGTCAGCACCAGCATTATTGACCAGAATGTCTATCTTGTCAACATTGAGGCCTCTTAGTGCTGCCGAGATGACCATGTGCCCGCAATGGAGCTCACCCAAGTCGGTCTTGATGACTGTGGCTTTTCGGCCCAAGCTTGTTATTTCGTCGGCCAAGTGCTGTGCAAGAGAAGTGCTAGAGTCTGCTTGGTAGACAAGGGCAACGTCCGCACCGCGTTTGGCCAACTCTAAGGCAATGCGTGTGCCAATACCACGAGACGCTCCAGTAACTATAGCAACTTTGCCAATGAGGGATAATTCTGGCGGTAAGGTAAGGGAATCCATTTCTGCAAGTTCACAAGACACCGGAGGGGGCAATTGAGGAGTGACGGTTGAGATCCAACGAAAGGAGATTATCACCCTAACAGATATGGAGAGAAGTTCCTCTGCTGCGTCTCAATCCCGCGCAGACTGTGACACGCAAACATCTGGCTTGATACGTCATGTGGACCCATTTAGGCCTTTTACTCGAGCAGATCTGGTCCGCTGTGGTCCGGAAAAGCGGTGAGCTGCAATTACTCTGCTTATGTCCCTCAAGGGACTAGTGCTTTTGCAGCGCTGATTGCAATTTGCAATCCTCAGAATACCTTAAGCTTTGCATACCTAGGGGCTAAACTAGCTGGCCTGGCATCGGGCGACGTGACAGCCGCCCGGTGGCTACCGTTTTTGTGAGCGGCTACCCCGGAAGGCCATCCTAGGCACCCGGCGATAGCACATATGCTAAGCTGACAGCACTAGTATCCTCCTTCTGCCGATCTCATGTACCCTTACGGCTTTCTCTGTCCGAGGTCGGGGAGCGATCGGAAGTGATGCCAAAGAGATCGTCTGTTTAGATACAGTCCGCCTATTGGACGGAGAGAGTCGACCAGAGTTATCACTACTCACGCTCCAGACGGTGCGAAGATGCCCCTTAAATCGCACCGACACCGTGCTGGGAGGCAATCACATACTCCACCTCCCCCAAAGGCATATCTCACGGAAAGGCTATACACCTCCGAGTATTGGAACAACCGCCATGCTGGATGTAACAATGACATCAGAACAATTCCTAGAAATCGAGCCCATCAAAACCCAGGACGGCGAAATATATCTTCAGGATGTTGAACCATGCATCCTCCCTCCTATGGGTGAGGATGCCAGTGGCCTGATTCAACTCAAATTTATGACGATTGCGCTGGAAACGAAGATTCCATTAGAAAGCTTCTGTAGAGGTCTTGGGATAGAACTATTATCATTCTTCAAAACCGTATGGTTGTTGGTGCTTCGCAGCTATGTGGAGACAGACACGCTTTGCTTTGGATGTATGGACGGGAACTCGGACCCTCCTGAATCCTGTTTTGGTTTTAATCTGTGCAAGACTGATCCAGTGAGGCAGCTGCTTCTCTCGATGCAAGAGCACCATGGGCAACGCTGTACACCAACACTTCCTTCCCCTGAGTCTGGCCCATGTCCCAGGCTCTTTAACACCATGGTCATAAACCTAATACCGTCCGATGGACAAGATAGTGCTTCTAATAGGAATCTTCTTGTCCAAAACACATGGTCTTCAAAGGTAAGCCTGTCTCCCATGGTTCATTGGAGCACACCATATCGAATAGCTTGCTAAGAACGCACAGGTTGATGTCGCTCTGGTTGTCTCAATCATAGAGGCTAGATCTACCCTTCAAATCAACTACAATGCACTTAGAATATCAGACGATCAAGCAAAAAGAATATCGCAAACATTTCAAGACATTGCCTTCCGAGTTAGTTCCGACCCTGATCAACTGATTGGCTCCATAAGGCTTCTTAGTGCTTGGGACAAGGAACAGATATGGAGATGGAATAGAAACCCCCTCAACACTACACTGTCTTGCGTGCATCATCTGATCGAAGAGCGGACCCGAACGTGTCCGGATGCCCATGCCGTCTGTGCGTGGGATGGGACGCTGACGTACGCAGCATTGGATGACCTATCCTCTTCGTTAGGTTTGTATCTCAAGACACTTGGCGTTGGCCCAGAAACTTTCGTACCTTTGTGTGTTCAAAAATCGAAGTGGGCTGTAGTGGCTACACTAGGGGTCCTTAAGGCTGGAGGTGCTTGTGTCCATCTTAGTCCTTCATATCCTATTGATCGTGTTACGGATATCCTGCAGATAGTGGAGGCCAAGGTTCTGATTGTCTCCTCGGAATTCGAAACAAAGTTTGAGAGCAAAGTGGACCATGTGGTTTGCATATCCCAAACTCTGCTCGATGAAGGGCTTCCAAAACCCGGACAGTCCTGCAAGATTGTTCGGCCAGAGAATGCTGCGTTTGTTGTATTTACCTCGGGAAGCACTGGCCAACCAAAGGGAGTAATCAAAGACCACATATCGATCAGTACAAGCGCACATGCACATGCCGAAGCATTCCTTGTCGACTCGAGGTCTCGTGTCTTACAATTTGCTGCATATGTGTGGGCTGTTAGCATCTATGATATTGTTTCTACGCTCATACAGGGGGGATGTATTGTTGTCCCATCAGAGACAGCGCGAATGAACACTTTGGCATCGACGATCCGGGAGCTGCAGGTGAACCACGCCACTCTATCTCCGTCCATAGTCAAATTGATTCGTCCGGCAGACGCCCCTATGCTCCAGACCCTTGTATTAGGTGGCGAGGAGATCTCTAAATCCATTATTGACGACTGGTCTGACCATGTCCGACTGTTTAACAATTACGGTTCTTCAGAGACGTTGTGTTCAGTAACGTGCAGGCTCGAGAGAGGCGACAATGGTACAACACTGGGCTATGCAACCACAGCGAACAGATGTTGGATCGTAGATATAAATGATCATGATCGACTTGTCTCCATTGGTGGAATTGGAGAACTTGTTGTAGAAGGACGGATCATCGCTAGAAGCTATCTTCACGATCAAAAGAACACGGATACGGCATTTATTACCAAGCCTGCATGGCAGCACGATTTCCCTACCGGATTTCGTCAGCTGCTGCGATACTACAAAACAGGTGATCTTGTCCGCTATGGCCTCGACGGCAAGATGGTTTTGATAGGTCGTAAGGATTCCCAGGTCAAATTACGCGGTCAGCGTATAGAGCTTGCTGAGGTAGAGTACCATCTCCAGCGATACCTGCCTGATGTCGGGGAAGTCGCAGCTGGGATCGTTACAATACCGGAGGCGAAAGAGCGTAAAGCCCTCGCTGCTTTTCTTTGTCCAGGCAGCGAAGCGCAGGCTGTTAGTCCTAAGAATGGCTCCATTTCGATATGGAAGAGTCAAATTACTTTACTGATCAAAGGTCTTGAAGCAAAATTGTCTAGCTCTCTCCCAGCGTACATGATCCCATCGGTCTACTTTCCCATCACGAAACTCCCCCGCACAGCATCTGGAAAACTCAATCGGAGGTTGCTGGCCCAAATGGCATTAAGTTTTTCTGCTGAGCAGAGAGTTACCTACACCGAGAGCGCAAGTACATTAGAGACTACCTCTAGCGAAGCAGAAATTCTATTGCAACATTGGCGGCAGATTTTGCCAGTCGATTTGGCTACAGCTATCGCCGATGGTAACTTTTTCCACATGGGAGGGAATTCAATTGATGCCATCGAGCTTGTGGAAAGTCTGCGCAGTGACGGGTTTTGTCTGACAGTTGAGGATATCTTTCGTCATCCCACACTAAGCGCCATGTCCCGAATGCTAAGGGTTAATCAAAACCAAAGCGATGAGGCACCTGCACCCTTCGGGTTGATTCCACATTCGGCAATTGAAAGCCTATGCATCGAGGCAGCTAATCAATGCAATGTTTCTCGAGAGATGATCGAGGACATCTACCCATGTACTCCACTTCAAGAAGGACTGATGGCTCTTTCAATGCGGCGACGCGGAGCATACGTGGCCCACCATGTATTTGCTTTGCCAAAGAATTGGGATTTGGTGGTCTTCAAGGAAGCCTGGAACAAAGTCGTCTCCGAAAATTCCATTCTGCGTACACGGTTGATCCGAACAGAGAACCATGGTTGGCTTCAAATAGTAGTCCACGAGAAGGTCGAATGGTCTGTCGCAGGAAGCGTTGAGGCCTATCGAAACTCAACTCTAAACAAGACCATGGATTTTGGCGATCCTCTTATGCGCTGTGGTGTGATATCTGCTACAGGCACAGATGCAGCTCGATTCATATGGACAATGCATCATTCCATCTATGACGGTTGGTCCGTTCCACTCATTCTAAAGAGCGTGCAAGAAGTGTATCAACACAATCACACGCTAAAGGCCGGCGACTTCAACCGATTCATCCGGTATCTATTGGAAATCGACCGAGGGCTATCAGAAGCGTACTGGCACTCTCAGCTTGCCGATTGGGGGGGGCCAGTCTTCCCTCGTCTTCCGTCTACTGCGTACCAACCACATCCTAACACCATAGAGCGGTTGGAGGTCCACATGCCAAAGAACAGGACAGGCCTCACGACATCTACGATCGTTAGAGCTGCATGGTCCCTCGTTCTTGCACGATATACCGCAGAGAGAGACGTCGTGTTTGGCGCCACTGTTGCTGGTCGGTCGGTTCCTGTACAGGGTATTAAAGATATCATTGGCCCAACAATTTCCACAGTACCTGTACGCATACATCTTGACTATGAGCAAAAAGTAGAAGCATTCCTTCAAGATATTCAAAACCACTCCACGGAGATGATAGCTCATGAACAATTCGGGCTTCAAAATATTAACCGGATAGGGTCTGGCGCTGCTAGTGCCTGTCAATTCCAAAATCTACTGATTGTTCAACCAATGGTGGAGCAGAGTGGTGAAAGTGAGCTTGAGCAGATTGCCATTCACTCAACCGATTATCTCACTTTCGCGCTGACCCTAGAGTGCAGTTTGGTCAAAGATGGAATTAGCATCGAAGCCACGTTTGATGATACAGTCCTTGATTGCAGGCAGATGAAGAGGCTCCTGTTGCAATTCGAGCAGGTGTTGCATCAAATTCAAGCTGGCGTTGGAGACGGTCGGAAGTTACAAGACATTACAATACTATCTTCTGCAGACAAGGAGGAAGTTTCGAAGTGGAATTCTCACTTCCCTACAGTAGTGGACTCTTGTTTGCATGTTCTCATTCAAGAGCGTGCAAAGGGTCATTCTGCCGCACCAGCACTATGTTCCTGGGATGGTAAAATGGCTTACAGGGAGTTAGATGCGTTGTCTACCAGGTTTGGCAATGAACTTGCTATCCGAGGCGTTGGTCCAGAGGTTTTTGTGCCCATCTGCTTTGAGAAATCGTTATGGACCGTCGTAGCCATTTTGGCAGTTATGAAGGCAGGAGGGGCCTTTGTTCTATTGGATCCCTCGCATCCTGTGGAAAGACTGGGCAGTATGGTTCATTCTGTGGGAGCCTCATTGATTGTTGCTTCCCCTCAACAATTGCAACTATGCTTAGGCTTAGCCAAGAATATTATCTCCCTTGACCGAGCTTATGTCGAGCAGTTGACTGTCAACAGCCTAGAGCTTGCTTCAACTGTCAAGTCTCACAATGCACTTTACGCAACATTTACCTCGGGGTCGACAGGGAAACCCAAGGGAGCTGTCGTTGAACACCGTAGCTGCGTTTCTGGATTCCAAGCACAGGTAGACGCAGGTTTCTTCAAGGAAAACTCAAGAGTCTTTCAGTTTGCATCGTACAGCTTTGATAGCAGCATCGAGCAAATCCTTGCGACTTTGTTGGGAGGAGGTACCATCTGCATTCCATCTGAGAGTGAGCGGATGGGTGACCTTGCTGGTGTCATGAACAGACTCGCAGTCAACCTCGCAGATTTAACTCCTTCAGTCGCAAGTCTACTAGAGCCTGTGGAGGTTCCAAAACTCCGTGTTCTGAGGCTCAGTGGCGAGAGTGTCCCAAGCACTCTGATTCAGAAGTGGGCAGGGCGTGTACGCTTAGAGAACAGCTATGGACCTAGTGAGTGTTGTGTTACAAGCGTAGCAAATTGTCAGGTTTTGCTGGATACAGATCGCACTAACATCGGCCGCTCTATTGGTTGCTTGACGTGGATAGTTGAACCTAACGAACCAATCAAGCTTGCACCCATCGGCACGGTTGGCGAGCTTGTCCTTCAAGGGCCCATTATCGGAAGAGGTTACATTAATGATGCACAAGCAACTGCTGCGGCATTTATGGAACATGCATCTTGGTTAGATGTCAGTGGTAGATTTCCATCCCGACTGTATCGAACGGGGGATCTTGCACGATACGATAGTGGGGGGAACATACTTTTCATTGGAAGAAAGGATACACAAGTTAAATTGAGAGGGCAAAGAATTGAGTTGAGTGAGATCGAATGCCTTTTGGTAACGCAAGCAGCCGTGGCAGCATCCGTGGCTGTTGTACCACGCTCTGGTGCATACTGCGATCGCATAGTAGCAGCCCTTCAGCTGCGGATTCCTGCTGGAAGCACAGAGGACTTGAACAAATATGGAATTCGGTTGATTCCTACGGAAATGCTATCAATCGCCGACACGGAGATCACACTCTTACAGCTCTATCTGGAGAAGGTCTTACCAAAGTATATGATTCCTTCGGCCTGGGCTGTTGTCACGCAGTTTCCGTTACTGCACTCGGGGAAGCTAGACCGCAAGGCAATTGGTCAGTGGCTTTCAAACATCAACCAAGAAGAGCGATATGCTATTAGGACGGTTTCTTCCGATGCCCAGACTCTGTTACCTATACCATCAACTGAGCAATTGGCACTAGAACTCAGCACAATGATAGCTATGTTGGTTGCTAATTATGATGCACAGTTGGGAGCGAATATAAGAGGACAAGACATGGCATTGCAAAACGCTGGCTTGGATTCGATATCAATTATTGCTCTGTTGAAAGATATCAATAAGGTATACTCAGTAAGCTTGGATTTAAACATTCTACTACAAGGTATAACCATTCGAGAGCTTGCTCGACATATCGAAGGTACGAGAAACGGAGTTGTATCAAATTTCACTCGAGAAGTCGGTTCCACCAGATTGAATTTTGTCCAAGAAGTCGACGATCTCAGGTTTCAGTTCTTGGATGCCGTGATGTGCCAAGGGTATGTGACATCCTCAACGCGACAAGGTCAGCAGACAATCTTCCTTACCGGTGCCACTGGATATCTTGGAACTCAAATCTTACGAGATTCTCTCAATCGACCTGGAATCAGGAAGGTCATTGCTCATGTACGAGCTAAGACCCCGGCGGAGGGCATACAAAGACTAGTTCGTTCAGCCGTAGCTGCAAAATGGTGGTTAGAAAAGTATGCCGCTCAACTAGAGGTTTGGGTCGGGGACCTAGGGAAGCCTCTTCTGGGGTTGACGAAACGCCAGTGGCAGAGACTAAGCGGCGCCGCATTACCAGATGATTGCGTCAATATCATTGTTCATAATGGCGCAGTGGTCAATTGGTATAGCGACTATCCAACCCTCAAGAATGCAAACGTGCTTTCAGTGGCTTACCTGTTGCAAGCTGTGAAGATCTCAAGCTTCGCTACAAAGTTCGTGTACGTTTCTGGGGGGCCGCAATGGGACCCAGATTCGGAAGAAGATAGCGAGGAGAGCTTCAATGCTCAGCTAACTAACTCTAATGGATATGGCCAGTCTAAGTTGGTAGCAGAGAGATTGGCATTAAGCTCACTCCAGACACCGACTAGCTTTGAAAATCGGATATCGATCATAAAACCTGGGTTTGTCATCGGCACGTGTACCGAAGGTGTCGCTAATGTTGACGACTTTATCTGGCGGATTGTAGCTGGATCCATCTCCATCCAAGGTTACAGCGAAGAAACCGAAGCTTCATGGATATTCGTTACAAGTACCGATGACTTCTCAAGTCACGTCCTTGGTTGTCTAGACCAACATCAAGGCAGCACTCGGGCGGTACACAAGCTGCTGGGCGGCCTCACTGTTCGTGACTTCTGGGACGCGATAAAATCGAAGTGTGGCTTGGAGTTGCAGCCATTAAAGCATGACGAATGGTTGATGCGGCTTAGAGCGGACGTGGACGAGGAAGGTGATAAGCATCCTTGTTGCCCAATCATGCACATGTTAGAGCAAGGTCCGGAGGTGCTTGGTGCCAGGAAACCTGCGACTTTGGTTGACGCAGGCGCCAAAGCTAGATTGTTAAGGGCTATCGAAATGAATGTCCAGTATCTCTTAGATATCGGGTTTTTACCTGGCAAAGCCCAACCACAGCGAAAAATCAGACAGGAAGGGATCTTTCGGAGAAATGGAAGGGTGAGTGTGTAGTGCTAGTTTTGTTGGGATGTTGTATTGTTCGCAACACCGCTCAGGCGTTTACATAGGTAGGCTTGGGGCGACTATGGTTCCAAAAAAATGTCACAATTTATCTACTGCCCTAAGTACATCATACATACCTTCTGGGTGATATATTATACGCACGGAACTCCAGTCAACATTGACATTCTCCTCAGCACCACCTGCTTTTGAATTACCCAGGGCACCTGAATGGTCAGTGGCTCTGTAGCTTCATTGCGTGTCACTTTGGCTCCTTGCGTCTTGGGTAGAGCATGTCTGGATTGATTACTCTCATCTAAGAGCCACTGGTCTTCAAGAAAGCTAGCGACTCAAAGATCGAATTCAAGCCTTGTTGTCGAATACTGGAAAGGACTTAACAATGTCAGGATCTCTTTCAACAAGCGGGTTGTTATGCCTTTGAGCTTTGAGTTATGCGGCCACTCATCGTGTCAAAGAATTCGCTGAGAATAAATCATTCGTAGAAGATCGAACGTGATCTTTAAGATTATCATTTTAATAGGGAATTCAGGCACAAGCTCAGGCTCGCGCGACAGTGAGGCATCAAGGGGTGAGGTCCGGGCGGGATTTTGTCTTCTTGGCATGATACCTACCCTTAGTGGGGTATCAAAAACCCCTCCACCCACAACGTCAATTCCTCAGCATTTCCGACATTTTCCACGCTTTGTTTTCTATTTAAATCAACTCCAACTTATACGAGTCATTGCACGTAAGACCGTTTACTGATAGGTCATACCAAAGCCCGCTCAGTTGCACTCATCCCACCTTACTTCTCCACCGCATCCTTCACCGCCAACATGGGTAAAACCGCCATCCATTTCGGTGGTGGAAACATTGGACGTGGATTTGTTGGCGAGAAGCTGCATATAGCTGGCTATGAGGTGCCACGTCCTCCAGAATAGTCGTTTGAAGCTCGCTGACTCGTGGATGCAGGTTGTCTTCGTAGATGTTATGGACAGCATAATCGAGCAGCTGCAAAAGACGAAAGCGTACACTGTGACCGAGATCGGCGGGGAGGGTGAGAAGGTTAACAAGATTTCCAATTACCGAGCCATCAATTCCAAGACCCATGAGGCAGATGTGGTTAAAGAAATATCGAATGCGGAAATCGTAAGCCCCGCACTCTATTCATACAACCGTACCATTTCTAAAAGAGTACCTCCAGGTTACCTGCGCTGTTGGACCTAACATCCTGAAATTCATCGCTCCTGTCATTGCCAAGGGGATTGACGGCCGTACTGCCTCCGCACCCCTTGCCGTCATCGCCTGCGAAAACGCCATTGGCGCCACCAGCACTCTTGCCGGCTTCATAAAAGACCCCAAGAACACTCCCGAAAACCGACTCTCGTCCATCGACGACCGCGCTCGATTTGCTAACTCTGCTATCGACCGCATCGTCCCCGGTCAAGACCCCAACGCAGGCCTCAATGTCAAGATTGAATCTTTCTTCGAATGGGTTGTCGAGAAAGGCCCGTTCGCACCCCACTCCCCCCCCGACATCCCAGCCATCCAATGGGTCGACGAACTGGAGCCTTATATCGAGCGAAAGCTCTTCACCGTCAATACCGGACATGCGACTGCCGCTTACTACGGCCACAACCGCAAGAAGCACACCATTGCTGACGCGTTGGAGGACAAAGATATCAATGCTATCGTGCATGAAGCACTTGCTGAGACTTCTCATCTGATTGTCACAAAGCACGGCATCACTGTTCAGGAGCAGAAGAACTACGTGGAGAAAATCATAAAGCGTATCTCGAACCCTTACCTTGAAGACGTTGTTGAGCGTGTTGGCCGTGCACCTCTACGAAAGCTGTCTCGGAAGGAGCGTTTCGTCGGACCTGCACATCACCTTGCGCACCAGGGTGACAAGGTTAGCGCTCTCCTAGGAGCTATGGAGATGGCTTTCCGATTCCAAGATGTTGAGGGAGATGACGAGAGCTTCGAGTTGACGAAGATCTTGAAATCTAATGATGCTAAGGGCGTGGTGGAGAAGGTGTGCGGTCTAAGTTCTAACCATACCTTGTTCAATGAGGTTGTCAACGTGGTGGAAAAGGTGCAGAAAGACATGAAGTAGGTCGATGGGGTACTTGCTGAAAAGGTCAGCAGATCATCGGAAACACACGGTAAGGTACTTAGAAAAAGGATGGTTGCAGCTTGAAGCTCTCCATAAACGATCATTTTCACGACGGAGTTGTCTCTTGCCTTAGCTTTGCTACGATTTGTTCCAGAAGCATTATAGCTAAATTAGAGTATGAACACAACGGGTACGATTTGTTACTTCCCATTTCTTCTTTGCTCAATCTAAGTCTCTGTGTCTTGGCTTTCCATGGATTTCGTGAGTGAAGGCCTGCATCGCCCTTGCCAAACTAGGTAAAGTGAATAGATACTTGTTGGCATTCACATTGAATAAGAACTATGCTAGCTCAACACAGCCGTCCAATTGTGATTTCTACAAGCATTTCCATTATTTTTTCCGTATACCAGAATACCCCTACTGAAGCGCAACCCACCCACAAACATCATCATTTGTGTACAAGAAGAAACAACATTTGAGCGTGTACGGAGTTCGGCCGTCAACAGCAGGCTACAGTTACTTTCACCTCAAGAACCCAACCTTCCTCTCAACTCAGTCTCGAGACTAATCCGCCTCCTACCCACAAGACACTAGAGCCTACCTAATCTTTCTCAACGACAAAAACGAGTCAATGCTCCATCACGTCTTCCTCTCCATTTCGCGCTCTTATTCCCCCACTCTCGTTCGCACCTCCGACTCCCACACAGCAGCCAACCTCATCTTGTCGCAATTGGCGCTCCATATCGCGTCGTTAACTTCGCGTCGAACCTCACCGATCCCAAGCCAGTTGGGAGCAAAGAAGTACCGAATTCAAGACATCCTTTACGCCCTCGAGAAATCGCACGAATACAAATAGAAAAGATGGATGACGAAACGCTAAAGCAGAACAGAAACGAGCTGCTCGCAACGGTGGATCCAGGCGGGCCTGGGCTTGGACTGGGGAAGATAGCGGAAAAGTATTTCTGGGTCAGTACATGGGAGTCTAGAATTTCTGAGCCAATGGGAAAATTTCAGTATGGGAAGTTCGTTGCTGTGATGGTGCATCGGATCCGGGGCGAGGAGAGCTGCATCAAGGAGGTGCACCATTTCGTAGAGCTGCTGAGCTCGGAGCGAGATGTGGAATTCATGAGGCCGGCTGTGCCGCTCATACCGGAGCTGAGATACGAGATGTAAGCTACTTCCTAATTAAGAGCCGTAAAGTATGTTGATGGTCAGCAGTCCTCAAGTAAAGGGCAGATTCCAAATGTTGCTTTTGGTTAATCTCATTGGGAATGTACTTCGAAATCGAGCCCTTACATACACGATCAAGACAAAAGAAACGACATATGTCAATGGCCTTCCGAAAAAGGAGTTCGATCACATCAAAAGGCTGTTATATGGGCCTGGTGGTGGAGCCGGCGGCGGACCCCAGATGGATAGATTTGTTGGGTCTTTCATTGAGCTGGGGTATCCACGAGCTGGTAGGGAATGCATTCATTACATTCAGGCGCTATTTAGCAATGATACTAACGTATGGGGTTATAGCGTTGGAAGAGTCTGTACGAACAGCCCGAGGTCGTGGCCAACCGATAGAACGCGACTCGGAAGGCTTGCCTATGAATTTACGGCTGCCACCGACAGACGCGTCCATCTATACCTTTGCTCTCGGCCCGTCTTTATCAAATGGAATTTCTACCCTGACCACCAATTGCGGTAGAGAATATGACAGTCCACCAAGGGAGTTGCTCGAGGAGGTGACGACACTACCAATGATCAGGGACACCTATAGTCAGACATCTGATTCTTCTGGTAGTAGCAGCACTATCAAGGAAGTCGCTCCTTGTGGCGGGAAACAATCAGCATTCAAGGAGGTGGTGCTTCTCTAGGTTCAGCATACACGGCGGGATACAGATAGCAATAGGGGAACGAAGCCATCAATTGTTCAGCGTCAAGCAATGGAGGACATACAATCTGACTCGCCAAGAAGGCGTGATCAGGGGCAGTGATTGGATTTTTCTATGCCAAAATGATGGCGATCTGCTTAACGTTCGAAAGCCCTGGACTTGTTCAACAGCACTTGGGAAGTGTTGAGTGAAAGATCCGAGGCGCAAGGGTTGAAGTTTTATGAGGCTGAAGAAGCATTGACATCGAGACAGGAGGTTCAAAAGCGATGTTCTTTGAGTTGAGGGAATGGAAGCGAAGGGAGTGGTTTTTGTGGTACAAAGTGATTAGGCGCGCTGAGCGGCGCTGAGTTGCTGTATATCTAGTCAATTCATGATTGTTCCTTTTCCAAGATGTTCTCGAGTCTCATTATGTTCAAGACGTGGTGTTTGTTTTCAAACAGAATTTACCAAGCCATCCTCGGCAGGACGTTGAAGGGTAGTCGGTCGAGGGTCGGTCGGGATACTGTAAGTCGTTGCACACCAAAATCTAACCCTCACCAAAAACGTGTGTTAATTTGAGGATTAGTAAAATCCAAAAATCGTTCTCAATAGCCTCAGTTACGGGGGAGCATTTAATCTACAGTATAGCAGAATCTTAAGACTCGGAATCATGAGCGTGAAGTGGTAAAAATTCAAACTCCTCTCCGGAGGTTATCACAGATTTGGTGAGGAGAGTCTGGCACAGCAGCCACAGAGCCACACAGCGGCATATCTAATCTTTTACCGACGACGAGGTGCAATTAATGCCGAGGTACATATCCCCCGCAAAATGTGCCCCTCGAATTGTACAGCTCTCAAGCTGTGCTCAATCACTCTCAGCTCATCCGCTTCCCCAAGAAACCTCCTCTGTCCTCCCGACTCTTCCCTCCCGCTCATTCAATGCCATAAACCCCCAATCTCGCCATCCCCAACGATGAGCTCCCCCCCATTCACGCATCCCCCTCCTCCGACTTCCTTCACCAAACTCTCCTTCCCAGGTCCACACATCCTGCTCGTCACTCTCTCCCGTCCGCGCGCTCTCAACTGCATCAATTCTGCTGGCCACGCCGAGCTCGACGCTGTGTGGTCATGGCTTGATAATGAACCGGTTTTGCGCGTTGGGGTTGTGACGGGGCAAGGGAGGGCGTTTTGCGCTGGGGCGGATTTGAAAGGTGAGGCAAACCCCCTTCTCATAACTCCTGAGCGGTTCTGATATCTCGATTCAAAAACGGCCCTGGGATCTAACATCCAACAGAATGGGATTCCGCCCAGAAACCCGACGCCGTCCCCCGCCCTCCCCTCCCCGCCTCGGGCTTCGGCGGGCTTTCGCGAAGGCGAGGGAAGAAACCCATCATCGCCGCTGTCAACGGCCTCTGCCTAGGCGGCGGCTGCGAGATGGTGGTCAACATCGACCTGATCCTCGCCTCCCCCACCGCCATCTTCGGCCTCCCAGAAGTAAAACGCGGCGTCGTCGCCATCGCCGGCGCGCTTCCCCGTCTGGTGCGCACAGTCGGGAAACAGCGCGCCATGGAAATGGCGCTCACAGGCCGCAACGTCCCTGCTGCCGAGGCCGAAAAGTGGGGGCTCGTAAACGCGGTGTGCGGAAATGTGGTGCAAGAAGCGATTCGGTGGGCGGAGACGATCGCGCAGGGGAGTCCGGATAGTGTGATTGTGTCGAGGGAGGGCGTGAGGTTGGGGTGGGAGTGTGGGGCTGAAGAGGCGGATGGGAGGGTGGTGGAGGGGAGGTTGTGGGGGGGGATGGAGGGGGGGGAGAATATGAGGGAGGGGGTTCGGGCGTTTGTGGAGAAGAGGGCGGCGAGGTGGGTGGGGAGTAAGTTGTGAGGGGGATGTGGTGGAAGGTGTATGTATGTACATGATGGGTCATGTTTGGGTGGTGGAGCAGGAGCGTGGTAGGGGGTTTAGCGCTACCGGAAGATCAACCATGCTGCCGGTTGGACTTGGGTGTCTAGCTATGAGCAAGAATTCATGTAGGAGAGATACGGATATGACTGAACATCTTCAACACTCTACCTCGTCGAACCCCAGCCCCCCCTCACAGGGCCCAAAAAAACATCACATCCCCTCCCCATCCACCAACCCCCCTCCCCCCACCAACCCCCTCAACCTCTCCTTCTCCCCCTCCCCCCCAAAAACCGCCTCAATCGCCTCCCCGCACAGATTCACCACCTCCCGCCGGCTAAGCCCAAAGTGCTCCGCAGCCAGCAAATACTCGTTCGACAGCGGGCTGCAGAAAATTCCCACATCGTCCGTCTGCCAATCAAAGACTCAGTGAACGAGGTTCTAGCGTATTAAAATTCCTTTTGGGGAGAGAAGGGGTTGTTGTGTGTGGCTGCTCACGCAAAGAACAATCGGACACCCCTTATCCTTCCACTCCCCAAAATGGTGCCCCGCAAACCCGCCAGAGATTAGTTTCGCATGCACGTTGCACGACAGGCACAGCTCTAGCGGTAGCTTCCTGGCTGCAATTTCCTGCTTGATGGCATCGGGGACGTGGATGACGTGGCCGATCCTGTCCGGGTTGTAGGAGAGCAGGGTACGCAGCTCAGACTCTAGTGACGGGGAGGCCACTTCGCCGAAATGCAGCGTCAGCTTCAGAGCGTGCTGTTTCGCCCGTGCGAACGCGGGGCCGTAGATGGCGACGTCGCCTTTTGCGGGATTGCCGCAGAGGTCGATGCCCACGACACCGCGCGATCGGTATCTGATGGCTAGGTCGACGACTTCCATGGCTTCGGCGGCGGTGTTGTTGGCTCTGTCCACGGAGAGGATTAGGTAGGTGGGCATTTCGTTGTTGGTGGAGGCGGAGAATGAGGCGATGCTGTCGAGGATGAGGGAGATGTGGTCGGCTTTGGTGATGTGGCTGGAGGGGATGGCGCGCGGTGTTGTGCGCAGTTCGAGGTAGGCGGTGTTGTCGGCGTGGAAGGAGTGGAGGACGGAGAGGGTGGAGGTGTGGAGGGAGGGGCGGGTAGTGAGGAGGTGGTGGATGGTGGTTGAGAAGAGGGGGAAGAAGCTGTGGGAAGAAGGTGGTGGTTAGGGGGGTGTGGGGAGTTTGGGTGGGGCGAAAGGGGGTGAGTAGGGGAGAGTGAGGAAGGGGTGAGGTAGGATGCGTAGGAGATTGGATCCTGGCTTAGGTGGCATATTTCTTAACAAGGAATACCGACTGTGGGGAAGTCAAAGAATGTCAAGTAAACCGAGCTTCGGCACAATTCTCGAGCTTGACGGCTTTGAAAGTATACAGCAGGGTTCTTCATGGGGGCTTGCAGTAGACAAGAGGGAAAAAAGGTACGAAATCTGCACATCGATGAAGAAAGCTAGACAATGACGGACTAAACGGAAAGACTCGCAACATCGCAAACGCACGTCTTGATATCAAAATCAACCTTCCCCTCTGGTATTGCAACCAGCGGATCCTCCAAGCTCAACCCTGGTTCCGTCGCCTTTCTTTGCAGCCAAATCTCGTGAAGGCATGCTCGGCTGACGCTTCCGCTAAGGTGGGCATGCAGCTTGAAGTCTTGGCTGTTAGCTTCGCAGTCGGTGCGGTTCAATTCCTTGACGCGATGTTTGGAGAGCTTGTCTAAGAGATGTTCATGGGAGACGGCCTTTGTCGACTAACCTCTATCTTTGGGAGCCGCTTTGTGAAATCGAGGGTGACGGACATGTTGGACTTCCGCGGGATGAGGTACCAGGCCTGGGGACTAGGGGCTAGGGATGATTCAGAGCATGTCTATTCGAAGTACCTACCTTATGCTTCTTCAACATTTGAAGCTATACTTAGTTTGTTCGCAGAGCGCGGCTGGCGCTTCTGGCGGCTATCTCAGGATCAGTTATGAGAAGAGAAAAGGAAGCTTTTAACACATTTTGTAAGTTCAGGTTAAAGCTTGATTCATTTTAGATCATTTGAAGACTTCTTGAAGACTTTTTATAAAAATGGATACTTTTTCTGTTGCTTTGGTTCATACTCTACCATCAATCAAAAGAAAGAAAAGATCGGTTACTCCTCTACCACCTGACATGTGCGCTTAGGAGTCATTTTCAAGTGTGGCGAGAAAATCTGCCTCTGCGGTTTCGGCGGACTTCGTAGTGTCAATGTCAGCTTCGTCGTTGTTAGCTGACTTCTCCGCTGGTTCCTGGTCCAAACCGGCATCCTCGTGCTTCTTCTGCTTTTGCGCAGCTGCAAGAGAGGTGGCTGACGAAGCTAGGTTCAATGCCCCCGACACGATGTCGCCCGCGTGCTTCAGGAAAGTGGGACCGTAACGCTTTATTGGGTACTTCATGATATCGAATAGGAAGCCCTCCTGCTGTAGTGCCTCCGGGGGTGTCTGTAAGAGAGCTCCTAAAGCGGCTTCACCGGCGATAGCTCGTTGCGTCATGGCGTCGTAAGTATACGCTGAAGACTCTGGGTTGTTTATGTCGGTTTCGGTGCCTGAGTTGACATCCGCTTCGGCCCCATCCTGGCCTGCAAGAAGCGAAAGTCCCGACTCTGCAACGCTCCCCAATATTGGGCCGGATATACGAAGACCTTTGCCAACGACCTCGCCAATCTTGAATTCTGTGTCCACGAAACCTTCAGCATCCTCAGTAGTGATGCTCTCAGTTAGCAACTTCACGAATGCTTCTGCGTTCGCATCGAGACGTGGACCAAAGCCAAGGGTGTTAGTGTCGGCGGGTGTGGTAGTGCGTGGTGGCTCAATTGCTGCCTCGTCGTTTTTCTTTGGAGGCTTTTGGGTTGGCACCGTTGTCATACGCCATGCACGCTCCATAACAAATGGCATGATCGTTGGCCCAGCACGGCTGCAAATCGGCTGAAGTTTGAGGACCCTGGGCTGCATTCGTTTGAATATGCCCAGATCTTTACACTTGGAAGGGCCAAGCCGAACGATAGCCGTAAGTGCAGCCTCTCCAAGAAGAGCTCGTTCAGATACCCCTTCAAAGGAATAAGCCTCGACGAGCGCGGCTTCTGTCTTTTTCTTTTTCGTAAGCAAACTGCCAGCCACACTCAAGCCCACACTTGCAACCATTCCCATAGGCCCAGAGACTGCTAAGGCTTTTTTCAGAAAACTGAAGAAGCCTTCGTCAAGTGCGCTTTCCGAGTCCGGCTGCTCTGAAGGGATAACGGCTTCAGAGTCACCTGTGGAATTGTCAAGATCCCCGGCGCCTGTCTCTATGGGAACGTCGGTTTCGCCCCCCGAGGCAAGCTCCTTGCTTGGGACTGTAACCCACGATAACCAATCCGCTTCCGTGCCATCAACTGTAGCCATACCGCTTTCGTGCGATCCTGTCGGTTTTGCTTTAAGAACAGTAATATAAGCATCAAACGGATTACCATAGGTTCCTGAGATAACTGAGGCCGAGTTCGGATTTCCCCCAAGGACATGTACCCCTATAGACGCCATATCTGACTGACGAATAACGGGGGAGCCAGAATTCCCTAGGGACGTTAGCAGGACCCATTTTAGACATATCAGCTACCAAGTACCTCCATAAGTATCGATACTATATTGAAGCATCTTGGCCTTTGTTTTTGCGAGATCAAAGGTCGTACCAAGGTACATTTCGTACATAAACTGTCACGTGTCAGACCGGAGTTTGAGTCAAGGTAAAGTAAGGAGAAAACTGACTGCACCCTTCTCCTTCGTTTTGGGATTCATGAGGTCTCCAGGGTAGCCTACCACACCGAGGACCACCTTTGCACCAGTCATTGGAGTTGGCTGGTACTTGATGGATTTAATCCCGGTAAATGGTGGATTGACCTGTATAAAAGATACGTCTCGTGGCTCATTGCCTCCACCAGTGAGCCAACCCTCGGTAGTAGTGATTCGCTTCCCGGTGCGAAATTGCACCGCATAATTCCGACTATCTTTGATCGACTCCTTACCACTGTAGCCAATGTACGCCTTGACATGCGTCAGCCTTCCAAGATTATGCGACCAGTCGTAGGAGCAATGGCCAGCGGTCACAATCGTGTCATTACTGATGAGCCAACCTGTAGCCATTGCCCAGGGGTCGTTCTGGTCCTGACCAGCGAAGCGGAGAAACAGTTTCACAATAGCTAATGCCTAATTAGGGTATTTTTTTGCTAAAATTCTTTGTCACAAAGGCTTACAGCGATATTTGCCACCAGGCATGAAATCTTTCTTGTTGACCTTTGTCCGACTGTCTTCCCCAAGAACGCTTTCACCGGGATCGCCAGAGAATAGAGATTCGGTGTTCTCTGGGGCCTCGAGCTCTGCGAACTCGGTACTACGAAGGTCCCAAACACCGGCCTTGACATTTTTGGTTTGGGGAGTCGAGCTCGTAGAAGTAGCTCCATCTACAACATGGGACGTGGGTGGTTTCGTAGCAACCTTGGTGTGGTTGACGACAGCTGTTTGAACAGGCGTGGAAGTCAGAGACGGCATGGTGTCGTAAGGCAGAATGATAGCTTCTAAGCACTTTGGCACAACGAGTTACTTGAAAGTAAATGGGCTTGGGAATAACAGCAATGTAAATTCCTGGCTTCACAAGTCTGATGTCTTACAATGTAGTTGAGATTGAGGATGAGGGAAAAGAAAAAGGGGATTATAACGATGCGCCCATATATATATATATGCCTTCATATGCATGGAATCGCCATGAAGCTCGTATTGTAAGCACATCAAGTCTCCTGCGATATCTCGACTCGTGCACCCCTCCCTCTCTTACACGAATTGCATAATTGGTAGTGCTGACGAGGTCTTCGAGCTCGAAACATTAAGTTCATGCACAATAAGCAAATATACTCATTCGACCGCGAGGCATGCAATCTGCACTCATGCTGGACTGGCAGCATAGCCAAGACACCTCAGAAGCTGACAAAGGAGGGTCGAGTGTTTTTTTTCTCTTTTTCTTTCTTCATTAAGTGCATGCAGCCTATGGCTATGGCACTACCTAGGCGCTGTGTGTATGCTAAATTACATGTAATTTGGCCAAAATCGATGCTTGATATCTTCCCATTGTGCAGTCACCCCGATAAAATGAGGGTCGAGTGTTCAAGCGGTCTATGACTGCAGTATAACGACTTGGTACAGTAGTACATGGCACAAGCCATGCTGCTGGGCGCTCACCTAATCACCCAATGAGTCTCTATACAATCGAAGATGCGGTAGGATCTTTTCTCGTCAGATTAGGTGCAGAAGTTGCAGGAATAACCGATTTGCGCTGGGAGCTACTAGTGGTATCAAAATATGCGGGCCTACTACTATCGTGCTGTACTACTCGATGAGGTCGAAAAGTTGGAACAAAACCGTCGATTAGAATCTACTTCATATCCAGTCAATCGTGCTCACCTAGGAAGACATAATTGCCTCGTTTGTTGGCGAGGAGAAACTGTGGCGCAGCTTTTATATACGCGTGAAGAAGCCTTCCAGTCACTGACAATATTTTCCTGAAGCACTCCAATGAGCCTCCGAAGCGATACTGCGAACTGCCTCCAATTTCGATCAAGTACTTAAAGCTTGTGCTTTATGAGAGACCCTGCAGGAATATCTCTAGAACCGCTTATTTCGCCGGTCAATTATCCAGTGCGGTGCGTGGATTGAGTTCTATAAGTGCTCTTGCCAAGGTTCGAGAGCTGGCTGTAGGTGCGATTCAGCCCATTGGAGTGTATCTCGTCTGCTAAATTGCCAACGCGAACGATCTAATTAATCATGTAGCTCGTACATGCATATATCTGTCCAGACTTAGCATCTGTCGTATAAGAGGTTGGATTAAAAACAATTAGTGCTGATTCCAGAGGTTGTGCTGACTGCAGCAACGGTGAGGTTGGGAAGGGAATGTGAATGTATGACGTGGCGATTCCAACATCATCCTTGATGCCTCTCTTCCATACGTTCATGTCCCGTTCTTGGCGCCAAGCAGCCTCCTTATCCACTTGCCCCCTCTGTGTCTTGGCATATGTCTCTTACCGTATTCTGTTGGCTTTCTCCTCACCGTGTGCGTGAGCGCAGCCGAAAAGCGTTCATTTTGGGGTCTTCCCTACCTAGGTTTGATTTTTGGATAACAGAGGACAAATCGACCTATGCTTTAGTGCCCCTTAGGCTGCACGCTCGTTGTATGAGAACGTCATTTCATCAGTAGCATCCACACCGGCGTAGAAGACCAAAACTTGATTCGCTAATGTAGTAGCAAGAGTAAACGCCGAGATTCTCCACGAGCTTCGGAAGAATTGGTATGGTTGAGGTCTAAGCTACGAGTGGTTTGAAGATCTTTCGGTAGGGCTGAAGCGGCGTATCAAGTGATAGGTACTCGTATAAACGGGGTTCCCGCGCAAACGGGGTTTCTGCGCACGCTAACTAAAACTATTTATATTAGTGCCATTTTTAGCACGCTAAACCCGATACTATCTGTTGCTAACCTTTCTAGGTTAG
>JAABUU010001527.1_pt1 | contig 38540 bp, 35 predicted proteins | sample 5559301 | NCBI WGS metagenome assembly JAABUU01 (sample SAMN10711884, study PRJNA513360) | rock metagenome | isolation source: Antarctica rocks | place: Antarctica: Victoria Land, Richard Nunatak white | reverse complement strand
ACTCGTCAGCAAGCAGCGGGAAGGAGGCAAGACGACGAAGCGGTATGATGTCGCCCAGACACCATATCAGCGGATGCTGGCAGCGCCGACGGTGAAGGAAAGCGTGAAAGAGAGCCTGCGCGCGGAACGCATTGCCTTACAGGAATCCATACTTTCACGGATGCATTGCCTCACGAGTACATCTCACCCATGCCCCGCAGCATTGGGTATGGGAGGAAGACGAGGAGTACGACGACAGCGAGCAGCCCGATGGCGAGCAGATCGCGCCGCCAGTAGGATGGCGCATCGTCTTACACACTGCGACTCGTCAAGAGGTGTAACGCATGCCGGTCAGATCAGTTGTGGCGAGATTTGCTACGACGCGGGGAAATGATACTCGCGCCGCATGACTGCGTAGACGCGGTCGGAGATCCACGTCGTTGCGGTGCGAGTGAGGTGGATGCCCTCTTCCTGCCGCACGCGCACGAGTTCGCCGCTGGCATCGGGGAGGAAGGCGGCGTAGTTGCCGTTCGTGTCCGTGAACATAGACCAGGTATCAATGTAATGTACCCACGGGCGCGATGCCGCCTCCGCCTGCACGACCGTGTTTATGTCCGCCGCCACGTTCGACCGCGCCTTGTCTCGCATGATCGGCTGGCCGACCCAGTACATCTGCCCGCCTCCCCGCCCGACAATCTCCATCACAGCGGCGGCCCGCTTGCGGTATTCCGCCAGCCACTCCGGCGTGCCGCGCGTCAGCGAGCCGGCATCGGTGCGCATATCAACGTAGTCATTCGCGCCCGCGAACCAGATGACCGCCTCCGGAGGCGGGTTGCCCGCCATCTCCTGCGTCAGCCGGGCGGGCCAGTCGAAGTAGTCGGGCCGCGCCAGACCGGAGGAGATTTTGAAGTCGAGCAGCGAGGTAATCACGTCATCGCGCGTCGCGTAGTCGGCGAAATCGTAGCCCATCCATGTAGCGAAGGAATCCCCCGCGACATAAACTCGTAGCGGATTCGCGGTCGTTACCGTGCGGAGCGTGGGAGTCAGCGGCAGCGATGGGCCGCGCGGCGGCGCCACTGTCGCTGCCGTTGTATCATTGGTCGGTTCCAGTGCGGGAGCCTTCCTGGTATCGGCGGGCGCACCAATCACGGCGGGCGGAGCAAGCGTCGCCGCTGGCGGATTCGCGGTGATCGCGCTGAATCGGGGCGCGTCGTCCCGACGATGGAGGGCGTCGTCAATCCATGCATTCATGCGATCCAATCGCACGGCGCTGGCGATGCTGTCGAGGCCGTGCGCGCCCGCGAGCAGCACGGGTCGCGCCCAACTGTCCGGCTGCTCCTCAGCGATTCTGACGAACGACCTGGTGTTAAGCAGTAGCGTGATGGTGAGGCAGATGGCGACCGCCCCGAAGATGCGCCACGGGTCGCCACCCCCGATGAGCACGCGATGCCGCCGCGCGATGACGCGCAGGCGCGTCGTATCGCCTTGATGCATGGAGCGGTCATCCGCAGGGGTGGCGTCGGTCTGTTTGTGGGCGTGCCGTTCTTCGCCCGGCGGGCGGAAATCGGTTGCCGGTTCGATTCGCGTCACATGGGCCATGGAACATACCTCACGCTCAGATCAGTCCACCGTGATCTTATCAGAACTGGTAGTAAATGAACGGCGCGATACCCTTCGGACCGAGCGCGAAAATTAGCGCGACGACGACGCCCATCACTGCACCCTGCACGAACAGCGGTGGCCCGGCGAACGCGATCTCGAACCGGTGGCTGAGGCGGACGGGGAAGTACTGCATCGCGAGCGCCCCGGCGATGACGAGTAGGAGATTGATCGTCACGAGCGGCGCGGCGGAACCCCACGCCGTCACCGACCGCGTCAGGACAGTGATCGCGGTGCCGAAATTGTCGGAACGGAAGAGCACCCAGCCGACGCAGACGAGGTGAAATGTGAGCAACCGACCGAGCCATTGCCGACCGGCGGAAGCATGCTCCGGCTCTGCCACGCCGCGCGCCTCCCGCCGCTCGCCGAACCAGCGTTCCGCCGCCAGTCCCAGTCCGTGAAAGAGGCCCCAGGCAACGAATGTCAACGACGCGCCGTGCCAGAGACCGCCGAGCGTCATCGTCAGGAGCAAATTCCGGTACGTCTTCCCGCGCCCCTTGCGGTTGCCACCGAGTGGGATGTAGAGGTAGTCCCGCAGCCACCGAGAGAGCGTCATATGCCAGCGCCGCCAGAAATCCTGCAACGAGACTGCGATGTAGGGGCGGTCGAAGTTCTGCGGGAAGGTGATACCGAGCAGGAGCGCGATGCCGATTGCCATATCGGTGTAGCCGCTGAAGTCGGCGTAAATCTGCACGGCGTAGCCATAGACCGCCAGCAGAATCTCCGGCGCGCTGTGCTGCCCCGGTAACGCGAAGACGGGGTCCACGATCGCCGTCGCGACATTGCTGGCGATCACAACCTTTTTGAATAACCCCAACCCGATCAGCCAGGCGGCCCGGCTCGCCTGCCGCCGCTCGACGGGTTGCGCCTGCCGCAGTTGCGGGATGAATTCCGCCGCCCGCACAATTGGCCCCGCGACGAGATGCGGAAAGAAGGCGAGATAGACAGCGAAATCAATCAGTGAGGCCGGTTTGATCTTGCCTTTGTAGGTGTCCACAATGTAGGTGATTGCCTGGAAGGTGAAGAAGGAGATGCCGACCGGTACGATGATCTCCGGCACGGGCAGGCGCGTGCCGATGCCGAGGCGATACAGCGACGTGTTGACCGAGTCAATAAAGAAGCCGTAGTATTTGAACACGCCGAGAATGCCCAAATTAAAGGCGATCGCGACGACGAGCAACGGCTGTCGCCACCGATAGCCGGGTGGGTCAATCCAGACGGCAAGCCACTGGTTAACGATCGTGGACGCGATAATCAGAAAGACGAAACGCCAATCCCAGAACCCATAGAAGATATAACTGGCAACGAGAATAAAGGGCTTCCACGCCCACCCGCCGCGCTCGCGGAGGAGCCAGTAGATGGGGTAGACGAGCACAAAAAAAACGGCGAAGGTGAGCGTCGGAAAAAGCATACCATCTCCGCTAAACTCCATGCCCCGAATGAAATTGCGCCTGAAGCATCGGGCTTGAATTCGGGATTGCAAGCGCCCCATGGGATGATAAACCCCGGAAGCATTGCGTTCCGTACAGAGTACGCACCTCTTTTGATTCTGGCAAGATCACCGGATGGTTCCGCAGATAGCCAACGTGGCGCAATAGGGAGGGGAATTGAACCACGAAGGCATGAAGAGGAGAGGAGAAGGAGGAAATTTTTCTGATTTTCTTCGTGTCCCGCTTCGTGCTCTTCGTGCCTTCGTGGTTCAATTCTTTCCGTCTCTTCATTCATCCAGGGGTTCCTTTTTCGCGGATGAAGACGCGCGTCTGCCACGGGCCGAGCGTTGCGGTGAGCGTCAGATCATGCGTCTCGATCACGTCCTCGGTGAGAATGTTACGCCACGGGCCATCTTCTTTAATCCAGATCCCCTCAGACGCCTCATGCAGGAACTCCAAATTGCCATGATGCCGGTCGCGTCGAAACGGATGCCATCCACACAGAAAGACCGGGGCGTATGCCCCGGCCAATCATCTGTCAGTGACGCTGTTAGTTCTTGACCTTGTCCTTGATGTCCTGGGCGGCATCTTTCACCGCACCAACGACACCCTGGCCCTTGCCCTTGGCCTGATCTGCTTTACCCTCGGCGGCGATTTCGTCGTTGCCGGTTTCTTTGCCGTACGATTCTTTCGCGCCACCCTTTACTTCGTTGACTTTGCCCTTCACTTTGTCGCCAAGACCGCTCATTGATGTCTCCCTTCACGCTTAGAGGGGCCCGATTGCTCCTCCGTGACTTAGAACTCTCCCATATTCTTTATGCAACCTTCATGCCACGCTCGCCGTTTCAACTGTACGTACACAAACGTACGTAAAATGGTTGGCGCTATCATTGTCGCGTGGTTGACGAATGCCCCGTCATCGTGTATTTCTCACTGGACATAATGTGATTCGCGCGGAGGGAGATAGACGACGATGCGACGACGAGCGGTATTGGCAGGAATCGCGGGAACAGCGGCGGCGATGCTGGCGCAGCAGATCGGCGTGCTCGCCCAGCCATTGACGACAGACGATCAGACGACCCCGCCGCCGGATCCACCGCCATCGGATCCACCCCCACCGCCACCGCCTGATCCATCACCACCGGCTGATCCGCCTGCCGCACCCGTTGCCCCGGCTGCTCCGGCCGCGCCGGTGGCCCCCGCAAAGCCGGTCGCCACGAAGCCGGATCTGAGCGACCCGAAATATAGCCTGAATCTCTACCCGCCGCTGAAGAAGATTCTCGATGGCCCGCCACGGTCGGGCGAGTTCGCCTTGGCCGCTGACGATTTGAACCTGCGCGCCAATCCTTCCTCCAACAGCCAGGTCATCACGGTTATCCCCGGTGGGAGCCAGGTGACCATTGAGGGGAAGGTAAAGGATGGCTTTTTCCCGATCAATTTCCGCTCCGGTCTTGGCTGGGCGGACGGCAAGTTCCTGCAGCGCCTCGGGCCGGAAATTCCCTCTCCCATCGGCGTCGGCACCCTCCTAGAAGGGACACCCCTCTTTGATTCGCCAGACGCGAGCAGCAAGCAGATCGCGAATTGGGTACCCGGCATGCAACTCACGTACTTTGCCGAAGTAGATGGCGGGTCGTACAAGGGAACGAAGCGCTGGTACAAGGTGCTCTCGCTTCCCGAGCGGTATGTAAGCACATGGACGGTATTCGGCACGCCAACACCCGGTTTACAGGACCCCGCGCCGTTACCGAAGACGGGGCCACTTGGCTGGGTAGGGCAATTGCAGAGCGGTGCGAATGTGCGCCTTGGTCCGAGCACGAGCCAGACCGCCGTGAAGACCTGGCCCGCCGGGCGGCGCGTGCTCGTCTATGGTGAGGTGAAAGGCGATGCATACGCAGGCTCGACGAAATGGTATCAGGTCGCATCCCCACCGGAACAAAGTCTCTTCCTCCATTCGAGTTTCGTGACGAAACAAGCGGATATCCTGCGGGTAGACAAACCGGCATTCACGGGACGCTGGTTCGATGCGGACCTCACCAATCAGGTTGTGACTGCTTACTCCGGTGCGACCCCGCTGCTGATCGCGCAGGTGGCGAGCGGAAAGAGCGGACACGACACCGATACGGGAACGTTCCCAACCATCTCGCGGTTGGCATCGCAGCGGATGCAGGGTGATAATCTCTTCGGGTCCGACTACTTCAACCTCGATGCCATACCATATATCTCGTACTTTACGGGGAGCGGCGAGTCGTTCCACGGCACGTACTGGCACGACATGTTTGGGCAACCGCAGTCGCACGGCTGCCTGAATTGCTCGCTCCCCGTCTCGCAATGGATTCTCACCTGGGCGCCGCTCGGCACACAGGTCGTCGTGCATTAGGAAAACCTCACCCCGGCCCCCTCTCCGCTTGGCGGAGAGGGGTGTCTCACCTGAAGGTTCGTGGCATTCTGTAACCGTTTCGATACACCCCGCATTGCTCCCTCTCCATCGCTCGCAGGATTGCGGCACGTTGAAGTTTCGTCTGGCGATGGAGAGGGGAACGGGGTTGACGAAACTCTCTATGGTGCTATCACTGCGAAGGATTCCCGCGCCGCTTCAATCGTCTGCGTAATCTCCGCATCAGTATGCGCGAGCGACATGAAGCCTGCCTCGTACTGCGACGGGGCGAGGTAGACGCCGCGATCGAGCATACCGTGGTAGAAGCGGCCGAACATCGCCGTATCGCTCGTCTTTGCGGTCGCGTAGTCGCGGACTGGCTCGCTCGTGAAGAAGCCGCAGAACATCGTGCCAACGCGCGTGCCGGAATATGGGATACCTGCCGCTTTCGCTGCCGAGCTGAGGCCGTCCGCGAGCATCGCTGTGCGCTGTTCCAGTTCCTCCCAGACGCCGGGTTGCCGGAGGACGGTCAGTGTTGCGATGCCCGCCGCCATCGCCAGCGGGTTGCCGCTGAGCGTACCCGCCTGATAGACGGGGCCGCTCGGCGCGATCATTGCCATCAGGTCGGCCTGCCCGCCGTATGCCCCGACGGGCAAGCCGCCGCCAATCACCTTGCCGAGCGCCGTGAGATCGGGCCGTACACCGTACAGCGCCTGCGCACCGCCCGGATGGACGCGGAAGCCCGTCATTACCTCATCGAAGACGAGCAGCGCGCCCGCTTCGTCGCACGCCGCGCGCAGCCCGGCGAGAAAGCCCGCTTCCGGCAGCACGACGCCCATGTTGCCCGCGATCGGCTCGACGATCACGGCGGCGATGGCGTCCGGGTGCGTCGCGAAGAGCGCCCGCACCGTCGCGAGATCGTTGAAGGGCGCGGTGAGGGTGTCGGCGGCGGTCGCGGGCGTCACGCCGGGCGAATCGGGAAGGCCAAGTGTTGCCACGCCCGATCCGGCCTTACTGAGCAGGAAATCCGCGTGGCCGTGATAACAGCCCTCGAACTTGATGAGCTTGCTTCGCCCGGTCGCCGCCCGCGCTAGTCGCAGGACACTCATCGTCGCTTCCGTGCCGGAGTTGACAAAGCGGACCATCTCGATGGCGGGCATCGTTGCGATGACCATCTCCGCCAGTTGCGTTTCCATCGCGGTCGGTGCGCCGTAACTCGTGCCCTTCGCCGCCTGCTCCGTAATCGCCCGCACAACCGCCGGGTGCGCGTGGCCGAGGATCAGCGGCCCCCATGAAAGGACATAATCTATGTACCGCTGCCCGTCCACATCGTAGAGATACGCCCCCGCGCCCCGCTCGATGAAGCGCGGATGGCCCCCGACCGCGCGGAATGCCCGTACCGGCGAATTGACGCCGCCGGGGATCACCCGCTGCGCCTCGGCAAACAGTTCGTTGGATCGCGTCTGCGTCACCGTGCTCATAGATGCTCCTTTCAGTCGCGAATACATAGTAGACAGTAGCCGGTTGGAAGCGGACGAGTGGCTTTCCCACCTCTTGATGTGTGGTATTACTTCGTAAACGATCCATCTGCGCGCCAGAATGATGAGGTCAGGCCGACGCTCGCAAAGACCGCCTCCGCCTGCTCGACGGTTCGGCCCCGAAAGTTGGGGGACATTCGGTCGCCATACCACGCGCGCGCAAGCTCCCACACCTGCGCGAGTGGGATCGCCTCTCCGCGCGGCTCCCCCGTCGCTGCACACCAGGCATCAACGTCCTCTTCCGACCGGAAGAGCAGCATCGTCGCTCAGGTGTGGACGAGGTCGTCGTACCACCGACGAAAAGGGAGCGGGAAATGGACACAGCCGCCGTCTCCCTGGAGCGCTCCAGCGGTGATCGCGTAGATGGCTTTCTCTCCGGAGTGGGCGTAAGCCGCCTTGATACGCGCGTCGGTGTGCAGCATGGCCGGGATGCCGAGCGAGTCCCACGCGCAGTTCGCCCACAACTGGCGACCGTCCGCGTGGACGCGGTAGGAGGTTGGCGCTGCCGAGAGCGGGTTGGCCATCAGGATGCGGTCCGTCCCGGGTGCGAGGAGGAGTGCATGATGCTCGTGAAGACGGTGATAAACTCGCCGAGCATCGGCGGCGGGAATGTCGAGTTGCCGGGCCATCTCCGCATGCGTTGGTGGGCGTTCGTGCGCGACGAAATATCGGTACATGAAGAGCCGTATCCGCCAATCCTGATCGCTCAATTCTGATGCTGTCATGGGCAAATCCTCTTCCTTACAGGCAGAGTCGGAGAGACGGCGCGTCGTATTCTGTCTACCGTCTACCGGCTATTGTCTCCTTCCCCAACGCCGAAGAGATCGCCTGCGATGGCGGCGTACTGTTCACGATCCGGTAAGGAGGACATTTCCTTCAGCCGGACGGTCGGGTGATGCAGCAGTTTGTTGACGATGGCCTTCGTCAGTGCGTCGAGCCGCGCGGTGTCGGCGGCGTCCTGCCCATTGCGTTGGAGGAAGCGGCGCAGTTCGGTCGTGCGAATCCGCTCCGCCTCATCCCGCATCGCGCTGATGATCGGCGTGACGGCGCGCGCGGCCTGCCAGCGGGCGAAATCGGCCTTCCCTTCCGCGAGGATCGCCTCGGCGCGCGGAATATCGGCGGCGCGTTTCGCCTGGTCGGCATCCACGAGCGTCGTGAGGTCATCCACGGTTGAGAGGCGGAGATTTGGCAGGGCAGCAACCGCTGGCTCGATGTCGCGCGGCACGGCGAGATCCACGCAGATGAGTGGGCGGTCAGGCCGCGCGCGCATCGCCGCCGCGACCGCATCGGCCCGCACAACCGCATCCGGCGCGGCGGTGGCAGCGATGATGATGTCTACCCGCGCGAAGGCATCGGTATATGCGTCCCATAGCACGACCTCGCCATTGACGCGGGCCGCGAGATCGCGGGCGCGTTCGGGAGTGCGATTGGCGATCAGGATGCGCCCGGCATTGTGCTTGTGCAGGTACCACGCGGCCCGCTGTCCCATCTGCCCCGCGCCGAGAATGAGCGCCACGGGATGCGGCACGCTCGCCGCGCGCAGGGCAATCGCCGCTGCCGTGTAGCCGACCGAGACGCGCCGGTTCAGCATCGTCTCGCTATGCACGCGTTTGGCGGCGTGCATCGCCCGTTGGACAAGCGCGGCGAGCACCGGCCCCACCGTACACGCGTGCTGTGCGGCGGCATATGCATCGCTCACCTGTCCGAGAATCTGGCTGTCGCCAAGTACCGGCGACGCCAATCCCGACGCCAACGCGAAGAGATGATCTATGACGGCCTGATCGCTGCGAGAGACGAGGTGCGGCGTAAACTCCGTCGTCGGTATACCATGCACATCGCTGAGAAACCGCACGAGCGCATCCCGCCCCGTCTCCGCATTGTGCGCGACGGCGTAGCATTCGAGGCGGTGGCACGTCGAAAGAATGATTCCTTCCGTCACGCCGGAATCGGCATCCTGCGCGATCGCACGGAACGCCTCCAGCCCGCGCGCGAGCATTTCGTGTGGAAACGCTAATCGCTCCCGCACTGCGAGCGGTGCGCTCCCGGCATTGAGTCCGACGGCGATCAAATGCATCGGCGGTTAATCCCCGGCGGCGGTTTCCGAGAGCCGCCGCTCTTTCAATTCGCCCGTGACGATCGCGGCGAGTGCGCGGATGAAGAGCGGCGAGGTGTTCAGCGATGCGATGCGGGCAAAGGCGATCCCTTCCCGCTCCGCTTCCTCGCGCGCGCCGTGGTCAATGTCGTAGAGGATTTCCAGATGGTCGGCCAAAAACTGCACCGGCGACATCAGCACCTCGCGATGGCCCGCCTGGGCCAGTTCGGGCATGATGTCTTTGAAGTCCGGCTTCAGCCATTCGCCTGGTTCGTGCCCGGCGCTCTGATAGCAGAACATCCACTGCGATGCGGGCAGCCCGACGCGCGCCGCGATGGCGTGCGCCGTCTCCTGTAACTGCTCGATGTACTCCGGCTCCTGATCCGTCACCCGCTTCGGCATGCTGTGCGCGCTAAATAAGACGGGCACGCGCCCGCGAATCTCCGGTGGGAAGCGATCCAGACCCTGCCGCACCCGCTCAGCCAGCGCCTCCTGAAAGAGCGGTTCGTCGTACCATGCCCCGGCCATCGTCACGGCGGGCGCATGGCTGCCGAGCGCGGCGATGGCGCTATCCAGCGCGCGGTGGTAGCCACCCATAATGATCGGCGAGTATTGCGGGGACATGATGATGCCGATGATCCGATCCACGCCCGCTTCAGCCATTTCACGGACCGCCTGGGCAACCGTCGGCGCTGAAAAGCGCATGCCGATGCCGACGCGGAAGGTCGGGCCGTCCGGGAATTGTCGCGTCAGTTCTTCCTGCACGGCTGCCGCCTGCTCCTGCGTTCGCGCGATCAGCGGCGATCCGCCGATCAGGTCGTACCGCCGCATGAACTCGCCTTCCAATTCGTGCAGTTCCTCCTCCGGCATCGGCCGCCCGCCGCGCACATTGGCAAGATACTGCGGCACATCCGCCAGTGTGGCGGGCGAACCATACGTAAGAAGCAAAACACCGATCTTCATTACCTACCTCCCGGCCCGCGCCGTTGTCGTATGCACCGCCTCGACCAGCCGCGCCAGCATCTCCGGCGGCGTCTCCGGCATCACGCCGTGGCCGAGGTTGAAGATATGGCCCGGTCTGCCGCCCGCGCGGGCGAGCACGTCTCGCATGCCTGCCTCGATCACCGGCCACGGCGCGAGCATCCGCGTGCCATCGAGATTGCCCTGAATGCCCCGATCAAAGCCGATTCGTGCCCAGGCATCGTCGAGATTGACGCGCCAGTCCACGCTCATAATGTCGCCGCCCGCCTCGGCCATCAGTTCGAGCAGGCTCGCATTTCCTGTGCCGAAGTTAATCATCGGTGTGCCCGTCTCCGCAATCGCGGCGAAGATGCGCCGGGTTTGTGGCAGAACGTACCGCTTGTAATCTTCCGGGTTGAGCGCACCGACCCAACTGTCGAAGAGTTGGACGATTTGCGCGCCCGCCGCGATTTGCGCCGTGAGATAGACGATCATCGAGTCGGCGAGTTTCGTCATCAGCGCGTCCCAGACATCCGGCTGGCTGAACATCAGCCCCTTCGCCTTCTCGAAGGTGCGCGACGGCCCGCCCTCGATCAGATACGAGGCGAGCGTGAATGGTGCGCCGGAGAAGCCGATGACCGCCTGCTTGCCGGCGAGTTCGCGGCGCACGATGCGGAGCGCGTCCAGCACGGGCCGCACATCGTCTGGCTCGATGCAGCGCAGTCGTTCGACATCGGCCATCGTGCGAATCGGGTGATGGATGACCGGGCCACCCTGCTGAATGTCGAGCGAGACGCCCATCCCCTCCAGCGGGATCATGATGTCCGCGAACATCACCGCCGCGTCCACCCCGAAGGTCTCGATCGGCATGAGCGTTACTTTCGCGCTCAGTTCGGGCGTCTTCGCCAACTCGAGGATGCCGTACTTTTCGCGCATCTGGCGGTACTCAGCGAGGCAGCGCCCCGCTTGCCGCATGAACCAGACCGGGGTGCAATCCGGCTGCCGATGCTGGCACGCATCGAGCATCCGCGCCTCTCCCGTCCCCCGCTTCGGCCCCGCCACCGTCACCGTTTCCTGCATTGCCAAACCTTTCTGTCAAATCATTTGAACCGCGAAGGCGCGAAGGACGCGAAGAGGGAAAGAGGAACGAGAGAATTCCTTATCTCTTCTTTGTGTTTCTTCGCGTCCTTCGTGTCTTCGTGGTTCATATTCCCTTAGTCCGCGATGGTGGCGGGGGTGGGGAGAGCGCGGAGGGCGCCACCCCATTCCTCGGCCAGCCAGCGGGCGGCGTCCACGGCCGCGTAGGTGATGATGCTGTCCGCACCAGCGCGCTTGATGCTCGTCAGCGCTTCGAGCATCGCCCGGCGCTCATCGAGCAGACCGCCTTGTGCCGCCAGTTTGAGCATTGCATACTCGCCGCTCACCTGGTAGGCGGTGATTGGCAGATCAAAGGCGGCGCGCGCCTGCGCCAGCACATCGAGGTAGGGCATCGCGGGCTTGACCATTACCATGTCCGCGCCCTCCGCGATGTCCGCCGCGATCTCGCGTAGCGCCTCGCGTCCGTTCGCGGGGTCCATCTGATGCGAGCGACGGTCACCGTGTGAGGGGGCGGAATGCGCCGCCTCACGGAAGGGGCCGTAGAAGGCGGAGGCGAACTTCGCGGCATAGGCCATGATCGATGTTTCGGCAAAGCCGCGTGCGTCCAGCGTGGCGCGGATGGCGGCGATCCGGCCATCCATCATGTCCGACGGTGCGACGATGTCCGCTCCCGCCTCGGCATGCGAGAGGGCAACGCGCGCCAGCACCGGAAGAGTCGTGTCGTTATCAATCGTGCCGGCCTCGGTGAGCAGGCCACAGTGACTGTGATCGGTGTACGCGCAGAGGCAGACATCGGTGATGACGACAACATCGGGGAAGTCTCCCTTGATCCGCCGCACCGCCCGCTGCACGATGCCGTCCTCCGCAAACGCCTCGGATGCGTCGGGGTCCTTCGTCTCGGGCAGGCCGAAGAGCAGCACGCTCGTCACGCCCGCACTCACCGCTTCCTCGACTGCGTGCGGCAGACGATCCACCGAGAGATGGTAGACGCCGGGCATCGCGCCGATCTCCTCGCGCACATTGAAGCCGTGCGTGACGAAGAGGGGCAGGATGAATTCAGCCGGATGAAGCCGCGTCTCCTGCACGAGACGGCGGAGCGCGGGTGTCTGCCGAAGGCGGCGGAAACGTTGAAAGGGCGGCACGGCGATCGCAAACGGGTCGTTCATACACGCACTCCTATCTGGTGGGCAATGAGGGCGGCAATGAGGCCGTCGTTCGTGTGTTCGGTGGCGACGAGCGCCGGTTCGATGCCGAGCGCGCGCGCCGCGTCCGCCGTCACCGGTCCGATGCAGGCGAGCGGGACGCGGCGCAGTGCCTCCAGATCGCCATCGAGCAGGGCGAGCAGGCCGCGCACGGTGCTCGGGCTGGTGACGAGCGCGCAATCAATCCGGCCTGCTGCCAGCCACTGTCGCAGATTCGCTGCGGCATCCGTGTTCAATTCGGTCTGATACGCCGGCACGACATCCACGACCGCGCCTGCCGCCCGCAGCCCGGTCGCGAGCAGATCGCGCGATGTGACGGGCTGCGGCACGAGCAGCCGTGATCCCGCTCCGACCCCCGTCGCGATCAGCGTGTCCCGCAACGACTCCGCGACGGCCTGCGGCGGGACGAGATCGGCGGTATAGCCGAACATGGTGAGCGTCCGCGCCGTCGCGTCGCCGATGACGGCCAGTTGACACGAACGCACCAAACCGGGATCGAGGCCGAGCGTTTCCAGCCGCGCGACGGTCCGCGCCACGCCATTCGCACTCGTCCAGACGATCCAGTCATACGATGGCAGATGCCGGAGTGCGCTATCGAGCGCGGTGTACGAGGGCGGATCGCCGATGCGAATCGTCGGCGCGTGGAGGACGGTCGCGCCGAGCGTCGCCAACTGCGCGATCAGGCTGGCCGCCTGCCCTTCCGGCCGCGTCACGACGATCTGCAATCCGCGCAGTAGCATCCCGGACTCGTTCATGCCCGCACTCCGATTGTCAGGCCGAGCGCGTCGGCGAGTTGCCACCCGGCGGCAAACGGGTCGGCTGCTGACGCGGTCTGGGCGATCCAGCGCGCGTTGGCGTAATCCATATCCGCCGTCATGCCCCAGAGGCGCAGCGTGTCGTCGTGCAACTCGGCATATCCCGCGAGCGGCATCGTGCATCCTGCGCCCGCCGCGACGAGCAGCGCCCGCTCCGCCGTCACCGCGATCCGTGTTGGCCGGTCGTCAATCCGGGCGAGCAGGGCGCGCAGCGCCGCATCGTCCGCGCGACACTCGATGCCGATCGCGCCCTGCCCCGGCGACGGCACGAAACGCTCCACCGGCAAATACTCGGTGATGCGCTCCTGCCAGCCCATCCGGTCCAACCCCGCCGCCGCGACAATGATGCCGTCGTACGGCGGTTCGGTGGCTTTCCGCAGCCGCGTATCGAGGTTGCCGCGCAGTTCGATGATCTCAATCTGTGAATTGATTGCCCGCGCCTGCACCGCGCGACGGCGGCTACTCGTCCCAACGCGCGCGCCGGGCGGCAGCGCCGCCAGCCCAACGCCGTGGCGGGAGATGAAGACATCGCGCGGATCGGCACGCTCCGGCAGGGCGGCAAGCACGAGGCCGTCCGGCGTCGCGGGCGGCAGGTCCTTCGCGCTATGGACGGCCATATCTACTTCGCCGCGCAGCAGCGCATCTTGTAGCGCGACGGTGAAGACGCCCTGCCCGCCGAGGACGGTGAGCGGCGTCGTCTTATCGCGGTCGCCCTCGGTGCGAATAATCGTCGCTTCGTAGGTGGTATCGGGATCAACAGCAGTCAGGGTGGCGATTGCCAGCGCCGTCTGTGCGAGCGCGAGCGCGCTCCCCCGCGTGCCGACGCGTACCAGACGTGCCGTGTTATTACTCATCGTGCCCCCCGGCGATTGCGGAGCAAGAGGCGAAACCGTGCAATACAGATAGGAGAAACAGGCGCACCAACATCGTGCTTCCCTTTACGACGAGGCGCCATTGCCCCCTCGCTAAGAAGCGTAAAACGGCTTCCGGTGAACGTCAAAGTCTCGTGCGCGATTTACCTAGAATTTATTAGATTTGCGGTGCCAAAGGCGAGAAAGAGAACCGCATTGTGGTTGCCTGTTACGCCGCGAGCCGATCCTGAATCTGCTCGATTGCGGTATTCGATGGGAGCAACAGGGCATTCCTCGGACTCGATGCCGTGAACCGTTCCTGATAGCGACTCTCGGAGAGTGGGCCTTCTGCGTCGTAGACACCGACAAGGAGTTTGTATCGCTCTGTTCGACTGATCGCATGGAAATCTGCCACCATGCGATTGAGGGTGCTGGTCGCGCCGCTCGATGAACGCGGCAATACGATGTCTACAGCCGCCTTCTTTGCATTCCGCTCGATTTCCATGTCAACGAGGAGCGGGCGATCCTGTCCCTTTATCGGGACGCGCACATTCTGCTTCACCGCGAGATGGTGTGTTTCTGCGAGCGCCAGCAGTAGGCGAAGAATGTGCGCTTCGCTCTGTGCGATGCGCGGCCGGATCAATTCTTGCCCCTCTTGCACGGCCTGTGCAAGCACTTTCAGCCGCCGCATCGCGTCTTCGAGCGTCTCATCGGTGTAATAAAACTCGCCCTCGCCCCATGCGATGCCGAGTCGCCGCGCGATCTGTTCGAGGACGGCGTAGCGGTGCGACCGCGCCTTCGGGTTGATCGCGAACGTTTCCAGTTGCGACACCGTGAATCCGCCGTCGGATACCATGATGTTGCTGCCAGTGAACGAGATGTACGCACGCAACAGATAGCCGCGCCCGGTGACATAGGGCGTGTCCAGTAGCAGCATATTGTCGCGCTGCTCGCAGTAAATCTCTTCGTCAACCCCGTTGCAAAAACTGACGGTGGCACATCTGCAAGCGTACTATCAGCAGGCCATTCACCAAGCGCCGTCGAACCGGAGAAAGGGCACACTCTCCCCGCGAACGGTGCGTCTGACGCATAGCGTGATACGGGAAGCACTGCAACATGCGCTCGAATGGAATATGGTGGCGAGGAACATTGCCGACGCGACGAAGCCACCGCGTGCTGTGCGCCCGAAAATCGAAGTGTGGGGCGCGGAAGAATCGCAACGATTCCTCGCAGTCGCGGAATACGGCGCATACTCACCGATCTGGCTTGTCGCGTTGACAACCGGGATGCGGCAAGGGGAGTTATGCGCGCTCCGATGGGAAGATATTGACTTCAAACGCGGCGTACTCCATATCCGTCATACGCTGATGACCATCAAAGGCGAACGATGCTTGCGGGAGCCGAAAACCCGAAGCGCGCGGCGGACGATCACCCTCTCGCCAATGTGCCTTGCCGCGCTGAACGATCATCGGGACCGGCAACGATTTCAGCAAACGAATGCTGCCGAATGGCACGACCGCGACGCGGTGTTCGCAGCCTCGAACGGCGAATGGCTCGATCACGGCAATCTGACAAGAGCATTCAACGCGCTCATCCGCAAAGCGGAGGTGAAGTGGATTCCCTTCCACGGGATGCGGCACACCCACGCGCCGCTCCTCCTGAAGGAGGGGGTCAACGTCAAAGTCGTCTCGGAGCGACTCGGACATGCGAACATCGGCATCACGCTCGACACGTACGCGCATGTGCTCCCATCCATGCAGCAACAGGCTGCGGATGGGATTGACGCCGCATTGTTCGGGTAATACGATTTCTCTCAGGATTGATCGGGCGGTTGGTACGGCAGGGTGAAGGTAAAGGTGCTGCCCTTGCCGAGGCTGGACTCTACAGCCATCTCTCCCCCATGCGCCTCCACCAGCGACTTGGCGATGTTCAATCCTAGCCCCAGCCCTTGGGCATTCCTAGCGCGTGAGGTCTCCGCGCGATAGAAGCGGTCGAAGAGATGCGGCAATGCCTCCGCTGGGATGCCACTACCCCGGTCAGCGACCGAGATTTCCACCGCAGCGCCGCACGCTCTCGCCCGGACAACGATCTCCCCACCCTCTGCATACTTGATCGCGTTCATCAGCAGGTTCTGGATCACTTGGCAGATGCGGTCGGCGTCCCACCATCCGGTGATCGGATTGTCCGGAAGTTCCAGGCGAATGGTGTGGCGGTCGGTCGTGCCTTCCGCCTCCGCGACGCACTGGCGCACCATGCCGGACAGTTCGACTTCGCTCTTGCAGAGTTCAAGTTGGTGAGCGTCGAGGCGCGACGTTTCCAATGCGTCGGTGAGCAGGCGATTTACCAGCCCGGTCTGCCTCGCGACGATGTCCATCTGACGCTCGTTGTAGACGCCTCGCCGCCGCATGATGTCCATATACGTCTTCATCACCGTGAGCGGTGTCCGCAATTCGTGCGCAACGATCGCCAGGAACTCCTGCCGCTCTCGCTCATGCTCGCGGCGCTCCGTGATGTCCCGCCACGTCGCCAGGTAGACGATGCCTGTGGGCAGGGCGATCGTTGCGATCGCGCCCTCCATCGGGATCAGCGATCCGTCCTTGCGCCGCAGTTCCAGTTCCCCCCGCCAGATCCCGTCGCGCGCCGCCCGCGCCGCCCGCGCCGCCGCCGACTCCCTATCCGCCGTCAGGTCGCCGATGCGCATCTGCCGCAACTCCGTCACGGTGTAGCCGACCAACGCGGTCATCGCTGGGTTGGCGTCCAGGTACCGTCCCTCCGCATCCACGACCATCACCGCGTCCGCCGTTCCCGCGAACAGGCTGCGAAACCGCTCCTCCGCCGCCCGCGCGTCGCGATATAACCGGACGTTGTCAATGGCGATCGCTGCCCGCTGCGCCAATTCCACGGCGAAGGCGAGGTCTTCCTCTTTGTAGCGCCCGGCCGTTTCGGAGACGAGCGTCAGCGCGCCCAGCCGCTTGCCACGTGCGGTCAGCGGCACAATCATCGAGGAGCGCAGCCCGAAGCCGCGTATCAGCCGCAGGTGTTCCGCGTCGCGGGACGCCTGTTCCCATACGGCATCGGGAATGTCGGGTAGGAGGCGCGCCTCCCTGGTGCGCACGACCTCCTGCGGGCCGAAACGGTCGGTCGGGAGAGGCGGGTAGCGGCGGCGCAATTCCTCGGAGAGCGCCGCTTTCGCCGGGTCGGCGTGGACCATCGCCAGGGGCTGAATGGCGCCATCTTCAGCGACGATCTCGACGCTGCACCAGTCGGCGATCGCCGGGACGGCGAGGCGCGCGATCAGTTGAAAGGCCGCCTCGTAATCGAGCGCCTCGGCGAGCGCCATGCTCGCATCGACCAGGAATCGCGCGCGCACCTCCGCCCGCTTGCGCTCCGTGACGTCGCGGTAGTTGACGACGATGGCGCGCACGGCGGGTTCGGCGAGGAGGTTGGTCGCCATGCCCTCCACCCACCGCCAATCGCCATCTTTGTGCCGCATCCGGAACTCCGCCAGCGTATTCCCGCCCGGTTGATCGCGGATTGTGGCGAGGGCGTCGGTGACTGTGGCGAGGTCATCGGGATGCACGAGCGCGAGGACGTCCCTCCCCACCACGTCGATGCGCTCGTGGCCTAGCAGCGGGTTCGTGAGCGGGGTGGACGGCAGGAAGTGGCCGTCGGGGTTGAGCAGGGCGACGGCGTCCTTGCCCTGCTCGACGAGCGTGCGGAACCGGGATTCACTCTCCCGCAGGGCCTCCTCCGCCCGTTTGCCCTCGGTGACATCCCGGAAGATACTGAGGACGAACTGCATCGCGCCCTCGTCGTCATAGACAGGCGTCGCCTTGACGACGGACAGATGCTCCTCGCCCGCCGCACCGATGCGCCAGCGCAGGGTGGCCTCGGCCTCATCCTCACCGCGTAGGACGCGTTGGGCGGGGAGATGGGAGAGCGGAAGGATTTGGCCCATCCCGTCAAAGACCTGGAAGTTGCGCAGCACGGAGAGGAGCCATGTGTCGCGCATCTCCTCGGCGGAAGCGAAGCCGCAGAGGCGAGCGGCGGTATCGTTGACGACGACAACGTCACCGCTCATATCCTGGACGAGGACGGCATCGTCGAGGTTGCGGAGCAGGCTCGTGAGGAGGTGGAAGGAGGACCTGCGTGCCCCATCCATACCATCGCTCCACGCGGTCCTGCTGCCGTTCGTACGCCCGGTCACCCCTTCGACCTCCACCCCACCCGCAGGCTCAGTACAGCACATAAAAACACGGATAATCTTCGACCTCGTATACCACACGGGACGACGTGCCGCAAACGCGGATCACGGCATTTCTCCCGCCCGTACGTCGCTCCCTCGTGGATGTCCGTGGGGCCAAACCACCTGCCGATGTCTGCCCGCGACAGAGCAGCGAGTAGCGGCAACGCCAGCGCGGTCGTCGCTGACATCGAAGTTGGCTGAGACTTTCCGTGACGCATCCGTGACACGCTCGCCCCGGACGGCATTTCGCCACAGTCCGGGCGACTCGTTTTTTTCTGATATGCAAAGAAAAAGGGTGGTGCCGAGGGGCGGAATCGAACCGCCGACACTACGATTTTCAGTCGTATGCTCTACCGACTGAGCTACCTCGGCACTGAGGCGAAGTGCATCCTACGCGGGCGGGCCGCTCGTGTCAAGACCAGTAGACAGTAGTCATTATTCAGTAGTCAGAAAGGAACCATAGTATCAGCAACTGTCTACCATCTACTCATTGCTCGTTGCTCATTGCGCATTGCTCCCGGTATGATGGTGGTGATTTAGTGGATGCATTGACACAACGTGGGAAGGGGAAAAGGCATGCGCGAGAATGTGACGAAGGCGAAGATGCTCCGGGGCGAGGCGGTGATCGGGCCGTTCATTCCGATGCCGTCGCCGATGGCGATGGAACTGACGGCGCTCGCGGGGATGGATTTCGGCATCATTGACTGCGAGCATGGCTACATTGACTACGAGGGCGTCTATCCAATGGCGCTCGCCGCCGAGGCGCGTGGCATGACTGCCATTGCCCGCTGCCCCGTGCGCGACCCGCAACTGATCCTGCGCTACCTGGATCTCGGCGTGCAGGGCCTCCATGTGCCGCAAATCAACACGAAACAGGAAGCCGAAGACTTCGTGCAGGCGTGCCGCTACCAACCGCGCGGCTGGCGGGGCAGCGCCTCCCCGCGCGCCAGCGACTACGGCAACAGCGGCATGAGCATGTACGACGCGATGCAGTACATCAACCGCGAAGTGCTGACGATCGCGCATATCGAGAACCCGCGCGCCGTGGACAACCTCGAAGAAATCTGTGAAGTCGAGGGGCTGGATGTCCTCTTTGTCGGGCGCGGCGACATGAGCCACGCGCTCGGCGTGCCGAACCAGTTCGAGCATCCCTCCGTCCAGGAGCAGATGCGGCGCGTCGTCGAGAAGAGCAAGGGGAGCGGCAAGATTCTCGGCACGGTCGTGCGTGATGCCACGCAGGCGCGCGAGGCAATTGATATGGGCTTTCTCTATATCGCCTGCGGCTTCGCGGGGTTCATCGTCGGCGGCATGAAGCAGTTCCTGGTCGAGACGCGCAACTAGACATAATGCGGAGCCTGTGCGATACTACGGCCCACGATGGACGGGGCGTGCGGGCGTGTCCGTACACTAGGGTGAGGACCTTTGCAACACTGGCGGCATGAACGACGTACGGCTGATGTGGCAAACGGGAGGGGAGTCTGCGTGAGAACATCCCCATGGCTGCGACACACGATGGCGCGGTGGGCGCGGTGGAGTCTCATCCCGCTGATGGCGGCGCCGCTCATCCTCGCGGCATGTGGCAAGGATCAGGGCCAACAAGGGGTCGTCGTCGTCATCACCTCCGCGCCGCCGACGCCGACGAGCGTCGCGCGCAGTCTGACACCGCCTCCGACGCTGTCACCCTCGACGGCGGTCGCCTTTCCATCGAACGCGCCGACGATCACCAACGCGACTGATAGCCAACTGATGGCGGGGGTCAAGGCGAAAGTGAAGGACAGTGCGGACGGTCTCTCCTTGCGCGAATCACCCTCCACAAAAGCGAAGTCGCTGGAATCGCTCGCTGCCGGTACGGTGTTGAGCGTCCTCGCCGACCCGCAGGAGGCGGAGGGGCGGACGTGGGTCAAAGTCAGTCATGGCAGCAATCAAGGCTATGTCGCCGCCGAATTTATTGATCGAATAAAGTGAGCAACGAGTAATGAGCAATGAGCAGCGAGTAACACGTAACGCGTCGCCAGTAACGAGAACGGGATCGGAACGCGGTCATTGCTCGTTACGCGTTACGCGTTACGCGTTACTTCTCCTACTGTTGCTCGCGGCGTGCGGCGGGTCAACAGCGCCCGCGACGCCGAACGTGAGCGCGCCAGCGGGAAATGCGCTACCGACCACTGCGGTGGGGGGAGCGCCGAGCGCGGTCGTGGTGACGCAACTGCCGGGCGTGCCACCTGCGGCGAATGCCGTGCCGCGCCCGGCATCGCCGTCGCCCGCCAACCCGAATGATCCTGTCGCGGGCATCACCGAGGTCGGTACGGTGGACGCGCGGACGCTCAACCCGATCCTGATCGCCGATCCAACCTCGCTTGCGCTCTCGCACCTCTTCTTCAGCGGCCTCGTCAACATCAATCCCAAGGATGGCACGGCGACGCCCGACCTCGCCGAAGCGTGGACGGTTTCGGACGATGGCCTCTCGTATACCTTCACACTCCGTCCCAAGGTGCAGTGGAGCGACAATCAGGGCCTGACGGCGGACGATATCACCTACTCCTACAACCTCTACCTGAATCGCGACGCGAACTCGCCGCGCTACAACACCGTCTACGCGGTCGTCGAGAGTGTGAAGACGATCAACGACCGGACCGTAATGTTCAAGTTACGGCTGCCGACGGCCAGTTTCCTCACCGATGTTGCGACCTTCGGCATTGTGCCGCAGCATAGCCTCGTCAACACCCAGCCGGCGGACCTCGCCGCGAGCGATTTCGGTACGACGAGCAACATCGTCGGTACCGGGCCGTTCCGCATGGTGCGCTGGCTGCGCTCAGAGCGGATCGAGGCGGACGCCAACCCGAATTATCATCTCGGCCCGGTCGCATCCCCGCACTATACCTACATCGTCCTCCCGACCGATGATGCCGTGCATGATGCGCTGGCGACCGGCAAGGCGGACTTCGGTGTCGTCTCGCCCGCTGTCCAGAAAGGGCTTGCGAACACGCCGGGCGTTACACTGACGATGTACGACACCTACGACATGACGTATGTCGGCCTGCAACTCGATGCCGCCAAGCCCGCGAGCAAATTCTTTGGCGATGCCACGATCCGAAAGGCGCTGATGCTCGCACTCGACCGCGGCGCGATGCTTCAGAGCGCGCGGAATGGTGTCGGCATCGTCGCGGACGGCGTGCAGCCGCCACCCTCGTGGGCGTATACGCCGGTGGATCCGCGCTACCACCAAAACCTTGATGAGGCGAAGCGGCTCCTCGACGCGGCGGGCTGGAAGACTGGCGCGGATGGTGTCCGGGCAAAGTATGGTCAGACCCTCTCCTTTACGCTCGCCACGAACTCCAGCGATCCGATCCGCGAAACCTATGCCGGGTTGCTGCGCGATGCATGGGCGAACGTCGGCATCAATGTCACGATCGTCTCGGAGAAATGGTCAACCTTCGTTGATCGCGTGACGCGGACACACGATTTCGACGCCTTCGTCGCCAGTTTCGCCAGTGATGTGGACCCGGATCTCTCGCCGCTTTTCTCGATTGACGCGGCGAAGACGGGCCTCAACGCCGGGCGCTACTTTAATACTGATGTGGATAGTATGCTCAGGCAGGCCCGCGGCATCTACAAACCGGAGCAGCAATCCGAGCGCAAAGACCTCTACACGAAGATTCAGCAGCAGATCATGACTGATTTGCCGATCCTCCCGCTCGACTTCTCGAAGAACACCGTCGCCGTGCGGGATCGTGTGAAGGGCTTCGCTCCCTCCGCCAACGATCTCGGCCTCCGCTTCCGCGCCCTCGCGTACCTTTGGAGCATAGGGTAGAACTGAGGACTGAGCGAAATGCGGGTCTTTACTTCGATTACTTGGAAAGGCGAGGTACATGTCCGTTGAGGAACGAGCTGGTGACATAAGACAACCCTCAGTCCTCAGTCCTCAGTCTTCGGTCCTCGCGATTGGCGATGCGGCACTCGCACGCCTGGAGGCAGTGAACGCGGCCCGTGAGAAAGCGCTGGCGGACACGCGGCAGATCGTACGACTGAGCGCGAACGCGATCCGTGCCGTCCATCGGGGCGAGTTTGCCGAGGCGGATACCCTCCTGCAACGGGCGCATGCGATGCACGCCGGTTTGGGAACATATCGGGCGGACTTTCCCGCCGTCTACTGGGCGGGCTACGTGCAGGACGCGCAGAAGGAGTATGCCGAGGCGCGTATCGTCCGCGCGTTGATCGGCGAGGCGGCGATTCCGTCTCCCGCCGACCTCGACATTGACGAGCCGGTCTACCTCAACGGGTTGGGGGAGGCAGCGGGCGAATTGCGGCGGCATCTCCTCGATGTGCTCCGCGCGGGCAACGTCGGGGCGGCGGAAACGACGCTCGCCATCATGGACGACATCTTCGGCCTGCTCGTTACTGTGGATTACCCCGACGCGGTCACGCACGGCCTCCGCCGCACGACCGACCTCGTCCGCAGCGTCCTCGAACGCTCGCGCGGCGATCTCACCCTCACCGCCCAGCAGATGCGCCTTGAAGCCGCCCTGAAAAACCTGTCCGACAACTGAGGGTATCCCCGCAGGTATGCCGCGAAGCTGGTTCCTCCCAGGAACGGCATCCCCGCATCTATGGTAGCATTCGCGCGGGACACAGGGACGGATGCAAGGGGTAATGGGATGCAACCACGGATTCTTGTCGTGACGTTTGATACGGTCGGGTCGGTGATGGCGGGGCCGGGAATCCGTGCATGGGAGATCTCTCGCGTCCTCGGTCAATTTTCCCCAACTACTCTTGCCGCGCCGCGTCCGGTCCCGGACGACCCGCCCGGATTCTCCATGGTCGGATTGCCGGTCGGACCGGGGGCGGAAGAGGCCCTTCTTGCGCTTGTGGACGACTACGATGTGATCGTCGCGCAGGTTCTGCCGCCCTCCTTGATGCAGGACGATGTGCTGCATGACAAATATCTCGTGGTTGATCTCTACTGCCCCTGGGTATTCGAAAACCTCGAACGCTATCAGGGGGACAATACGGTCACGAGCGCATGGCTCACGGCCGATGTCGAAGCCATTGCCCGGATGATTACCTACGGTGACTTTTTCATCTGCGCGGGCGAACGTCAGCGTGCGTACTGGCTCGGCGCTTTGACCTCGATGGGACGGTTGACACAGGCGATCTATTCCCTTGATGCAGACGGGCGCGCGCTGATTGATGTTGTTCCCTTTGGTCTCTCCGCCGAACCACCAGTGAAGACGAAGAATGTCCTCAAGGGTGTACTCCCCGGTATTGGCGAGGATGATTTTGTCGCCTTGTGGGGAGGGGGACTGTGGGATTGGCTTGACCCGCTCACTCTTATCCATGCCACGGCACATCTGCGCGCGGCCGGCTATCCGATCCGTACATTTTTTCTCGGCACGCAACGCCCTTCCGTTTCGAGAGAGACAGAGGTCCGTCCGGTCATGCTGGAGGCGACCAGGGCACTCAGTGACGCGCTTAGTCTGACCGGAACACACGTCTTTTTTAATGACCGCTGGGTTCCCTATGCAATGCGGGCGAACTATCTGTGCGAAGCGGACTTCGGCATCAGCCTGCATCGGGACACAATGGAAACCCGGTTCTCCTTCCGGACGCGGGTGCTTGATTATCTCTGGGCGGGCATCGTGCCGATCGTCAACGATGGCGACACGATCGCCGATCTCGTGCGCGCGAACGATGTCGGTCATGTGGTTCCCATTGGGGATGCCATGGCGCTTGCACGCACAATCGCGGCGCTCATTGACGCCCCGGAGGAGCGTGCGCGATTGATCATCGAGGGTCAAAGGCTAGCACAATCACTGACCTGGCAGGAGGTCACGCGTCCGCTCGTTGCGTTCTGTCAGCAACCGAGGAAAGGCGCCTCAGTGCCGGAGACACAGTTTACCCAATTCCCGCTGATTGCGCGCAAACTGCATGATATTGCGCGCAAACTGCATGATATGGGGTACACGCTTCGGGATACGCAGGAAACATTGGCGGAGACGGGTGAGTATGCCCGACGATTGGAGCAGGAAGTCCACGCGCGCGAGGGGCAAATCGCCGATTTGCGCGCGCATATTGCGCAGTTGGAACGTGCGGCTCAGTCTCCCAGTATCTCGCACGCGGTCCGCACGCGGCTCTTGAGGAGACCGCATGAGTAATCCTTCGCCCCTGGCAATGGAGTGCCCCGATTCTCCGCTGCTATCTGAGGACATGGCATCGAATGTGCGTACCGGTTCGTATGTGGGTGTTGTTCCAAGTTGTTTTGTTACTACGCCGTATCTCTTGAATCCATGCGGTTATTGCCGACAAGTGAGGTGTGACGGCTGTTCGGACACTATACTGTTCTTTTGCAATTAGTCTCTCACGACAAGAGTGCCATACGTCAGTGAATGCCCGAATTGAAGGAGGGATCCATGTCAACTGCAAAGACCCCCGCGACGATCCAGCGCTTTCCCGTCGGCGATGGCAAGGGAGCAGTGTTTGGTATTGCGCATGGTTTGAACAATCAGTTTCCCCTCGTGCAGGTCTATCGCGCGACCACTCCTTTCAGCCTCGTTGTGGTACAGGTCGAAGCAACGTCGTCGAACGAAATCACGTTGCACTTCTCTTCCCCACCCCAACCGGGCGAGTATATGGTCGTCGTCGTCGGTTGACACTCCCACGGCTAATCAACATTAAAAACTTAATGGGGTAATGGCGGTAGCAGGCTTTCCAGCCTGCCCCCTGGCGTGGGAACGGTAGGTTGGAAAGCCTGTTACCACCGAGAGATTACCGGAGTAAGTCGTTAATGTTCATAAGCGTGGGGATTCCGGCTTCAACCGCACCTGCCTCCGGTGGGCGTGTGCGAAGCGTCGTGATGCGATGGTATGTCGCGCGCCGTCGCATCATTACGCACGCAGCGGGAGGGAGAAGCGGAACGTGCTGCCCGCGCCGACCACGCTTTCGGCCCAGATGCGGCCGCGGTGCGCCTCGACGATCAGCCGGCTGCTGTACAGCCCCAGGCCCATGCCTTTGATGACGGTGACTTGTTCGGTCCGGTAGTACTTTTCGAACAGGTGCGGCAGGTCCGCCGGTGCAATGCCCATGCCCTGGTCGGTGACGGAGACCACCGCCGCGTTGCCGTCACGATCAACGTGGACCACAATGGGATTGTCTGCTGAAGAATATTTGCGCGCATTAGAGAGCAGGTTGAGCATCACGCGCTCGATCCGCGCAGGATCGAGCGGCGCCGTCAACGGCGGGGCGTCGTCGAGGTGGATCTGCCCGCTCTCCTCGTCGGCAGCGAACTGCGCGACGATGCGCGCAAGCAGCCAGGTCAGGTCCGTCGGCTCGGTACGCAGGTCCGTGGCCCCTGATTCCAAACGCATCTGCTCGAGCAGATCGGTGAGCATGCTATCCATCCGCTTGCTACTGGTCAGGATTGTCTGGGCGCTCTCCGACGCGCGATCCAGTTGCTGGCGTTGCAGATGGAGCAGCAGGAGTTGGACACGCCCCTGAATCACCGTGAGCGGGTTGCGCAGGTCATGGGAGATGAGCGCGACATATTCTTCCCGTGCCCGCTCCAGCGCGCGCACCTCAGTCAAATCGCGGAAGGCGATCACCGTCCCCGTCTGCGCGCCGCCAATCACGATGGGCGCGGCGGTGCGGGCCACCGGAAAGGTCGTCCCGTCCTTGCGGATGCAGACGAGGTCATGATCGCCGGAGGGAGCGCCCGCGACCGCATCGTCGGCACGCCGAAAGGCGATTACCGCCTGCTCGCTCTTGCCGAGCAGTTCCGCCTGCGTCCAGCCGAGCAGACGCTCGGCAGCGGGGTTGACGAAGGTAATCCGCTCGCTGGAATCGAGCGCATAGACACCCTCACCGAGACTGCCGGTGATCGCGCGGGTAAAGGCGAGTTGCTCGCAGAGCCGGTCCGCCAGTTCCTGCTCCCGCAGAATTGAGAGGACGAGCTGTGCGTTCACATCGCGTTGGTCAACCGCGCCCTGCTCATTGTCGTTGGCGCTCTCCATTGGTCAGTCTCTTCTCCACTGCCGACTGCCTATTTAGGACTTACGCAATTCCCGGTGGTAGAGGCTTTCCAGCCTGCTTTTCGGGTCGGGGAGGCAGGCTGGAAAGCCTCTACCACCAGAAAAGCACTCCAACTGCGTAACTCCTCCTATTGTGCCCGTGCAATTGGCCGATACACGGTTCGGGCGCCCTTTCCCCGCTCGCTGGCGTAGCCGAGGGCGATAAGGCGCGCGAGGGCGCGCGTTACCTCGCTCTCCTCTATCCCGGTCCGTCGGATCACCGCCTCGGGCGCGGCCTCCCCGATCTCGAAGAGCGCGTGCAACACAGCCTCTTCCTGCGTGATGAGACCCGGATAGACGGGTATCACGGCGCCCGCGCGCGGTTCGGCCATGCCGGCGTTGATGCCGCGGTACTCCCGTAACGACTCGCGGACCACAAGCCCGCGTCCGGTAATCTCGTAGGCCCGCATCTCCTTGCTGTGATCGCTCTGGCGCATCTTGACCACCACGATGCTTTTCTTGAGCGACCCCTCGATCTCCACATAGCGCAGCAGGATGATGTCGTCGGCCAGGAAGGAGATCACATAGGGGCTGAATTGCAGATCGGTGTAGGACTGCACAATCTCCATCGTCATCAGCACGGTGACGCCCGTATCGGTGAGCGACGTTACCAGCCGGTACAACGACTCGCGGAAGTCCATCCGGAACGTCGGGGCAAGCGCCAACTCGAAGCCGGAGAGGGAATCAATCACTACCCGCTTCGCGCCGGTCTGCTGCACCGCGCTCCGGATCGCCTGCAAGGTCTCATCGGGGGAGAGATCGAGCGGGCGTAAGTAGATGATCCGCAGATCACCCCGCGCGATCATTTCCTCCAGGTCGAAGCCGAGACCCTTCGCGCGAAGGACGTACTCCGTCGGATGTTCCTCGAAGACGGCGATGATCCCCGGCTCGCCTGCGCGCACCCCCGTGGCGATGAATTGCGCGGCGAGCACCGACTTGCCCGTGCCTGACGGGCCGCTGACGAGCACCGAGTCCCCCGCGAGGATGCCCCCGCCCATCAGGTCGTCCAGACTCTCCACGCCACTGGAGATCCGCGTGCGCGGCAGCGACCGGCTCGTCGCTCCGGTCGGCATCTGGAGGCGTGGGAAGAGTTCGAGCCCGCTCTCGGTGATGCGGAAGGTGTGCAGCCCCGGCATCGGCGCCTGGCCCCGGCTCTTCACCACCTGAATCTTGCGGACGACGGAGTTGCGGTCAACATTCTGGGTGAGCCAGAGGATGCCGTCGGCCACGGTGTAGACCGGGTTGTCGTCGAGGGCGAAGGGGTACTCGCCGATCAGGAAGGTCGTTGCCTCCCAACTGGTCAGACGGACAGCGAGCCGCTGCACAAAGCCCTGCATGTCCAGTTCGGTCGTCTCCGATCCCGCCTTGCGCAGGATGGTTTGAAACGAATCCACCACCACAATCGCGGGATTGAGTTCCTCGATCCGCTCGACAATGCGCGCGAGCACCGCCGTCAGATCGCCGCGCAAGGCCAGCTCGCTGAGATCAACGAAATGGATACTCTTCCCCACCTTTTCGGGGTCGAAGTACTCCATTTGTTGCTGGTAGCGGAGCATTTTGATCGGCGGTTCGCCGAGGACGGTGAGGTAGAGGGCGGGTCGCTCCGGGGTGGCGTTCGCGAAGATGATCTGATGTGCCAGGGTGGTCTTGCCCGATCCCGGTGTCCCGGCGATCAGGTTGAAGGAGTACTCGGGCAGCCCGCCCCCGAGGATTTCATCGAGACCGGGCACACCCGTGACCAGCAATCGTAAGGGTGCCCGCCGACGCTCGCTCATTCGTTCGCCTCCAAACTAAGATCCACGTCTTTGGGCGGCAGTTCCGGCCACGCCTCACGCATCAGACGGACGACGAGGTCCGCGCCGATCAACCGGACGAGCACCGCGAGGAAGTGGGCCGTGACCGTCACGAGGGCGTCGAGCAGGTCGGTCGGCGCATGCTCGTGGGCGCTCTCCCGCAGTCCCGTCAGACCATACCCGTTCGCCGCTTCGTAGTGAATGCCCGCGAGCATGGGGTACTCTGCCCGCGTCAGCGCGAGGGCGCGGGCGAAAAGGGCGTCGAATCCCTCGGGGCCGATCAAGATAACCATCTGACGCCGCAGCCGCTCCCAGGCGCGCTCGCCCGCTTCCGCCACCGCTTCCGGGCGGTCGAGGTCGCGCGCCTCGACCATGATCAGTCGCCGCGCGAACGCCGCAGTGTATAACGTTGCCACGCTCACACGCACTCCTTATCCACGATGCGGAATCGGCGTCCGTCGTGAGGGAGTAAAGCGCTCAATATACTAGCCACTATTCGTAAAATAATTCTGTAAAGCAACGGGGGGGGGGGGGGAGGGGAGGGAGGACGTTATTGAGAATGTCTAAGCCTCGCATCCGGTTCCCCTTTCCATATCCCTCAAGGGAACACATCCGTGGAAACCCCTCGCGCAGACACCATAATCCTCATCACTATCACATGCATACTAAAACACGATATGAACGATTTCACCTACGCGCGGTGTGACGCGGTTTCGGAAGAACCTCACCCCTGGCCCCTCTCCTTCGCCCAGAGATCACGGAAGGGATGAATTCCGTCCGGCGAAGGAGAGGGGAGGAGACGTATATGGAGTGCTGTAGCGTTCCATCAATGTCCCATGTATCCGCATTTCTCCCCCTCTCCTTTGCTGCCAAGCAAAGGAGAGGGGGCCGGGGGGTGAAGTTCTCTCATTCCTCCACCATCGCTTCCAGCCGGAACCAGTAGAAGGCATGGGGGCCGAGGGTGAAGAAGTAGGGGCGGTCGGTGATCGCGGGGAAGTGCGTTTCGCCGATCAGTTCCACCGGCTGTGTGCCGATGAAGCGGCTCAGGTCCACCTCCGCACACTGCACGAAGCGGGAGAGATTGAGGACGATCAGCAGCGTCTGCCCCTCGTACTGCCGGATATAGGTCAGTACCTTCGGGTTGCCGCCGCCGAGGAATTCGAGTGAGCCGCGCCCGAACGCCGGGTACTTCTTCCGCACGCGAATCAGCCGTTTGATCCAGTTGAGCAGCGAGGTCGGCGTCCGCTCCTGCGCCTCGACATTGATGGATTGGAAGCCATAAACCGGGTCCATGATCGCCGGGCTGTAGAGGCGGGCGGGATCGGCGCGGGAGAATCCAGCGTTGCGGTCGCTGGACCACTGCATCGGCGTGCGGACGCCGTTGCGGTCTCCAAGGTAATAGTTGTCGCCCATGCCGATCTCGTCGCCGTAATAGAGGATGGGGCTGCCGGGCATCGAGAGCAGAATACTATTCAAGAGTTCGATCTGGCGGCGCCCATTCTCGGCGAGCGGTGCGAGGCGGCGGCGGATGCCGATGTTGATCTTCATCCGCGGGTCCTTCGCGTACTCGTAGTACATGTAGTCCCGCTCAGCGTCCGTCACCATTTCGAGCGTCAGTTCATCGTGATTGCGCAGAAACATGCCCCACTGGCAGAGTTCGGGGATGTCCGGCGTTTGCTCCATGATTTCGACAATCGGCATCCGTTCCTCGCGCCGGATTGCCATGAAGATGCGCGGCATGATCGGGAAGTGGAAGGCCATGTGGAACTCGTCGCCATTGCCGAAATAGGCGATCACATCGGCGGGCCACTGATTCGCCTCCGCGAGGAGGATTTTGCCGGGGTAGTGCTCGTCCACATAGCGACGTACCTGCTTCAGGTAGGCGTGCGTCTCCGGCAGGTTCTCGCAATTCGTCCCGTCGCGCTCGTAGAGGTACGGGACGGCGTCGCAGCGGAAGCCGTCGAGACCGAAATCGAGCCAGTAGGCGATCACATCGAGCATCGCCTGCTGAACGGCAGGATTCTCGAAATTAAGGTCCGGCTGGTTGCTGAAAAAGCGATGCCAGTAATACTGCCCGGCGACCGGATCGAACGTCCAGTTAGAGATTTCGGTGTCCGTGAAGATAACCCGCGCGTCCTTATACAGGGTCGGATCGTCGCTCCAGACATAGTAGCCTCGGTACGGCGAATCGGGTGAGCGGCGCGCCTCCTGGAACCACTGATGCTGATCAGACGTATGATTGAAAACCATATCGGCGATGACACGCAAGCCGAGGGCGTGCGCGCGATCGAGAAAGGCCTTGAAATCGTCGAGCGTGCCATAATCGGGATGGATGCCGTAGAAATCGGCGATGTCGTAGCCATCATCTCGCAGTGGCGAGGGATAGAACGGCAGGAGCCAAATGCAATCCACACCGAGATCGCGGATATAGGGCAATTTCTCGGTCAGCCCGACGAAATCGCCGCTGCCGTCATTCGAACTATCGTAGAACGAGCGGACGGGCACTTCGTAGAAAATCGCGTCCTTGAACCAGAGCGTGTCATCCATGCGCGCATGCCGCCGTCGTCAGTCGCCAGTAGCCAGTAGTCAGTGGGTCGTTCATTGCTCGTTGCTCCCGTACACACCGCGTACCTGCCATCGCATCTATTCTGCCACAGGGAGGGCCGATTTTCTGTCTACTGACTACTGTCTACTGATGACTCGCTACGTGAGCGTGAAGGAGTTCGCGATGATCGGCCCGTAACCAGCGAAGTCCTTCGCCTTACTCGCGAGGACAGTGTACGTGAGAACGTATCCCTTGCCATTGGCGACAATGAACCACTGGCGAAATTCGTTGATCGTGCCATTGCCAAGCGCATCCGCAGTGAAGACTTGACCCTTTGCGGGCTGTCCGGCGATTGTCGTGTCGCTCTCACTGACTTTCTTGTACGACTTGAAGCCGGAGATTGGATCCGAAATTGCCTTTACGTTCGCATCGTAGTATTGCTGGAGCGTCCTTGTTCCACTGTTTTCGATCGCAACGTTGAAACTCGGCGTGCCTTCCGTGGGCGCGACAAGGGCAGCGACGGTGGTCGAGTTTGGCTTCCTCTCTGACCATGCCGTCGGGTAGTCGAAGGTGAACCGGTTCTGCGGGTCCGTGAAGGTGTTGTCGAGCGCGAGGCCACCCGTAAATGAACCGGCCACGTTGTCGAAGGTCGGTACGCGACTGTCAAACGTATCTTTTGTCGCGTAGCAACTGAAGAGGACGACCATCTGGTCGGTTGCGTAGGTGACGAGATAGCCGCCGAGCGTCACGGTGTTGGCCTTGTCCGTAAAAGTGTAAAGCATCCGCACGCCGTCCTGGCCCGCCACTTTCACCTGCGTCGCGTCGGTCATTTTGAAGTTCGTCAGTTGCTTGGCGAACGTTCCGTAGACTTGATCGGCAAGTTCCTGCGCGGTCGGCTTCTTGTCGCCATTGAGATCGGAGGTCGTGACTCCCGCAGTGATCGTGCCCTGGAAGGTAAACTGCACGTCGGTGTCTTTGTCGCCCGGTGATTGGGTCCACTCCCTGGGATATTGCAGGGTGTAGCGGTTCGCATCGTCCACGTAGACATTCGGCCCGGTTGCGGCGGGGAAGGGCTTGCCCGCCGCAAGTTTTACCTGATTTGAGGCGGTTGGGAACGGCGTGCTCCCACTCGCGGACGACCGGGCGGTTCCCACCGTCGTGAACCCGGCGCCCTGACGTACGGTCCCTGATGTCGTGCTCGATGTTCGTGCCGCCGTCCCGACAGGCGTCGCGGCGCTCGTTGTCCCGGCGGGAGCCGTCTGCGGTGTCGCGAGTGGGACAACAAAGGTCGGGATGGCAAGGAGTCCGACACTCGCGGTGGGGATTGCGCCAGTTGTGCTCGTCGCCGTTGCGCTCGTCGCCGTTGCGCCCCCGCTCGCGACCGATGTGCCGGCCGGTACTGTCGCAGTCGCGGTCGTCCCGCCGCCGTGCGTTGCGGCGAGCGCGATGCCGCCGATGGTGAGGATCAGGACCGCCGCGACAATGCCGACGATTGCCAGCGGCGGAATACCGCCACGCTTTTGGGGCGGCTGCGTATATGCGTACGGTTGTGTGCCATACGATGGTGGGGGCGGTTGCCCGCTGGGTTGCTGGTACGGCGGGCCAGTCTGGTACGGAATCGGTGATGTGCCGGGTGCGCCATACATGCCAGAGGCGGGGGGCGGCTGCGACGGTGGACCGCCATACGCATTCGGCACGCCACTGACCGGGCCAGCATAGCCACCTTGTGGGCTGGGCGATCCGCCCGGCAGGGCATACGCATCCGTCGTTGTCGGACGCTGGAGCGCGAGCGAGAGTTTCGACAGGTCGGCGATCAGGTCGTCCGCGCTTTGATAGCGCTGGTCGGGGTCCTTCTGGATCAATTTCTCGATGATCGCGACGAGCGCCGGTGGCGTCTCAGGCCGCGCCTGCGTGAGCGGCACGCGACGACGGGCGTAGGGTTCGCCGGTGAGCATCTCGTAGATCACGAGGCCAAGGCTGTAGAGGTCCGAACGGCCATCAAGATAGCCGAAGCCGCTCGCCTGCTCCGGGCTCATGTAGAGCGGCGTGCCGGGATGGCCGATCACGACCTGCGTGCGCTGGCTCTCCGTGCCGACCTGCGCGATGCCGAAATCGCCTACTTTCGCGCCGCCGCGCCGCGAGATCATAATGTTCGCGGGTTTGAGGTCCCGATGCACGACATCCGCCTCGTGGACGACATCGAGGCCGCGCGCGACATCGAGGGCGATCGCGACGACGCGCTCAACGGGCAAGCTGCTGACCTGACTGAGTAGCGCCGCCAGATTCATGCCGTCCACATATTCCATCACCAGATAGGTGTTCTGGTGGTTGTCAATCTCCAACTCATAGACGGTGACGACGTTCGGATGGGTGATCGCGCCGCCTGCTCGCGCCTCACGCCCGAAGCGATCAAGGTAGCGCTGAAAGAGTTCCGGATCGGTTGCATTGCGCGTCGCGAGCAGTTCCTTGACGGCGACGGGGCGGCGTAGGCGGGTATCCGTCGCGAGATAGACCCGTCCGAACGCGCCCTCGCCGATCACGCGCTCGACGCGGTATTTGCCGCCGAGCAGCGCGTCCGGCGGTGCGGAGATGTCCGCCGCGACCCGCGTCTCGCCATCGGCGTTGTTGTCCGGCGTGCCCGGCGGCTGTGACACCATGGTACGTGCTCCCCTCGTCCTGCCCGACTCTGCATGTTTGCTCGAATCCTTCGCGTGCCGATCCCCCACGGACCGGTTCGCGGCGCCAGACAGTAACACCGTATACTAGACACGGTCGCCCGGTGCGCGCATGATGCCGTAGCGATTCCGCAGTGTCAACGCGGGGAAGCGCGGAGTGCGATGTTCGATATGATCGAGTCATCGAACATCGCACTCCGCACTCAATCGCAAGGAGTGTCGCCATGAGCCACCAGACCGTTTCCGAGGAGCAATTCGCGGGGTGCCTGCTCGGTCTCGCGTGCGGAGACGCGCTTGGCGCGACGCTGGAATTCCTGTCCCGCGATGAGATACACGCGCGGTACGGGCAACTGCGCGACATCGTCGGTGGCGGCTGGCTTCGTCTCACGCCCGGTGAGGTGACGGACGATACCCAGATGGCGACCTGCATCGCCGAGAGCATCGTCGCGACGGGTACGGTGGACGCCGACGACATCGCGCGCCGCTTCGTGGATTGGCTACATTCCGAACCGCCGGACATTGGTACGACGACGCGCCGCGCCCTGATGTACCTCGACTGCGGGTTGTCGTGGCAGGAAGCGGGCGAGCGCACCTACCGCGAGGCGGGGGGACAGGGGATCGGCAACGCGGGCGTCATGCGGTGCGCGCCCATTGGTCTCTTTCGCTGCAACGACCTCGACCGCTTGATCGCCGATTCCCGACTCTCGTCCGCGATTACGCACGCCGATCCGCTGGCGCAGTGGGCGGCAGTCGCCGTCAATGTTGCATTGCGCGAACTCCTCCTGAACGGGCAGCAGCCGGACTTCCTGGAGCGCATCGCCGCAGTGATCGAGGAGCGGGCAGTTGCTCAGGCGGTGCGCGTCGTTCCGTTGCTCGCCGCCGACGAGGTACGTAGCACAGGCTACGCGCTGCACACGATGCAGACCGCGCTCTGGTGCCTGACGCACCACCCGACCTTCGAGGAGGCGGTGATCGCGGCGGTGAATTGCGGCGACGACGCGGATACGAGCGGTGCGGTGACGGGCGCGCTCGCCGGTGCGCGCGAGGGCATCAGGGCGATTCCTGCGCGCTGGCTCGCCGTCCTTCGTCCGCGCGACGCACTGCGCACGGTGGCACAGGGATTGCACGCGCGAGTGACGAACTGAGGCGCGGAATATCCTGCTGACAACCTTGTTTCTTACGCTGAGGTCGGGTACTCTCTTTGCTGTACGAACGATGTGGCATCGGGCCTCTTTTGATGCAACCATTTGGTATCTCTGAGCGTTAAACAACCGTAACATCTCTGTATTCGTTGGGGTGCGTACGTGGCTGCTGAGGAGGAACGGGCGTGACGATCGGGCGCAACCCTCGAATGAAACTGCGAATAGTCGGGCGGGCGCTTGCGTTGACGACGGCCGCGCTCTTGGCGATGACACTGATCGCGCCCCTTGCCGTCGGTGCGGAGTCACCGATCGCGGGGCCACCGATTGTCTATTTCCCGGCCACCGGGCATAACGTGAACGGTGATTTCCTTGAATTCTGGCATGAAAACGGCGGCGCGGACCGTATCGGCAACCCGATCACCGAAGAGGTAAAAGACGGCAAGACGGCCAAGCAGTACTTCGAGCGCGGTATCGTCGAGTATACGCCGGCCATCGGTATCTCCTTCGGTCGCCTCGGCGCTGAGGCCGTTATGGGTCGCCACGATGCACCCTTCATGCCGATGACGCGCGATCAGTTCGGCCCGGATCGTGCCGGTCATCTCTTCTTCGCGCCGACCGGTCACAGCATCACGGGGCTTTTCGCGAACTTCTGGCAGCAGAACGGCGATCTCGGCGTCTTCGGCTTTCCGCTCTCTGAACCGACTCGCGAGGCCGTTGGCGCCAACAAGCAAGTGACGACGGTTCAGTACTTCGAGCGGGCGCGCTTCGAACTCGCCAAAGATGCAATTGGTCAGGACACCGTCCGCCTCGGTAATCTGGGTAAAGAATTCGCCCTGGCGCGGGAACTCGGCGTCAATCCGGTGCCGAAGGATGGCGGCGCGATGGACTACAGCGCGAGCATCTGGCCGAAGTGGATTGATGTAAACCTCACAACGCAGCATTTGATGGCATACGAAGGAAACGCAGTCTCGCAGCAATTCGACATCACCTCCGGTGAGGCTGCAAACCCGACCCCGACCGGCGTCTTCCAAATCTTCGCGAAGGTGAAGGACGAGCGGATGAAGGGCGATATCGGCCTGCCGACCGCGTACGACATCAAACACGTCCCGTGGACGATGTACTTCGCCGGTGGAGGCTACGCGATCCATGGCGCGCCGTGGCGGAGTGTCTACGGCCCGGGTACGGAGCGCGGCGGCAGCCATGGCTGCGTGAACTCGCCCGTCACATTAGTCGCGAACCTCTATCAGTGGGCGCCTCTCGGCACGACGGTGATCGTTCACTTCTAGCAGGCGGTATGTGGCAACGAACGGCGGGATGATCCCCGCCGTTTTTCATTTGTGCGTTTGGTGGCGGGCTTCAGCCTGCCGCAGCGAGGTGCGGCAGGCTGAAGCCCGCTGCTACCAACATGCTGGCAGTCAACAGCACCGAAACTCTATGATCATCTCGTCAGTCTGCGGCGCGTTCGCCCTGCTCGGCGTAGATGCGCGGTGGGGGGATCGGGCATCCACTCGCATATTGGGCGTCGAGCCAGCTATCAATCGCGTCCTGCCCCTGCTGAATCGCCTTTTCGTACGTCTCCTCGTGAGTAACGCAACCCGGTAGTTCGGGAACAGTCACGATAGACGCTTCGTCTTCATCCGACCATTCGACGACCATCGAGTAGCGCTCAGGCTTGTTTCCTATTCCGCGCGAATCGCCGCGATCAGCGTCTCGACACTTGGTCGATCCGCCTGGTTTTTGGAGCAATGGGCGAGGATGATACGGCCGTCACGCCCGACGATCACGTCGCCGCCGAGTTGGCGGGTGTCCTCATCCGTCTTCATTTGCATCTTCATGCCACCCCGAATCAGCCGGGCGTACTTGGCGATCACCTGCGGCGAGTAAATCTCCCGCAACGAGCCAACGCGCATCCCGTACGCCCTGTAGACCGTCCGGCCCTCATCCGCGAGGAGGGAAATGCTGTCCGGGATGTCGAAATGGACGCGATATTCCGGTAGACGGTGGACTTGGCTGAAAAAGAGCGCGACGATGCCAACACCCATCTTGGCGAGTTCGGCGGACTGCCGCAACTGCGACAGATGTTCCTGGCAGGGCAGTCACTGCAAATGGCGGTGGAACATCAGAATCAGCGGCGTATCGAGATGCTCGGCAAGCCGCCATTCGTCGCCACGATCCGTATGCAGCGTGAAGTCCGGCGCGTTAACGCCAGCGGTGAGACAGGCCATAGAACGCTCCCAGTAACGAAACGAGTAGCGAGAAGAAACGCGGCCCTCGTTACTCGTTACTGTTAATCATACCGTCGGATGCCATCCACGATCCGGTTGCCCATCGCAACGGTGTCGAGCGTGCCGCCGAGGTCGCGCGTCCGCACACCATCGGCGAGCAGGCTATACACGACCTTTTCGACAGCGCTTGCTTCGGCATCGAGACCGAACGAGGTGCGAAGCATCATCGAGGCGGAGAGGATCATGCCGAGCGGATTGGCGATGCCCTGCCCTGCGATGTCTGGCGCGGTGCCGTGAATCGGCTCGTAGAAGCCGAACAGTTTCGCGGGCGAACCGCTGCGCTCCGGCGGCTGACCGTTCAGCGACGCTGACGGCAGCATGCCCATCGAACCCACGAGCATCGCCGCCTCGTCGGTCAGGATGTCGCCAAAGGTGTTTTCCGTGACGATCACGTCGAAGGCACGCGGATTCCTGAGCAGGGCCATCGCCGCCGCGTCCACGAGGATATGATCCATCTCGATCTCCGGGAACTCCGCGCCGACCTCCATCGCCACCTCGCGCCAGAGCCGGGAGGACATCAGGACATTCGCCTTGTCCACGCTCGTCACCTTGCCGCGCCGCTGCCCCGCAAGTTCGCAGGCGAGGCGGACGATGCGGCGCACTTCCTCTTCGGTGTAGTAGAGCGTGTCCACGGCGGCGCGCTGGCCGTCCGGTGCCGTCATCCGCTCCTTCGGCGAGCCAAAGTAAAGGCCACCCGTCAACTCGCGCACGATCAACATATCCACACCGGCGAGCACGGAGGGTTTGAGTGGGGAAGCATCCATTAGCGCAGGTGTTGCGACGACGGGGCGGAGATTCGCATAGAGGTTGAAGTCCTTACGGAGGCGGAAGATCGCATCCTCCGGGCGGACGGTGGCGTAGGCATCCTGCGTCGCGCCGCCGACCGCGCCGAAGAGGATGCTGTCGCTGGCGCGGGCGAGGCTCATCTCCTCCTCGCGGATCGGCGTGCCGTACGCCTCGATGCCGGCGATGCCAACCTCCCCCTGCTCGAAGGTGAAGGCATGCCCAAACCGCTCGCCCACTGCGTCAAGGACTTTGCGTGCCTCGGTCATCACCTCCGGGCCAATACCGTCGCCGGGCAGACAGAGGACGTTGTACTCCGTCATGCCGTCGCCTCGGTTGTCTGCCGCGCGGCATCGGCGGCGATCTTGTTGCGGATCGAGTTAATCAGGCCGCCCGCCTTGATGATTTCCATGATCGCGGGCGGATAGGCCGACGCCTGATACTGCTCGCCGCGCGTGACATTGAAGATCGTGCCGGTTTCGAGGTCTACATGGATTTCGTCGCCCGGCTGCACCTTCTCCGCCGCCTCCGCCGATTCGAGCACTGGCAGGCCGATGTTGATCGCATTACGGAAGAAGATACGGGCGAAGTTCTCCGCGATCACGCACGAAACGCCCGCGCCGAGCAATGCCATCGGTGCATGCTCGCGCGACGATCCGCAGCCGAAGTTCGCCTTGGCGACGATGATGTCCCCCTTGCGCACTTTCGATGAGAAGGTGGGATCAATCCCCTCCAGGGCGTGCTTGCCCAGTTCTTCCTTCGTGTTCGCCGTCAGGTAATGTGCCGGGATAATGACATCCGTGTCAATACTCGGCCCAAACGTCCATGCCCATCCATTCAGTTCGGTGCTCATTTTACCTCTCCCTGGCCCCTCCCGCTATTCAGCGTGGGTAGTGGTGTGCCCGTCAGATTTCCGCGCCTGAAGGGAGGGCAGCGGAGGGAGGACTGCCCCGCCGTCGCCAGGGATGGTCGGCGGCGGGTCGCCACGGGGTGCTGCGCGCAGGCGGCGCGGG
>JAABUU010001525.1_pt1 | contig 38588 bp, 67 predicted proteins | sample 5559301 | NCBI WGS metagenome assembly JAABUU01 (sample SAMN10711884, study PRJNA513360) | rock metagenome | isolation source: Antarctica rocks | place: Antarctica: Victoria Land, Richard Nunatak white | reverse complement strand
GCCCCCCCCCCCCCCCCGCGGGCCCCGGCCCCCCCCCCCCCCCCCCCCCCGCCCCCCCCGCCCGCGGGGGGGGGGGGGGGGGGGGGGGGCGCCGGCGCAGCGCCAGGCAGCGGGCGCGGGTGATAAGTCGCACCTCCGCGTGCGCGTCCTGCACGCCGCCCAGCGGCGTGAGCAGGTCCAGGCCGGTGTGATCCTGAATATAAGCTAGGTCGGTCTCCAGCACCCCGGGCCGCTGGGCTCTCGGCGCCACGGCTCTCGGCCCCCTCCGCCTGCATGGCCGCCTGTCCGCCTGCACGATGCTCTGCTGCGGCGGGCAGGGCGCCAGCTGCCCGCCCAGGCACTGCTGGGCGGGCCGCATCAGGGCCAGTGCTCGGCCTGCCCTTCCGTGGCACGAGGCTCACGGTGCTGGCGAGCAAGCTGCAATCTGCAGCTGTACGAGCCTCTGCTTGGTTAGAGCCAGCTCCACTCACACTCCACTCACGCTCCACTCACACTCCAGTGGAGCCCCACTCCAGTGGAGCCCCACAATCAGGTTCCTGAAGATAACCCTGACTTGCATGGCGTGGGCGTTTGGGCGTTTTTGGAGGAGATGCACGCACGGCGCATGCATCTCGCTCGTGCTGACTGGAGGAGCGCCAATGGTGTGTGAGCCACAGCATGGCTGCAAGTGCAGCCAAATGCTGAGGGCGCGGCAGTCGGGGCCGGGCTGGGCACTCTGGCGCATGCTGGGCAGTGCCCACTGCCCAGCACCAAGGCCCACTGCTCAGAAGAGCACGGCCAGTGTGCTCTGGTATGTGTGTGAGGAGCTGCAGCGCGCATGCCAAGATACAGCTATGTGCAACGAGCCCCTATATCGCCACCACACATGAGGCTGCGGGCCACAGGGCCCTGCGAGGGCAGGGTCCTTGCAGCACACTCACTGCAGCACAGCGCCAGGTGACGTGAAATGCAAGGCGTGGCCGGGGTGCCAGCCGGCGGTGGCGCACAACAACGTTTCGCACGGGCCCACGCCACCAAGCCCCCCATAGCGACCTGACATGCAGTCCATGCCAGTCCAAACATGCGGCATGGTTGCTAGCCATGCTACCACGTGGGCCAGCACCATGGTACGCTGGTGGCTGCGTTGCTGATGCAATGCGGTGGCCCTGCACCATGTCCAGGCACGCCTACATTGCTCCCTGGTACAGGCTGGCTGCCTTTTACATGCTCCGCATGGTTGTGGGCGCCAGCAGTGGTACTCCATGCAGCTCGTACAGCGCCTCCTTGGCCACGGCCTGCTGGACCTCCTGCATCCATGCTATCTGTTGTTGGCTGCAGGCTGCTCCTGCGCTCGCAGCCTTTTGGCGTGCTTGGGGCACTGTGTTGGAGGAGGGCTTGCTGGATGCAGTTCCTGAGCGCAGCGGCTGCGCCGCAGCCTGCAGTCCAGGCTGCACCATTTGCTTCCTCCAGTCAATCACAGCTGTGGCTAGCTTCCAGGCATGATGTGCCCTTAACCTGCTATTCAGAGCACTGCGCCCTGCGAGCGCTGAAGTCTGCGTTCAATATCATGCCATTGGAGCACCACTGTAAAAGAAAATGATCCAGGTGATGCATTTGGCATGTGACCGCCTGCGCGCGCAACTACCAGCCAGGACGGCACGCACACTGTGCGCACAGTGTTTTGCGGCCTACCCCAGCGCCATGTAAACGGCTCACGCAGTGCACACAAGTATGGAGACGACCGCAACGTGTACAACGTGCTGTGTGCAGGCTCGCGAGGCCAGCGGCTGCGCTCGCGCCGCTGTGCAAATTCACACCTGCGAATCTTCGCCCATATGCAGCTGTAAACTTGCTGGCAGCGCTCCTGCTACTAGCAGGCACGGGGCTGCGAGGCTGTGACATCAGCTCTGGCAGCGTATACGACCCAAACCCTACCAGGGCTTGAAGTTTGTCACCTCAGAATCAGTGCTTGCGGCCAAACCCAGCTTCGATTGCTGCACAAAACCACCGTTGCACCGCAAGGCTCATCTCAAAACATTTCGCTGAGCCATTGGGCGAGGGCTCAAGCAGCAGCCGGCATCCGCTTGTCGCCTCCCAGCGGACGGAGGAGCGGCAGCTCTGATAACGTAACAAAGAAGCCTGTGTGGCCTGGTGTGCTCCCACGCCTGCTCGCCTCTCACCTTTGGTCGGGACGGCTGCCGACTTGCTGCTGAGACGCAGCGGGCGGGGCCGCTGGGCGGGTACATATTGCCACCGCCTGCCTTGCACGATCCATCTCCTGCCTGCTTGACAAGCTGTGGTAGCTTCGGATGGGATGCACAACGCCCGGGATGGCCCTGCCCTGCGCGCGGCACCCCGGCACGGCCCCGTGACGACTACCAGCCAGCTGGCAGCCTGCCGGTCTGCGGTGCACAGACGGCGCGGCCGGGCGCGCGCAGGGAGGCTGCAGAGAGCCCTCCTCATGCGACGCGCCCTGGGAGCCTGCCTGGCTGCGCTCGCGCTGGCAGCGCTGGCGGCGACCCCGGGCCGCGCGGCGCGCGTGCTGCAGCAGCGGGTCACCGCTATCAACGAGCCGGTGGCGGGGGCTGGGACGACCACGGGCGGCGGCGTGAACGGCGTGGCGGCCAACAGCGGCCTCACCGGGTACTACATCCCAGGCTCCGCGGTGGCCGGGTCGGGGCTGACGACGGCGACGGCCGCGCCGGCCGCGGCCGGCGCGGGCACCACGCCCGCGGGCGCCGGCGCGCTGCCGGCCGCGACGCCCGCGCCCACGCTGGGCAACAGCACCTACAACGCGACCGCGCCGCGCCTGTTCCCGCCCGCGCCCGCGCCCGCGCCCGGCGGCCTCAACTTCTTCAACTTTGCGCCGCCGGTGGCGGGCACGCTGACGCCGCAGGCGACGACGGCGCCCGCCACGCCCGCCGCCCCGGCCGCCGCCGGCGCCGCCGGCAGCGGCCAGCTGATCAACTCCAGCCCGACGGTCGGCAGCTTCACGCCCAACGGGATAGTGGGCACCGCGGGCTCGTCGCCCTTTGTCGCAGGGTCGAGCATCGCGACCGGCCAGACCGTATTCAACCCGTACGTAAACTACCGGGGCTAGGGCAGCGGGCGGACCAGCCCCTATGCGCGGGACGTGGCGGGGGCGCGCGCTGCCTGCGGGGCAGCCTGCGCTCTGCGGGGCGGCCGCGGGGCTGTCCGCGCGGCGGGCTGGCTGTGCTGACGTGCTGGCCCGTAGTGTACCTGAAGTGCGAAGTGGGAAGCGCGGCCGTACAGTATTCTGTTTACCTTGCCCCGCCCGCTGAGGGCGCTAAGCGTGCGGCGCGGCCCCTGCAGCGCTCCAGCCACTAACGAGTGCATGCGCTGCAGCCGCTCCGTGCACCTGCTAGGGTCGGTGAGCTGCTCGGGCGCCCGTCCGCGCCGAGCCGTCGTATGCGGTCGGCGCGGCTGTCTTTTGCCTCAGCTTTCATTGCGGCCTGGGCGCCCTGTGCTATCAATTGATTGGAACGGTGTTTTACTATGACCAAACGTATGAGCACGGCCGGCGGGCAAGCTATTTAAATTGAATCTTGGCATGACCATGTACACTGGCATGCCATATATATTGGCATGCCATGTATTCTGTGCAGTGAAGCAGGTGTCGTGCCACACAGCGTTGCGGTGTGGCATGACAGGGGTGAAGGACGCGCTGTGCAGTTTCCCTCGGGTCCTCCAGGCCAGGTTCCTTCCAGAGCCACCTCCATCCATTGTCCACATCAACACGGGGCATCGACGGCACATACCGCAGCCACCTCCAATCCTCGCACTGCGCAATGGCATCCGCTCCTGTCATCGCTGTCCTTTTCCTCCTGGCAGCCTCTGCGGCGGCCGCGCAGCAGGACACCTTGAGCAGCGGCACTTTCAGCTTCAACTTTAGCGACACGAAGTGGGGCGGCGAGCTGGAACAGCCGGCGCGACTGGCAGTGATCTCAAAGTTGAACAGCACCGTGCAGAGCCAGCAGGGCGACCCGCTCAAGCTTGGCGCCTTGCTCCTGGAGTCTATCCGGTTCAACCAGACGGAGGTCTGCTCCTCCAGGCCCTCTTCGCCTGCACTGTGTTGCCTGCAAGCTATACCCAGTTGGTCACGGCTGCCTCTGCACAGGAATCACCCAGCGCCTGCGGACAGGTGGCTGAAGCGCTGCTGCGCGCGCAGGCCGTGCTGCGGAGCTTTGGCGAGGCGATCGCCGCTGTGAACAGCACCAGCCAGGACGCGTACAAGAACTACACGCAGCTTGGCAGAGCCGCGGCATACGCGACGCTTTTTGCAGATAAAGACGCCACAGAGTACACGAGGAACGGCACGCTCAGGCCGCCCACAGTGCGGCGCTCAGACATATTGCGCTTCCCAGGTGCGCAGCAGCGCCTGCAACCTCACACGTGTTCCAAGTGCTGGCTAGCTGCTTGCTCAATACTCCCTGTCAGCCACTTGTCTGTGCCACTTCCGGGTGTTCACTGATTGCGTGAGTACACTTCTGTGTCTCAGCGCTGGGTCCTAGAAACGCACTGGGCCCTAGAAACGCAAGTCACCCGCTGCGTCTGCGGCGCGCAGACACGCCGCTCGTCAACGTCAGCAAGGGCCTGCTCGGCAGAAAGATCCCGGCGGTGCGCCGCTGGGCCGTCACAGAGCCTCACAGATAGCGCCCGGCCTGCCAGCTGCCCGCTCGGGCACCCCTTTGAACCAAGCGGCGCTGAAGCTCCCCGTGCGCCCCCAGGTATTCTTTGCCGCGCTCATATCCTCCACGCCAAAGTGCTGGAACGTGGGGTCGGTCTTCGGGCCCAACACCTTTTCGACGGAGGACGGATATGTGCTGCGCTGCGGCGGCCAGGCGCGCAGGCCCGTATGTTGATGCGCAGCTGGCCCAGCCTTCGATGCCCCTGGCATGCCATTGCCACGCCTCGTCAGGTGGGCCGCGCCTTGCCGTACGCGCGCGCCGAGGCTGTGCCGCGCGGACGGCAGCGGGCTCACGCCGCTCGTGCGGGCGCGCGCGCGCAGATCGGCCCGGTGCTGTCGGCATACGTGCGCGAGCTGGTCAAGCTGGTGCCCGGCACCGGCTTCATCACGAGCCTGTTCGAGGTCCAGGACGCGCTGGACGATGAGCTGGCCACGGGGAGCACCGCGGCGAAGATCCTGAACCGCTGCCTGCAGGTGTACGGCTCTGGGAATGGGACGATCAACGCCTTGTACACATCACCCAACACCCCCAGCTCTGACTAGCTCTGACTAGCCTAGGGCGCTCTGCGCTGCATGAGGAGGTCCTGGACGCGCGGTGCGGCTGCCGGCTGCTTCGGGTGAGAGCAGCGCATGCATCGTGCGCGCTCCTGCCACTCGTGCGGCGCTGGTGGGCAGCGCCTGCTGCTCCGCACGAAGTTGTAGGTTGGTGATGAAGTGGCTTCCGCATTTCCGGGTCGATTTCCGCCCTCCTGCCGCATGTGTGCCACACCTGGCTTATGTGATGAGGCGTTATGCAGCTGATTGGCATGAGCTAGGAGAGCAGGTCGCACATGGGCATCTTTGAGTAAGCTGAAGTATCCGCAGGTGATCCTAGGCAATCAAGCATGTATGTGAGTTTTGGAGACATACCTGGTTTGCGCATTTAGTACACCATGTGACACTGACAGCGTGAACAGTACGACTCCCACTGTTACATTTCGACATGCTTTGGGGTGCTGTGGTGAAATCTCTTGGGCAGCACTGTGCGCTGACAGTATGCCGGGTACATGGAGGAGCTTGGTTTGAGTGTGCGAGCTGAGCAGCGCCAATGTCTATGCCTCTGACCCACATGGGTGCTGCCCACAGCACGAGATGCGTGTGCGCAAGTCATGGAAATGTAACTTCAAGGAGTTGTTACTTTGGAAAAGCTTGCTATGCAATGCGATATCATGCACTGGCTGGCTCAGCACTAAGAACTGTAACGACGGTGGACTGGCTGGCTCAGCACTATGAACTGTAATGACGGTGGACTGGCTGGCTCAGCACTATGAACTGTAACGGCGGTGGACTTGGACTGTCATGACATGCAACACAATGGGGCAGCCATGACCCGCCGTCACGGTCATCAGGCCTCTGGGCGCATTCGCTAAAGGAACATCCGCGCATTCCAGACAGAGGCCAACGGTGAAAGCACGGCCGGTGCTGATTCTTCTCACAGGTCTAACAGGTTATTGTTACCATTATTGAGGTTGTCCTCATACCATTGTGTCGCTGTCTGCATCCGGGTAAACTTGCCTGCTATCACTTGATTGGACGGTGTTCATTATGAACAAACGTATGAGCACGGCAGGCGATGTGATGCCTGACATGAACATGTAGTTCATACCTGGCAGCCATGCAGGTGTCATGCCACACAGAATTGCAGGGTGTGGAGGAAGCGAGCAGTTTCCCTCGGACCAGGCCAGGTTCCTTCCAGAGCCACCTGCAATTATTTGTTACATCCACCCCCTCGGTGTTCAGTATTCGCGTTGTTCTTTGGTACACAGCCCAGCGACGGCACTCCATACCGAAGCCCAGCTCTCATCCTCGCACTGCGCAATGGCACCCGCTCCTGTCAGCGCTGCCCTACTCCTCCTGGCAGCCTCTGCGGCGGCTGCGCAGCAGGACACCTTGAGCAGCGGCAGTTTCAGCTTCAACTTCAGCACCACAATCAGGGGCAGCAAGCTGGAACAGCCGGCGCGGCTGGCGGTGATTGCACACCTAAACAGCACCGTGCAGAGCCGTCAGGGCGACCCGCTCAAGCTTGGCGCCTTGCTCCTGGAGTCTATCAGGTTCAACCAGACGGAGGTCTGCTCCCCCAGGCCCTCTTCGCCTGCACTGTATCGCCTGCAAGCTTTAACCCAACTGGTCACGGCTCCCTCTGCAGCGGCACCACCCAGCGCCTGCACGGTGTGTGGAGCAGGTGAGTCACCGTGCGGACAGGTGGCTCATGCGCTGCTGCAAGCGCAGGCTGTGCTGCGGAGCTTTGGCGAGGCGGTCGCCGCTGTGAACAGCACCAGCCAGGACGCGTACAAGAACTACACGCAGCTTGGCAGAGCCGCGGCATACGCGACGCTGCTCGCGGACTCCAGCGCCACAGGGTCCATGAATGAACGGATGAACGGCACGCTCAGGCCGCCCACAGTGCGGCGCTCAGACATACTGCGCTTCCCAGGTGCGCAGCAGCGCCTGCAACCTCACACGTGTTCCAAGTGCTCGCCAGCTGCTTGCTCAACCTCCCCTGTCTCCCACTTGTTTCTGCCACTTCGGGGTGTACGTTGTGTCCGTCAGTACCACCCTGTTTCTCAAAGCTGGCCCTAGAAACGCAAGTCACCGGCTGCGCCCGCGGCGCGCAGACACGCCGCTCGTCAACGTCAGCGAGGACCTGGTCGGCAACGGCATTCCAAAGGTGCGCCGTCACAGAGCCTCACAGATAGCGCCCGGCCTGCCAGCTGCCCGCTCGGGTACCCCTTTGAACCAAGTGGCGCTGAAGCGTGTGAGTGCGCCCCCAGGTATTCTTCGCCGCGCTCATATCCTCCACGCCAAAGTGCTGGTACGTGGGGTCGTCCTTCGGGCCCAACACCTTTTCGACGGTGGACGGATACGTCCTGCGCTGCGGCGGCCAGGCGCGCAGACCCGCGTGTTGAAACACAGCTAGCCCAGCTTCTGATGACCTGGGCACGCCCTTGCCGCGTTCTCGACCGGTGGGCCGCGCCTTGCCGTGCGCGCGCGCCGAGGCTGTGCTGCATGAATCTCACGCCGCTCGTGCGGGCGCGCGCGCGCAGATCGGCCCGGTGCTGTCGGCATACGTGCGCGAGCTGGTCAAGCTGGTGCCCGGCACCGGCTACAGGACGAGCCTGTTCGAGGTGCAGGACGCGCTGGACGAAGAGCTGGACACAGGGAGCATCGCGGCGAAGGTCCTGAACCGCTGCCTACAGGTGTACGGCTCTGGGAACCGGACGATCGACACCCTGTACACCACACCCGACACCCCCAGCTCTGACTAGCTCTGACCAGCTCTGACCAGCCCAGGGCGCCCTGCGCCGCATGAGGAGGTCCTGGACGCGCGGTGCGGCAGCCGGCTGCTTGCGGTTAGAGCAGCGCATGCATCGTGCGCGCTCCTGCCTCTCGTGCGGCGCTGACGGGCAGCCGCGCTTGCTGTTTAGCACGATTTTATTTTTTGGGTGGCGATGAAGTGGTTTTTGCATTTCTGGGTCCGCATATCTGGGTCTGTTCCCGCCCTCCTGCCGCATGTGTGCCACTCTCGCCTCACATGACAGGCATAATGCAGCTAGATTGGCATGAGCGAGATGCGCGGCTGAATAGCGTCGCATCTCCTGAGCCACCTCAAGTATCAGCGTATGCTTTGAAGCAGGTAGCAGCGTGATTTGCGCTCGTACATGAGTTTTGTAGCACCTTGATGTGCATACTTGAAGAAGGGTTGACATACAACGCTAACATTTTCAACTGCATGACTTGCGCTGTTACATTTGCGTATGCTTTGGGGTAGTTGCTGTGCTGAGGTCCATTTGGGGAGCACTGCTGGCGAGGACAGTAAGTGGACACACAGTGGGTATCGGTCAGAGTGCGGGAGCTGAGCAGCACCAAGTTCATGCCTCTGACCCGCATAGGTGCTGCCCACAGCACGGGACGCGGGTGTGCTCAATCAATGTTCTCTTCTTTCTCTCTCCCTTTATTTTCGCTACGCAAGGGTTGCAATGCAATGCGACATCATGGACTGGTTGGCTCAGCACTACATATGTGAAGATGGCAGACTGTCAAGATGTGCATTAAAATGAGGCAGCCATGGCCCGCCGTCACGGTCATGTGGGCCCTAGCTATATTCCTCCCGCAATAGCCACATCCGCGCATCACAGACAGGCGCCGGACGGGCAAACAGGCGCCGGACGGGCAAAGCACGGCCGGCGCTGATCCTTCTCACATATGTCGGCGTGAACAGCAGCACCATGCGGCCAAATGCTGCTGCAGCTGTGTGACATGAGTGCCAGGTCACGCCCCAGCCAGCCGGGCCTGCGGCGGCCCGGCCGGCGCGCCCAGCTTGTCGCTTCGCAGCCACAGCAGCCAGAAGAGCAGCCCCGCGCTCTGCAGCAGCGCCGCGTCGTCCATGAAGCCCTGCGCATCGGCCAGCGGCAGCGCCAGCACCTCGATGGCCTCGCCCGTGTCCCTGCGCGCGCGCACGGAGCCGCGTCGGGTCGGTGATTTTCGTTATCACTTGATTGGACGGTGTTCATCATGAACAAACGTATGAGCACGGCAGGCGATGTGATGCCTGACATGAACATGTAGTTCATACCTGGCAGCCATGCAGGTGTCATGCCACACAGAATTGCAGGGTGTGGAGGAAGCGAGCAGTTTCCCTCGGACCAGGCCAGGTTCCTTCCAGAGCCACCTGCAATTATTTGTTACATCCACCCCCTCGGTGTTCAGTATTCGCGTTGTTCTTTGGTACACAGCCCAGCGACGGCACTCCATACCGAAGCCCAGCTCTCATCCTCGCACTGCGCAATGGCACCCGCTCCTGTCAGCGCTGCCCTACTCCTCCTGGCAGCCTCTGCGGCGGCTGCGCAGCAGGACACCTTGAGCAGCGGCAGTTTCAGCTTCAACTTCAGCACCACAATCAGGGGCAGCAAGCTGGAACAGCCGGCGCGGCTGGCGGTGATTGCACACCTAAACAGCACCGTGCAGAGCCGTCAGGGCGACCCGCTCAAGCTTGGCGCCTTGCTCCTGGAGTCTATCAGGTTCAACCAGACGGAGGTCTGCTCCCCCAGGCCCTCTTCGCCTGCACTGTATCGCCTGCAAGCTTGAATCCAACTGGTCACGGCTCCCTCTGCAGCGGCACCACCCAGCGCCTGCACGGTGTGTGGAGCCGGTGAGTCATCGCGCGGACAGGTGGCTCATGCGCTGCTGCAAGCGCAGGCCGTGCTGCGGAGCTTTGGCGAGGCGGTCGCCGCTGTGAACAGCACCAGCCAGGACGCGTACAAGGACTACACGCAGCTTGGCAGAGCCGCGGCATACGCGACGCTGCTCGCGGACTCCAGCGCAGCGCCACAGGGTCCATGAATGAACAGATGAACGGCACGCTCAGGCCGCCCACAGTGCGGCGCTCAGACATACTGCGCTTCCCAGGTGCGCAGCAGCACCACTCCGTACCACTCTGCACCACTACCAGTACCACTCTGCACCAGCGCTGGGCCCTAGAAACGTAAGTCACCCGCTTCGCGTGCGGCGCGCAGACACGCCGCTCGTCAACGTCAGCGAGGGCCTGGTCGGCAAGCAGATCCCGGCGGTGCGCCGCTAGGCCGTCACAGAGCTCCACAGACGGTGCCCTGCCTGCCAGCAGCCCGCCCGGTCACCTCATTGCCTCACCTGGCACGCGCTGAAGCACTCTCGCGCCCCCAGGTATTCTTCGCCGCGCTCATGTCCTCCACGCCAAAGTGCTGGAACGTGGGCTCGTCATTTGGGCCCAACACCTTCTCGACAGTGGACGGCTACGTGCTGCGCTGCGGCGGCCAGGCGCGCAGGCCCGCGTATTGACGCGCTGCTAGCCCAGCCTATGTCGACCCTGGCATGCCATGCTACAGGGTCATCAGACAGGGTCTCGCGGGGTGGGGCGCCTTGCTGTGCGCGCGCGCCAAGGCAGTGCTGCGCGGACGGCAGCGGGCTCACGCTGCTCATGCGGGCGCGCGCGTGCAGATCGGCCCGGTGCTGTCGGCGTACGTGCGCGAGCTCGTCAAGCTGGTGCCCGGCACCGGCTATATCACGAGCCTGTTCGAGGTGCAGGACGCGCTGGACGTCTTGCTGGCCACGGGGAGCTCCGGGGCGAAGATTCTGAACCGCTGCCTGCAGGTGTACGGCTCTGGGAACGGGACGATCAACGCCCTGTACACAACACCCGACACCCCCAGCTCCGTTTAGACCTGACCAGCTCCAGGCGCCCCGCGCTGTATGAAGAGGCCCTGGACGCGCGGCGCGGCTGCCGGCTGCTCAACTGAGAGCAGTGCATGCATCGTGCGCGCTCCTGCCACTCATGCAGCGCTGACGGGCAGCCGCACCTGCTCCTCAGCACGATTTTGTTTTGGGGGCGGTTGGTGATAAAGTAGTTCTCGCATTTCTGGGTCTACTGCCGCACAAGTTGGCTCATATGATGAGGTGTATGCAGGATTGGCATGTGCGAGAAGCGCGGCTGATGTGTCGCATCGTGTCGCATCGTGTCGCATCTCCTCCTGAGCAAACTCAAGTATCAGCATATGCTGCTTTGAGCTCGTATGTGAGTTTAGAAGCACCTTGATATGCACATTTGGTTTAGCATATGATGCTAACACTTTGAACAGCATGACTCCCGCTATTGAAACTGCTACATGTTTTGGGGTAACTGCTGTGTTGTGATCTCTTAAGCAGGAATGCTGGCACATACAGTATGACAACACATAGAAGGCCTTGATGTGAGTGTGGGAGCTGAGCAGTGCCATTGTCTATGCCTTTGACCCACATAGGTGCGAGCCCCAGCACGAGACGCGTATGCGTCATTTAGAAGGGATTTTTTGCTAGACAAGGCTTGCAATACCTTTTCGCTAGACAAGGCTTGCAACCTTTTTCACGGACAAGGCTTACAATGCAACGCTACATCATGGAAGGGTTGGCTCAGCACTGCAGAATGTAACGATCCCGGACTGTCACGATGTGCAACACAATAGGGCAGCCATGCCCCGCTTGTCATGGTCGTAAGGTTTGTTGCCGCATTCTTGCGCAATGTGCAAGTCCGCGCACCGCATTCAGGCGCCCACCGATCAAGGCACCGCCGTTGCTGATCCGGTGCTGGTCCTTCTCACCTACATCGGCGCGAACAACAGCAAGATGCATGCATGCTTTCGCAGCCTGATAACCTTACTTACCAGGCCATGCCCCATCCAGCCGGGCCTGCGGCGGCCCGGCCGGCGCGCCCAGCTTGTGGCTGCGCAGCCACAGCAGCCCAAAGAGCAGCCCCGCGCTCTTCGGCAGCGCCGCGTCGTCCATGAAGCCCTGCGCGTCGGCCAGCGGCAGCGCCAGCACCTCGATGGCCTCGCCCGTGTCCCTGCGCGCGCGCGCATGGAGCCGCGTCCGGGGAGTGGGTGGCCGCGCCCGCACCCGAGCCACCGCGGCCACGCCCCATGCGCGGGCTGTCAGGGTTCACCACTTGCCAGCTAATGGGGAGCGCCGAAACCTGCCATGACAGCACGCGCATCGTTTCCGCAGCTTGCCGGCCAGGCGGCACAGCACCCGATGCACTGAGGGACCCCCGCCCGCCACAGGGAGCCTACAGGGTCGCCCGTGCTCTCGTTGGCGCGTGTTCGCGCCCTGCCCCGCGCACGCGCGCACGCGCGCACACTCCCGCCGGCAGTGCGCCGCGCCCGGGCGCCTGCCCAGGGCCGCGCCATGGGCGGGCGCGCACTGCAGGCCGCCGCCGGGCTCGGTGCGCAGCGACTCGTCCACGTCCGCGGCGAACATGGAGTGCCGCGCGCCGCTCACGCCCATGGCGCTGTGGTATGCGGTGACCGGCCGCACCGCCGCCGGGTCCACCGCGTAGCCCGTCTCCTCAAGGACCTGTCCTGGCAGGTCGCGGGCTCAGCACTGGACCGCAGCGCGCACGCACTCCTGCAGCGCAGGCAGGTCGGTCGAAGCGCGCTGGCCGCTGGCCGCGGGCGCTGCTGCCGAGGCGGCTGTAAGGCGTGAGTGCAGGGCGCGGCGCTTGCGGCATGCTTTGCGAGGCAGACGCGCCGCGCGGCGCAGGTGCTACGGGCTGACACGTGCCGCGCTACGAGCGCGCCCCCTGCTACAAAGTGCACAGTCGCATGTGACCGCCTTCCAGCAGATGCTGGCAGATCTGCAACATGCTCAGCAAACCGGCACACGGCTTCTTTGTGGCATGTGATCAAACCAAATGCATGACTTCTGAAGCGATGAGCTGGACGCGCCTCTCCTGCAGCAATCTGCGGGAGCGACTTCGCCTTGTCCGAGCAGCTCTGCAAACTGCTCAGCCACCCGACGCAGGCCTCATTTGTGGCATGTGATCAGAGCAAATGCATGGTATGCTCCTGAAGCACTGGACGCGCCTCCTCTGCAGCGATCTGCGGGAGCGACTTTGCCTTGTCGACCAGGCCGGCGCACAGCTCGTAGGTGAAGGCGCGCCACAGCGGAGGCGCTGGCTCCCCACTCTCGCGTGCCTCGCGGCACAGTGCCGCATACACCTGTTGCCCCGCACCAACCTCCTGTAGTAAGGAGTGATCCTCATCCTCTGTTACAAGCGACCCTGCGAGTACGAGGAGGGCGCTACTCATATTCACGCAGTGCGAACAGTCCTAACATGTGCCGGCCTATGGCCTAGGCACCTTGTCAAGACCACATTGATGTCTATTTGACAGGAACCAGAGACTGCAGAGATCAAGTAATGGACTGGTGACCCCGCCTTAGTGATCAGAGCATCATGTGTCAGCCCCTCAAGATAGCAAGCTTGCAGCGCACTGCCGGTCGGAACTGGCGCACGACGAGCGCGGCGCGCAGCTCCGAGTGGTACAGGGCCACACCAACGCTGGGGTGCGTCTTCACCACATCCCAGCGCCGCTCCTTACCTGCGCATGGCCAAGCACAACAGATGCATGCATCAACACCCTCTGGCGTCAGGCAAAACCTTGGCTTTGCGGGCCCGCTGATACCTGTTGCCCCACCAGGTTGGAGCTCGACTCACCAGCCGCAGGGTTCCCCGGCAGGCATGCATCCGCGGCCAGGCTGCCCTCCAAGAGCTGAATAGGATTGGTCACTGCATCCATGCGCCAAGTCCCCAGTCCTGCTCGGCTGTGCGTGACGTGAGAGCCGCGCCCAGGCGCACCGTCAAGCTCGTACATGGCCGTCTCGGGTTCCACAAACTTGCTCGGTCCGGGCGGCGGCACCAGCTTGAAGCGGCCCAGCCGCCGGAGCGTGGCCGCCATCGTGCCGCCCGGGTTGTGCTCGGCTGACAGCGAGCGTAGGCCGTAGGGGTAGCAGTCCACGCCGTCCACTGAGGCTGACATGGCGCGCGCCTGCGCCGCTCGCGTGCGTAGGCCTGCATGCGCAGCATGCAACCGAACATCAGTAACCCTGCCACCGGACTCGTTGGCAACAATGTTCATGATGCCACATTCCAACAGCACCAAGGTGCAGAAAGCCGACATAAGTGCATGAAGGGTGCAAGTTACAGCCACAAGCAACTCACTACCATATGCTTTAGTAGACACGATTTCTGAGAGTTTTGCGCGGATAATAAGGCGCATGCAGTGCCTACAGCATGCATTTCGTGCACTGATCAACACGTCAGAAAACAATTATGTGTGTAGGGCCATGTCATGCAGCATCTGCTTGCTGTGTTGCGAGCTGAGCTGCGTATGTTGCCTGTATGCCTCCGTCCAGAAGACAGTGTCAATAAAGTGGCCTCCGGCATGTGCTCACTTGTGTGCACTGGTTCTCTATATATCTTTTAATTTGTCGCACGCAAACAACAACACTCGAGGGCCGTGCACACTACTCTCTCTCACTGAACCAGCAGGGCTGGCTGGCAACATGATGTTTGAAGTGACGCTCATCCCCACGTCTGTCCCTGCCACACAACCGCAATGGCCATTGGCCATGGCGAATGTTTCTTTATATTATGAAGCGTGCGAGCTTGGCTTGCTTGCTTGGGAAAGAGGCTGGAATAGCGCTAAGTGCGCAAATGCTGTGCCCTGCCTGTGCAGCATCGAACGAGCTGCCAGCAAATCGCAGTCCGCGCAAATGCAAACCTACCGCAGCATGCATGTCAGCAGCGCTGCGGATGATACAGTGACATGTGCCTCCACGGCAAACCATAGTCTGCCACTTAGATTGCGGCACGAGTATCTGCAAAGCAGCACGCTAGGCAGCAACTTGCGCTGCGGATGATGCAGCCGCTGATACGGAGGTATGCATCGTGGTCCAAAACTGCGTGCGATGCCATGCCAGGACAGCCTGTCTGGAGCTTTGTGCGGCAACAATGGCGCTCTTAGTCTCAGCAGTCAGGAGTGCGCTGAACTGCACGCATGCTGGCTGCCTCCTGCACCCCATGCCAAGGAAGGCTGCAGCAGACAGCGCGTGTGCTGCAAACAGCCTGCCTCAGCTGGTAGCACAGCGCGCACACAGGGCTGATGCTCCCTGCAAGCGCCTTCCTGCTTGCTTCCCACAACAGCCGCAGCGGCAGCTGTGCAGGCCAAAACCACGCCAGATGGACCTGTGCGGCATGACGCACGAACTGGCCTCGGTTTGTGCTGGCCTGCATCAGGGACGCTGGTCACTATGGGGCGGGCTGCCAGCCTGCATATTTGCTTCGATGCAGGCGACCGCACATCCACTTGCTGTCTCTTAGTCCTACAGCTGCACTGGCCGCTATCCCAGTTGCGGTGCGGCAGCTCAGACGACAGCAGGTCAGAGTCTTGCGGCGCTGGCTGCGCGGTGTGCCACCATCGCATGACGGCCCCCCAAGGGCGCAGCTCGTACACGCCCAAGCACTTTGCTGCCCTGCTGGCGCAGCCAACGCCAGCACTAGGCCCCGCCGCGCGGGCCGCGCTCGCTCGGCGCGCCCTCAGCAGGGCTCTCACTGGCAGCGGCCCCTCCACCCGCCCCCTCCGATACGATCTCCGCATCCGCGGCCTTGAGCGCATCGGACGCGATGTCCGCGAGCACCTTGGACGCCCACAGCGTGGCGCCGACGCCGGCCGCGGTCAGCGCGAGCCGCCCAGAGCCCAGCTGCTTCGCGCCGCCCTCCAGCGTCGCGCGCCCGGCGGCGCCGGCCGACACGTATGCGATGCTCGCCGGCAGCATGCCGAGCCAGGACGCGGCCAGGTAGGACGGGAAGGGCACGCTGGTGAGGCCCAGCGTGTAGCTGAGCAGCGTGTACGGCACCAGCGGCGACAGCCGCAGCAGCAGCACCACCTGCACAGCATGCCAGCTGCCGCGTCAGCCGCAATTCTTGCGCCCTTTTTGTGACCAGGGTGCGCCTCTGTGGCAAAAGGGTACGCGTCTGTGACCGCATTGAGAGTGTAGCGCAGCGGGATGCATGGCACCAACGTCGAGCAGCAGCAGGGACTGCATCATGTCGTACAGCCCACTGCCGGCGGAGGGCGCGCGCCTTGGCGCCGCTGCGGCCGACGCCGGCGTCGACGGCGCGGAAGCGCACGCTGGCGCCCAGGCGCGACGCGACCAGCGGCCGCGCGGCGTAGCGGCTGACCAGGAACGCGAGCGCCGCGCCCAGCGTGCTGCCGGCGGAGACCGCCGCCGTGCCGGCAACGGGGCCCCACAGGTAGCCTGCGCCGGCACAGGGCAACGGCTCAAGATGCAAGCCTTGCAGGAGAGGGAGGTGCGCACACGCTTGCATGCCTACACAGAGATACCTGCTCACCAATATCCACCACAAACTCATCAAACACAGATAGGTGCCCACATGCAGACAGACAGGCTCCGCACAACTGTGTGATGACACGCATGCTGTCTGCACTGTGCGGGTGATAAGCGACCCATCACCCTTGCACCTTTGAGCCCAAGGCACGCCAAGAGGCTCAGCTTTGTTGCCAGCCACGCGGGACCTCAAAGGCATGCAGGGTGCCAGGCGCGCACCGGCGCCCAGCGTCAGCAGCGCGGCCGGGAAGAAGAGCGTCGTGCTGACCCCATACGCGGCAACGAACAGCGCGGGGCCCGCGGGCCCCGACGCGTCTACAATTGCCTCCAGCCGTGCGACCGCGGCCGCCGGCGACAGGCCGCTGCGCAACGTCAACGTCACGACCCCCGCCGCAGCCAGGGCGAACAATGTCAGGCCGACCTGCCGGCCCAGCTGCGAGGACGGCTCGCTCTCCGCGGCAAGGCCCGTGTCTGGACGAGGCCCAACGCCTGCCAGCGGGACACCGGCATCTGCAGCCCGGGGCGCAGCGCTCCCGGGCGCCCGATCGGGCTGCGTGGGGTCTCCGGGCTGGCGGTCTCCCAGCGCCGCTGTGGCCGTGCTCAACCTATGCCGGCGCCTGGTCGGCTGCAGCGCCGCGGGCCTGTCGAGCGCTGCGCTGCCCGAGCATATCCGTCCTTTGTGGCCGCGCGGGCGGTGGGGGCTCAGCGGCGCGGCGGGCCAGGGCAGCCCTGCCGCCCCAGCCCGCCGCACCACCGTCAGGGCCTGGGCGCTGCCTATTTGCTGGCGATGCGAGCCAAGAACTGTCAACTGCTGCTCTGCGCACTACGAGCTGCCTGAAAGATGCGGCACACTGCGTGCACCTGCAGCCTCGATGCTGGCAACGACGTGTGGCCGGCCTTCACGTTGTCGAGAGCCTTGTGCAGACCTTGCATCAGCTGTGTGAGATCGGTGTCGCTGATACAGGTAATAAACTTTGCAAGCGAGCCCTGTAATCCTGTAGGCATGCCACTGGCGCCATATGCCTGTGCTGAAATGGGTTTGCTGCATATGCTTATACTTGCAGGGAGGAAGTACGCACCAGTTGTGGTTGCGGAGTGACGGAGCGATGGCAGCGCAAGATGACAGTGTAGCCTCCTCGCCGCCAACGCGCACATCAAGTTCCTCTCGCCTGAAGGTGTGGCCGCTGACCACCGCTCCACTCCGTGCGATTGTGGCGCGTTGGTGCAGACTGAGGTGAATTACAGTTCAGCCCACTAATATTCTTGCCTGCTGATCATGCTTAGGACCTGGACAACGCAACACTGTCCCAGCTTATTCCAAGCTGTCCCCGCTGCTTGTGTGGCCGCAGGGGTGGTGATCTTGCGGGACTCTTCGGCCAGTGTAGCTAGATGGGCCAGGGGGCCAATGACCCGCACATGCGGGGGGCCCATTTCCAGTGGTCCTGGCCTGCATTTCAAGGTAAAGCGCAGCCCAGCGCACGAGAGCGAGGTGTGAAAGACATTAGGCTTGTGCAGGTGCACGTGAGCGCTCACGCATACACAGGCCCGAAAGCACTGTTGGCGCCATGCTTTGACGCGGCTTGCGCTAGCACTGCACACCAGATGCATGCAGGAGCACGCGTGTAGCGCTCGCATATTGGAATAGCGCAGGGCTGCCTCCTGTGGCAGCGATGCTGCCCAAGTGCGGAGCGTTGGGACTCGAAGCCGCGTCTCCGCGGCCTGTATTCAGACTTCTTGAGCGGCACGGAGCTGTGCACAGCCTGGGCAGGGCCTACAGGACGCCCGCCGCGCTGCGCCGCGCCGCGATTGCGCACGACAGAAGCGCGCGGCGAGCGCAAGTGACGTGCGCAGCCGCAGCAGAGGGTACAGCCACCGGAGGTGGCAGCGAACAGCCGCGGAGGCCGCTGTCTGCCGGCGTGACAGGTTGCTGCCCTGCGACGGAGCTTCCTTGTGTTCCGCGCCACTACTAGAACGCATTGCTGCTCAGTGAGTCCAGGCAGCGGCGTGATTAACTAAACACACATTGCCTTTCTTGCCAGAAGCAGTAGTTCCCGCCGTGTGTAAAAACGCGCTGTGTCTGAGCGCACGTCCCCCCACTGAGAGTCATGCACCCGCCGTGCAGTGCTATCGACCTGGTTCAGGCGGGCAAAGCCCGGCAAGTGGATGTGGCGGTCCGTGGCAGCAGTGGCGCTTGGCGGCCAGTCAGCGACGCGCATATTGAAAGGCGCGCCGCGCACCTAGCTCCTGGTGGGCGTCGCGGCGCCACATGATCTCTGCATACTCCCCATAAGGGATAGCCCTACACATCGACTGCCACTGGCTGTCGACAATACCACTCACTGCGCACTCTGCGTCGATGGCCTCACTGTGTTACTTGCTGCCTAAGACAGATCAGGCTGTGTTGCCAGCAAGCGTACCGAGCTGCGGACGGGCACAGCTGGTGTGCTTGTCCGAGCTCCGCAGAATCGCTGAGGCCAGTGAGTCGCGCAGGCAAAATCCACGTGCGCAATACTGTGGAGCAGCTGAAGCTGGTCGGCCCGCGCTCGCTCGGCGTCGCGCTGCTGACCGCCGGTTTCGTGGGCATGGTCTTCACCATCCAGGTGCGTGTGCATGCCAGGCTTGTTGGATAACGTCATGCAGGGCCGGACACTACGCGTGTGAGCGTGCGAGCTGGGGGCATGGCCCAGGGCTGGCGCATGTCAGGTTGCTGGTGCAGCTGGCTCAGGACATCTTCAGGAGGTGACGGCTGGAGCACCACAAAGGCCAGCAGCTCATGTGCCTGCACTGCTTGCACTCCAGCGCAACACTGAGGCCATGCATCAAGTCGTGGTTGCGTGCCGTGCGGGTTATCAACCCGCTGCTTAAGCACGCGCACCAAGCCTGAGAACGGGCGGCGCAGTTTGTGCGCGAGTTTGCCAAGCTGGGCCTGACCCGCACGGTCGGCGGCGTGCTGGGGCTGGCGCTCGCGCGCGAGCTCACGCCCGTGGTGACGTCCATCATCCTGGCGGGTGCGCACCGCTGCCGGATATCGCCGCACTGCAAGCGCGCACGTTGCCTGGACGGCAGAGCCCTGGAGAGATCCAATGCGTTGTGTTTTCACAGATGGAGGACACTGCGCGCATTGGTGCCTCTGCGTGCGGCCGTGGCACGAGCGTGCCAAGGGCAAAGCGGTGCATACATGTGCAGCATTCCGGAGAGTGCAGCCGGAGACTCTAGCAGACCCAAGGCAAGCCCTGTGTCCCAGAACCTGCACAAGACGGCGCTGCACGGCGGCTCGCGCCGGCCGGGCACACACGTTGCGGAGCACGGGCGGCGCAGGCCGCGTGGGCAGCGCGTTTGCGGCAGAGCTGGGCACGATGGCGGTAAGCGAGCAGACGGACAGCCTGCGCGTGCTGGGCAGCGACCCGGTGGACTACCTGGTCACGCCGCGCGTGCTGGCCTGCATGATTGCGGCGCCCATCCTCAACCTCATGTGCTTCGCCATGGGCGCGCCCCGACGCAGAGCGCTCTCAGGGCAGAGCGACAGTGCCGCTCTGCCTGACACGGCGCCGCTACCTGAGCGAGGAGGTGGGAGCATGAAAGCATGTGTAGTCCGTAGTAAAATCCCATACACATGCTGTCCCAAGAGGCATAGCTCCTACCCTGTCGCATGTCAGCCATCATGTTCTGCGAGAACGTCCGACTCCACAGCCTGTCAGCGCGTGCCAGCGCAGGCCCGCGCTGCCACGCGGCACGCGGAATGCCGGCCTGCCTGCGCAGTCGTGCAGCGCGGCGCCGGGCTGCGTGCGCCGAGCGGCGGCGCCTGCGCGGCGCCAGGCATCGCGTGCAGCTGCCTGCTGGCGCAGACGGTGTACGACGTGAGCGCCAACATCATCCTGGACTCGTGCACGCGCGCGGTGTCCAGCTGGGACGTCATCACGTCCATGATCAAGTCCTGGGTGTTCGGCACAATCATTGCCATCGTGCGCCCGGCCCCGCCGCCCGGCCCCCCAGGCGCTCGCAGGAGGCGGCGCTGCCCGGCAGGGGCTCCAGCAGACGCCCCGGCTCCGACTCAGCGCTCCCAGCTCAGTGCTGGGCGCCCCTTCCTTCCGCGTCGTGGAGCTGGCAGACCCCAGCCCTTTCATGTGCTGCGGCTCGGATTCGACAGCAAGCTGTGTCAAGAGTGTCGTAGAGCGGCAAAAGGCAATCGCGGCGCGGCCGCGCAGGTGAGCTGCTCCTGGGGCTTCACGACGACGGGCGGCGCCAAGGGCGTGGGCCAGTCGACGACGTCGGCGGTCGTCATCTCGCTGGTCATGATCTTCATCGCGGACTTCTTCCTCTCCTTCCTCTTCTTCCAGGGCCAGGGCGACGCGCTCAAGCAGCTCAAGTGAGCAAGGGGTTCTGCCAGGGCCAGTGCTCCGCCCTGCAGGCGCCGCCGCCGGCGGGTGCGGGTGCGGGCGGGCTGCGGGCGCGTAGGACTGTGTTGCATGGAGGCTGTTTGGTGGACGGTGCATGAGGGCTGGAGTCCTGTAAGCACTGACGGGTTCAGCCTTTCTGAGCCGGCAAGGGTAGTTGCGTTCGCATCCGCTCCACTCACAGAAGCCTGCAGGACCCGACCTCCCGGGGCCTGCAAACGTCATGCAGAGGGAAGCGACTGGGCATGCAGAGGGGGCTGGCGGTGCACGGCGCCCGGCGCGCGCGCGTCACTTGCCCCTGCCTGCCAGGCCCCGCACGGCCTTGATGCCCTGCGTGATGGGGCTCTCCGCCGCGGACGAGTTGTAGAACACGAGCTCCAGCGCCTGCGTGCCCAGCGGGCGCGTCAGCGCGCCTGCGGCTCCCAGCGCATGCGCGCAGCGGCACTCGTATGCGCGCACGACGCCACACACAAACGTGTGAAGACATCATGCCGCGGGCGCGCAAGCACACTGTTTTGTTACGGTGTCGTTTGCACTTGAGCACGCAATGACCTGTCCTGCCATAGAGGACCAAACTAATATCCAGCCAGCCAAGCAGTTTCCAAGGAGTACACGCAGAGCGGCTATACCCTTTGGCAGCGCCTGTCAGCATGCATCCAGCAATCGAAACATATGCCACTGAACATTTCAATGATGTCCTGGACAGCCAGACACATCCCACACTGCCTCTGTCAAGCAGCTGCCTCCCTCGGCATGGCATGTGCTTGCCAAGCGGCACACCTCAGCGTCAGGTCGTTGCGGCAGGCGGCCAATGAGTTTAAATGCGCCGCCCCAGCCGCCCCGCTTGAAAACGAGCCAGGGCGCGGCCGCCGGCGGGCCGCGCGCGGCGCGCCGCAGCACCACCCCCTCCGTGGTTAGCAGGAAGGCCTGCACAAGCCGCCCAGGCGGGTTTAGCACAGCCTCTGCTTGTGACGACAACGCCTTGTCTGCTTTGCCAACCGCTGGCCTCTCACTAGGCTCTGCACTGATGACCGTGTCTGTCAGCAAGCCATTTCTCATACGGAATGAAGGTCAAGGCCGCTCACTGTGGCTACGATGAACCATGAGAGTCGCCCGTGCCAGGAGAGCATGTACACGGTCAGCACTCAAGGACATGAGGACTTGCCAGACTCATACACAACGCTGCCACACGGGTCCGACGCCCTGCGCTGGCGCACCCGCACGGCGATGGGCTCAAAGCAGTACACGACCTCGAAGCTCGCCGCCAGCGTGGCCGCGCGCCCGGCCGGCGTGCCGCCGCCGCCCCACGCCGCGTTCAGCAGCACTGCAGGCCGGCCGCGCCAGCGCGCTAGCAGCGTGTGCAGCTCGTCCGCCTGCCGAGACGGGCGCTGCAGTCAGGCGCAGGTCTTGACAGCCTGCGCCTCTGCGCCGCCGCCAGGCCAGGTTCAGCGTGAACGGGACGGGGCGCGTCAGCGCGGCAGGGCAAGCAAGGGCGGCCGCGACATGCCATGCATGGGCATGCATGCCCCGCAGGCATGCTCGCGCACAGGTCCCACACGCTGGCCCCACTGCGATGGGCCTTTCGCGGGTGATAGACGACCCTTTCCGGCGCACAGAGCCACAGCTGCGTACGGGCACAGTCTGCGCATACCAAGATGACAGGCAACGCTCAGCCAGCTTTGCCACAGGCCGACGACAGTATGCGCATGAGGCCACCTGCTTGGCAGTATGCCGCACAGCAGCGTGTTGGCAGGGGCAGATGCGGGGCCAGACCTGCTCGGGGCGCGCGCCGACGACCAGCAGTGCGCCAGCTGGCTTGGAGTCCTCACATGCGTCCAGGGACAGCACGTCATTGGGCACCAGGTCCGACGCGCCTGCGCGTCACCCGCGCCCCAGGTCACCATGCGATTATCATACTGTTTTCACAAAAATCAGAATCCGCTTTCATTGCGAGCATACGCATGAGACTGATATGCAACCCAGAAGTATGCCTTTTTTGTAAAATTTGGTGCATGCTACAAGTGCACACCACCGACTGGAGGTGTAGATATGGGGCAGCACATAGTGACAAAGTGATCCGGCCCTGGTTCGTGCCAGTTGCAAATCTCACGAGTAGAGTGCAAACCCCGACGAGTGCAGCGCACGACGTTGGCATGCAAGGTCTGCCCAGCGGACATGGCCGCGCACTCAGGGCGGCCTCCACATTGGCAAACACGAGCGTGAAGTCGCCCGCTGCCTCCGCCGGCAAGCCCGCCAGCAGCTCGGCGGCCAGCTTCGCCGCCGCCTGCGGGCCCTCGTCCGCGAGCGGGATCTCCACGGCCAGGCGCGGCGCGCTCATCCCCTTGAAGCCCTGCCAGCCAGGCCGCGGCCATGTCAAGGAAGGCGGCGTGCACTGGAAACTGCGCGAGCGCCTGTGCCAGTCTTGACGGGCCGCAAGGGCACGGGCGCCAAGCCTCAGGCACCGGTCATGCAAATACTCCATTAATCAAAACTCCATTAATTAAAACTCCAAGTTGCAAAGGGCATGTACTCACCGCAACAGGCAAGCAGTGCCTGCTGTACCAGCAGTGCCTGAGCGTGCGGGCACCGCGGCCTCTTACGGCGCACCTTTGCCTTTTTCTTCGGTCCGCTGGTCAGCTGCCCTGCCACTGCCTCACACGCCTGCGCTATCTGCAAAGGCACCCAGGCTCTCAGAGGGTATGGCACGTATAAGGTGGTAGGCCGCAGGCAGGCGGGCCGCTGGGCTGGTACCGCCTCCTCTCTGCTCTGCGGGATCTCCGCCTCGCTCTCACCGTGGGCTGCACTGCCTGTCTTTCCAGCCTGACACAGCACCCGCAGCTGAACACTATGCCGTGCGCTGAGGCGGCGCTGCGCCTGTTGCCGCATGTAGCTAGGTGCATGCTGTCTGTTTGAGCAGCAGGCTGCTGCGTGGCTCTCGGCCCGTCCAATGGTGCATGAGAGCCTGTTGCACTCTTTCTGCGTGTGCTCCAGCGGCAAAGATGTGCTGGAGACGCAGAGCCAGGACGCCATCAAGGGTGCAGCGAACACAGGTTTGTGAGTAACGACACGCGAGCAAGGCATCAAGAGGGATCGGCTTCCAAGACGACAGCTGCTCGCCCACTCGAGGCTGACTGCAATTCAGATGACAAGCCCTGCCATAACCTGCCCACCGGTTGTACTACGAATGTCTGAGGCACGTTCGAGTCTGTTCACAGCCAATACACTCAAGCAGAGTCCTGAGAAAGTGAGGTCTGGAGTGCACAAGTGATGCATGTGCGCTGAGGCATAGCCGGCACTGACAGTATGGAAAGCGCAGAGGCTGTGGACTGGCGCGCTGTGTACAGCGCCAGCTCAGACGACTCCGACACCGACCCGCTGCCGCTCATGGCGCACCAGGATGCCACTGCAGGGCCCCTCATCGCGCCATACCTGGCCACAGAGCCTTCCATCGTAGTCAAGGTGCGGGCAAGCTGCTGCACACTGCCAAGTACCGAAGGTACTCCCATGCAGCAGTAGCAAGTGGAGCGCCGCGCTGCAGGCGCTGGAGCTTGCTGGTGTGGGTCCCAGTGATGCAGTCCTGGACCTGGGCAGCGGCGACGGGCGCTTCTGCGTGGCGGCCTGCCAGCAGTTTGGCGCCGCGGCAGGCGCGCTGCCTCGAGGCCGCCTCTGGCACCCTCCCTGGAGGGAGGTCACTGGAGTGGTGCCGCTCGGCACCTGTGGCTGCTGTAGCCCCCAGGCTGTGTGCCAGTGGCAGTGGTGCAGCTACAGCTGCACGCCGACGCCCTGACCACCGGACGCTGCAGGACAGCGGTCGGCGTCGAGCTAGACGCGGAGCTGGTTGAGCGCTCGCGCGACGCGGCGGCGAGCTGCGGCGTGACCGGCCGCACCAGCTTCCTGGCCGCGGACTTCACGGCGCCGGGCTTTGCGGCCGCGCCGCTCTGTCCTGGCCACCCGGCGCAGGTGTCATGCAGCCTCTTCTTTACGCTCTCCCTATTTTTGGTTACTCTCATGCGTATCACCCCACGACCAGGTCTCGGCACGCCGCCTGTCACGGGCGCCACGCCATGCTCCCAAGGTGTTAGCGCTTGGACCGCTTCCATGCGAGGTGTCTCAGGATCTTGCGCATGTCGCACTGTCACACGCACAGACCTATAGTAGGGTCAGGGTGCGCGGCGCCTGGCGCGCAGCGCTTCACGGTGGTGGTCGCGTTCCTGCTGCCGGAGGCAGAGGCGCGCTTCCGCGGGCTGCTGCTCGCGCTGGCGGCGCGCGGCGCGCGTGTCCTCACCATCGTCTTCCAGCTGGAGCATGGGGGCGGCCTGGAGCTGAGGGGCCGGGTCGGCAACTACGTCTACCTGTACACCGCACCCGCGGGTCAACCCAGTGCCTCCGCTCCAGGTTGATCGGCGGCCTCTCGGGCAGCTGTGAACATCATGTGGCCTGTTTCAGCAGTAATCTCAGACGCAAGCACTGTCCTTCATGCACGAGCTCAAAGACAAGAGGGTCAATCGAGGCTGTGCTAGGATGCAGGACAAGCCATGTCTAGGAGCACGCGCTGGTGACCAGCGGCTGGGGACTGCTAATGTGCTGCCGCGGTTGCCCGACGGCGTGCTGTGCCGGCAGCTTGCGGCAGCATGCCGCTGCGAGGCCGGTAACATAGCCCTTGCGGGCCTTGCTCTGAAAGACGGAGGCCATGTCGAGCCGCTGGGGCTTTCAACGCGCACGCCTGTGATTTAACAATGCAAAGCTGAAGGCACCAAGGAGGTCTCTGACTCCTTCATATTTACACGTCCCGGGACGCTCGGCGTCCATGCTAGGTCGGGCGTGCGGCCTTGCGCCGGCCGCCGGCCGCCTTGCCGCGGGCGCCGCCGGCCTGGATGAACCCCTCCGCCTCCAGCAGCCGCCGCGCCGCGTTGTTGATGTGCGTGAAGCGCGCCGGGCCCAGCAGCACGCCGCCAAACCTGTCGCGTGGCTGCCACGTGTGGGCGCGCGCCGGCCATGACAGCACACCACGCACAGCCTGCTTGGCGGACAGCGCTTGGCGTCGCCGGCGCTGCTAGGCTCTGCGGGCGGCGCTGAGCAGTGCGTGGTGAGGCGCGTGGCGCAGGGAGCCTGTGCATGTATACCATGCAAGGCTGTGACACGCGCGGCTGGGTGCCCAACACGAGGCCAACATTGCGAGAACCGGCGAGTGGGGCTAGTGCCAGGCCTCTGCGCGGTTCACCAGCGCGAGACGATGACGACAACATTCTCCGCGCCCGCGACCTGCAGCAATTGCAGCAGGCGGCCTCCGGCGGCGCACTCCCCATCGTCATCGGAGTCCTGCATGTCCACCGCCGACGCACATTCAGGCTTGGGCTGGCATGACGCTGCAGGCAGGCTGACCAAGGTATCGCAAGACCCTGTGAGTACGCTCGCGGGTGTGCAGAAGGTGGCCAATGCAGGATGTCTTGCAGGCCGATGCGCGCATGGGCACTGCCGCCGCTGAACGCAGCCAGCTGCTCTGGGATACACGCATGCGTGATACGCAGCCCGGCGCGTCCTACACACGCAGCCCTGGTGCGGCCCATACCTGAAGAAACGCATCCCTCTCGGAGCGTATCCGGTAGGCCATGATGTTGTGAGTCGCGCGCTGGATCTTCCCGTTCTGCAGCAGCGCCGCAACCACGTCCGCCGCAGCCTGCACAGAGGTCACCGGCGCCAGGTGCGCCTGTCCCTCGCCAGCTTACCATCAGCAGGCTGACCCACGACGCAGCCAAGACGCCACTGCACAGCTTGGCGCTACGCCGGCATGCGTGCTGGCGCGGCCCCTTGCAGGCCGCTGCCAGCATGCACGCACAACACAGGTCCTCCACTCGGTGGCGAACGAGCAGACTTGCGCACCTGGAACGTGGACTTTCGCTCGACGAACGGCTCCCCATGCACAGTGCACGCCGCCGCTGCCAACACGCGCGCACTCTCCGCGGACGGTGTGTGGACAGGGGCAGCCGGCGTGGCTGCCGCCGTCGCATCAGCTCCAGCCCCATGCTCGCCCTGGTCGTCCTGCCTGGCTGCCTGTGCTGCGGGGGGCTCCGGGCAGGTCGGGGGCGCTGCCCAGAGGTGCTCCTGCGCCTTGAGCCACTCCACCCACGCGTGCAGCACCACCTCGCCTGCGCAGCGCCGCGGCCTGTGCTCAGAGGCCAGCCAGGTCCAGTGCTGACCGGCAGCACCCGGGCGCCGCCTTATGAAGCGCGCCTGGCTGGAAGGCGTCAGTCAACTCGGCGGCCACCCACTTCCGCAGCTCGTGGTCCAGGTGCGGCGCGTGTACCGTCACGTTGGGTGGCCTGTGGCTGGGGTAGGCGTCAGGCAGGGCGATGCTCGCGACGACCGTGCTGCTGTCCGCGCTGGGAACGTGCACCTGCTTGGCCCCAGCACCTAGCGTCAAATTCTGCCGCTCCCTCGTTTGTCTGTACCACCTGCATGTGACACCTGCGTACCTCGCAGGAGGCGGGACCGGTCAGCACGACCGCGTCATCATGGATTGCATGCACAGCAATGAGCTCGTCCTCCTGAGCAGACCTGTTGTCTGCAACGTGGTACAAGCAAAGTTCAGATGCTGTATTCACACACTTGACATGCTGTGGGTGGGTAGCAGCCCACCTGCTACCGGAACTGGTGTGTTCATGCACTGATACCTCAGCACAGCCAGTGCAACTCCGCAAGCTAGCTCATCTTGGTCTTACAAAGCTTTCCTGACATTGAGCTGCTCCCCAACACCAAACACCTTCCCCAATGCAGCAAGTTATACTGGCTGAGTTGACTCTTGCCATGGATTATGTTAGAATGTCAGGACAGACATCTCAGGCAATGTAGAGCGATGAACCTTCACGCTCGCAAGCCTCAGCCACAGCGGGCGGCGCCTGCGGAGGGAGGTGGCGCGGCATGCAGAGATGCATGGTGACGCATGTGATTACCTGCATGCGGTGCTTGAAGGAGGGCTCGGTGACGACCTGGACGCGCTGGCGAGCTGGAGCGTCGCCGACAACTCCACCACTGCCTTGCCACCCGCGCCTGGCGTGGCCCTCAACCATGACGCTCATTGCGCATGCGCCGCGCCGGCGGGCCTCACGCCTGCCCGCTTCCGCGCGCTGTTCCTCGGCCATGTCCGCGCGGAGGCGGAGGCGCTGCTCGCGGAGACGGAGCCGCTCGCGGCCCAGGCGGGTGCGGGCGGTCACGGGTGCGGGAGCGCGGGGCCGAGCTCCCCGCAGCCGCAGCAGCGCCCCGCGCCGGCGGCCAGCGCCGGCGCGAGCGCGGCCGGGGCGCGCGGCGCGCCGGCGGCCCCGCCGCCGCGCCCCGCCGGCGCGCACAGCGCGCCCGGAGCGCTGGACGACGCCAACTTTCCGGCGCTCAGCACGTGCAGTGCCCGCAGCGGCAAGGTCCGTGTCCTGGATGTCACATAATGTGTGCCTGTCTCTGCACATGGCTGTATGTGGGCGTTGGCGTACCTGCCCGAGTACCATCTTGCCCTATACACTGGCAGCGCGCAGGCAAGCAGGCGCTGAGGGCGGAGGTGCTGGGCGCGCGCCCAGGCGAGCAGCGCCCAGGTGACGCACGCGGCGGCGGCCCGGCGGCTCACTGGGCCTGCCTCGTGCGGGCCTGCGCGCGGCGCCGGCGCGGGCGCGCGGCGCAAAATCGCGCCCACGCGCGTGCAGCACGTCGCGCGCGATGCCAGCTTCGAGGCCGCCGCCGTCGCCGCTCTGGAGCCTGTCGCCGCGGGCGGGCGTATGGCCCAGCCCTTGGAGACTGCTGCAGGCTCTCCTGCCCTCGGCGCCCCGTTGGCCCTGGCGTGCACCCCTGGTGCAGGGCGTGCGGCCCCGCCCGACACTTTGGCGGGGCATGGGGTGGCTGTGCAGCGCACTACGGGGGACGGCGCTGCCGGGATGGCGGCGGCGCGCGCGGCAGCTGCTGTGGAGCCGCTGACGCCGTGCACGTCCACGGTAGGCCGCACTGAGGGGCGCGAGCTGGACAGGTTAGGGACGGGTACCCTGGCAAACCCCAGCGACAACACGGACGCGCCTGCGGGCGCGAGCCCCACGGCCAGCTGCGCCAGCGTGCGCAGCGCGACGGGTTCCAGCGCGTGGCCCTCGCCGGCTCCGGCCCTGGGCCCTGGGACCCAAGCGGCGCACGGCGCCGCCGCGGCAACCGCCGCGGGGCGCCCGGCAGCTGCCGACGGGCAGCGCACGCCCGCTGAGGCGCCGCCCGGCCGCAGCGCGTGGGAGCGGCGGCTGAGCGGCGACGCGGCAGCCCCGTCGCACGCGTCAGCGCCAGGCGGCGCGCCCGGCGGCGGCGAGCGGGCCCCTGCGTGGCAGGCTGGGGCGGCGCAGCCACCATGCAGCACACAGGCCCCGGCTGCAGCTAGAGACCCTGACTGCGCAGCGCCGGCGGCACTGCCCAGCTGCGCCCCGCCGTTGGCAGGCGCCTGGCCAGCTGGCGGCCCTCCGCCCTCTGCCACGCCAGGCGGCGCCCCGCACCGCCCCGCATCCAGCGCACCCTACGCAACGCCGCCGGCGCGCAGCCCGCCGTCGCAGCCTGCTCCGGCGACTCCCGCGCCTGCCAGCGACAGCCTTTCGCGCTTGCCCGAGCGCGCGCGCGCGCCGGCGAGCCCCGCGCCGGCCCTGCCGCGCGCGGGCCGGCGCGCCGCGGCGCTGCATGGGGCGCTGCTCGCGCGCGCCACAGACGTCGCGCTCGCGTCCGAGCTCGAACTCCTCCTGCACCTGCTCGCCGCAGCGGCTGCTGCGGCGCCCGCTGCGGTGCCCGCGCAGCCGGACGCTGACGCTGCAGGGGCGGCTGCGGCGGCGGGCGGGCGGGCGTCCGACGCCGCGGCCAGCTGCGCGGGGAGCGCCCCGGGCGGGCCGTCGGCTGCTGCGACAGGCGCCCGTGACGGGGCGTCGGGGCAGCGGCGGCTGCTGCCGAGCGCGGCGGCGGCCGGCGCGTACGCGGCGCTCGCGCTGCAGGCCGCTGGTGAGACAAGGGGCCTTGCCGTCCTTGGTTTCATGCGACTGCGTGTGTGCTGGCTGATGAAGCATGACACCCGCCGGTAGCAAGCTTGAGAATGTATTCTGCTGTGCAATTTTAGAGGTGGCTAGTGCTCGCTAACAGAGTATGCGCTTCAGTCCAGGCTTGCCGTTGCGGGTTCACAAAGCGCTGTTATGTGAGCTGCCGGGCCCGTCCTGTGATGACCGTGCGCCGGGCCAGGGCGCCTGGCGCTGGCGCTCGAGGCGACACTGCTGGAGGCCCTGGCGGCCGCGCCGCCTGTTCAGGCGCACGCGCCGGCGCTGCGCGCCGCGCTGCTGCGCGCCCAGGCGGCGCGGGCGGGCGACAGTGGCGGCCGTGGCGGCGCTGGCGCCGGCGCGCCTCCGGGCGTGCTCGGCGTCCAGGCGTACACCAGCGACGGGCGGACGAGCCGCACGCCGGTGCGCAACCCAGCCCTGGCATCTCAGGGAGGCACCAACTGGGACAACGTTGCAAACCCTGTTGAGCAGGGGCATTTGCACTGATGATGATGAACACAGAGCGAGTGCAGGGCACCTTGCAACAGTGGCAGGAGCAGGCCTCGATGATCCACAAACTGCTCATGCGCACCAGTAGGCCCACAACTCGCTGCCGCGGGTTGGTGCAGGCACCTAATAGAGCTCGCCAAGTAAGCAACCTAGCATGTCTGTGCGGGGGAGCATGTCTGTGCGGGGGGAGAGCCCTGCTAGGGTCTCACCCGCGGCGCGCGCTCGAACGCGCAGGATGAGCAGCGGCGCGTGAGCAACCGCGAGGCCGCGCGCGACGACTGGTTTGCGCTGCTGCGCGACGCGGCGGCCTGCGCGCAGCCCTTTGCGCAGGGCGGCGCGCCCGGCGGGCGGCTCGCCTCCAGCGAGCGGGCGGGCGCGCCCTCACATGCCTCGCCGCCAACGGTCATGCCGGCGCCCTTCCCGGCTGCATGCATTTGACATTGCCTAGCGAAGGCCTGACTGCTGGCAGCTCACAGTGAATGTCGTTAACCTGAAAGCCTGTGGGGTAACCGTGCCAGCAGTATCCAGAGCAAATCGGCGCCTGCCGCCTTGCAGCCGGGGAGGACGCAGCCGTCTTCGCGTGCTTCCTGGACCGCGCCCCGAGGCTGCTGCGCGGCCTGCGCGCGGACAACATGCCGGCCTTCGCGCACCTGGTCATGGCGGCCGTGATGCAGGCGCGCCCGGGGCCAAGGCAAATGCGTGGATATGCCCAGGCGGCCAATGCGCTGCGGCGTGCATGTTGAAACGTCTACAGCAGCGCGTGCGGCGGGCAATGCGATGCGCATTTGGCACGTCCCAGCCGCCAGATGCAGACGTCCGTGTGGCAGCGCGTGCGCGCTGACCCGCGCGGCGCGGCAGGCGGCCGCGACCGGGGAGGCGCTGCTGGACGACGAGCTGCGGCGGCTGGCGCGCCGCAACCCCGCCCGCTTCGGCCGCCTGAACCTGCGCCTGCAGGCGCGCCGCGCCCTCGAGCGCTCCCTGGCGCGCAGGCCGCCGCATGCCCATGACGGTAAGTGTGATGTGCAGACGTCTGCGTGTCGGCCAAGAGCGGCTGCATCCCTCCTGCTGCCTGCAGGCGCAGCAGAGCGGCGGGCGCGCCGGCGGCGCGCGCCTCGCGGCGGCCTCGGGCGCATCCGTGGCGAGCGCGACAGGGGACAGCGCGGCCAGCCGCGGCCAGCCCGCGCCCTCCGGGACAAGCGCCGCGTCGTACGCCTCGGCGGGCGTCGGCCGCGCGCCCGCGGCCGCCAGGTGCGCGGCGGCGCCCGGGGAGGGGCTCCTGCGTGCGGCGAGCTCCCGAGCGAGCCTGAGCCCTGCGCGAGGAGCGCCGGGGCGCATGACAGAGGGAGCAGCCGATGAGTGGCGGCGATGCGTGGCTGCGAGTGCTGACGTCACCGCCTGGCACCCCAGGGTCGCCGGCATTGACGTCGAGGACCTGGCCGCGGCGCTCGCTGTGGCGGCGGAGTTCCCGCCCGCGCAGCGTCTGTTCGTGCTCTTCCTGGAGGCCGCGGACAGCCACCGCCTCAACCGCCAGCTAGTCCGGTGCGGCGCGCGCGCGGCCCCGCGCCGCGCCCCCGGCGCGGCCGATGCGTGCCGGGTGCCCCATGTGCGTGTAGGGTTGGGTGTGCAATGCCTGTCTGTTGGGGACGCGCAGCAGCGCAACGCTTGCCGGGAACCTGTCTCTCCCCAGATCCGCAAGGTCGCTGCACGGTCCTACCCTGCCGTGCCGCCGGCGTGAGCCCCTCTCCTGACCACATGCGCGCACGCACTCCGACCGCGCACGACCGCGCACACAGCCAGCCAGAACACGGGCGTGGCGGCAGCGTCGCCGGCGGCTGCGCGCGCGGCCGCATGCGCAGGGCCTGAGTGCATGGGCTGCTGGCATGTGGGTGAGCGTGTGGGTGCCCTGGGCCAGCGGCATGCGGGCGCAGCTGGCAGCGCTCGCTGCAGAGCGCGGCGGCGGCGGCGGCGGCGGCGGCGGCGGCGGCGCGGCGGCCGAGCGCGCGCTGGCGGCGGCCGCGCTCGCGTCCTTCCTGTCGCTGCTCGAGTTTGGTGGCGGCGGCGGCGGTGACGCGCCCGGTGGAGCTCCCTGCCCCGCAGCCGGCATGCTGGCCGCGTCGTAGAAGAGATGCGGGGCTCGGCCAGGTTGTGACGCTGCGCTGGCTCACGCCCTGCCAGGGTGTCTGGCAGCCTCTGCAGGTCCACCCCATCACCTGCACACACGATGTCACGTGAGGCTCTCTACCAGTGAGGCTCTACCGATGAGGCCTCCTGTCAACAGCTTGGCAGCGAAAGCACGGGCGCACTGCAGCGCGTACGCCCAGGTCCGGCACAATGTCAAGCGGAAGCCCTGTGTGCCGACCTGGCGACAGGCGAGCCAGCGGCGGCTGCAGTGGCAGCGCCGCTGGACGCGGCCGCCGCGCTCGCTGCCGCGGCGCGCAGTGGCGAGCCAGGGTCCGGGCGAGGGCTGGCGCGGGCGTCCGCGCCGGCCCTGCTGGGCACGGCGCCATGGGTCGTGCGCTATCTGTGGTTCCTGCGGCCGGGCGACGCGTGCTGCGGCAGCGTGCGCGCCACGCTGCGCGCGCTGAGCACGCTGCGCGCCGCGCCGGCGCTGCGCCCCGCACATGCCGCATTTGGGCCCGCGGCGCTCTGCTTGCGGTGCGGCCCTGCTCAGGCCGGCTCTCGGGGCATCGGCTGTGCTTGATATGAGGCGTTGGCATGTCCCTTTCGCAGCTTACAGCACCACAGCCGCACGGGCGCACAGAGCACCCGGCGCTTGAGGCATGGAGGGCGAGGCAGCGTTGGGCAGCGCGACGCCCCTGCAGCTCCACTGGCCGCGTTGCTGTCCCTCACGGCAAAGTCAAGCGTGGGTGTCCTCGCGTGCTCTGGTAGGCCTGCGCGGTGCGGCTCCTCATGTCTGACCAATCTTACCGCGAGCGTCATTGTTTACTGTCACGGTTACGTCCGTCCCCGCAGGTGCCTGCTGGACCAGTTTGCCGCGCGCATGGCTGCGGCGGGCGTCGCGCTGCCTCCAGCGGAGCCTCCGGCAGATGCACAGCTGGCCGCCACGGCGACGCCGGGGCCGGAGCTCGCCGATGACGCGCGCGGGGCGGACTGCTGCGTGGACCCCCGCCTGCTCCAGCTCTGCTGCCCCCTGCTGGAGCACGCGCGGCGCGCGCTGCAGGCGCGGCCCCGCCTCATGTCGAGCGCTGTCTGTGGGGCGCACGTCAGGGGTTGGCTGTCCAGTGAGGCGTGCGCGGCGCCTGGTTCAGGCCTCATGCTGCCCTGGTGCAGGTGCACAGCTCCTAAAAAGCGGCTTTGTTGTTAGGCAGGGCGGGCGTGGAATAGCCGGCTGCTCTATCAGACAGTTTCGGGCTGCACCTCTGGAAAGGAACTATATGACTATATTTTTGGTGTGCTAGGGCGGGCTGGCGGGCGGCGCCAGCGGGGCAGAGGCCGGCGCGCACGCGCGCGGCCTGCGCAAGATCACGCCCACGGCCCCGGCGGCCGCGGCTGCATCCGTCGCCGCCACGCCGGCGGCAACCGCAACGGCCGCGCTGGCCGCCGCGGCGGCCGGCCCAACGCAGGACGGGCCCGCGGCCGCGCTGCGGCGCGCATTCCTGGACGCGTACAGCTCGTCGGAGGCCACGGCGCGCAGCTGACAAGTTCCCTGGGGCCCCTGTCTCTGTGTGTAACAAAAATAAGGGTTGCACCTGAAAGGGCTGTGTGTGAGCAGCAGGCTGTCTTGGGCGCACGTGTGGAGGTGACCGCATCAGGTGCGGGTGACCGGGCCAGCCTCCAGGCGGCGCACGCTGCAGCCACAGCAAAGAGCGCTCACGCACGTCGCACGCGCAGTGTGCACGAGGTGTATGCTTGAGCCGCGTCACGCACAGGGCGTTAACAGCATACGCGTCAGCCCGAGCCTTATGTACCTGGCCATGTCTACGTGCGGCACGGGGAACTAGCGTCACTCCCATCCCATCAGAGCCTGGCCTGCAGGAGGCTGCTGGCACGCTGCTGAAACTCTGCCACCACCGCTTTGCGTGTGGAGCGCGCGTGCATAAGACACGGCCCTGCCGCATGCGCCTGCAGGTGCGGCTGAGGGACGTGGTCGAGTGCGTGGCGGACGTGCTGGGGCGCACGGCCGCCGCGGCGGGCCTCGCGCGCGCGACCGCCGTCGCGGCGGTGCGCGCAGAGTGCGCCGTGGGTGCAGCGGCGGAGGCAGCCGCTGCCGCGTCTGCAGCGGCGCCCGCGTCTGCGGGCGGCGGCGACGCCCAGAGCGAGCGGGCCACCGCCGCGGACGCGCTGCGCCAGCGGCTGGCGTCCGCGGCGGCCGCGGCAGCGGATGACGCATGCAACGCCGTGCGCACCCGCCCTCGCACCCTCCGCCCTAGTGATACGCGCCCCATGCGTTGAAGGCATGGCTGGAGCTACTTGCCCAGCTGGTCAGCTCGCCCGGACCCGCATGAGAGCCCTGCCGCCGCGCGCCCGGGCGGCAGGCGCTGGAGGCTGCCGCCGCGGCGGCCGTAGCGCATGCCACGGCCGCGGCGCCGCGCGCGCTGGCCGCGCTCGCGCACACGGCCTGGCCGCCCGCAGTGGTCGGCACGGCGGCCGCGCTGGCCGCCGAGGACGCCTGCGCGGCGGCCGCACGACGCCTGCTGCGCCAGGCGCCCGCCGCCGCGGCGGCCGCCGTGTCCGCGGCGGCTGCGCGCGCGGTCGCGGCGGCCACGCGCGCGGCCGCCGCGGCGCTGCCGCGGCGTGGCGTGGGCTGAGCCGCTGGCCGCGTGTATGCCATGTGCACGCTGCATGCAGACATGATGTGTGCTGTCTGTTTCTGCGAATTGCTAATACATATTTGAGTGACAACCGTTGCGTTCGTGTCTGAAATAGTCTCCGTAGCGTTGGCGGGAATAGGTGTCAAGTTTGCAGCTAGGGCTTGTGTGACCAATGACTTGACCGTTGTGCTGGCAGAGCTATATATTACAGACAAAAATGTAACCTCCACACAAGTTCTGAATGGGGACACACCCAGTCACCCACAACGCATGCCGATGCTCAGGGCATGCATGCACCCAACTCGTCCAGCATGATGTCCAAGCTGAGTGCTTAAAAAGCTTGTTGTACTAGTTCAAAACGCATCAGTCAACAGCATGGCCTTTTCCCCGCGCTCAACCCACAAGCACACCAGGTGCATGATGTAGCTGCAACCAAGTCAGCTTACGCACTGCATGAAATCAAAAGTGCATGTTGTGCCCTGCAAGCCATGCCTGCACGGCTAGCATAATCCATAAAACCGGCGTGTCAGTGAAACATACGTACCCGACCCAGCTGCACCTGCGTCGGACCCCTCCGGATGCAGTGCGCGCAAGCCCAGCGCGGCGCTCAGGCCCAGTTCATACCGCTTGGAATGCTGTCACATGCGTTCGGCCAACAAGCGGCCCGCCTCCCTGCGCCTTGAGCAAAGGGCGGCGGGCTACCCGGGCCAAGGCGCAGGCCGGCCCGGCAGAGGCGCGCGCGCATCAGCCGTACACGTTGTTGCCGGGCTGGTTGATGCCGGAGCGGTACTGGTTGTGCACCAGAATTGACGACAGGATGGCGCCCAGGATCCAGAGCGCGGCGAGCACGCAGTTGCCGATCCAGCCGAGGCGGTAGGAGGGGTCACGCTGCAGGCGCCCGCGCTGGCAGAACGGCAGCAGCACGCCCAGCGCGGCCGGGAAGAAGAAGAAGAAGCCGAGGATGAAGAGCACCCACTGCATGTTGAAGCACTCACCGCAGCTGCTGTAGCTGTGCGCGGCCTGCACGCTGGTGTCGTTGGCCGACACGTTGTGTGCGACCATCGGTGGCGAGTTGGCGTGCTGCGTGTACGGCTGCTGCTGCTGCCCCTGCCCCTGCTGCCAGCCCTGCTGCTGCTGGCCCTGCGCCGGGTAGCCGTGCGCGGGGTAGCCCTGCCGGGGGCGCGCGCGGCGCAGGGTCAGCTTCTGCGGCGCCGGCGGCAGGGTCGCCAGCAGGGTTGCCAGCATGGCAGCAGCGGCAGCCTGGCAGCGCGGCCGAGCAGGCTGCAGTGCAGTGCAAGGGTGGGTTCTTAGCGCCTGTCGCCGGGCGGCATGTGCCGCACCTGCGTCATGGGCGGGTAGGCGGGCGCGGTCTCAAACGCGCCAGGCTTCTGCGCGTCCATGGCCGGCGCGCCCCTGCTCTCCACGTCCGGTACCACACCCATGGCCTGTCGACGATGGCAAACAACTGTCAGGCCGCGCACCACAACCCCAGGTAGGTGCACCAGTAGCAGGTAGCTGTCCGCGAAGAGCACACGTCTCCCTGACAGCGCATCTCCACTGGCACTCACCCTCACGGGCTACCGAGCACAACGCACGCTGCGTGCACTGTGCACCCACACTTGCCGAGTGAGCTGGCGCATGCTGGGCGCATTGCCAACTTCAAACGCCCACCTTCAGGAAGCTGCAGCACGCTCCTTCCCGTCAGGCTCCTTCGCCCTGCAGCTTCACGCGTGTCAGCGTGCTTGCCGCCGTGCCAGGGCGCAGTGTCTGTGAGCAGAGCGCATGTCGAGCGCGCACGAAGGTGTCGCGCCCCAAGCAGCTCCAGCTAGCCAAGGACAGCTGACGAGCAAGGCGGTATGACTGCCGGCCATCTGATGCTGTGCAGTTTGGGACAAAGTGTTAGAAAGGCCCGTGCCTGCAGATGCGCCGCCTACGTAGCACTCAGCCTCACAAGCTGCAGCTCCTGGAAAAGGTCAAGTCTCCAGCAACAAGTATAGTACTGACTGTTCTTGAGAGCGCAGCAAGCAGTCACTGCGCGGTACATTCCGAGGAGCTGGCTTCTGCTCTTCGACCCTAGCCCTGTCGTGCGTTATTTACCGGACCACAAAGATGCTGTGTGCCAGCAGATGGCACCGCTGCACTTCATACCCCGGGCCCGCCTCAATGCAGGCGCACCGCTGCCACCCGTCGTTCGGGGTGCGGCAGGTCCCGCGCGCGGTGAGCACCTGGGCGCTGGCAGCTGATCGGCCCACGAGCCCCGCTGCAGTGGTCGCGTACGCGCGCAAGCTCTTCCTGCAGACGGTGCACGGGCGGTCGGATGCGTCGATAAACCTCGCCAGGACATGCATGCTGATCGCGCTGGAGGAGGAGGCCGCGATGGACGCCGAGCTGCTGCAGGGCAGCGCACGCGGGCCAGGGCCTGAGACGCAGGCCCTATCGGACGGCGCCGACGTGGCTCGCGCCCTGGCCGAGCGGTGCGGCGCCCCGCCGAGGCATGTGCGGACATGTGCTCTGCACAGGCACCTGGAGCACGCCGCCGCCTGTGCTGGCCGCTTGGACAGCGGCGCTCGTCCGGCATATGCCCCGGGGCGCTGGAACGCAGCCAAGGAGTGGATTAGCATTCCACGCAGCGTGCAGGACGCATAAGTTGTGAGCTTGGTAAAAGGCGCCTGACCTGTCAGCCGTGTCGCAGTCTGTACGCGGGTGAGCTGCTCCGCAACAGGGGCCTGCGAGCGTTGGGCGGCGCCCACGCAAGCGCACCAGCGCCGTGCACTGCGCTGGGCTGGTCCCAGGGGCGCTCCATCAAGCCCTGTCTGCCAGTCACAGAGCTGGACGGTCTTGCAGGAGGCCAGGCGCTCACGCACGCCAGGCGCCTGGTCCCCGCGCGCCTGCGGCGCCCCTGCCCGGTTTTGGCGCGCGATGGATCACGCACAACCTGGGTGGGTGGCGCGGTCCCTGGCTCGCGGCGCTGCCTGCTGACGCGCCGCCGCAAGCGGCAGCGAGCACGGGCGATATAAACTCACAGCGCCGCCCGCTGACGCGCCGCCGCGGCCGGCAGCGAGTACGGCAGCGCGTCCACGTGGAGCCTGGAGCGGCTGGACGCGCTGGCGGCTGAGGCGCGCGCAGAGTTCCTGCGCTTCGCGGACCTGCCGCCGCCGCCGCCGCCGCTGGCGCCCAAGCCGCGGCCGCGGCCGCCGCGCGGCCCGGCCGCGCGGTCGTCGGGCCCCGAGGCGCAGGCGCATTCGGCCGACGGCTGCGCCGCCGCCGCCGCTGCCGCCGGCGGGGCGCCCGGGGAGGCGCCGCGGCACGCGGGCGCGCGCGTGTCCGGCGGCGCCGGGCTCGCGGACGCGGGTGCTGGCGAAGCATACCATGCGGCTGCCAGGAAGCCAGCGCGGCGCGCCGGCGCGCGCGGGGGCGCCGGCGCCGAGCGGCGGGGGGCAGACGCACCGTCCGCAGCCTGTGCGCC
>JAABUU010001522.1_pt1 | contig 38696 bp, 32 predicted proteins | sample 5559301 | NCBI WGS metagenome assembly JAABUU01 (sample SAMN10711884, study PRJNA513360) | rock metagenome | isolation source: Antarctica rocks | place: Antarctica: Victoria Land, Richard Nunatak white | reverse complement strand
GCCGGCCCTCCGGCACGCTCGACGAGCTGCTGGCCCTGCTGCTACAGCCGAACGTGGAGGCCATCGAGAAGGCGTTGAAGAACGGGCCATCGGGCGCGGAGACGGGGCCGGCGGCGCAGTTCCTCGGCTTGATCGCCGAGCACCGCGACCTGCGCTCCTCCATCCCCTCGGGGCTAGCCCCGCGCCTCTCCGCGCTCGCCGACCCCGCCATCAAGGCCGTCGTCGGCGGCCAGGGCACGCTCGACCTAGATCGTTTGGGCCGTAAGGAGCGGCGGCCGGTGGCGTTCTACATCGTGATCCCGGCCGGGGATGACACGCTGCGCCCGCTCGTCGCGGCACTCTTCACGACGATGTTCACCGTGCTGCTCGACCGCGCCCGCACGCTGCCCAACGGGGAGCTAGCGCGCGAGGTGCGGATGCTGCTGGATGAGTTCGGCACGATGGGGGCGATCCCCAACGCGCCTAAATGGTTCAATATTTGTCGGCAGCCGCGCATCTCCCGCGTCATCAGCTTCCAGTCGTTCAGTCAGGTGGTCGACGACTACGGGGAGCTGGGGGCCAAGGCCATTATCGACTCGTGCAACGTGCTCGGCTGGCTCGGCGGGACGCGCGGCGACGATGCGAAGTGGGCGAGCGACGCGCTGGGCAATCGTACCGTGCTGGCCCACGGGGAGGGCGACTCGGCCGCGCCGGGTGGCCTGTTTGGCCGCCGCCCTGATCGGGGCAGCCAGTCGGTGAGCGAGACCGGCGTGCCCCTCCTGTTCCCCGACGACCTGGCGGCCTCGCGGCGGCGGCGTGTCGTCGCCATCGCGCGCGAGGCGCGGCCGATGGACCTGCGCACGCGGCCCATGTGGTCCGTCCGGGCCATGCGCCGGCTGATGACGCGCCCGGCCCCGCCCGCGTGCCTCGAAGCTCCCCTAGAGCCTCGGCCCGCATCCGTGCCGGCAGTCAGCGCACCCGCGCGTGAGGTCGCACAGGTGGTGGCCGTGCCCCACGCGGCGCGGAGAGCCGCGCCGGCCGCGACGCCTAACGCACCTGTGCGTGTGCTGGCGAAGTCGGCCTCCGCGCCGGCAACACCGTCGCCAGCGGTCACGGCCTCGGCGGCGGTCGTACCCACATCCGGGCCGGCACGGCTGCCGACGGCGCCCGTGAAGCACGGCACGGCGTACGATTGGACGGGCCTCCCATGACCGCACACATGAGATGCCAGATAGCGCCCTTTAGGGAGGGACAGGGCGTGCATGCGCGCGTCGCCTTTACGTCAGGGGTGGGCATGGGCTACAATGCCCATCATGAAGGAGTGCGCTATGTAGCACCATGCGCGGCCGTAGCGGCCGCAAAAGCAAGAGGCCCACCGGCTGCGAACCGGTGAGCCCCTTGCTTGCTTGAACCAACTGTTTATAGTGACCGGCGCTGGTGTCCACGCCCACAAAGCGACCACCAGAGCCACCAAGATGAAGGCCATCACCCGAAGGAGTTCCAAGGCTCCCAAACCGGGTTTTGAGCCTGTTAGGAGAGTTTTATGCTTGAAAACACCCCTATGCCCTATCCAGAGCATAGCAATGACGCGCACGTCTGTCAATATCCAAACGATAGTCAGAGTGGAAAACCATCGCTTGCGTGGACGCGCGCGGGGATGATCGATACACGCCCCATCATCGCGGCCGTCGTGCATGCTTACAACGATGCCCAACCTGCGGCCGACGTGACCCCCGATGCAATCCTCAGTCCGCACCGCGCGACCCACGTCGTCCAGGCGCGGCACCTCTGCGCCTATCTGCTTGTGGAGGACTATCACCTGACTAACAGGGCGACGGCCCATGCGTTAGGCCGCGCCGACCACACCACCGTCCTGAACAGCCGCGCGCGGGTCGGTGCAGCCCTCGCCGGCGACACGACGCTGCAACGGACGCTCGCCGGCGCGCGCGACATCCTGAGCGGCCGCACCACGCGCGCGTATCCGCGACGCGACGATAGCCGACGACATACCTTCGCTGCCGCCACGCCCCGCGAGCTGGCCGAGTACCGCTACTGGCGTCTGCGCGCCCTGCGCCCCAGCACGTCCCCCCTGGGAGGTGTGTGATGCCGTTCGCACGGCCCACCACGACCGCCACCCCTGACGAGATCTTCGAGGAGTGGGTGCATGTGCTCCGGCACGCCGAGCTGCTCGCACTGCTCTACGTCGTCCGGCGTACCCTGGGTTTCAAGAAGGTCGAGGACGGTATTAGCTATACCCAGTTCCTCAACGGCATCACCACCCGCGAGGGCAAGGTGCTTGACCGCGGCTGCGGGATCAAGAGCCGGGGCACCCTCGCGGCCGCGCTGCGCCGCCTGGAAGAGCTTGGCCTAATCCGCTCTCATAAGGCCCAGGACGCAAGGGGGGATCGGGCCACGACACGCTACTCCTTATGGTTCGCGGGCGATGAGGACCACGACCGTCCCTCCCGTCACACGAGCGTCCCCGACCGCACAACGGAGGGGAGAGGTCCGCAGATCGAACCACGGTGGTACGCGAATCGAACCACCCCTAGTGCGCGAATCGAACCACCCCTAGTGCGCGAATCGAACCAACAACAAACACACGAGACAACAAACACGAGACAACAAACAGAAGTATCGAGACGAAAGGCACACGCGTATCGCGTGTGCCCTCCTCTCGATTCGACCGATTCGACGGTCATGACGAAAGATGACATAACGACGGGGATACCGCTCGATTCCGGTCCATCGCCGGTGAGCTCACATGTCGCCCACCTCTCGGCTGAGTTCGGCGACGACGCGCCGCTGGCCAGCTGCACACGAGTGTTGAACATGCAGCGCGTGGGTGGCCTTAGCGACGAGGCCCTCCTGTCGTTGCTGGATGAGGCCGCCGCGATCACGCGGTCACAAGGCCCGACAATCACCAAGCGGGGCCGCGGCGGCGCGATCATTCGCATGCCGTACTTGCTTGCCACGCTGCGGGGCATCGTCGTGGCGACCGACGATCCGACCATGGCCACCGCGCCCGCGTCTGGCGCGCCGACCGTGTCGTTCCCGGTGCCCCCCGACATCCCGGATGTGGACGATTCCTCGGCGACGACCGCGGCCGAGGTCGTGTGGCGCGTGGTGGTAGACGAGGTGCGACGGGACATCACAGCGGAGAACTATACCGCGTGGTTCGCCCCCGCACGGGCCCTCACGCTGGAGGAGAACGTCCTGCGCGTCGCGGTGCCGACGCTGTTCCATCAACAGTGGCTGGAGCACAAGTTGCGGGGATGCGTCGAACGGGCTTTAGGGCGCACAGGCCACATGGGGGTGCACATCGTGTACGACATCGCGCCATTGGGAGATACTATACCGCCGGTTGCCCAAACGATGGGGCAGGCCGTCGACGAGACTGTTGCATCTCCCGCGCTATCTCCCACCACGGCACTAGCTGTGCCCGTACCCGCGCATGGGAGGCAGGGCGTGATGGCTGGTGAGTGGCCGTTCAGGGCGCCCGTCGCCGTACGACCCCCCGTGGCTGTGGCTCCCGTCGGCCCACCCTCCATCACCGTCTCATCGTCGTCGGTATCGTCGTGTGAGACGACGGTCGTGGCGTCTGGCGTCCATCCACCTCTAGCGTCTATCACGCGCTCGACCGTGGCATCCATCGCCGTGCCGCTTCCACTGGTAGCGTGTCCCTCCAGCCACGCCCTGCCGTTGTCGGCAAGCGAAACGGGTGCGGCAGATAGCCGTCGGCCGTTCCGCCGTGGTGTGGGCGTGTGTCCGATGACTGTGCCTATTCCTGCCCATGATGCGCGCGGTTGGGGTACGGTAGGATGAGTGAGAGGCCCGTGCCGCTACCGGGGCAATGAGTATGCGGTAGGGCAGGAGAAGTGGCCATCAGACGGGGTGCGCCACGACGAGTGATGACACGGGAGAGGGTGCGCGAATGGGTGATGAACACGAGGAGCAGCAGGACCGTCCGGTCGAGGTCGGACATAGCTCGCCGTTTGAGCAAATCAGGCAGCAGGGCGCGGAGGGAGGTGAGTATTGGTCGGCGCGTGATCTCGCCAACATCCTGGGCTACGACACGAATTACCGCAACTTCAAGCGGGCGATCGAGAAGGCAGAGACGGCATGTGTCAACAGCGGACGCGCCGTCGAGGACCATTTTGCGGACGCGCGCAAGATGGTCACCATTGGCTCGGGCGCCCAGCGGTCGATCGAGGACATGCATCTGTCGCGCTATGCGTGCTATCTGACCGTCCAGAACGCGGACTCCTCCAAGCCAAATGTCAGCTTGGGGCAGACGTACTTCGCCGTGCAGACGCGGCGCCAGGAGCAGGCCGACGAGCTCGCAAGCCTGAGCGAGGACCAGAAGCGGCTCTACCTGCGCGGACAGGTGGCGGACCACAACCGGCAGCTTGCGGAGGCGGCGGGACAGGCGGGGGTCGTGCAGGGGCGCGACTTCGCCGTTTTCGTCGACCATGGCTACATGGGTCTATACGCGGGGCTCCGCGCGCGCGACATTCACACGCGCAAGGGGTTGGCCCGGAAAGACCAAATCCTGGACCACATGGGCTCGACCGAGCTGGCGGCTAACCTGTTCCGCGCGACGCAGACCGATGAGAAATTGCGGCGGGACAACATCCAGGGCAAGCAGAACGCGAACCGCACCCATTATGAGGTCGGCAAGGCTGTGCGCAAAACGATCGAAGACCTCGGCGGCACGATGCCGGAGAACCTGCCGACCCCGACCGACAGCGTGAAGGAGGTGAAGGAGAAGGAGCGCAAGCGGATTGCGCAACAGACCCAACCATCGCTATTTCCCACATCGGAGAGTGACGCGTGACGATCGGCACCTCCTCCATGTCCACGACGATCGGCGTGCTCGACGCGGCCGGGCTGCACCTGCCCGATAGGCCCCTCGTCCCCATAAAGGGCGCGATCCGGCACGTCGGCGACCTGTATAACGGTGCGCGGCGGCATGGCCTCACGCAACTCTGGCTGACGGATGCGTGGGTGCGCGCGGCCGGTCTGCCCGACACGCTCGCCGTGGCGGGGCAGTTCCGGGAACTGCGCCACGCCTTCGTCAGCGACGGTCTCGACGACCTGCACGCCTTCCCGACGGCGCTCACGCCCTGGCTGGACCTGCGCAAGAAAGGCGAGGCCGGCTCGGGCGTGTCGATCGTGTTCCCGTCGTACGATGAGCACGCCGTGTGGGGCCTCGACACCGACGGCGCGACGCTGCTGGACGGGCTGTTAGCCTACGCCCAGGCTGTGGGCGCGCCGTACTACCGCTCGCCCGGCCGCACGGGGCTGGACCTCCTGCAAGAGCTGGGCAAGCGCGGGGCTGGCTCTCAACGGGAGTACCCGGAGCGGCTGCCGGCGCCGGCGGGGCAGGCCGACACGGTGACGGAGTTGAGTTGGCTGCGCACGCTCTCGCCAGCGGAGCGGGAGAAGGCGTACCTGCACAGCTATGACAAGAACGCGCAGTGGTTGAGCGCGGCCGGCGTGGTGGAGCTGGGCCTGTCCGGCATCGAGGAGCGGCGCGACTCGACTGGTAAACTGCCGTTCGATAAGAAGCTGCCGGGGTACTGGTTAGCCAAAATCGCCGGCGCGGAAGAGCGGTGGGCCTGCACGCCGACGGTGGCGTGGGCACTGGAACGCGGCCAGGCCGTCGCGATCACCGAGGCGTATGTGTGGACGAAGCACTCGCGGGCGATGGAGACGTGGTACGAGCGGCTGCGCGGGGCGCGGACGGCGCTCTACGCGGACACGACGCCGGCGGGACGCCTGGCCCTGGGCGCGCTCAAGTATACGTACGCGCTCACGATCAGCGGCTTCAACAGCGCGTGGCACAAGGAGAAGCGGAGCCCGCTCTACCGGCCCGACTGGCGGCATCTCGTCATCGCGCAGGCGAACGCCAATATGTCGCGGGCGTTGCACAAGATGGACACGGCCGGCTATACGCCCGTGGCCGTCCACAAGGACGCCGTGTACCTCGTGAGCGACGAGCCCGACCCAATCAAGGCGTGCCCGCCCTCGGTCACGTTGGGGACGGGGTTGGGGCACTTCAAGGTGCAGGACGCGGCGATCCCGTTGGAACGTGTGTTGGCGGCGTTCGACGGCACGCATGGCGGCGGGATCGGGACACTGTTGCGGCTCCTGAAGCCGCTCCGCGACGGGGCGGCCGTGCGGACGGCTGTGGGGGTGGCATAGCGTGTCGGACTTAGGAGAAGACCTGGCGCGGGCCTACGAGGCACGGGTAGCGGTGACGGACGTGGAACTGACGCCAGCGGCGATCCGCGCCGTCGTCCACGAACTCGGGGGTGGCGAGGGGCGAAGCCAGATCGCGCAAGGGAACAAGATTCTGGCCGGCCAGCTTGGCATTAGCGTCCGTACCGTCCAAAGGTGGCAGAAGGAGGGCGGAGAAGCGCGCTCGGTCGCGCGCTCAACGCCGGGGCTGCGGATCAGCGTCCAGGGGATCGCCACGGAGCAGCAGCGGTTAGCCAACGCGCGGGCGTTCCGGGAGCGGGTGCAAGAGCAGGGGCTGGACGTGGGGCCGTGCCGGGTGATGGTGTTGGTGTACAACGAGGATCGCGCGTGGCCCCGCAACGTCGGGCCGCAGCACATCGCGGGGACGACCGAGGGCCTGATCGACGCGCTCGATGCGCTCGAAGATGGGAATGTGACCGCCGCAGCCGAGGCGTTCGGCCATGCGTGGTTGGGCACGTACGGGATGGACGTGGACGCGGAGGTGACCGACGTGGTGGGGACGTTCGCGCTCGGTTCGTTATGATTGCGCGTGGGAGCGCGGTTAGCGTGACCGTCCACCGACAGACCTGCTTTAGTCCCGAGCCTTGACAATTCGTAGCGAACGCGCCCATAATTCACACAAACGCTTACGTAAAGTATTTCAGTCCTGGCTACTACAATGACTACTATTGCCGAAATCGCACAGAATCTGCGCGTGTCTGCCGCGACTGTCTCGCGTGCACTTAACGATAAAGCGGGGGTGAGCGCTGCGGTGCGCGCACAAATCCTGGCCGAAGCCTCTCGCCTCAATTTCGTCGCCAACGATGCCGCGCGCTCTCTTGTTACAGCGCGCACAGACATGATCGCGTTCGCGGTCTATCGATCCCCCACAAGCGCCACCCTATTCGTTGACCCCTTCCACAGCCAGATTTTGTTTGGGGCCGAACAGGAGTTGCAACAGCAGCACTTGCTGGTCACGACGCTCACCGATGATCACATTGCGCACCCTGAGCGCTGGAGCGTGGCGCGGGGCCGCGCCGACGGAGTGATCGCGGTAGGCTCTCTCATACCCTCACGCTTTATTGCGGCGCTCCATGCAAGGGCCCTGCCTAGTACCGTCCGACGGAAATGGCTCCGCGGAAAAGACCCTCGATCTTCGCGCTGCTCACGGGGGAACGGGCCACCGAATATGCGGAATGTTTTCAGGCGAAAGGTACTAGCGTCTTAGTTGCTACGGCTGCGGCGACGACCTCTACGGATACCGTGTTGAGCGATGATCGTGATGGAGCGCGTCTCATTGCTGAACATCTACTCGGCCATGGGCGCCAGCGCGTGGTCGTCCTGACCGGCCCGAGAGATGCGATCATTAATCGCGAGCGTTGTTCTGGATTCGCCGACGCGCTCCGTCGGGCGCGGGTGAAGCCCCTGGTGACTTTGCGTGCCGCTGCGCCATCTTATGATGCGGGATATGACCTCCTGCGGGAGGCTTTGAGGTGCCGGCCAACAGCCATTTTGGCAACCAGTGACGCACTGGCGATGGGCGCCATCGACGCCGCGACATCGGCAGGCCTTTCCGTGCCCGGTGATCTTGCGATTACGGGCTTTGAGGACATCGAGGACATCGGGCGCGACGGATGTCTTAACGCCGCGCTCACGACCATTAGTCTCCCTAAACAGCACTTGGGCCGCATAGCCGCGCGGCAGCTTCTACGCCGTATTGCTCAACCCGATACCCCTTATCAGCGGGTGTTGGTGGAGACTTCGATCATGATCCGTGGGTCGTGCGGGTGTCGACCCGCCGGCCGTGCAACGGGCAGTGAGACAGGGCAAGGCGCCGCGAACAACGGGAGCGGCTAAGACGGAGGTGGTTGGCGCGAAAAAACCTTGCGTTATGTCGCGGCAAGCCGGAGCACTGTCCAGTTGTGCTATAGTGTTTCACAAAAAGAATGAGACTACGCCGCGATAGCGAGTTGAGCCATCTGATCGAGATAGGTGCCCATGAGGCGCTTGACCTCGGCGGGGTGGGCCTGAAAGTAGGCGAGGCCCTCCTCGACCGAGGCGCAGACCAGATCGAACTCCGGGAAATAGCGATTATGGGTGGTGCGCTTCTTCATGTTCTTCCAGAGGTGCTCAATCGGATTGTAATCGGGCGAATAGGAGGGCAATTGATAGACGCTCAGGCGATCGGCGTGCGCGGCGATAAACGCTGTGGTGGCGGCCGCCGTATGATACCTGGCCCCATCTTGAATGAGCATGAGCGGCTGGTCGGTGGCGTCAAGCACCGTTTTCAAGAAGGCGCAATAGGTCGCGGCGGTGAAGCGCTCGGTCTGGCCGTGGGAGAACAGCCGCCCGGTGAAATAGTCGATGAGCCCGAAGACCTTGTAGGCTTTGCGCTTGCCGCAGGTGGGAATGAGCGGTTGCTGGCCGACGGGCGCCCACGTATAGGAGAGCGACCCCCATTGCGCAAAGCTGGCCTCGTCGCCGAAGAGCAGCAGCGCGCCGCGCTGCCGGGCCTGGCGCAGGATGGCCGGCCACTCCTCCTGTATCCAAACGCGCCGACGCTCCTCGTCGAGGTGGTCGGAGACGAAGCGCGCTTTCTGATAGGAAAAGCCCAGATTGTGCAGCAAGGTACACAGATAGTGGATGTTGTAGCACTGGCCGAACGCCCGATAGACCAGGTCTTGGAGCAGGGCACGACTCCAGCAGCCGGTCGGATAGCCAGCGGCCAGCGGCCCTGCTGCCACCAGCTCCTTCAAGCGCTCCCGCTGCGTGGGGGTCAACTTACATGGACGTCCCGGCGAGGTCCCGTACCGCAGGCTCTCGAACCGGCGCAGGATGAAAGCGTGCAGCCACGCATAGACGGTGCTCTCACCCGCCCCAACGCGCTCCGCCGCCTCGGCGACCGCCATGCCGTCGCTCAGGTGCAGCAACGCGCTGATCCGCTTGACCAACCGCCCCTGCCCCTGCCGCAACGCCTGTTGCCACGCCATCCGCAACTCCTTGACGGTCGCCCCTCGAAACGCTATCGTGATGTGCACGGGATACCTCCTCTCACATCGGTTCTCACGCCATGCTCCCAGGGTACGGTATCCCGTCCTTTTTGTCAGGCCCCGTCTCGTTCTTTTCCTGACGATCTATAGCTTCAAGTCACACAGCACGCGCCGCCTTTGAGCATACAACTTGGCTCGGAAATGGCGACATGTGCCCCGTAGTGCGCGGCAACACTCACATGGTTAACCAGGAGTCCATGTGAGCGCCCCCAAAGTAGGAGCGACCAATCAACCTATCAGGGCGCGATGCGCACGCGCCGTCCGGTCGCGGCCGACTCAATAGCGCCGAAGACCATCGCCAGGCTCTTGATGTTGTCGTGGCACTCGCCCATCGGCGTCGCGCCGGTCTCCAGCGCGTGCAGAAAGTCGCGTAGCGAGCCGGCGATGCCGGTCGGCACGTCCTGTGCGACGTCCGTCTCGACGGTCCGCACCGTAGACAGAAAGCCGTCGCGCGCCGTCACCACGTCGGCCACGGGCGCGTGAGCGCCGGCTCCGTCCCATGTGGCCGTGCCGTGCGGCCCCACCGCACGCCACTCCGCCTCCCACGCGGTAGGGCGGCCCTCGGCGCACCAACTCCCCCGGTAGGTATACCGCAAGCCACCGGTCATCTCGAAGATGGCGGTGGCGCAGGCATCGCCGTGGTACCAACTCCACGGGGGGGTGAACTCCTCGCAGTAGACGGCCACGGGGTCGGCGTCACACAGGTAGCGCGCGGCGTCGAGCGTGTGGATCGCCATATCAAGCAGCAGCGGGCTCGCCATCTCATCACGGAACCCACCGAAGTGAGCGCCGATATAGAAATCGGAGTTGAGGATGCCGGGCAGATCGGTCCTGTCGACGATCAGCCGGCGCAGCGCCTGCAGGTTGGCGTCGTAGCGCCGGCTCTGGCTGACCATGTAGAGCGTGGCCGCCCGCTCCGCGGCGGCCACCATCTCACGCGCATGTTCCATGCTGTCGGCCATCGGCTTTTCGCCCAACACGGGCAGGCCAGCAGCCAGCGCCGCCAGCGTGACGTCGCGGTGCGCCTCGGGCGTAGACACGTCGACCACGACGTCGGGGCGCGATCGCGCGATCACGGCTTCCAGGTCGGCGCCCGTCACGATGTTGTCGAAGCCAAGTTCGGCGGCGGCTTGCTCCGCCGCAGCGGGCCGCAGGTCGACCCACCCGACCACGCGCACCGCACTGCAGTCGCGCAGGTTACGGCCCCACGCGCGTCCCATTCCCCCGGCACCGACGATGAGCGCATTCCTCTTGTCCATCGTGCGCTACCTCACCCCGGCTGATAGGCGCCCGAACCAGCCAGTCGGGACGTTCTTCACCTCATCGGGCGATCGACGGCCGCGCCCCTCGGCATACACCCACCGGACCGCGTTGGCGATGACGCGCTGTATCTCTGGCTGATGGTAGACGGGGTACGTCTCGTGGCCAGGGCTGAAGTAAAAGATACGTCCCGATCCACGCGTGAAGCAGCAGCCGCTGCGGAACACTTCGCCGCCCGTATATGAACTGATGAACACCAACTCATCGGGTTACGGGATGTCGAAGTATTCGCCGTACATCTCCTGCCGCGGCACGATGACTGCCTCCGGCAGTCCGGCGGCGATGGGATGTGCGGGATTGACCGTCCAGACCACCTCACGATCAGTGGACTCGCGCCAGCGCAGCGCGCAGGTTGTACCCATCAGCCGCTTAAAGATCTTGGAGTAGTGACCCGAGTGCAACACCACCAGCCCCATCCCGCTGAGGACGCGGCTGTGTACCCTCTCCACGATCTCGTCAGCGACTTTCTCGTGCGCGGCATGGCCCCACCATGTCAGCACATCAGTGTTGTCGAGCACGTCCTCTGTCAGCCCGTGCTCGGGCTGGTCGAGCGTGGCCGTGCGCGCGACGACGCCATCACCCAGGCGCTGCCGAATACCAGTGGCGATGGCCTCGTGCATGCCCGTGGGATAGATGCGGCGCACCGTGTCGTCGCTGAGATCATGCACATTCTCGCCCCATACCGTCACATGGATCGCTGTCATGGTGTTCTCCCCCCCCACTTATCACTCATCATTTGCGTCCTGGCGCACGAACATGTCATGCCCGTCTGACACAGCGCTATCCCTTCCGAGTCTACCGTGCGCATCGTCGTCGCCCGCGTGCCGCCTCAATCAACCACGATGGCCGCGTCGCGCCCCGGATGCGCGGCCGCGCCCTTGACGTTTTCCGTCGCCAGGTTCGCCGCGCCGTGCGCCTCCAGCGCGTGGCGGAAGTAATCGGGGCGCCGTTGTCCCCATGCGACTTCGCAGTTCCGCAGCGTCACATCCCGCGCGTTCTTGACGAAGAAGCCCGCCGTTGGTTGCTCGACGAGCCCCTCCCCCGGACACGGCCGGATATCGAGGCGCCCACCCGGCCACGACGACCACTTGTCCAGTTCGACGCGCACGTCTGCCAGCAGCACGTCCTCGATCTGACCCGGCTCCCAGGCGTAGATACACACGCCATTCTCGCTGCGCGCCAGCACATTGGTGACGCGCACATGGCGCACGCGTCCGAGTTTGCGATCCGCCGTCCACGGAACGGCCGCGATGAAGATAGGCTCGCCGCGACCCCACCAATCGCTATGGAAGAGACGCGTTTCGACGATCATGTTCGCGAAGATCACGTTCTCCACGTCGCCCTCTTCACCCAGATGGATCGACAGGCCGCGGTGACTCGACCGGATCACGCACGCGTCGAACACGACGTTGCGGATGGGCGCGACGCACTCATTGCCGATCTTGAGCGCGGCCGACGTGGAGACCAACGTGCAGCCCGTCACCGTGACGTTCTCGCACGGCCCGAACGCCACCGCGGCGCGGCACGTTTTCAAGCAAATAGAGTCGTCGCCGGTGACGATGTGGCAGTCGCTGATGCGCACGTTGCGGCTGCAGTCGACGTCGATACCGTCGTTGTTGGGCAGTTTGAGGTCGTTGTCGATGCGGATGCCCTGGATCAGCACATCCTCACAGCCGGTCAAGCGCACGGTCCAGAACGCGGCGTCGCGGACGGTCACATCGCGCATGGTCACGTTCGTACAGCCGATCAGGAAAACGGTGAACGGACGCTCGAGATACTGCCTGACGCCGCGCATGCGATAGATATAGCCGAGATCCTCCTCCACGAACGCGCGCCCATGCCCGTCGATCACGCCGCCGCCCGTGATGGCGACGTTGTCGGCGCGGTAGGCGATGATGCTGGCGCGGCGAGGCAACTCCGTTTCGGACAACGCCCCCTCGGTGATCGCGTCGCTCCGCAGATCGGGCGGATACGCGGCCAGATCGCCACCGGCCAGGAGCGTCGCGCCGCGCTCGACGTGCAGTTCGACGTGCGCTTTGAGCGCGATCGGATTGAAGAGATAGGTCCGGCCGGCCGGCGCTACCACCGTGCCGCCGCCGCCCGCCGTGCAGGCGTCGATGGCGCGTTGGATGGCCGCCGCGTCGTCGGTCAAGCCATCGCCGGTCGCCCCAAACGCGAGAATGTTGTAGGTTGTCATGTCCCCATTCTTTCCCTGTTCACGCATCATTCTTCGGTGGTCAGCCCCGCCCGTGACCAAACTGTCCGCAGACTGTCCGCGACGGCGTGAACGCGTTCGGCCGGCGACAGCGCCCGGAGCGTGTCGTCGAATGGCTCGACCGCCACCGGCCCCGCGTACGCCATGCGCCGCAGGGCGTGCAGGAAGGCGACCACGTCGATCACGCCGCTGGCTCCAGGCAGCGAGCGCTCCGCGTCGATTTGCTCGTCGACCGCGCGGCCGGCGCGCGCATCGTTGAGGTGGACGTAGACCACCTGGTCGGCGCGCAGGCGCGCCAGGTCTTTGACCGTGCCGTGGGCGGTGTACCAATGGAAGCAGTCGAGCAGCAGCCCCACGTTCCCGGTCCCGATGCGCGCGGCGAGTTCCAGCGCGCCGTCCATGGTGTGGATGAACTCATGCGCGTGTCCGGCGCGCATCGTCGTGGGACCGACAAACTCTAACCCCAAAGAGCATCCATGCGCGGCCAGAATCTGGGCGACCGGACGCAATCGCGCGACGTGGCGCGCCATGTTGGCGGCCGCGTCCAACTCGTCGGAGAACGGCAAGAGCCAGGTGGAGCACCACGGGCTGCCTAGTTCTTGAGCCAGCGCGGCGTCGCGGGGCAACTCCACCAGCCCCGCGCGGTAGGCGTCCTCGTCGCCGCGAAAGTTGACGGGCAGGCCCCAGGCGCCGGGACGCACGCCGGCGGCGCCGAAGGCGTCCTTTATCTCCTGGACCGAGGTCCGCTCCGCGCGCCCACGCAGATCGGTAATGGATAGGTCGAGCGCCGCGAAGCCGTTGGCGCGGGCAAGGTCCAGCACCTCCTCCAGTGGAACCGACAACGCGAGGGCACCGGTATTCAAACTCGTAAACATGCTGCTACCGCCTTTCGCCGCGGGCGCGGCATTAGTCTTACGAAACCGGCGCGGGCCGCAACTCGCCCGCCTCGACCATGGCGGCCAGCGGATGATCCTGGATCGTGAGCGGCAGATCGACCCGGCCGCGCCGCCGGCTGCTTTCATAGATGCCGAAGATGATCTCGGTGGCGTTCAACGCGCGGCGCGCGCTCAACTCCGGCTCACGCCCCGTGCGCAATGCGTCGATCAGGTCGGCGATGGCGCGCTCATGGAAGCCGGGTCCGTGCAATGTTTCGCCGCCGGTATCCACGACCTCCCATGTCGCGCTGCCCGGCCGACGCACGCGCAAGAGCGGGCCGTCGTGGACGCCCACCTCGATCGTACCGTCCGTGCCGTTCAGGCGATGCGTCACGCCGACCAACGCGGCTCCCGCGGCGGTGGCGACCACACCGTACACGCCGTTGCGATAGCGCCAGCTACCCAGCGTCTGGTTCTCGGCATGGGCGCCGAAGATGCGCCGCTCCGCGCGGTAGTCGACCTGGCCGATCACCCAGTCCGCCGGCTGATCGCCCGCGAAGAAGCCGCACATGTCGATGTAGTGGGTGCCCGTGTCGTAGATATCGCCGCTAAAACCGGTCTCCACGCGCACGAGGTCGCCGATGGCCCCGTCCTGTAGGAGGTCGCGGGCGCGGGCGAACGGCGCGCCGAAGCGCCGCATGTGGTTGAAGGTGAGTTGCACGCCGCGCCGCTCGCACTCCTGCGCCATCAGCCGCGCGGCGCCCCACGAATCGGCCATCGGCTTCTCGCAGTGGACGGCCCGCACGCCGGCGACGGCGCAGTCGAGCACCATCGGCGCGTGCAGGTGCGGCCAGGTGCACACGCTCACGATGTCGAGATTGGCCTCGGCCAGCATGGCGTGGTAGTCCGTATACACACCCGTGGCAGGGATGGCGGTGGCCGCGGCGAACGCCTGAGCGTTCTCGGGCACGATATCGGCGCAGGCGACCAGTTCGCACTGGTCCGGGAGCGCCTGGTAGCCCGCCGCATGCTGGTAGGCCATGAAAAAGCCCGTGATGTCCGGCCGATCTTTCTTGCGGCCCGTCCCGATAATCCCTACGCGCAAACGCGCCATGTGGTCCGCTCCTTCTCTTCCGTCTACTAGTCCGTCAAGCAAACACTGTTTATGTACGACGGCCACAATGATCGTATATGCAGGAGCTGATCACCCAGCCCTCGTGCGGTGACTGTTTGGGGGTCGCGGGGGAGCAGGTCGAGCATGTTGTCGCTCCACTCCACGCCGTCGCCCGCCGCCAACCAGACGCCTTTGGCCGGGCGTGTGACGTGCAGTTGCACACGATCGCCATCACGTTTCAGCGCGATCTCCGGGTCGGGCATCGTGACATACTTGAACGGCTCCACCCACAGCGTCGCCCGCGCCACGACCTCGCCCCGCGCCACCAGGCGCGCCGCCACGACGAGCGGCGCGTCCCGCGTCAGGCCATAGTCAATGGCACCGAGTTCCGTCGCCCGGTTCGGGTCGAGCGTGACGCGCCGCTCCTGCGCGAACAACTCGGCGCCATCGGCCCCATAGCCCCGCACGACCAAATCGCCTTCGACCGTGTCCCGCGTCGCGTTGACGGCCCACACCGCGGCGCCCTCGGGCGCGCGCGCCAGCCCAATGGCGAGCGGGGCCAACTCCCGACGAATGGTATAGTAGGCGGGCTTGGGCCGGCGCGCGAAATCAACAATTGCCCAACTGGTCACGGGCCAGCAGTCGTTGAGTTGCCACACCAGCGCTCCGGCCACCGCGTACCGCCCCGGCCCGCGCCAGCGTCGCCGCCAGCCGCGATAGGCCGCCCCCAGCGCTTCCGACTGGACGAACTGTGTGGCGTAGATGTAGTCGTCGAGGGTGTCGCGCACACGCAGCGTGTCGTCGAGGTAGGCGGCGAGGCGACGCGGGCCGTCGGTCGACTTGTTGTGGTGGTCCATCGTGCGACTTTGTGGATAGCGTTCGTGAGGCGGCGTGACGGCCTCGATCGTCGCCCGCGTCGGGGCGGCCTCCATGCCGAATTCACTCACGAACCGCGCCTCGTACCGGGGGTAGTCCTGGTAGGGGGCCATCGCGCCGTGCCAGACATCCCAGGTGTGCCGGTCGCCGACCGTCTGGTCGTTGGTGTCGCCGCCGCCGTACGGGCTCCCCGGCCAATAGGGACGCGTGGGATCGAGCCGCGCGCAGACCTCGGGCAGCAACCGTTCGTAGATGGCGCGGGCCGGGAAACGGGTTTCGCCGAAGTCGTCATCGAAGCCGGCGTCGTAGACCCCGAGGGACTGGGCGATGGAGTAGTCCTCGTTGTTCCCGCACCAGAGCGCCAGGCATGGGTGGTGGCGCAGCCGGCGCACCTGCGCCTCGGCTTCGGCGCGGACACTCTGTTGGAACGACGCATGCGCCGGATACAGGCCGCACGCGAACATGAAGTCTTGCCACACCAGCAGCCCCAGCTCGTCGCACCCGTCATAGAAGGCGTCGTCCTCGTAGATGCCGCCGCCCCACACGCGCAACATCACCATGTTGGCGGCGGCCGCCTGCGCGAGTTGCGTCCGGTAGTCCCGCGGCGTGAGCCGCGTGGTGAACGAGTCGGCGGGGATCCAGTTCGCGCCTCCACAGAAGATGGGCAGGCCGTTGATCTCGAAGGCGAAACTGGTCCCCGGCTCGCCGGCCACCGGCTCCTGGAGGAGACGCAGCCGGCGCAGGCCCACACGCTGCTCCCGCCGGTCAAGCGCCGTGTCCCCCCGCACGAGCGTCGTTTCCAGGCGATAGAGCGGTTGCGCGCCGTACCCGTTGGGCCACCAGAGTTCGGGGTCGGGCACGACGAAGCGATGCGCCGCCTCACGCGTGCCCTCGACCGGCGCCTCCACCTGGTCGACCACCGCGCCGCGCGGATCGATCAGCCGCAGCCGCAGGCCGAGTGCGCCATCACCATCGGCGGCCTGGTCCACCTCGACGGTGGCATGGATGGAGAGCGTCGCGCTGCCCAGATCTCCGGCTACCTCAACCGGACAATCCACATCGACGATGCGCGCGGAGGCGGCCTCCAACCGGACCGGGCGCCACGGACCGGCGGTGAGGAGGCACGGCCCCCAGTCCCAGCCGTAGTGATATTGGGCCTTGCGCAGGTACACCCGGCTCGCGTCGCCGTTCCAGACCGCGCGTACACCCCACTCGGCCTCGCGCGCTTGGCCCACCCGCAGGGCCGACTCGAACACGATAGCCAGGAGGTTGCGCCCTGGACGGAGCAAGGCGTCGACGTCCACGCGCCATGGCACGAACATGTTGTCGGCGTTGAGCACGCGCTCGCCATTCAACCAAACGGTCGCCACCGTGTCCAGCCCGTCGCAGCAGAGCGTGATCGGTCCCGCCTCCAGGAACGACGGATCGACGCCGAACGCGCAACGGTAGAGCCAATCCTGCTCGCCCACCCACTGCGCGTCACGCTCGTTGAGCCCATAGAACGGATCGGGGATACGGCCCGCAGCGAGCAGCGCCTCATGGACCGTGCCCGGCACGCGCGCCGGTATCCACCCATCGTCACTCGTACAATCGTCGTGGATATCACGCGTTGAGTCGCGCTGCTTGAGTTGCCACTCGCCGGAAAGGGTACACTGCCGCATCGACAAACATTCCTCACCTACCATCACATCATTGGATAGAGCTAAAGACGATGCGCGATCGGTTAGCGCTCTAGCGGCAGCCGCACCAGGCGGCTACCCTCCTCGCTGAAGCGCCGCACCGCCTGGATGATCTTCTGGTCGAGATGCGCCTGCACGCCGCCATAGGTCGACTCGCCGCCGCGCACCGCGTCCACCAGACCCATCGCGTCCCCACACCGAAACGAGTTTAACATCATCGGTCAACGCCTGGACAACCGGCCCGTAGAGGTAGTCCGAGCGCGACGCCGTCCCGACGATGGCGACCCGGATCGACTCGCGTGACGATGCGCCGGTCCGCGTCTATGTCCTTCGCCCTTTCGATAGATATCATCCATTAGGTTGCCCCTGGCCCATCGCGCGACCCGAAAGTTGCACGTCCTGGTACCCCTCGCGGTTTCCGTCCCCTCCTCAAACCAGACCCTCCGGGTCCGGGCGCATGGCGGCCGTTTCGGCCACGCACTCTGGCCGGCTGATCCCCACGACCATCGCCGCGACGCGCGGGTCACGCGGCGGGTCCTATCCGCTATCCACGCTGCATTCTCAGCCGCAGGCCACGCCCTGTCAACGCCACCCCAACGCCTCGACAGGCATGGCGGTGCGGACCGCCGTTTCGTCGTCGGGCCAGTCGCGCGCGCCGACGAAGCGGTAGCGCAGCCGCAGCGGCCCGCGCTGGCTCGTCGGAAAGTTGGTGAACCAATAGTGGTTCACCGGCATAGAGGCGAGGAAGCCGTTCCACGTCCACGGATCGGTCTCCCAGTTGTCGAACTTCAACTGATTGGGCATCACCAGCGGCGCGTCGAGCGGGAACCACAGCAGCGCCGCTCCATCCGGCGCCGCCAGGCGCGCCGCCCGCTGCACCGTGTAGTAGCTCGGGCAGGTGCCCGGCACCTGCCCGCCCGCCTCGTGCGAGCCCGGCCGGAAGAAGCCGCCGCCCGTCTCGAGCAGCAGGTCGCCCCCCGGCGCGGCGAAGGGAAACGCGACGTAGGCGGCCTCGGGCAGATTGTTCCAGGTCTTGTCCCAGTCCAGCGCCAGTTCGGCAATCGGGAGTGTATGGTAGAGGCGCCAACTCAGCCGCGCGTGCCCGATACGCTCCCCCCGCGCCTCGGTTGTGACGGCATCGAAGACCTGTCCGGGGGCGTAGCGCGGCGTCCCCACCGGCGTCGGCGTGGCACGCTCGAAGACGGGTCCGTCCGTGAAGCGCCGGCGTAACTCCTCGCTCGCCACGCCGAGGGCGACGAAGCGTCCCGGGTCGAACACCGCCTGCCGCCCGAACGGATGTACGATCACTTCGTGTACGAGCTGCCCGAAGGCGTACTCATGCGCGACGTCGGCCCACTCGCGCCCCGTCGCGCGCTCGCGCAGGCTGGCGAGCCCGCCGGTGGCCGGGTCGACCCGTAGGGACCATCCCGCCGTCTCCATCCCCACTTGCCCCGCATCCGCCGCGCACGCAGGCGCCTGCGTGCGCGCACCGTCCGGCCCGGTCGTCACGGGGAGCGCCGGTGGTTCACCCCTCCCGGTCGTCGCCGCCGTGCCCGCCACCGACGACGCGCCCGTTTGGGGCGGCACGCTCACGTCGCCCCCTCCGCCACGCGCGACCAGCCCAAAATCTTGGAGCCCCCCTTGTTGGATGGGGAGCACGGCGAGGTACTGTTTCAGCGCGGGCCTGTCCTCCTGAAACGGGTAGATCTCGCCATTGGCGGCGGCGAGCGCCTGCGTGTCGGGATCGAGCTGCTGGTCGCCGGCGTCGAAGTGCGCCACGCGGAACCCATCGTCGGAGCTACCCTCCACCGTCGCGTGGATATAGAGCCGGGGCGCGTCGCCCGGTGGGGTGATGGCACGCAGGGCCGTCCCGATGGCCTCATCGACGTACAACTCCGCGCGGTGAAAAGTTAGCTCCTTGGCCGTTTGCTGGAAGTCGTTGATCGCGGCGCCGGGCCGTCCCGTCGTACACCACGCGTCGAAGGTGTGCTCGAGCGCGAGCCGCTCCTGCTCCAACGCGGTGGCGAGCGACGCCGTCGTGGACGACGACCGCGCCCGGTCTACCACCGCGTCGGCGTCGGCGCGGCGACGCTGCATGCGCCGCACCTGCGCCACCCGCGCCGTCGCCGCGCCGAGCCCCTCCGCCCAGTAGTCCGGCCAGGCCGCCCGGTAGGTCGGCCACGTTCCCATGTCGCACGCGGCCAGCCTGTCGAACCACTCGCCGAGCGTGGCTGTACGCAGGCGAATGTCGTCGCGCTCGCTGTTCCAGCGTGCGATAACCTGAAGCCAGCGACCATCGGGCGGTGAGTTATCGACGTAGAAGCCCGCCGTGCTGATCAGCAGCGCGTCGTCCTGATAGCCCTCGGCGCGCAGCCGCGCGAGGTAGCGCGGGACCTCGCGTCGGGCGCGCTCGTACAGGTCATCGACGGTCAGGCGGTCGGTCTCGGTGAAGTAGCGCGTCTTATCGGCGCCGAAGGGGTGGGGGCTGGAGATACCCAGCACATTGCCCAGATGGTAGTGCTCGCCCAGCCAGTGCAGCACACGCCCCCCCGCCGATCCCTCCCACCAGAAGGCCCGCGGGACGCGGATCGGCGCGTCGGACCGGAGCATGTGCTGCTGCTCATCCTCGCGTATCTGGTGGTAGTGTACAGCGCCGCGTCGGCCGAGGGGTGTGGCCCCGTTGATCTGGCTACAGAAGTAGGGGATGCCAGACGCGGCCAGGATGTCGGCCACGGCCCACGGCCAGCCATTGACGTCGCAGTGCAGCGCGCAGTGCAGCGGCAGGTCGTGGCGGCGACCGTAGTCCAGCGCCCAGTCCAGGCTGCGCCGGTAGCCGTCGGGGTCGATGAGGTCGGTGAAGTGCAGGTAGCTCGCCGTCAGTTCGATCTGCCCCGCGCGGGCATAGCGCAGGAACTCCTCCTCGCGCTCCGGTCGCGCCACGAGATAGTGGCGTGCCTGCCACGACGTCTCGCAGGTCCATTTGAAGCGCGACGCCTCCGGCATGTCCTCCGTCTGGCGGCACAGCTCAAGCACGCGGTCGTAGTAGTCCAGGTACATCGAGGCAATCTGCTCTTGCGGGTGCGTGAATCCGATGTCCGTGTGCGCCGATTGCATCACGTAGATTGTGAACGGTGCGGTCACCACTGTCCTCCAGGCAACGTTGCTCTCGCCGTTGTAGCGTGTAGAAATCCGCGTCTACGTAAGCTGAACGGATTAAGCAAATAACCAGCAATAAATCATGTCCATAGCCTACCACTATCGCATCGCTAGCGGCCAACGTGCCACTTCAAGGCCCCAAAAGGGACGTATTGAGCGCCATCCGTGCCATCCGCTGATCAAAAGGCGCGTGGCGTCGCAGACCTCCCGTGTTGCCTCATAACTAAATCTGCTTTTAGATAGGGCGCATTGCCTCACGGGAAAAGTAACCCACGGAGAGTTGTTGCCTCACGAATAATGTAACCCGAAGCAATTGCACCGAAGGCGCAGCGGAGGGGGCAGAAAAGTGAGGTCCGTCATGAGTATTCAGGCTAAGCGGGAGTTGTTGGCGCAGACAGTCGCGCGGTACCGCGCGGCGCCGCCACAGCACAAACACGCCATTCTCGACGAATTCGTCGCCGCGACCGGCTATGCGCGCACGTATGCCATCCGGCTCCTGGGCCAGCCGACCGTCCCCCGGGCCGCGCCGATCACGCGCTCCCGCGCACGCGCTTATGGGCCGGATGTCGTGGAGGCCCTCACCGTGGCTTGGGCGGCGGCCAATTATGTCTGCGCCAAACGGCTCGTGCCGTTCTTGCCGGACCTCGTGGCGTCCCTGGAGCGCCATGGTCACCTGACCCTGAGCGCGGAGGTGCGTGCGCACCTCCTCACGCTCAGTGCGGCCACGGCTGATCGGCTCCTGCGGCCCGTGCGGGAGCGCACCCGGCCGCGCGGCATCGGCACGACCAAAGTGGGGACGCTGCTCAAGCACAAGGTCCCCATCCGCACCTTCGCCGAGTGGGACGACGTGCGCCCCGGCTTCATGGAGGCCGACCTGGTGGCGCACTGCGGCACGCGGGCGGAGGGTCCCTACCTGTCGTCCCTCGTGCTCACCGATGTTGCCACCGGCTGGACCGAGTGTCTGCCACTGCTACACCACGGCTACGACGACGTGATCCGGGCCCTCGACCAGGCACGCCTCCTGCTTCCGTTCCCGTTGCGGGGCCTGGACACCGACAATGGGCGCGAATTCCTTAACTACCCCCTGCTGGAGTACTGCGCGCACGCGGAGATCACCTTCACGCGGGGACGCGCGTATCGCAAGAACGATCAGTGCGACGTGGAGCAGAAGAACGGCTCCATCGTGCGGCAGATCGTGGGCTACGACCGCTTCGAGGGCGAACTGGCCTACCACCAACTCGCCGAGGTGTACCGCGCCCTGCGTCTGTACGTCAACGTCTTCCAGCCCTCGCTCAAGCTGGTGCTCAAGCGACGGGACGGGAGCCGGGTCTACCGCCGCTATGATACGACGCAGACCCCGCTGCAGCGCCTCCTCACGGCCGATGTCCTCGCTGAGGGTGCCCGCGCCCGCCTTGTCGCGCTCGCCGAGGCGCTTGATCCGGTGCATGTGCTGCGGCATCTGCAGCGGTTACAGGAGGCGCTGTGGCGGCACGCGGTCGCGCCCGCGCCGGCGACGCCTGCACCAACCGTACGATTCGCCTTGCCGACCGGGGTGCCCTTCGGCACGGCGGAGGCGGCCGCCGTGGCCACGCTCCCCCAGGCGCACCGCCGCCCGCGCCCGGTCCGGCGCCGGGTGCGCGGGCCACAGGCAGGCCATGCGCGCCCGGACCCGTTCGCGAGCGAGTGGGACACCATCGACGCCTGGCTCACCGCTCATCCGGAGCGGCCCGCCTCCGCCCTCCATCTGGACCAGCCGCCGTCTGCCCCTGAGTACCCTCCCGACGGGCCGCGCGTGACGACCACAGCCCGCGCGGGCGACGATGGCCGGCCCGAGGACGACACGCCCGGTGGACCTCACCCCGTCGACCGCAGGGGCGTCGTCGACGGATGCTCCATTATCTGCGCCGCGTGCGGGGCGCGTGACACGGTCAGCCGCGGCGCCCGCGGCCCGGTGACCGCCTACTGCGCGGTCTGCCGGCGGGAGCGCAAACGGGATCAGGCGCGCCAGCGGATGGTTGTGATGCGCGCGCGGCAGCGTGGGGGGGAGCAGCCCTGCGGGTAGCGGCACGGCGGGCCGGGATCGCCGGGCGCTGCGCTCCCCCTCGGCGCGGTGGTCGCGCCAGGTATAGCTCTTCTCAGCTATACTGGCGGCGAAACGAGACAAAGGAGGAAAAGGAGGAAAAGGAGGAGGTTATGCCCCGCTTGCCCAACGCACGCGATCTGATCAGCCTGCCCGAGGCGGCCGCTTTTGCGGGCGATCATAGCGCCTCGACCTTGCGTAAGGCGGCGCGCGACGGCACCTTGCACACCGTCACGCTCGGGCTGCGGGCGATCATGACCACCCAGGAGTGGGTCCTGGACGACGAAAACGCTATCTATAGCAAAGGCGGCCGTCTGCGCGGGGTGCTGCGCCACCGTTTCGCGCTCGCCACACCGGGCGCATGTGATGCGTTTCTATTTGACCGCCATTTCGACCCCCTGTGAGGCCGTCACGCAGGTATTATAGAAAACCTGCGTGACGGCTGTCAAGCGCCCCTTTTCTCCCCCTGGGGACACTGTTGGGAAAGTCGTTTGGACACCCGGAAGGAGGAGCCGGCCAAGCGTGATGCGGTTCTCTATCCAATGTTCACTGACTCTGAAAGTGACTTTCCCAACAGTGTCCCTGGGGGCGTGCGTGGAGCCTCCACGGGCGCGTGCGGTCGGCCACGCGGGGTCGTGGCCCCTCGCCGTCCGGCCGCACGCGCCCGTGATCAGCCGCCCGGCCCGCGCCCCCTGTCCGGCTGCGCCGGACCAAGGGGCGCGCCCCTTGAACCCCGTTTCGGCTGCGGCGGCCCTGTGTCAGGCAGTGGGGCGCGACGGCGTCTGTGTCCGGACGCAGGGCCGTCCTCGCCGACCTGAGACAGCCGTTATGAGGCAGCTGCGGTAAGATATCTCGTGAGGCAACAACCCCGCTCGGGTTACATTCTTCCGTGAGGCAATACGCAAAATATGTTACGCTCGTATTAGTAAAAACTAGCGTAACAGGCTTTGGCGTTACGCTCGTATTAGCAAAAACTAGCGTAACAGGGAGAAAGAGGCCATGGCGATCAAAGAACGGCGCATCACATGCGCGGCGTGCGGGGAGCGGGAAACGGTGATCCGGGGGGAACGGGGCCCCGTGTCGCGGTACTGTGACGCCTGTCGCCTGGAGCGGCAGCGCGCGCAAGCCCGCCTGCGCGTGCAGGCGATGCGGAGCCGACAAGGGACGGCGTGACGGTCTCACGCCGTCTGCCCCAATGCGGCGGGACCCTTGACGCGTCACGCCCACAATGTGGCAATCGCGGCATCGATCTGCCGGCGCAGGGTGAGGGGGCCAGTGTGCGCGAGCAGCGCCGTGAACGCGTCGGCTGCGGGCGGGACCAGGACGCCGCCCTGCTCCGCGCGCCGATAGGGCGTGCGCGGCTGATCATAGTGTTTGCGCACCCGTGCGCCGTCGCGCTCTTTGCCGATGAGCTTCATTGTGGGCAGGTAGCCATTGAGATAGGGATGGAGGAGGGCGTAGAGACGGGTGAGCTGCGCGACCGCCTCCGGCCCCTCGTAGCGGTCGGACCCGATGAGCGGGCGGACCACGCTCCAATTCTTCTGCTCGACGTGGGCCTGATCATTCTTATGGTACGCGCGGCAGCGGGTGAAGGTGAGTTCTTCCTGCGTGCAGTAACGCAGTAGGTGCGCATTGAGGAATTCGCTCCCGTTATCTGAGTCGATGCCGCGCAGGGGGAACGGGACGCACTCCCGCAGCGTCTGGAGCGCGGCGAGGACACTCAGTTGGCTCTTGTTGGCCAGCGCGGCGCATTCCGTCCAGCCAGTGGCGATGTCCGTCGCGTCGAGGGTGTGGACGTACTCCCCTGCCGTGGTGGTCCCACAGTGGGCGACCAGATCAATCTCCAGGAAGCCCGGTTCCTCCTCGTCCCACGGCGTGTACGTCCGAATCGGGATCTGGCTCTTGAGCAGCGATCCCGGTTTCGTCGTGGTCAGACCGCGCGGACGCTGTTGCCGACGGACCGCGGCTAGACGCCGATCGATGGTTGCCGCACTCAGGGCACAGATGGTCGTGCGCAGGTCGTCGGTGAGGACAAGGGCGCCCTCGCGTTCCAAGGCCGGGATCAACTCCGGCAACGCGGCCGCCAGACGCTTCCCGCAGATCCAGCCCGTGGCCTCCGCCGCGACCGTGAGCGCCCGCACGCTCTCCGGCCCATACGTCGGTGGTCGGCCTCCTCGGCGCAAGCGCGGTCCCCGATACGGGACGCTCTCCCGCAACAACGTCTGCGCGTCGCGTGGATGATAGCCCGTCACGATGACCACTTCCGCGATGATCCGTCCCTTCTCCCCACGCCCCGCCGCCCGATACCGCCCACGCAGCTTCGCGATGACCTCATGCTTACTCTCTTGCCTCACAGCCATGTCCTCCTCCTTTCATATTAGAAAGACAGATTTTGTTATGAGGCAACGACTATCCCTTCGAGCAGATTATTTGTGAGGCAATGCGCCTCCTTGACAAAAGCGAGGGAACGTGTCTACAAAGGCTTAACGATTTGCTTATACGGTTCACAAGCCGAAGTACGGTGAGCGCATGCATCAAGGAGCGATACGGGACGATGGGTAAACGCAGCGTAACGATTCGTGACGTGGCGACGCGTGCGGCCGTGTCTCCGGCGACGGTGTCGTACGTGCTCAATAACCGTAACAGGGTGGGTGACGATACGCGCCAGCGCGTGCTCGCGGCTATGAAAGAGCTTTCGTTCTACCCGTCCGCGTCCGCGCGCAGCCTGGTTCGGCAGCACACCAACCTCATCGGCTTTTTGATCCCCCATCGGCCCGAGAGTGTCTTTCTCGACCCCTATTTCGCCGAACTCATGCGTGGCGTGGCCATCATGGCCGACGCGCATGAGTACAACCCTGTCATGGTGACGGTCGAGGGCGATGGTCACGCCCGTGAGGTCGCCGATCGTCTAATCCGCAACAATTTGGTCGACGGCATCATCCTGAGCTACCTGTCCGAGCACGATTCGTATCTCCTAGACGAGATGGAGAAAGCAGGCGTCCCCTTCGTCATCATTGGTTCGGCCAAGCAACAAGGCTACACCGTCGTCGATGTCGACAACCGCGGTGGGGCCGAGCAGGCCATGGTCCACCTGCTCTCCCTCGGGCATCGGTCCATCGGCTTCATCAACGGGCCGGCCGACGCTCCGCATGCCAAGCAACGCCTGCGCGGTTTCTGTGGCGTCCTCCTCGCCCACGATGTGCCGCTCTCGTCCTGCCCTGTCGTCGACGGCGGGTTCTCGCGGGAAGGCGGGTACGCCGCTATGGCGACGCTGTTAGCTGGCGCAACGTGGCCCACCGCCGTTTTCGCCGTGTCGGATCAGATGGCCGTGGGCGCGATCCAGTGCTTACACGAGCGCGGCGTGCGTGTCCCCGAGGACATCTCTCTGGTGGGCTTCGACGACAACCTGCTGGCGACGGCCACCTACCCCGCGCTGACGACGGTGCGCCAGCCAATCCGTCAACTCGGCGAGATGGCCGCCGACCTCCTGTTCAAAAAAATCAATGGCTTGCCCTTACCGCCGTCGATCATTCTTCCGACCGAATTGGTCGTACGCGACAGCACAACCGTGCGACGAACGGTAGCAGAAGGAGCGCTCCGATGATAGCCACGTCTATCCAGGCTCATGGGCCAGCCGGCCGGGCCGGCGGCGACAACCGGTCCGCGCGCGCCGGTCCGCGGACGCGGCGTCGAGAGGCGCGCGCCGAAGGGGGGTGGTTGTAGGAAAAAACACACATCGCACGCCCGCTGTCTCGTGGGACGCGCCACGACCATGGTCCTGACCATAGCACGCAATCCTTAACAACACGAGAGATGTGCTTAACATACACGGCATAGCTCAACGAGGAGTAGAAGATCTCATGACTTTTTCTCATCGGCAGGGAGTCAAGTGGTCCGACGGCCAGCCCTTCACGGCCAAGGACGTCTACTTCACCATCATGCTCGGCAAGAAATCCGTGGCGCTCGACAGGGTCGGCTTCAACACGGGTGATGTCACCAGCGTGACCATGCCGACATCGGATCAGGCGTCTTGACAAACGCGCGCTCCTGGGTCCATAATGGGGAACATTCCATATTTTGTGGAACGTTCCCCGGTATTGATCCGCGCGAACCTGATTGCTTTGACTCGACGGGGAGATAGCGCACAGCGCGGGCGATCTTCTTCGTGTCGTGGCGGGGCATCACCGCTCCGGCGACGCTACACATAAGGTATTTCCACTCGTATCGGATAGCCTGGGGGGGAGGTGATCGACCGAAGAGAGCGGGCTGGCATAATCTTTTATCGACCACGGGGCCATTATGAAAGGGCAGTCATTATGAAAGGGGATCCCTCTTGAAACTGTCATACAAGACAAAACTCGCCGCGTCCATCGCGATGGGCGCCGGGATGATCGGAAGCCTCAGCGGGGTCACCGCCGGCGCGCAGGCAGCGCCGTCGGCCGTCACGATCCCGAACCCGCCTATATCGAGTCTGGATCCCACGCAGTGGGGCGGCCAGATCCTGATCGATCAGGGCACCGTCATGGAGGGCCTGTACGGCTATAATGACAAGGACCAAATCGTGCCGAAAATCGCGACCGGCTACAAGGTGTCCGACGGCGGCAAGGTCTGGACATTCAACCTGCGCCACGACGCCAAGTGGTCAAACGGTAAGCCGGTCACTGCGCAGGACTTCTCCTACGCCTGGATGCGCCTGCTCTCCCCGCAGGACAGCACTGGCGCCATCTGGGCCTCCGTCGCGCAATACGTCGTGAACGGCTACCAATATCACCTCGGTCAGGCGCCCGCCAGCCGGGTCGGTATCAAGGTGATCAACCCCTATGAGCTCCAGTTGAGGTTGACGGCGCCGCACAACATCCTCGGTGAAATAGTGCTATCGGCTGCGATGCCGCTCTATGCGCCGTCCGTCGAGGCGCACCCGACAAACTGGTACCTGCCGCAGTACTTCGTCAGCGACGCGCCCTACACGATCAAGTCGTTTGTGCCAAACGGTCAGATCACGCTGGCGCGCAACCCGCACTACGTCGGCAATCCCAGCGAAGTGAACGTCGGCAATGTGCAGCAGATCACCCTCATCCCCGCGCCGACCGTACCGGTCGAGGACTACCTGGCGAACAAGATCGACGTCGCTCTCATAGCCTCCCCGTCCGACTATCACTACGTCCAGGCGCATGCGGCTCTGATGTCGCAACTGCACGTGCAGTCGGCGGATTCCGTTACCTACCTTCAGGTCGACAAATCGGTCATCCCCTCCCCTGTCGACAATCCGCTGGTCCGCGAGGCGGTCGCCATGGCGATCGATAGATCACCCATCGCCACGGCCGTCCTGAATGGGCTGGGGGGGGTGGCCACAGGGTTTGGGCCACCCAGTTGGTCGCCTGTCAAGTACGAGCACAGCTACCCCTACAACGTCACTGCGGCGCAGGCGCTCCTGGCGAAAGCGGGATATCCGAACGGCAAAGGCATCCCGGCTCTGGCGATCTACGTCCCCACGACACCCAACGGGTTGTCGTCCATTCCCCTGGCGGAAGCGGTGGCCCAAGAATTGAAACAAGGCTTGAACATCGACACCAAGATCGACCCCTCGGCGGGCACGCTCTGGGGCAACATCAGCTGGGGCGGTTTGAACCAGGGTGTCGAACCGGGCTTCAACATCGCGACCGGTGTGGCAAACTGGATCGACGCGGGATCTCTGCCCATGCAGGCCAACGCGCTCGTCGGCTACCCGGGCACCATGGGCCCGCCGGCGTACCGCGCGACGGTTGCAACCTGGTATTTCGATAAGTACGATCCGCAGGGCGTCGCCAAGTACGGCAACCCCGACGACACGAAGCGGGGCGTCACCTGGTCGGATATGCGCACGCTGCAGAACGCCGTGATCGCGGACAACAAATACCTGACCGCATGGTGGACCAAGCAGCCGGCGCTGTATCGGGCACTGAACACACCGCTGCCCGGCAACACCACCATGGATCTGTGGAACAATCTTGTGACGGGGTGGAAAGCAGCCAAGACGCCCGCGGACAAACACACCGCCTGGGCGACCGCCTGGAAGTTCGTCAGCAACTACAGCGCTGGCAATGGCGGTGCGAACGTGGGCCTGGACGGTCAGGTGTACGAGGATGGATACCAGCCGCACGACCAGTACCTCCTGAACATGTGGGGAAATGAACTGGGCGCTGCAACGACCGTCGAACAGGAAAATGACTTGACGGCGAAGATCGACAATCTGCTGACGAGCGAGGGGTACGTGACCCCGATCGCCTACGTGAAGAACATCTTCCTGGAGAAACCAGGGCTGCACGGCACGGTGACGAACCCGTTCTCTTGGGGGAACTTTTACCAGCTCCAGTACCTGAAGAAGACCATCTGATCGCGCGGTTTAGGCGCTCCACCGGTCCTGCCCGCACGGGGAGGACCGGCGGACCACGCCTCCAGGAGGGAGGGCAGCGGCCTCATGGGACTCTTGCGTTTTTTTGGCAAACGGATCATCGCCATTCTCATCACCATCGCGCTCGTGCTCGGCGTCGGCTATCTGCTGATGCGCCTGGCCCCCGGTTCCTTTTTCAGTTCGGCCACCATCGCGGGGCAGATGGGCCAACTCGCGGTCTCAGACCCAAAGCTCTACCATCAGTACATTCAGACGTTCGAAGACCGCTATGGCCTCAACCAGCCCCTGTGGGAACAGACGCTTAAATACATCTGGAACTCGATCACGTTTCAGTTCGGTAACTCGTTCGAGAACCCGTCCGTCACGATCATGAGCCAGTTGGAGACGGCGTTTCCGATCAGCGCCCTGCTGGCGGGGGGGTCCGTCGTGCTCTCCATTCTCGTTGGCATTCCGCTCGGCGTGCTCGCGGCCCTGAAGCGCAACACATGGATCGATTCGACCCTGACGACGCTGTCGATGATAGGACTGGCCATTCCGTCGTTCGTGCTGGCCGTCATCCTCGTGCTGCTCTTCGGCGTCGTCTTTTCCGGCGCGCTGCCCGTCAACGGGTGGGGCCAGCCAGCGGACGCGATCTTGCCGATCGTGGCCCTGTCCGCCGGCAGCATCGGTGTCGTCACCCGCTACATGCGCGGCAGTTTGATCGAGGCCCTGCGGCAGCCGTACATGCGCACCGCAGAGGCCAAGGGGGTGCATTACTGGCCGCTGATCATCCGGCATGCCATGCGCAACTCGCTGACCGCCCTGATCACCGTCATCGGGCCGACCTTCGCCTTCACGGTGGTCGGCACCGTCTGGGTCGAGAACATTTTCTCCATCCCGGGGCTCGGGTCGCTGATGTCGCCCGCGTTCCAGGCCGACGACATCCCGCTGAGCATGACGTCGATCTTCATCCTCAGCCTACTGGTTATGGGCGTCAATCTGCTGGTCGATTTTCTTTACGGCATGCTCGACCCGCGTATCAAGCTGGAATAACGAAGCGAAGCGGGAGACAGGCGTTCTTTAGAGGATCTGATTTCTCCGCGTGAACAAGGGGGGTGCGTACATGGCGGTTACCACGATAACGGCCGGAGCCGTCCGGCCGCCAAAACCCCGCTCGCAGTTGTCGCTGGCCTGGCAGCGGTACCGTAAAAATGGGCTGGCGGTGGCGGGGTTGGGCTGGGTGGCCCTTTTCCTGATCATCGGCATCATCGGGCCGTGGATCGCGCCGCACAACTACGCGGAGACGAACTTTCTGGCGGCGAACCAGCCGCCTTCGGCGTCGTATCCGTTCGGGACCGACAACCTCGGCCACGACATGCTGAGTGAAATTCTCTGGAGCGTGCAAAACGCGCTGGAGATCGCGTTTGGCGCCACCTTAGTGAGCTTCCTGATCGGCACGGTCCTGGGCCTGTGGGCGGGTCTGCGCGGCGGGGTGGCCGACATGGCGGTCATGCGCATGGTCGATTTCATGTTCGCGTTCCCGACGTATTTTCTCGATCTCATCCTGGTGGTCAAGCTCGGCCGCGGGATGGTGCCGATCCTGCTAGCGATCGGCATCACGGGCTGGGCGGGGTATGCGCGCCTGATCCGCGGCCTGGTGCTGGGGATGCGCAATGGCGAGATGGTGGAGGCGGCGCACGCCTTGGGCGCCACGCAGGGGCACATCGCCAGGCGGTACCTGTTTCCGAACGTGATGAGCAGCATGGCCGTGGCGCTGGCGTTCGGCATCCCCGGCGACCTCACGGTGATGGCGGGCCTCTCCGTGGTGGGCATGGGCCTGCGGCCACCGTTGCCGAGCTTCGGCAACATGATCGCGCAGGCCGGCAGCAACGCGCTCGGCTATCCCTGGCTGCTCATCTTCCCGGCCGGTATTTTCGCGATCACGCTGCTGTCGTTTCTGTTCGTGGCCGACGGCCTGCAAGAGGCGCTGGACCCGAAGGGAGGCTCCTGATGGCCGAGACACTGCTGGCGGTCGAGAATCTGTATACGCAGTTTCGGCGGGCGAATGACGTGGTCTACGCGGTCAACGGCGTCAGTTTCGCGGTGGCTCGGGGGGAAACGCTCGGGATCGTGGGGGAGAGCGGGTCGGGCAAGTCGGTCTCGGTCCTGTCGGTGCTCGGCCTCGTGCATGGCGCCGGGACGGTGAACAAGAGCAGCCGGGCGCTGTTTCAGGGCGCCGATCTGCTCAAGCTGACCCGGCGGCAACTGGAGGACATCCGCGGGCGGGACATCGGCATCGTCTTTCAGGACCCCATGACCAGTCTGAATCCGACCATCCGCGTGGGCGATCAAATCGGGGAGGGCATGCGCACGCACCACTACACAAATCGCAGGGGAGCGGTCGAGCGGACGCTGAGTCTGTTGGCCGAGGTCGGCATTCCGGAGCCCAAAGCGCGCTTTCGCGACTATCCGCACGAGTTTTCCGGCGGCATGCGCCAGCGGGCGATGATCGCGATGGCGATCGCCTGTGAACCGCAGCTTCTGATCGCCGACGAGCCGACGACCGCCCTCGATGTCACGGTGCAAATGCAGATCCTGGCCCTGCTGGCAAAACTGCGCGAGAAACGGAACATGAGCATTATCCTGATCACGCACGACTTCGGGGTGGCGACCAATTTCTGCGACCGCATCATCGTCATGTACGCCGGTCAGGTGATGGAAAGCGCGCCGTTGCGGGCTTTCCTGAAACGGCCCGCGCACCCCTATACGATCGGTCTGAAAGAATCGATCATCGAGGTGGGTGATCGGGGGCGACCCCTGCGGCCGATACCCGGCATGGCGGAACCGCTCACGGCGCCGCCGACAAGCTGCCCGTACGCGGCTCGCTGCCTATGGGCCATCGAGCGGTGTCGGAGGGAATTGCCGGCGCTTCGGCCTGTCACGCCCGATCATTTAGTGGCATGTCATCGTGCCGAGGAGGTAATGGAGCGTGTCAGATGAATCACTGTTGCGGGTGGACAACGTGTCTAAGCGCTTTAACGTGCGCGGACGCCTGCTGCACGCGGTGGAGCAGGTGTCGTTCGACCTCGATGCCGGGCAGACGCTCGGCCTTGTCGGCGAAAGCGGCTCGGGCAAATCGACCCTGGGGCGTGTGGTGCTGCGTCTGCTCGAGGCGGACGGCGGCCGCGTCGTCTTTCAGGGGCGGGATCTCGGCAAACTGTCGAAGAAGGAGATCCGCCTGGCGCGCCGACACATGCAGATCATCTTCCAGGATCCGCTGGCCTCGCTCAATCCCCGCATGACCGTGGGTGCGGCGATCGAGGATGCCATGCGCATCCAAGGGCTCTACGCGAAGGCGGAGCGGTGGCGGCGTGTGTACGAGCTGCTGGATCGGGTCGGACTCCCGCGCGCGGCGGCGCGGGCGTTTCCCTTCGAGCTATCGGGCGGTCAGCAGCAGCGCGTCGGGATCGCGCGCGCGTTGTCGGTGGGGCCGAAGGTGGTCGTGTGCGACGAACCGATCTCGGCGCTGGACGTGTCGATCCAGATGCAGATTATGAAACTGTTGCAGGATCTGCAACGCGAGATGAACCTGGCCTACCTGTTTATCTCGCACAACCTGGGCGTCGTACAGTATCTGAGCGATTCCGTGATGGTCCTGTACCTGGGGGAAGTGGTCGAGAAGGCGTCGGCAGAAGAACTGTTCCGGGCGCCCGCGCATCCGTACACGCGCATGCTGCTCGCTTCGATCCTCAGGGTGCCCGACTCCGAAGAGGACCGGCACCCCCTGGTCATGGTACCAGGCGAGATGCCCTCACCGTTTGCACCGCCGTCCGGTTGCCCGTTTCATCCCCGTTGTCCGCTGGCGATCGACCGGTGCAAGACGGACAAGCCGCTACTGCGCGAGGTGACGCAGGATCATCTGGCCGCGTGTCACCGGGCCGAAGAGGTGCTGGGGGCGGGTTTTGCTGTGAACGATGCGATCGTGGGCGATGAGAACAACGTGGCGGGCGAACTCAATCGCATAGCCATCTGATCGTCGATACGGGAAGGAGTTCTCCGCGCATGATCAATGTCCCGCGGCGCTCTATCACCAGGGGTATCGCGGGCACCGTTACAGCCGCGAAATGCTGGGCATCAAGCGCGCGACCGTCTACACTGCCACTAAGGGTATCGCGGGTGCCATTACAGCCGGGCGCCGCGCGGCACCCGGCATACATATGAGGAGTAGGGAGATTAACGCAGTGATACTTACCGACGCGCAAAAATGGGATTTTTACAACCGGGGCACCGTCACGCTGCCCGGCATCGTGCCCCCCGCTCTGGTCGACGCGGCCTTGCGGGCCATCAATGCCTCGCTCGGCAGCCAGGGGCTGCCGCCGGACCAACTGCCCACCCTGCGCGCACAAACCTACTGCCCCGAACTGACCGACACGCCGCCGATCACCGACTTGCTCCACCGCTCTCCGCTCTGGGACCTCGCCGCGTCCGCCATCGGCGCCGGCCAGGTGCGCCCCGTGACGCGGGGGCAGGTCGCCCTGCGCTTCCCGACGCTGGACCCGCCGCGCGAGCCCACGCCGCACATCGACGGCATATACACGCCCACCAACGGTGTCCCCGAAGGGACGATCGCCAACTTTACCGCGCTGATCGGCGTCTTCCTGAGTGATCTGCCGCGCGCCTATATGGGCAACTTCACCATCTGGCCGGGGACGCACCGCCTCTACGAAGACTACTTCCGCGCGCACGGCCCGCAGGCGCTGCTGGAGGGCATGCCGCCCGTGGCGCTACCGGCCATGGAGCAGGTCACAGGACGAGCCGGCGACGCCGTGCTGTGCCACTATCAACTGGGGCACGGCATCGCCGGCAACGGCTCGCCGCACATCCGCTACGGTGTCTTTTTTCGCCTGACCCATGCGGACCACGACGCCGTACACTGGGAGTGTATGACCGACATCTGGCGCGAGTGGGCCGGCCTGCGCGATATCGTACAAGTCAGTAGGAGATAGGGGAATCACATATGCCGCACACCGAACTCCGCCGTTTGTCCATCAGCGACCTTGAACGCATCGCGCGTTTTCGCGCGGCAGGGTACGGCGGCAACGTGTCGGACGCCCTGGCCAGCTTGGGTGTCCGCGATACGATCTTCGCGCGCCAGTTTACGCCTCTGCGCCAGGGCATGCAGCTCGTCGGTCGCGCCCTGCCCATCAAGCTGCACTCCCTCGTCGATAGGGACCTGACGCCGCAGGAGCGACAGGCGCGTGAAGCGCGGTGGGAGGTCGAGGGGGGTCATCCACAAAAGCGCATGATGCGGGCAATCGAGACCTATGAGGATGGCTCGCTGCTCTGCTTCGACTGCGGCGGCGACATGCAGCCGGCGCACTTCGGCGAGATGAGCTGCCAGCTCGCCTACGCTCACGGCTGCCGCGGCATGCTACTGGCCGGTAACTGTCGCGACACGCAGTACGTGCTCAAGATGCCCGATTTCCCCATCTTCAGCTTTGGCACGCGCCCCAATGCGTTCGGCGGCTGGATCATCACCGAGGTCGACCAGCCGATCTACCTGCCCGGCCACCTGACGCACTACGTCGCGGTCAAGCCGGGCGACTTTATCTTCGGTGATAACGATGGCGTCCAACTCATTCCGCGTGATCTGGTTGACGACGTGCTCTTGCGCGTCGAAGAGACGTTCGCCAAGGAAAACGCGGAGCGCGAGCAGATCGCGGCGGGCCTGCCGATCGACGCGGTGTATCGCGCCTTTGGGGTATTGTGACAGCCTATGACGTATCATGACACCACGTCACGGCGCCGTGTGCTGGTGACCGGCGCGGCCGGTCGGATCGGCTCGTACTTCGCCGCGCACGCGCACCGCACGTATGACCTCCGCTTGATGGCGCGGGAAACCGATGGCGCGACCGCCGCGCTACAGCCGTTTGGCGAGGTGGTCAGCGGCGACCTGGGCGACCTGGAGCGGCTCAAAGAGCTGTGCCGCGGCGCCGACACGGTGCTCCACCTGGCGGCCAACGCTGGCGCGGGCACGGTCTGGCGCAGCCTGCTGGATAACAATATCATCGGTACCTATAACCTCTTCGTGGCGGCGAAGGCGGCCGGTTGCCGCCGCGTGGTCTTTGCGTCGTCGATCCACGCTGTCTCCGGCTATGCCCCCGATGTGCAAGTCAAGACCGGCGAGCCGGTCAATCCCGGTGACCTGTACGGCGTCTCCAAGTGTTTTGGAGAAGCCCTGGGGCGCTATATGGCCGAGCAAGAGAGGCTCTCGGTCATCGCCATCCGCGTCGGCGCCTTCCAGCCGCTGGACGCGGCGCGCATCGAGAACAATGTGCGCCTTCTCGACGCGTTCGTGTCTCACCGCGACTTGCAGCAGTTGATCGAGCGCTGCATCGAGGCCGAGTCCGTGCGGTTCGCCATCCTGCACGGGCTCAGCAACAACCGCTTCAAGCGCCTGGACATCGCGGACGCGCGCGCTGATCGGGTACGCGCCGCAAGACGACTTCACAGCGGAGCACCCCCAGCTCAAAGGTCTCAATCTGCGCTGCGGCATCAGCACACATAGTCTGGCCGATGAGCGCCAGGCGTCGGGCTTGCGCGAGGAGTTGTAGGACGTGGCGACCAGCGGCGGCACGGGGCTCTCCACCGGCGGGGGAGGGCGCTGCTCTTGGCGGGGCGCCGCAACGCTGCCGCCCCGACAGCAAGTCGGGGCAGCGCCGCCGCTGGATCGCGCGCGTCGCCTGCCCGCGGGCCGCGTGTCGACGGGCTGTCCCACGGTATTTATCCCGTGCTTTTGACAACGAGACAGAGGTCCGCGGCATCACGGGCGCGTGATGGTGTGGCGATAGAGCGACTGAGAGAGGGAGGAGCAGTGAACGCGATCCGCTTCGCCGAGTACTTGCGCCCCGTCCCGACGCCCTTCTGGACAACTCTGCGGCAGGTTGGCGTCGAGTGTGTCGTGAGCGGGCTCGATCATGCGGCAACCCTGCGGGGGCAGCGCGCGATAGACCTCCCCTGGGAGGAAGGCGCTCTGCGCCTGCTGGTCAAACGCTACGAGGACCTGGGCTTGCACGTCGTTGGGATCGAGGACGCGCCGCCGCTGGATCGCGCGCGCCTCGGCCTGGCGGGCCGCGACGAGGAGATCGAGCAGTTCTGTGTGCTGGTGCGAAGCATGGGTGCGGTGGGCATCCCCATGCTCTGCTACAACTGGATGGCCGTCATCCCCTGGTACCGCACCTCGACGACCCTGCGCGGCCGCGGCGGCGCGCTCGTCACGGGCTTCGACACGAGCGATCTCACAAACATGCCGCTGACCTGGGCCGGCCGGGTCACTGCGGAGCAGCTCTGGGACGCCCTGGCGTACTTCCTCCACCGCGTCGCGGCGGTCGCCGAGCAGGCCGGGGTCCGGCTCGCCCTGCACCCGGACGACCCGCCGCTCTCCCCGCTGCGCGGCATCGCGCGGATCCTGACCAGCGTGGAGGCCTTCCAGCGCGTCGTCGATATGATCGACACGCCGGCGAACTCCATCACGCTGTGTCAGGGCAACTTCGCGCTGATGACGGATGACCTCCCCGCTGTGATCCGTCACTTCGGGCGGCAAGGCCGCATCGCGTTTGGGCACTTCCGCGACGTGCGGGGCACGCCCGCACACTTCGTGGAAACGTTCCACGACGACGGCCAGACCGACATGCTCGCGTGTATGAAAGCGTGGCATGCGATCGGCTTCGACGGCGTGATGCGCCCGGATCATGTGCCGACACTTGAGGGCGACCTGAACGACAATCCAGCCTATTCAAACCTCGCGCGGCTGCACGCGCTCGGCTACATGACAGGTCTGCGCGAGGCCGCCGTGGCGGAGATGCGGCATGACCGCGATTGTTGACACCATGCGCGCGCCGCCTTGCCAGAGCCATAGCATGCGCGGCTAGGGCCCGTGTGGGCGGCTAGCGAGAGGGCATGAGAAAGGGCACGAGGGGAGGCTGAGGAGATGGACACAGCGGCAATCGCATTGCAACTCTACACCGTGCGCGCGGAGATGGCCCGTGATCCGCGCGAGACGCTGCGACATGTGGCGGAGATCGGCTACACGGCGGTGGAAGGCGGAGGCGCCGACAGCCCCGGCGAGATGCCGGCGCTGCTCCCCGCCCTTGGGCTGCGTCAGGTCAGCGCCATGGTGCGTCTGGATGCGCTGGAGACCGATCTCGATCGCCAGATCGACTATTGCCGCGCCGTGGGGTGTCGTTACCTCGTGCTCTCTTGGCTCGAACCGGACTGGCGCAGCGGTGCCGCCCTGTGTGTACTCGCGCCGCGCCTCGATGCGGTCGGGTCGCGCTGCCGGGAGCGCGGCATCCGGTTCGCGTATCACAACCATGACTTTGAGTTTGCCCAGCACGAGGGCGCGTACATGCTCGACATCCTCCTCGGCGCGACCGATCCCGCCCTCGTCGCTCTCGAGTTCGACATCTATTGGGCCGCCTACGCCGGCGTCGATCCGCTAGAGGTGTTGCGCGCGTATCCGGGGCGGGTGCCCCTGGTCCACCTCAAGGATATGGCCGCCGACCGTTCCTTCGCCGACCTGGGCGAGGGAACCCTCGATCTCCCCACGATCTGCGCGGCGGCGCGGCCGGCCGGAGCGGACTGGTTCATCGTGGAGAACGACGAGCCGCGCGCGCCCGCGCTGGATAGCGCACGCCGGTCCTGGGCGTACCTGCGTGACCTGCTCCCGGGATGCGGCGTTCCCGCCGCGCCGGGCGCGGTGGAGTAAGAATGGCTCCCTCTACCACGGTGTGCCCCGCGCATCGATCGCCGGGCTGCCAACTAGACGACCTACGCTTACCAGCGGGGCGGGGCCGCAGGGGAGCGGGGAACCGTGACAGAGCATAGATAGACAGAGCAGAGCATAGATAGAAGGACAGTGTCATGACACAGCAGACCCTCGGCGCCGGGCGGCTCTCCAGTCTCTCGCCGTTTATTTACGGCACCACGCGGCTGGGCGACGAATCCCTCCCGTTCGCGGAACGCGTGAAGACAGCCCGGGCGGCCATGGACGCCGGCGTCTGGTTCCATACGAGCCACACGTATGGGGACACGTTCCGCGTCCTGCGCGCCGCGTTCGACGAGGACCGTGCCAACGTCCCGCCCCTGATCGTCAAGATCGGGTGGGACTCGATCCCGCAGATCCGCGACGTGATCCAGCAGAACAGCGAGCCCCTCGGGCTGGAGCAGATCCCGCTGGGGCAACTCTGCCTGGGTGAACCACTCGCGGCGGAGTTCCGGGTCGGCGGACCCTGCTACGAGGGGTTGCGGCGGCTCCAGGACGAGGGTCTGGTCGGGCGCTACGTCCTGGAGGTCTGGCCCTGGAACGCAGACGTGGCCGTGGCCGCCCTGCGGTCTGGCTATGCCGAGGGCCGGGTGTGAACGCTACTCAATTTACGGCCACTTGATACGATAACCGCCGCCATGCTCGTCCGGCTATCTATCGGCTCTACAACGACATCAGCGAATTATTTTTTCCAAGCAGCAAGGACTACGACATGAGCATCGGAAATGGTGCCCCAGCGTGGCCGTCAGTTATCGTATCGAATGGCCGGATTTCGCGTAGCGAACACAGGCCTGGTGGATGGCTACATCTTCTACTTCAACCCGCTGCAGCGTTTCGCCTCGAACGCGCTGTTTGACTTGATCCAGGAACGCGATCAGCCGATCATCGCGATGCGCACGGTCGGGGGTGGCCCGG
>JAABUU010001521.1_pt1 | contig 38726 bp, 41 predicted proteins | sample 5559301 | NCBI WGS metagenome assembly JAABUU01 (sample SAMN10711884, study PRJNA513360) | rock metagenome | isolation source: Antarctica rocks | place: Antarctica: Victoria Land, Richard Nunatak white | reverse complement strand
ATATGGGTGACCTCCTGACAGGGCCGCAGCCGCCCATACGGCTGCTATTAAAGCCCTGCTCAGGAGGACATTTAATAGTCAGGCTCGGACGGAACCGGCCCCGTCATTCGGTGGATCCAGGCTTAGGAGGCCGTCTTAGGAGACGTCCGCGCGCGGGTCACGTAGGATCCGCGCCGCCCATGCCGACGGTCCGCGACGCCACCTTCGACCTGCTGCGCCGCACGGGCATGACCACCGTGTTCGGCAATCCGGGCTCGACCGAGCTGCCCATGCTCGCCGGGTTCCCGTCGGACTTCCGTTACGTGCTCGGCCTCCAGGAAGCCGTGGTCGTGGGCATGGCCGACGGCTACGCCCAGGCCAGCGGGCGCCCCACGCTGGTCAGTCTGCACACCGCCCCCGGCGTCGGCAACGCCATGGGCGGGATCTTCAACGCCCAGGCCAACCACTCGCCGCTGGTGATCACCGCCGGTCAGCAGAGCCGCTCCCTGATGACCCTGCAGGCCAACCTGACAAATCGCGACGCGGTGCGCATGCCCCATCCGCTGGTGAAGTTCAGCTACGAGCCACCGCGGGCCGAGGACGTCCCGCTGGCGCTGGCCCGCGCCGTCCACCTGGCCACCCTGCCGCCGCTGGGTCCGGTCTTCGTGTCGATTCCCATGGACGACTGGGACCGCGAGCTCGAGGACCCGGCCACCGTTGCCCTCAACACGGCGCGCACGGTCACCGGCCGCGCCGCCGCCGGTCCCGACGCGGTGACCGCCCTGGCCCGCCGCCTGGCCGAGGCGGGCAACCCGGTGCTGGTCGCCGGCCCTGACGTGGACACCTCCGGCGCGTGGGAGGCGGTCGTGAGCCTGGCCGAACGCCAGCGCTTGCCCGTCTGGGCGACCCCGGCACCCGGAGGTGGCCGCATCGGCTTCCCCGAGGACCACGCCCACTTCCGGGGGATCCTGCCGCCCGCCATCGGACCGCTGGCCGAGACCCTGAAGGGCCACGACCTGATCCTCGCCCTGGGAACCTCGGTCTTCCCCTACTACCCCAACATCCCCGGCCCGGCCCTGCCCGATGGCGCGGAGCTGATCGCCATCACCTCCGACCCCGACGAGGCGGCGCGCGCGCCCATGGGCGACGCCATCGTGGCCGACGTCCGGCTCACCGTGACCGCCCTGCTCGAGCAGGTGGGCGAGGCCGATGGTCGTCCGGTCCCCGAGCCGCGCCCGGGGCCTGAGCCGCCCGACGAGCAGGATCCGATAAGCCCGTCGGCCGCCGTCGCCGCGCTGGCCGACGTCATCCCCGACGACGCCATCGTCGTCCTGGAGTCGCCCTCGGCCACCCTGGCCGTGCGCAACCGCATCCGCCTCAACCGTCCCGGCAGCTACTTCTTCGGCGCCGGGGGCGGCCTGGGCTTCGGGCTGTCGGCGGCGGTCGGCGTGCAGCTCGCCCATCCCGACCGGCCGGTTGTGTGCGTGGTCGGCGAGGGCTCGGCCCAGTACGCCATCCAGGCGCTCGGGACCGCTCGGGCCTACGACGTGCCGCTCACCGTGCTCGTCCTGCGCAACGAGGAGTACGCGATCCTCAAGTGGTTCGCCACCCTGGAGAGCGTCGAGGGCGTGCCCGGGCTCGACCTCCCGCGCCTGGACACCGCTGCCGTTGCCCAGGGCTACGGCGTCGATGCGCGCGTGGCCGGCGACCCGGCCGAGCTGCGCGAGGCGCTGCAAGCGGCGATCGGCTCCGCCGGCCCCGCCCTCGTCGAGACGCGCGTGGCGCCGGGCATGGCGCTCGGGTAGTGGCCCTCCTCGATCCCGCGGTGGCGCGCATCGCACCCGCGGCCACCGAGCCGGCCGAGGGAGGTTCCCTGCCTGACCCAGGCCGCGTGCGGACCGGCGGCGGCCGCGCTGGCCGGTCGACGAGGGACGCGGTAGGCGGGGGTCGGCCGGGAGTCAGCGCGTGACGTAGCGGGCCGACGCGCGCGCCGTCTGTCGGGCGCGAGTCAGGTATGCGCAGACAAGGTGGCTGCCCCGGGCGGATCTCGTGACCGTGACGCTCAGCTTGTAGCGGCCTTGTGGGAAGGTTTGCGGGGCCAACCGCTTGTTGACCAGCCGCAGGCGCTTCTCGGCGCGCACCGTAGGTCGGCAGCCGGTGCGTCCCGGATTGACGAAGACGTACACCAGGCTGAAGCCGTTGGCCCGGCCCGTGACGCTGATGACAAAGTGATGCTTGCCCGCCCGCGTGCTCTTGGGCACCGAGACCCGGATGGTGCCCGGACCGGTCGCGGCGGCCGCCGAGGCGCACAGCGCGGTGCCGGACAGGACGGTGAGTCCGATCAGTCGCATCCTCGTCATCAATGGTGCCTCCCTCTCGCCGGTGCTCCCCGAGCCCGAAACCTAATGGTTTTGGCGCGCCCGGCGCAGCGTCGCTCAGCCCGAGGCCGGCCGCCTGGGCCGCGCCGGCGTCCATCCCCGCGACACTGCTCCCGGCGTGGCGGAGGTCGAGGGGCACTCGGCCGCGTGATGCGGCAGAATGCCGCGCGTCCGGGTTCGACGTGCCAGTGACCGCTCCCGGCGCATCCGGCATCGACCCGTTTCACCGATCCAGAAAGGTTTGCCTTGCCCCACAAGAACGAGACCCTTCGACGGCGTGTCCGGCGCCTCCCGGTGCTCGCCCTGGCCCCGCTCGCGCTTGCCCTTCCGCTGGCCGGATGCGGGTCGACGTCGCTGGACAGCTCAGACGCCCACACCAAGCTGGTCAAGCAGCTCCAGGGCGTGCCCGGAATCAACCCTGTCCAGGCCAGTCAGATTGCCGACTGCGCGATCCAGGAGTTCAAGGGCCAGGGGTACAAGAGCTACGACGACGTCCCCAAGGCCAAGGCGACCGCCGCCGGCCAGGATTGCGCCCAGAAGATCCTGACCCAGGGTGGCGCCGGCGGCACCTCGACGGGCCAGTAGGCAGGATCACCGTGTCGGCGAGCGCGATCTGCGCGAGCGCCGTCGGCTGGACCGGGCCCATGCCCTGCTGGGAGCGGCGCGCCAGGGCGACGCACCGCGGCGAGAGGGCATTCCGCGCGAGCTGCGGGCTCTGGTCTGGGAGCGCGACGGCGGGCGCTGCACGGAGTGTGGCACCGACCGGCTGCTGGAGTTCGACCACGTCATCCCGGTGGCCCTGGGCGGCTCGAGCGGAGTGAAGAACCTCCAGCTCCTGTGCGCCGACTGCAATCGCATCAAGGCTGACGCGCTCTGAACGCTGTCGCGCCGCGAGGCTGGCGTGACTCGCCCCCGCGCGGCTGTGGGGCGAGGACCGCGTGGCGAGGACCGCGAGGGAACGCTCGTGGGGAGGACCGTGAGGCTGGGTCCGCCCGCCACCGGGTCATCGGGCTCCCGGCTCCCGGATAGCGGGAGCGGGATGACCTGCATAGCGTGCACCGGCCACCGGGTCATCGGAGTCCCGGATAGCGGGAGCGGGATGACCCGCCCGTTTTCGCGGGGTCTGAGCGTCATCGGAGTCCCGGGCCGGGTACGGGGAGGCCACCTACCCCATCCTGCCGCCGCCGTGGCGTCCCGGCGAGGCCCGCGCGGCTGGGTCGCGGCGACAACTGCGCGGGCGCGATCGTCAGAAGCGCTCATGGCCGGATCGTCGCCGGCTCTACGTCGCGTCTTACCGCCGAAGAGCTACGCCCCAGTGTCGCCTCAGAATGGAGTGTCAGTGAGGTCGAACTGACCGGCGGTGCCGGTCATGGTGAGCAGGCGACGCAGCGGCTCGGAGGGGACGACGGTCATCCACCACCCGTCACGCGCTGCGTGCTGGCGCAGGCCGAGGAGCACGCGCAGGCCGGCGGAGTCGACGAACCCGACCTCGCGAAGGTCCAGCAGGACATCGCGGTCGCGGCGCTGCTCGCTCAGCGTCTCCTCGAGCCCGCGTCCGGTCTCCAGATCGAGCTCCCCGGACGCACGTACGCGGACGTGGTCGCTGGCGAGCTCGACGACGATCCGCAGACGCTCAGCGGGAGTGGAGGGCATGAGCTCCGAGCCTACACGCCGGCTGCAACCGGGCGGCTCCGGTGCCACCCGCGCCCCGGCTGCGGCTGGCCCGGCGGCTCCGGTGCCACCCGCGCCCCCGCCGCGGGCGGCTCCGGCGGCGGCACTACCCCACCGGCCGCGGCGAGCGCCACGGCGACAAGGTGGGTCGGGGCCCGGGGCGAGTGGCCAGCACCGGTGCGCGCAGTGAGGCAAGCGGAGGCCGCTCCTCGACGGCGACCTCGCGCGGGTCAAGGCCCGCTGCCGACGCGAGCGTCAGGGTCGTCGGAGGAGTCTGGACGCCTCCGGCATCGGAGGGGCGGCGGCGTTCCGCGGCGACGAGGATGGCATAGGCCATGGCGCCCAGCGCCAGGAGCGGCTGATGGCGGTTCTGCCGGGTGCCCAGGTCGACCTGGGCCAGCGCGTCGAGGCCGACCAACCTCTCGGCATCCACCAGCATGGCCAACTCGACGCCATAGCCGACGGGGAAGGGGAGTTGCTCGAGCAGATCGCGCCGGGCCGCGATCTCGCCGGCCAGCGGCTGGTGAAAGCCGGCCAGGAGGGGGAAGAGGAGATTGATGGTGGGACGGGCGAGCAGCTCGGTGACCCGGCCTCCGCCGTCGGGCACGACGCCGGCGCCCACACGCAGCGGGCGCCGGAACGCCCCCTTGACCAGTCTCAGCTCGGGGTGGGACAGCAGGGGTCCGAGCAGTCCGAGCAGGAAGCGCACGTCGAAGTCCGCGGTGTCGGCATCCAGGAAGGCGACAACCTCACCCCCGGTCACGCTGAGCGCTCGCCACAGCGCGTCGCCCTTGCCCCGGCAGGGTCCATGGTCAGCCCTGGGCTCGGACTCGGAGACCACGCGGGCGCCGGCGGCCCGGGCGAGCTCGGCGGTGCCGTCAGAGGAGTCGGCGTCCACCACGACGAGCTCGTCGATGAGGCCTCGCGCGCGCGGTCCATCCAGGCGCTGAAGGATCGTCGCGATGGTCCCCGCCACCTCGCGGGCGGGCAGGATGACGCACACCCGCTCCTGCTTGGCGCTCAGGAGGGCACCGAGGATGTAGTCGTCGGCTCGGTAGCTCCGCCGGGCGTGCCACTGCCCGACGGCCAGGTCGGCGGCCAGGCCCCGGGGTGCCCGTCCGCCCGTCCGGGCCGACGTGGTCACCCGCACATCAGCCGGGCGCGCGATGGCCACGCCGCGGTCGACGAGCGCCCGCTCGAGCGCCTCGTCCTCCAGGGCCCGCGAGGGCTCCAGGCCGCCCAGCTCGGCATAGAGGCCCGCTGCCACTCCCATCGACGCTCCGCTGAATTGGCCATGGTCGACGCGCAGGGTGCGCGTGGCGGCCGGGGCATCGGCCCGGGCCCGGGCCCGGCGCCTACGCAGCGAGGCCCCTCGGTCCGCGAGCACCTCGGGGGCCAGGGCGGCCTGCTCGTCTCCCGACAGCTCGATCCGGCCGCCGACGGCCCCGGCCCCCAGCGCCATCGCTGCGAGCTGGCGCTCGAGCCAGTCGGACGCCACCACCGTGTCGGCATCAGTCGAGGCGATCAGGCCCTCGGGTCGGTCGAGGGCGAGCAGCCGCGCACAGGCCAGGTCCATTCCGACCCGGCGCGCGGCGCCCGCGCTGTGCGTGTTGACGTGGCGCAGGCGCAGGGCAAGGCCCGGGTGCGCCGCCGCCTGTAGAGCCCGCTGCTCGGTCGCGTCCCGGCAGCCATCGAGGACGAGGATCACCTCGTAGGCCGCCGCGTCCAGGCCGTGCTGGTCGGCCAGCGACGTCAGACACGCGGCGACGCGCGACTCCTCGTCGCGCGCGGGTACGACCACACAGGCCAGCAGCTGCGCGGAGGGGGGTGCCAGCGGACTCATCCGCCGTGCTCCAGGCGCCGCCTGCCCTGTTCGTAGTGCTCGTCGTGCTCATGGGCCAGGGCGCCGACGAGCTTTCCGGCGCGCTCGTAGCTGACCGCGAAGGCCGACGAAACCGACGGTTCGAATCGCACCACGTCGTGACCGTCGCCCCACGCGGCGTACTTGAGGGTGTGCGTGCCGATGGTCGACCAGAAGCCTGGTGCGCTGTCCCAGGCGGCGTCCTGGCCGGCCATGACCCGACCGGCGACCTCGCCCTGGGTGAGGGCGTCGCCCCAGTGCTCAACCCGGATCGGCCGGCCCGCGCCCGGGTGCTCGGCTGCGGCGATGTCCCCAACTGCCCAGACGGCGGGCGCCGACGTGCGCATCGACGCGTCGACGGCCACCCCGCCCAGGGCGAGCTCGAGCCCCGCCTCCTCGGCCAGCTCCACCCGCGCCTGGGCCCCCAGGGCGGCGAGCACGACCTGGGCGGCGATGCGCCGCCCTCCGGCCACGACCACCTCCACGCCCTCGTCACCGCGCTCGAGGCGTTCCACGCCGGCACCGAGCGCCAGCTCCACACCCGCGTCGCGCAGCCATCCGGCGATCCGCTCGCCGACCTCCGGTCCAAGGCGTGCGGCGTGCGGCTGCTCTTCGTCGGTGACCAGCGTGGTCGTCGCGCCCCGCATTGACAGCGAGGCGGCGGCCTCGCAACCGACGAAGCCAGAGCCGATCACCACGACCCGGGTGCCGGGTGCGCAGGTCCGCGTGGCCAGATCCTCGGCGTCCTGGAGCGACCGCAGCGCGAGCACCGCGGGGTCGTCGAGGCCGGGGATGTCAGGGCGCAGCGCCCGCGAGCCACAGGCCAGCGCGCAGCTCCCGTAGACGAGCAGCTCGCCCGAGTCCAGCCGCAGCTCACGCGCCGTGGGGTCCAGCGCCTGCGCCCGCGCCGGGCGCAGGGTGATGCGCTGCTCCTCATACCAGCCCGGCTGCTCGAGCCACAGCTCGTCGCGGTCGGTCTCCCCGCGGAGAAAGTCCTTGGACAGCGGCGGGCGCTGATAGGGAGCCACGCCCTCCTCGGCCAGGAGGATGACCTCCGCCGGCCCGCCGGCGTCGCGGTAGGAGCGGGCGACCGACAGACCACCGGCGCCCCCGCCCACGATGACCAGAGGGTCGCTGTCGCTCACCGGCGCTCCAGCAGATCGAGGCGAAAGCGCCGCTCGCTCCCGTCCAGGCTGTGGTGCAGGGCTGTCGCACCGAGCAGCTGCTCGTGGACCTCGTCGCCGGTCAGCGGGGCGGGCGCCGTCGGTCCCCGCCAGTGGGCCGCGAGCAGCATCCCGCCCGGCGTCAGACTCGCCTCCAGCCGCGGGAGCAGGCCGGCCAACGCGTCGGCGCTGAGGTAGTAGAGGACATCGGCGCAGACCACGAGGTCGAAGGGGCCCTCGGGGAGCTCGTCGGGCACTCGGGCGCGCACGACCCGGGCGCCGGGATGCGCGGTGAGGCGGTCGCGAGCGCGTTCGACGGCGGTGGGGGACGCGTCCAGCGCGTTGAGGATTGCGCAGCGCGGGACCAGGCGCTCGGTGAAGACGCCGATCGAGCAGCCCACCTCGAGCGCGCATTCGAAGCGACGAGCTCCGAGGGCAGCGAGCATGGCCGCGTAGCGGTGACTCTCGTAGGACCGCGAGGCAAAGCCCCAGGGGTCCTCGTGCTCGCGGTAGAGCGCTTCGAAGAAGCTCGTCTCGACGCCGGGGCCGGCGCTCATCCCCGACCCTCGAGATCCTCCTGGCCCAGCCGGGCCAGCATGGGATCCAGCCGGTGCTGGAGCAGGAACAGCTCGAGGTCGCGGCGCGCCCGCTCGAGCACGGTGGGGCGGGCGAACGGACGCGAGCCGCACCCCCGGGCTGCCTCGTCGAGGATGGTCCGGGCGGCTTGGGCGATGGCCACCCGCAGCTGGACCGACAGGACGCGCAGCGGGCGCTGCGGATCCTGCTCTGCGCGGTGGGCGGCCTCGTCGAGCCATAGGTCGATGGCCTGCCGGGCGAGAGCGATGCGCCCGGCCGCGAGGCCCTCGAGGGCCCCGACCGTCGGGCGCGCTGCCATCTCGTCGACTGCGCTCGCGGCGGCGGCGTCAGCAACGCCAGCCCAGAGCGCCGCGGTGCGGATCGCGTCGCGCGAGAGCAACGGCTCCCGTCCGAGCTCGCCGGGGTCGCCCAGGATGCAGAGCACCCGCGCGCCGGAGAACACCACGCGGTGGCTCTCCGACGCGCGCATTCCGGCTCCGCGAAACCAGCTGCGATCGACCTCGACGCCGTCGGAGAGATCGACGTAGGCGGCGAGAGGGGGCCCTTCCGGGCCCCGGGCCAGCACGATCGCCCGGTGCACGCCGCCCGCTCCGGAGCAGAACGTCTTAACCCCAATCAGCCTGCCGTCGACAACGCGCGCCGGGGGGCCCTCGCCGGCCACCGGGTCGGCGCCCCACACGCCGAGCCACAGGCGACCGGCGGCCACCTCGGCCAGCTCACGCTCACGCAGCGGATCTGGAGCGCACGCCACAACCCGCTCGACGGCATTGAGATGACCGTCGAGGATGCGGCCCACCGAGCCGTCCACCCGCGCTGTGCGGCGGACCAGGCCCCACTCCCGACCCGGTCGGCAATGGGCCGGCGCGCCCGGCAGCGTGGCGCCGAGCACCCCGGCCCCGGCCAGCGCTTCCATCGCGTCGTCGGGGAAGGCGGGACAGCGGTCGCGCGCGGAGGCACCCGGGGCGATGGCGGTGAGGGCGGCCCTCAGCGAGTCCTCGCTGAGGGCCGGACCGATGGCCGCCCCCGCCGATGACGCGGCCACGCTCACCTCGCCCCGGCGGCGAGGTCGCCGACCGTGGTGGGCTGGCAGCCGATGCCCCGGATGGCGGCCACCAGCGGGCCGAGGAGCGCGACGGTCTGCCCGCACCCACGACGGCGCGCACCGGGGCCGGCCGAGTCATGCAGCAGCACGATCGATCCTGGGCCCAGCGCGGGGGAGCACGAGGCGAGCATCGCCCGCCACGGGTCTCCCGCCCAGTCGTGGGTGTCGACGTCCCAACCGACCAGCGCCAGGCGGTGTCGCGCGGCGAGCTCGAAGGTGACGGGCCCGACCCGCCCCCACGGCGTGCGCCAGAGCCGGGGACGCAGACCGAGGCGGGCAAGCACCGCCAGCGCACGCTCGGTGTCGGAGCGGACGCGCGGAGCCGGGGTGCCGGCATGGTCGAGGTGACCGTGGCCGTGCAACCCGATCTCGTGACCGGCGGCCCGGAGATCGCGCAGCGTGCGCGATCCCGTCTGGCCCAGCCGCGCCGTGCAGACGAAGAAGGTGGCGCGCACCCGCAGCCGGTCCAGGGCCCGGGCCACCTCGCCGGTCCAGCGCGGGTCGGGGCCGTCGTCGAAGCTCAGGCCCACCAGGGGTGGTTGGTGGTGAGGCGGAGAAGGCATGCGCAGGTCGGTGAACGTCCGCGCGTCGGCCGGTCGCCCTCGAGCTCGTCAGCCGGCCTGGTTGCCGGCGGCGATGCGCCGGAGGTCGAGCGCCTCGTCGAGGACGGACTCCTCGACGCCGTGCTCACGTGCCACTTCCCGCAGGGTGGCGCCTGATTGGGCGGCTGCCGTGACGATCTCGCTGGCCCGGTCGTAGCCGATGTGCGGGTTCAGCGCGGTGGCCACCGCGAGGGTCGACTCCGCCGAACGCTCGCAGCCCTCCTCGTTGGCCCGCAGGCCCTCCACGCACTTCTCGCGGAAGGCGTCAGCGGTGTTGGCCAGCAGCCGGATGGACTCCAGGAGGTTGCGCGCGATGAGCGGGATGCGCACGTTGAGCTCGAAGTTGCCCTGCAAACCGCCGACGGTGATCGCCGTGTCGTTGCCGATCACCTGGGCGGCGACCTGCATTACGACCTCGGGCAGGACGGGGTTGACCTTGCCCGGCATGATCGACGAGCCCTTCTGCAGCTCGGGGAGGAGCAGCTCACCGAGGCCGGCGCGAGGGCCCGAGCCCATGAGGGCAAGATCCTGGGCGATCTTGGTCAGCGAGACGGCGATGACCTTCAGCGCGCCCGAGAGCTCGACGAGCGCGTCGCGGTTGCCCTGGGCCTCGAAGGGATCCTCGGGGGCGCGGATGTCCAGACCGGTGTCGGCCTGCAGCCGGACCCGGACGCGGTGGGCGAACTCGGGGTGCGTGTTGAGCCCGGTGCCCGTAGCCGTGCCACCGAGGGGGATCTGGGCCACCCGCGGCAGGGCATCGCGGACGCGCGCGACCCCCAGGCGTACCTGAGCGGCGTAGCCGGCGAACTCCTGGCCGAGGGTCACTGGGACGGCGTCCATGAGGTGGGTGCGCCCCGCCTTGACGACCTCCGAGAAGTCGCGGGCCCGGCGGGTCAGCTCGCCCTCGAGCGCCTCGAGGGCGGGAAGCAGGCGGTGGCTGGCCGAGTCCAGCGCCGCGAGGTGCACGGCAGAGGGGAAGACGTCGTTGGAGGACTGGCCGCAGTTGACTTGGTCGTTGGGGTGGGCGCCCTCTCCGGCCAGGCTGGCGATGACCTCGTTGGCGTTCATGTTCGACGACGTGCCCGAGCCGGTCTGGAACACGTCGATGGGGAACTGAGCGTCGTGGCGGCCGTCGGCCACCTCGGCCGCCCCGGCGGCGATCCGCTCGGCGACAGCGTCCTCCAGCAGCCCCAGCTCACCATTGACCAGGGCGGCGGCGCCCTTGATCCGTCCCAGCCAGTGGATGAGCTCGGCCGGGAGCGGCTCCCCGGAGATCGGGAAGTTGGACACGGCCTTGGTCGTCTCCCCGCCCCACAGCTGGCGATCGGTCGGCTGGACGCTCATGCTCCTCCTCGCCTCCGCTTGCGCATGGGGGCAACGCTACCCGACGCGACCCGGCCGATCGGCGTCGAGCACCGACGGACGCTCAGCGGCGTCCTCCACAGAATGCTCCCAGCTCGCGGGCGAGGCCCACCGGGTCGTCGTAGGCCATCAGGTGGCCGGTGTCGGCCAGGACCCGCAGCTCGCCGCGCGGCAGCCGCACGAGGGCCTCCTCGGCCAGGGTCACGGGATGGGAGGCGTCGTGGTCGGCCCAGAGCAGCAGGATCGGCATGGGCAGTCCAGGGTAGACGTCGAGCAGGCTGCGCTCCGGGCGCTGCGACCACGAACGGGCCAGCTTGGCCCAGCAGCGGGCGCGGTTGGAGTTGCCGCCGACATCGGCGAAGGCGTGGCGCATCAGGTCGCGCGCTCCGGGGTCGCCGCGCGCCGAGAGGTGATCGCCGAGCTCGGGCCGGAAGGCCATCTCGGCGGCGTGGGACAGCGCCCGGTCGGCCCCGGGCAGTCCCCCCGCCCGGGCGGCGAGGCGCCAGGCCCGAAACGCCCACGGGCGGGAGGTGGACCCATGCATGCGGTTGGGCATGAGCACGGCCCGGGCGGGCTCCAGGTGGCCGGCGGCCAGCGCCCGGAGCAGCAGCTCGGCGCCCGCCCCCCGACCACCGATCATCCCCGCCGCCCCCACCGTGTCGCGGCAAAAGCCCGCCATGACGTCGGTCAGCCACTCGGGCGTGTACGGGTGGCGGGGCCGGTCCTCGGAGTCGCCGTGGGCCGGGAGGTCGGGCAGGACGAGGCGGAAGCGGTCTGAGAGGTGCTCGATGACCGGTTGGAACTCGCGGTGGGTGAGTCCGCCTGAGTGCAGCAGGGCAAGGCCGGGCCCGGTTCCCGTCTCGCGATAGGCGACCCGCGCGCCGTCGTGGTGGTGGTAGAGGCGCAGCCGGACGGGTGGACGTCCGTCGGGAGGGGTGACGACCACTACCCGGCGCCCGCCCCGGCGCGGAGCCCACGCTCGTAGGCGGCGCGGCGACTCGCCGCCACCCCTTCGGGCATGGCCTGCTCGAGGCGGCGCTCGAGCTCGGCGTGGACCCCGTTGTCTCCGGCCATCCCCCGGCGCATGGTCCCGACCAGGTAGCCCAGCTCCAGTGCCGCCCTGTCGCTGCCGGGCACCTGGCTCCCCAGATCCTCGGCCACCGCCACCATCACGACCCCGAGGTTCTGGAGGTCGGCGGCGCCGGAGGCGTCACGGGCGCAGCTCGACAACGGCGTTCCGCCGGGCAGGGTGACCGGGCGTGGCGCCTGGGTCAGGGCGCTGGCGATGGCGCCCGGATCGGCGACGCAGTCCGCGGGCACCACGGGCTGTCTCGCGCTCCCGCAGCCCAGCCACCCTGCCGCCGCCAGGCCCGATAGCCCCGCGACGGCAGCCCGTCGCATCTCAGGGCTTCCCGGCGCGACCCACTTAAAGCGTTTCGGTCAGCACCACGAGCGCCGCCGAGGGCGGGCCGCAGGTGCCGATGCGCGCGGAGAAGCGCACCCCGAAGGTCTCGACCGGGCAGACGACGGCGTGGCCGGGGTCATCAAGGCCGCGAGCCGAGTTGGACACCAGGGCGTCGACGGTTCTGTCGCTGCGCTCCTCCTCGGATGCGGCGACGAGCAGGTCGCTCAGGGGCCGGTGGATCACCGCCGGCTCAGATATGGCAAGCACGCGCTCGGCCGCCTCGGAGAGCGCACAGATGAGCAGCCCTTCGTCACAGACCACGAAGGGCTCGTCGGGCCGCGGCGCCAGCTCGGCGTCAGCCCGCAGGATGAGCCCCAGCTCACAGTGGGTGCACACCCGACTGCTCTGGTGGCGCGCCGGCCGGGGCGCCCGGCCGCAGTGCGAGCAGAAGGCCACAGGCGCGCTCGTCTGCGGCTCCGGGACGGGCTGGAGGTGGGTGAGGCGGGCGACACTCATCGCAGAGCGGTCAGGGTAGCTCCATCGATCTGCTGATGTCGCCGAGGGATGACACGCTCGCCGTTGAGGTGGGCGAAGAGCTCGCGCTGGGCGCGCTGGGGGTCGCGGTCGAGGGCGTGACCGTTGCGCCCGGGGGGCGTCCGGTAGAGGGTCAGCGGCACCCGTCCGGTGGCCCCGGCCACCGCGTCGAGCCAGCGGTTGACGCGCTCGCCCGACACGCCGCCCCCGGCGAGCAGGACCGCGGTGGTTCCGGCGGTGGCCTCGCGCAGGCCGATCGCGCCGAGCACGCTGAGGGTCAGCACGCGCGCACCGGCGCGAGCACAGAGCAGCTCCAGCGCCCGGACGGGCGCGTGCTGGCGGTCCAGCGGCCCCCACGTCGCGTCGCCGATGAGCAGGGAGATGGGCCGGGTGGGCGGCGGAGCGATGCGCCGCTGGCGCTCCAGCCACGCCGCGCCCCAGGCGGCGGAGAACGCCCAGCAGGCGCTGTCGTCGCCGAAGCGGCTGCGGACGGCCTCCAAGCCGGGCAGCAGGACCTCGCTCACCACCCGGGGCACAGGCAGGAGGCCCATTGCCTTCTCCACCACCCGGTCGGCGCCCTCGGCGTCGAAGGTGCGCAGCGCTCCCTCGAGCTCGTCGTCGTCGATCCCGAGCTGGGAGCGAACCTTCTCGATCGCCGACGCGACGGACAGCCCGTCCTCGAAGGCCCGGCGCAGCGAGGCGATCTCCGTCCGGTCATACGAGCGATGGCGGCCCGCGCTGCGCGCCGGCTGGGGGAAGCCGTAGCGGCGCTCCCACGCCCGCAGGGTGTTGGGGGAGACGGAGAGGTGCTCGGCGGCCTCGCGCGTCTTCATGCCCGGCCACCATACGGGCCAGCTGTCCGCCCGCACGCAAGAGCGCGACCGCTCACGACGCCTCGGCCTTCAGGGCGGCGGTGGCCCCGGCGCGCCCGGCGGCGCCCGTGAACAGGTGGGTGCTGCGCTCGCGGGCGAGCTCGGCATCGAAGTCGGCGTCTTCGCCGTGGCGGTAGGCCATGCTCTTGCCGGCCAGCAGTGAGACGAGGATCCTCACGTACTCGGTATCGAGCTGGCTGTCGGCCACCCGGAAGAGCTCCTGGATGGCCTCCAGGGAGGAGATGGGCGTACGATAGGAGTCGCGCGCGGTCATCACGTCATAGACATCGGCAACCGACACGATTCGCGACAGGGCGGGGATCTCCTCACCGCCGAGCTGACGCGGATAGCCGCGACCGTCGACGCGCTCGTGGTGGGCCACGATGATGTCGGCGACCGGGCCGTAGCCCTCGACCTGGCGCACCAGGCGGGCTCCCTCGCCGGGGTGGGCGCGGATGATCTCCCACTCCTCCGCCGTCGGGCTGCGGTCGGCCTTGAGCACGTCGTCGGGGAAGATGAACTTTCCGATGTCGTGGAGCAGGCCGGCGGTGTGAACCAGGTCCTGCTCGGCCTCGGAGAGGCCCGCCTCGCGGGCGATCTCCCGGGCGTAGCGCGCGACGGCGGCGCTGTGACGGGCCGTCATGCGGTCGCGGAGGTCGAGCCCGTGCAGCAGCGTGCTGAGCATGCCCAGGTGCAGGGAGGCGAGCTGGTCGGTGCGGCGCTCGAGATCCTGCGCGCGACGCTCGGAGAGCACGAGCTTGCCCAGCAGGTTCTGCACGAAGACCAGGACGATGGTGAACAGGGCAAGGGCCCCGAGCCCGACGAGCCGGTAGAGGTAGGCGACGGCCACGGCGAGCAGGGCTGAGAACAGCTCGGAGCTCAGGACCGGCAGCAGGGCCTCGCGGACCTTGGCCCGCAGGGAAGTGCCCTCGACCAGACAGATGTAGCCGGCGACGCCGAGGAAGTTCAGCGCCAGCGCCAGAGCGAAGACGGCGAAGATGAGCGCGTAGTACGCCCAGCCTCCGGTGCCGACGTGCCACGTGGCCCGCAGCAGGGTGAAGGCCACGCCGCCGATGAGGGGGAACCAGGCATAGACGGTCAGGTTGTTGAGCAGGTGATGCGGCGCCTCCCGCCAGCGCAGCCATCCGACGGCGATGCACAGGATGCCGAGCAGGGCGGCAGGGGGACCGCCGAGCAGGACCATGGCCAGGACCAGCGCGAGAAAGCTGCCCGACACCTTGAGTTGGCTCGACGGCGAGCGGAAGGCCGTGAGGTCGGAGAGGATCGCGCACGCGGCGAGCACGAGCAGGACCGCCGGGCTTCCGTGCGTCTGGCCATTGGCCAGGACGGCGTAGGTGAGGGCTCCCGCCAGGCCCAGCACCTGCACGGCGGCGATCGTCGTTCCCAGCGGGGCGACCTGGGCGCGGAGCGAAGGCTTTGAGGCGGAGTCTTCCGCGGGCCCCAACGATGATGCTGTCGATGCCCCGGCGGCGGCCCTCGACCCGGGAGGGAGGCCCACGACAGCCGGCAGCGGGCTGTCCGCCCGCGTCGGGTCAGTGAGAGCCGGGAGCGCCTTCCGGGAGTCGCCGCCCCGGATCCGGAGCAGGAGGGAGAGGCCGATCAGCGCGGGCCCGGCACAGGCGCCCCCGAGCACGACAAGCGACTGGCCAGTCATGGGTCAAAGGAGAGCGACGCGCGGGCGCGTCGAGGTGTGGGAGACGATTCCGTCATCACGAGCCAGGCTCCGATCCCTGGAGCCTGGCATCACATAGTCGGCTGTGCAGGGGAAAAGCACAACCCACCCGCAGAGCCGCACATTCGAAGAGGGCGGCGTCCGCGCGAGCGTCAACGGCGCCCGCGCGGGCGCCCCGTCAGAAACCTGGGATTTCCAGGAGGATCAGCCGCCTCGCCAGCCCATTGCCGCCTCCTCTCGTCGTTTGGAGGCCCCGTCCGACGGCGGGTTCGCTGCCCGCCTCGTGCCGAGTATGCAACAAATCGTGCAGTAAGCGAAGCGATATTGGGCGGAAAGCTCTACAAAATTACATCTCTAACTAACGGTGGCAAGCCGCGTGGCCGGCCACCGCCAGATCGCTTGACCGGCCCCCGTCTCGGGTACGGCTCCGTGCTCTCGCGCCCTTCGTGTCGCACCCCACCACCCACTCCTCGACCTCGCTGCGTCACGGGCCCTTTCCGCGCCTGGCCAGCGCCTACACGGTCAACGAGCTGGGAAACTGGCTGGGCGATGTCGCCCTCGCGGTGCTGGTCTACGACGCCACCGCCAGTGCCCTGGCCACCGCAGCGCTGTTCATCGCCGCCCGGCTTGTCCCCTCGCTGCTGGCGCCGGTGGTTGTCGCCCGCGTCGAGGGCAGCCACCGCCGCGGCGCGGTGGCCGGGCTCTACGCGATCGAGGCGATCATCTTCGCCGCCCTCGCCGGGGTGGCCGCCGTCGGGTTCTCGCTCCCGGCCATCCTGGTGCTGGCGGCGGTCGACGGGACGCTGGCGCTTTCCGGCCGAGCCCTCGTCCGCGCCGCGGTGGTCTCCGAGCTCGGCGCCGGCGACCAGCTGCGGCGCGGCAACGCGGTCCTCAACGGCGGCCTCACCGTCTCCGCCGCCGTCGGTCCGGCCGTGGCTGGGCTCCTGGTCTCCGGCGCCGGCGTCTCGGCGGCCCTCGTTCTCGACGCGGCGTCGTTCGCCGCGGCTGCGGTTGTGCTGGTCGGCGTGGCGACTCCCGGTCCCCAGCCGACCAGTCCCCTGCTGGCCCGGGTGCGCGAGGCGCTGGCTCATGTCCGGGCCGACCGGCGCCTGACCGGGCTGCTCGGCGCCGAGGCCCTGGCGCTGGTCTGGTTCGCCGCGGTCATCCCGGTCGAGGTGGTCTTCGCCAAGGGAACGCTGCACGCCGGCTCATCCGGCTATGGCGCCCTGTTGGCCTCCTGGGGGGTGGGCATGATCGGCGGGGCCGTGCTGTTCGCCCGGGCGCGACGGTGGGCCCTGGGGCGCCTGCTGGCCTGGAGCACCCTGGCCATCGCCGTGGCCTACGGGGGTGTGTCCCTGGCGCCCTCGCTGACCGTGGCCTGCGGCGCGTCGGTGGTCGGGGGGGTGGGCAACGGGGTGCAGTGGGTGTCCCTGGTCAGCGCGGTGCAGGCGCTGGGCCCGCCGGCACTGCTCCCGCGCCTGATGGCCCTGGTGGAGTCGATCGGGGCCGCTGCCCCGGTGGTCGGCTTCGTGGCCGGCGGAGTGCTGGCCAGCGCGTTCAGCGCGCGTAGCGCCTACGCCGTGGCCGGCCTCGCCGCGGGCCTGGCCGCCGGCGTCTTCGCCGTGCTGGCCCGCGCCGGCACCTTCGAAGGAGGTCGGCTCGACGGGCGGGAGGGGGACAATGACGCCTCGGCGCCCGAGACGCCCGTGGCCCCAGCCCGCGCGCCCGCGTCGCAGTAGTTGCCGCATCCGCGGGTCAATCGGCGCCGGGTTGCCAGAATCGCGGCGTGCCGCTGCGTCCCGTCCCCTCTCCGCCCGACCTCCCGGCGCTCGAGCGCGGTGTCCTCGCGCGCTGGCGTGAGCGTGAGGTCTTCCGCGAGTCGCTGCGGCGCCGAGAGGGCGCCGAGCCATGGGTCTTCTACGAGGGCCCGCCGACCGCCAACGGGCGTCCCGGCGTCCACCACGTCCTCGCGCGCGCGTTCAAGGACATCTTCCCCCGCTTCAAGACGATGTGCGGCTACAGCGTGGCCCGCAAGGGCGGCTGGGACTGCCACGGGCTGGCGGTGGAGATCACCGTCGAGCGGGAGCTGGGGCTGGGCTCCAAGGCCGACATCGAGGCCTACGGGATCGCTGAGTTCAACGCCCGCTGCCGTGCGTCTGTCCTTGCCTTCCTGGAGGAATGGGACCGGCTCACCGAGCGGATCGGCTTCTGGGTCGATCTCGACGACGCCTACCGCACCCTGGACCCGGGCTACGTGGAGTCGGTCTGGTGGGCGCTTCAGCGCATCTGGGAGCAGGGGCTGCTCGTCGAGGACCACAAGGTCGTCCCGTACTGTCCGCGCTGCGAGACGGCGCTCTCCTCCCACGAGGTGGCGCTGGGCTACCGCGACGTCGTCGACCCGTCGGTCTATGTCCGCCTGCCGGTGCAGGCCGACCACGGCCCGGTGCGGGCCGGCGATGAGCTGTTGATCTGGACGACGACGCCCTGGACGCTGCCCGCCAACGCCGCCGTCACCGTGCACCCCGGGCTCAGCTACGCGCGCGTCGAGCACGGAGGACGGATCGCCGTGCTGGCCCACGCCCTGGTCAGCCAGGTGGTGGGCGAGGAGGCGCGGGTGCTGGCGACCTTCTCCGGCGCCGATCTGGTCGGGGCCCGCTATCAGGCCCCGTTCGACTTTCTCGCCGGCGAGCTCTGGGGACCGCTCGGTCACAGCGTGCTGGGCGGCGACTTCGTGTCGGACACCGACGGCACCGGACTTGTCCACACCGCCGTCGCCTTCGGCGAGGACGACTTCGCGCTCGGCCGCGAGCATGGCCTGGCCCTGGTCAACCCCGTGCGCGGCGACGGCACCTACGACGAGCGCATCGGGGTGTGGGCTGGTCGACGGGTACGAGAGGCCGAGCCCGAACTGGTCGAGGACCTCCGCTCACGCGACCGCCTGGAGCGGGCCGGCACGCTCGAGCACGCCTACCCGCACTGCTGGCGCTGTGGGACTCCGTTGCTCTACTACGCCAGGCCGTCCTGGTACGTACGGACATCCGCGCGCCGCGACCGCCTGCTGGCCGCTAACGAGACGGTCGCGTGGCACCCCGATCACGTAAAGCACGGTCGTTTCGGCGACTGGCTGGCTGGCAACGTCGACTGGGCGCTGTCGCGCGAACGCTACTGGGGCACGCCGCTGCCGATCTGGCGGTGCGCCGCCGGTCACACGATCTTCGTCGGATCGCTGAGCGAGCTCGAGCAGCGCTCGGGGGTGCATCTCGAGGATCCTCACCGTCCGTTCGTGGACCACGTCGAGCTCCCGTGCGCCGACTGCGCAGACCCGATGCGCCGCGTCCCCGAGGTCATCGACGTCTGGTTTGACTCTGGAGCGATGCCCTTCGCCCAGCACCACCATCCGGCCGAGGGAACCGATGCCTTCGGGCGGGCCTTCCCCGCTGACTTCGTCTGCGAGGCCCAGGACCAGACCCGCGGCTGGTTCTACTCCCTGCTGGCCATCTCCACGCTGCTGTTCGATTGCGCCCCCTACCGCAACGTCGTCTGCCTGGGGCTCATCCTCGACGAGCAGGGGGAGAAGATGAGCAAGTCCAAGGGCAACGTGGTGGCGCCCTGGGACGTGCTCGACCGTCACGGCGCCGACGCGCTGCGCTGGTACTTCTTCACCTCCAAGCAACCCTGGGATGGCTACCGCTTCTCGGATCGCACGATCGCCGAGGGCGTGCGCCAGTTCCTGTTGCAGCTGTGGAACATCCACGCCTTCTACGTGCTCTACGCGCGGGCCAACGATGTCGCCGCCGACGTGGAAGCCGAGCCGGCCGCCGAGCTCGACCGCTGGGCGCTGTCGCGGCTGCAGGCGGTGGCCGGTGAAGTGCGCGAGCGCCTCGAGGCCTACGACGCCACGACGGCGGGCCGGGCGATCGCCGGGTTCGTGGACGAGCTGTCCAACTGGTATGTGCGCCGTTCCCGTCCGCGCTTCTGGGAGGGCGACCTCGCGGCGTTCGCCACGCTGCGCACCTGTCTGTCGACGGTCGCCCGGCTGCTGGCGCCCTTCTGCCCATTCATGGCCGACGAGCTCTATGAGAACGTCGACGGCACCGAGCCCAGCGTGCACCTGTGCGACTTCCCCGTCACCGATCTGTCACTGCGCGATGTCGAGCTGGAGGTCGACATGACAACGGCGCGCGAAGCGGTGCGCCTCGGCCTCGCCGCCCGCAAGCAGGCAAGGGTCAAGGTACGCCAGCCTCTCGGCGAGGCGGTGGTCGTCGCCTCGCCGCGCGAGCGCCGGGCCATCGAGCGCCTGGAGGGCATCGTCCGGGACGAGCTCAACGTCCGCATCCTGCGCTTCGCCGCCGCCGCCGATGAGCTCGGCTCCTACGAGCTCAAGCCCAACTACCGCACGCTGGGTCCCCGATTCGGCCGCCAGATGCCGACCGTGGCCGCGGCGGTGGCTGCCCTGGACCCCGGTCACGTCGCCGCCGAGCTGCGCGCGGGCCGCCAGGTCGGACTCTCGATCGGTGGTCACGATCACCTGCTCGGGCCCGATGACGTCCAGCTCTCCCTGCGTCCGATCGACGGCTATCAGCTCGAGCGCGAGGGCTCCCATGCCGTCGCCCTCGAGCTGACGCTCGACGACGAGCTGCGTTGCGAGGGCCTGGCCCGCGAGGTGATCCACGCCGTACAGGCAGCCCGTAAGGCAGCAGGCCTGGCCGTCGAGGATCGCATCATCCTCACCCTCGCCGGTGACGACGACCTGCTCGCCGCGGCCCGCACCCACGAGGCCCACCTGGCCGCCGAGACCCTGGCCCGCGAAGTCGGGTATGACGGGGAGGGATCGGCTGGGCGGGCGGCTGAGCGAGCCCAGATCGACGGGCGCGAGCTGCGCATCGGGCTCGAGCGGGTGGAGCGGTAGGCCGCGCGCGCCGAGCTCTCGACCCGGCGTCGCGACCGTGCCGTGTCGAGAAACGACGGGCCCTCGGGGACAGGCACGTCCCGGCGCTCGGCGCCAGGCCGGCCTCCTAGGTCAGCGCTGGCTCCAGCTCGGCCACGAGCTTGCGCTTGGGCTGGGCGCCGATGAGCTTCTTGACCGGCTGGCCATGACGGAACAGGATCATCGTGGGGATCGAGAGCACCTCGAAGGCCGCCGCGGTCTGTTGGTTGTCATCGACGTTGAGCTTGACCACCCGCAGGTCGTCGCGCTCGGCGGCGATCTCCTCGAGGACCGGACTCACCACGCGGCACGGCCCGCACCACGGCGCCCAGAAGTCGACAAGGGTTGGGACGTCGGCTTCGACGACCTCGGCCTGGAAGTTGGCGTCGGTCACCTCGTTGAGCTGTGCCATGAAGGTCTCACCTCGGAGCGGTCGGTACTTGGGACGCTATACAAAGTATAGTAAGGACACCGGAACGCGTTGCCGGCGCGCCCGGGCGGGCCGTGGCGCCCGCGTCAGCGCTCAGGGGTCGGAGTCCGGCTCGGGCTCTGGCCGGGCCACGCCTCCCACGCCCCGCCCGGCTCGTCGGCGCAGCGCCGGGACGAGCCAGACCGCCTCGAGCGCGATGCGGGCCGACATCTTGCTTTGCCCGGCGCGACGGTCGTAAAAGGTGATGGGCACCTCCCGGACCGAGAGCCCGGCGCGGACGACACGGTAGGTCAGCTCGACCTGGAAGGCATAGCCGCGGGAGCGAACCGCGTCCAGATCGATGGCCTCGAGCGTCCGGCGCGCGAAGCACTTCAGCCCCCCGGTCAGGTCTCGCTGGGGCAGCCCGAGCGAGACCTGGGCGTAGACGCTGCCGGCCCGGCTGACGAGTCGGCGGCGCAGCGGCCAGCCCGAGACCCCACCGCCGGGCACGTAGCGGGACCCGAGCACGAGGTCGGCGCCCTGGCGCGCGGCGGCGAGCAGCCGGGCCAGATCGGCCGGGTCGTGGGAGAAGTCGGCGTCCATCTGCAGCACCCAGGCGGCTCCAGCCTCCAGCGCGCGGTCAAACCCAGCCAGATACGCCGGGCCGAGTCCGCCCTTGCGCGGGCGGTGCAGGACCTCTACGGCCGCAAGCTCGCCAGCCAGGGCATCGGCGAGCTTCCCGGTGCCGTCCGGTGAGCTGTCGTCCACGATCAGGACGTGATGTGACCCCGGTGCAGCGCGCGCCAGGGTCGCCACCGCGGCTCGGACGATCGCGTCCACGTTGTCGGCCTCGTCGTAGGTGGGCAGCACAAGCCAGACGGGGCCGTCCATCCGACCTACCCTATGGAAATGGCCGAGCCGACCAACGCGCACATCGCTGCGGCCCTGGACGAGCTTGGCGCCCTCTACGAGCTCGACCACGCATCCGTGCACCGGGTCCTGGCCTACGCCACCGCGGCCCGGACCGTTCGGGAGAGCTCGGTCTCGGTGGCCGCGCTGACCCGGGCGGGCCGCGTCACCGAGCTTGCCGGCATTGGTAGGACCCTGGCGCAGAAGATCGCCGACCTGCTGGAGACCGGAGCCATCCCCGCGGCCCAGCGTCTGCGCGAGCGCTACCCGGTCGGCGTCATCGACGTCATGCACGTCCCCGGCCTCGGCGCCAAGCGGGCGCGCCGCCTGCTCGACGAGCTCGGCGTCGACGGCCTCCAGACCCTGGACCAAGCCGCCCGGCACGGTCGGATCCGCGAGCTGCGTGGCTTCGGGGCCAAGGTCGAGGAGCGCATCCTCGAGCTGCTGGCGCGACCCGACGGCGGTCGGCCCGCACCCCGGGTCCTGCTCCCTCGCGCCCTCGAGGCCGCCGAGCGCATTCTCGCTGCCCTCCGGGAGCAGCCGGGTGCCGAGCGGGTCGAGCTGGCCGGCTCGGCGCGCCGGCTGGCTGACGACGTCAAGGATCTCGACATCATCGCCACCGCGACATCTCCGGCCGAGCTGGCGCAGACCCTGGCTGGGCTCGAGATGGTCGAGAGTCACTCGGCGCCGGGCGAGGCGGGGGTGCGGGTGGTGACCCACGCCGGACTTCCCGTCGATCTGAAGGTCGTCGCCCCCGACCAGTTCGGCAACCTCCTTCAGCACTTCACCGGCTCCAAGGCCCACAACGTTGCCCTGCGCGAGCGGGCGGTGCGCAGAGGACTGCACGTCTCCGAGTACGGCGTCACCGACGACACCGCCGGGCAGACCCATCGTTGTGCCACCGAGGAGGAGGTCTACGCGCACCTGGGCCTGGCCTGGATCCCGCCCGAGCTGCGGGAGGGTAGGGGGGAGCTGGAGGCGGCGGCGCCGGGCGGGCCGGGCCTCCCCCGGCTGGTCGAGGCATCGGACCTGCGCGGTGACCTGCACTGCCACACGGTCGCCTCCGACGGCAGGGACACCATCGAGGCGATGGCTCGAGCCGCCCGGGATCGTGGCTATGAGTACCTGGCCATCACCGACCACTCCGCCACGCACGGCTTCGGCAACCACGTGGGTGCCGACGAGCTGCGCCGGCAGATCGAGCGAGTGGGGGAAGTCGACGCGCAGCTCGAGGGCATTCGAATCCTGGCCGGCTCGGAGGTCAACGTCCTGCCCGACGGATCGTTGGACTACGACGACGCACTGCTGGGGGAACTGGACTGGGTCGTCGCCTCGGTGCACACCGCGTTCGCCATGAGTGCCGAGCAGATGACCCGTCGAGTGCTGGCGGCCATCGAGCATCCCCTCGTCGACGCGCTGGGTCACCCCACCGGGCGCAAGATCGCCCGTCGGCCGGGCTACGGGCTCGACCTCGAGGCGGTGGCCGAGGCGGCGGCGCGCACGGGAACGCTGCTGGAGATCAACGCTGCCCCCGATCGACGAGACCTCTCCGACCTCGCGGCCCGGGGCGCGGCGCAGGCCGGGGCTGAGCTGGTGATCGACTCCGACGCCCACGGCGTCGACCGCCTCGGCCTGATCCGCTGGGGGGTGGCGACGGCGCGCCGGGCCTGGCTCACCGCCGAGCAGGTGGCCAACACCCGGCCGTGGCCTGAGTTGTCGGCCCGCCGCCCCCGGGCCCGGGCCGCTGCCGCGGGTTGAGCGCCCTCCGGGCGGCCGGCGCGCTGGGCCGCCGCCGCGGGTTGAGCCGGCGCGCCTTCCGCCGCGGCCCCTGCCCTCCCTAGGAACCCAGCAGCGCCGGCAGCAGCCGCTCGGCCACCACCCGATCGATGGCCGGCGATCGGTACGGGGCCAGCAGGGCCGCCGCTCGTGTCGCGTAGTCGTCGGGCCCGGCATCGATGGCCCGCCGCAGCGCGCCGGCGAGATCGTCGCCGACCAGCGCCGGATCGAGCGCTCGGGCCAGCTCGAGCGCCACGTAGGGCCCCGGTCCCTCGCTGGTGACCAGGCGAGCCCCGTCGGCCAGAGCCTCGAGCTGAACCAGGCCATAGTCCTCGCGCCGGGGGGCGATGACGAACGCCCGCGCCCGCCGCAACAGGGCGCGGAAGTCGTTGCGTTCGAGTCGGCCCAGGCGCTGGATGCCTTCCCCCGGGGGCACCCGATCGGTCCCGCAGACGGCGATGGACTCGCCGGGCCGGCGGATCTGCTCCCAGGCGTCGAGCACCCGGTCAAGCCCCTTCTTCTCCGGATCGGCCGCATAGGTGATGGCGGCCAGGTCGCGCTGGGGGGACCCGGCTCCCGGCGCCGCGCCTGACGGTTGGATGGGCACGGGGACGACCACTGCGCGTCGACCCTCCAGACCCGCTTCCCGCAGGCCATCCGGCGACCACGGGACCAGCAGCGGCGCGGCGCGGAGCCGCCACCGCTCCGCCGGTCGCTGCCAGATGCCGTGACGTCCCGGGCGGTTGGCCGCGGCGATGGCGTCGAAGCGGATGGCACCGGGTGTTGGGCCGAGCAGGGCGGCGGTGATCGTCGAGTACAGGACGGCGCGCGGGGCGGGCCCCTCCAGGCCGGCGCGGGCCGCCGCACGGGCCGCTCGCGCCCAGATCAGGTCGGTCAGGGCCAGGGTTCGTACGTCGCGCTGGGCCCGGGCCACCCGCACGTCCACGCGGGCGCCGGCCCGCCGCATCGCCCCGGCCAGCTCGGCGTCGGCCGCTCGCAGCCCGCCGGTCGAGCCGAGCGAGACGAGCAGGACATCGGCGGGCGCGGGCACGGGCGCTGGCATTCTCCCAGCTGCCATGCGCCCCCTCGACCCGCCGGCTCGGTGTCGGCGCAACTATCTGCCGGCGCTGATCGTCGCCCCTGGCCTCTACGGGCTGGCCTCGGCCTTCTCGTAGCCGTCACGCGGCGTGAAGTGCGCCCGGAACCCGGGCGTGCGGGTCAGTCGCATCGGCCGCAGCGGCGAGGTGCTCTCGACGTAGAAGCGCGCCCCGTCACGCTCCTCGATGGCCGTGACCGCGCCCTCCTGGCGCCGCCAGGCCAGCGCCCCGAGCATGGCAAAGCCGGCGGCGATCCCGGGGACCTGAGGGGCGATGAGCGCGAGGCCGCCGGTCACGATGGTGAGCACGATCAGCGGCCAGAGGCGGTTGAGCAGGACGCGGGCCGGGCGCAGCTCGGGCAACGTCTGGGCCGCCCGCGCTCCGGCGAGCAGCCGCCCGATGCTGGCCGACACTCGCGCGCCGCGCCCCAGCCAGGCGCCGGTGGCCGCGGCCAGCGTCCACCAGCAGAGCAGCACCACGAGAACGCCGGTCTGCCCAGCGCCCGAGGCTGCGGCGATGGCGGCCACGGCCAGGGCGGTTGCCGCCCCGGCGCTGATCAGCGCGGTAGTGCGCAGGAACTCGGCAAAGCGCACGCGGTCAGCCGTCCCGACTACCCGGGCTCGAGCAGCGCCTCGAGCAGTCCGCGCACTCCGGATGGACCGTCGACCGTCACGTCGGACTCCTGGACGATCGCCTCGGGTCCCTCGCCGGAGAGCACCCCGACACGCACCGCAGCCCGCAGGCGCCCATCGGTCTGCAGATCGGCCACGGCCCGGAAGGCGTCGAGGTCGGTGACGTCATCGCCGGCGTAGAGCGCGGTGTCGACCGAAGCGTCGCGCAGCAGAGCGGTCACCCCGGCGCCCTTGTCGATCCGGACCGGAGGCCGGACCTCGAGCACCTTGCGCCCCCAGTGGGCGACGAAGCCCGCCGCCTCTGCCCGCCCGGCGATCTCTGAGACCGCCGCCTGGGCGAGCTCCTCGTCGGGGGCTCCGCGCCAGTGGTAGGCGGCGATCGGCCCCTTGTCCTCCAGGCGCACGCGCAGCCGGGCCAGCTCGGAGGAGTCCGACTCGGCGAGAAACGCGGTGGTGCGCCGCTGCCAGGCGGCCAGCTCATGGTCGAGGCGGGGCGCCCCCCCGCCGGGGGGCAGCACCTCCGAGCCGTGGGAACCCAGGTAGGCGATCGAGCCGATGGAGACGATCCGGCGCGCGTCCGATGCCCGCCGCCCGCTGACCACGGCCACCAGGCCGTAGCGACGCGAGACCTCGATGAGCAGCGCCCGGGTGGCCTCGGGGACCTGGGCATCCTGGGCGTGGCGCACGATCGGCGCGAGGGTGCCGTCGACGTCAAGCAGGACGGCGGCGCGGCTGGGGTCGGCGCGCAGGGGCGCGAGTGCATCGGTCAGCGTGGCGGAGGCCGGCACCGTCGTAGTGTCGCATTTGTCGCGCGTCGGCCTACCATCCGCGCCATGCCGGCCACCCGGACGTGGAAGCTGGTGGGGATCGGGATGGCGGCGGGGGCCTACAGCGGCCTGTTCGGGGTGGGTGGGGGAAGTGTGATCGTGCCCGCGCTGATCGTCTGGCTGGCCTACGACGAGCGCCGGGCCACCGGGACCTCGCTGGTGGCCATCGCCATGATCGCCGCCCTGGGCGCAGCGCTGCAGGGCGCCCTCGGCCACGCTCGACTGGACGACGGACTGCTGATCGGCGTCCCCGCCGTGGGCGGCGTGCTGGCCGGCGTCTGGATCCAGCAGCGGGTGCCGGGCCGCTGGCTGTCGCTGGCCTTCGCCGGGCTGCTCGTGCTCGTGGCTGCCGATCTGGTCCTGGGCTAGCGCTGTGCTCCTGGCCGCCGCGATCGGGGTGGTGGGCGGGGTGCTGTCCGGGGTCTTCGGGGTTGGCGGGGGCATCGTCTTCGTGCCGGGACTCGTGCTGTTCGCCCACCTCGGTCAGCTCGACGCCCAGGCGACCTCGCTCGTGGCCATCGTCCCCGTGGCGCTGGTCGGCGCCCGGCGCCAGCAGGCCCACGGCAACGTCTCAGTTCGTGACGGCTGCGTGCTCGGCGCCGGCTCGGCGCTGGGGGTCGGGCTCGGGGTTGGCCTGGCCGACGCCCTGCCTGCCCGCGTGCTGCGGCTGGGCTTCGCCGCCCTCATCCTGCTCGTCGCCTTCCAGCTCGTGCGCAGCGCCCGCCGCGCGCCGACGCCGGCGGCCGAGTAGACGGGCGTCAGGGCTTGCTGGACGCCGCGGCCAGGGCCTCGCGCGGCGCCAGTCGCCAGGACCAGTGCTCGGGGCGCGCCCAGCTCAACGGTCCCCGGGCCATCACGACGGCCAGCGCCGAGGCCAGGACACCGGCCACGGCGTCCAGCCAGAAGTGGTTCGCGGTGACGATCACCACGCCGGTGATGAGCAGCGGGTACAGCGCCCACAGCACGCGCAGCGGCGTTCGTCGCGCCAGCACGGCACCGGTGACCCCGACGATCGACGCGAAGGCGACGTGCATGCTGGGCATGGCGGCGTAGGAGTTGATCAGGGCGCTGACCGTTCCCGTGTCCTGGTTGATGTGGGCGAAGCTGTGGATCGTGTCGACGAACCCGTCGCCGGCGAGCATCCGCGGCGGCGCGAGGGGCAGCACTGCCTCAACGGTCAGGCAGGCGGCCATCGAGACCAAGAACACGTTGCGTACGAAGTAGAAGGCGCTGTTGCGGAACAGATAGACCCAGATGACGAACGCCGTCGTCAGCAAAAAGTGGCAGTTGACGTAGACGAAGTCGGCGCCGTCGATCAGCCAGCGCTGATGCAGCGCGACAGCCTGGAGGGAGGGCTCGAAGAAGCTGCCCATCGACCGTTCCAGGGCGACGAGCTCGTTGGCGTTGGTCAGCGCCACACCCGAGCGGCCGGCGACCAGTCCGCGAACCGTCTCGTAGCCCGCGTCGGCCAGGAGCCAGAGCCCGATCTGGCAGGCCGCATCCCAGATGCCATTGGGCAGCCTGAGGCGCGTCAGCCGTGCGAGCCCGCGGGATGGCATGAAGCTGGCCATTGAAGCACGCATGAGAGGGGCCTCATGGGCGTGCGCGCCTCTGCTTCAGGCGGCGACGGCCTGCGGCTCCCAGCGGAAGCGGCGGGCGGCGAAGAGCAGGCCGCCGGCGCCCCAGAGCGCGAGGACAAGCAGGTCGTCGCCCACCAACCCGGACCCCGAGCCGGAGACCACGGTCCGCTGCAAGCCGTCGGCCAGGTGGTAGAGCGGGAAGACCTTGCCCACCGACTGAAACCAGTGAAACCAGCTCGGCAGCTGGGAGATTGGGATGAACGCTCCAGAGCCTGCGGGCCCGGCGGGCGGCCCGGGGTTCCAGCCTGTTCATCGCTGGCGCAGCACCTCGAGGAACTGGCGTGGCGGGAACACCGGCATCTCGGCGGCGAGCTGGAGGAGGTGGTTGTCGCCCGAGACGAGTGCGGCGCGCTGCGTTGATGCGAGCGCGATGAGGTAGTGGTCGTCGGGGTCGGTCGAGGGCACGGGCGGCGGCTGGTCGGGATCGGGCAGGGTGCTGGCGGAATCGCTGATCCAGCCCATCACCTCGCGAGCCTCGCCTTCTTGACACGCAGCGCCGCAACTTCGGGTACTCGAGCGCCCGCGCGAGCTCGTCGAGCAGTTTGGGCGAGACGACGACTTCGAACTCGCGGCGCCAGGCGGCGTCGAGGACGCCAGGGTGGTCGGCCCCGCCGGCCTAGTGGCATTAGATTCTCCGGCGGAGCGGCAGGGGCCTGGTGGCCCATCCGGTCTTCAAAACCGGCAGGGCGTCGCAACCCGGCGCTTGGAAGGTTCGATTCCTTCGCCGCTTCGTGGCTTTGGATTGGGGTTTTGGACATCCGGCGGATCCGCCGAGCGCCGCGATTCCAAGCGGGTCCCGAATATCTCCCCAAGCGGGGGTATGGCTCTGGGCATGTCCCCGCCCGGCCGCACTCCGCGCATGCCGACGGGTCACCTCTTCCGTGTCGACCGTAGGCGGGGTCCGGCCTGGTACGCGAAGTACCGACTGTCGGACGAACGCCAAGTTCAGAAGCGGCTGAGTCCAGCGTGGACGGAGCGCGGCCGGCCCGCCGCTGGGTACTTCACGAAGCGGACGGCCGAGGGCTGGCTGGCTGACACGTTGGCCGAGGCGCGGCGGGGGACGCTGTCCGGACTGGTGCGCACCGGGGCGACGGTGGCCGACGCGGCGGCGGAGTGGCTGCGCTGGTGCGAGCTCGAGCGGGCGTGCAAGCCCTCGACGCTCAGCGACTACCGCTACACGGCCGATCGCGTCGTGCGCGACCTGGGCGCCCTGGTGGTCGAGAGCGTCACGCCCGACGTGGTCGAGCGCTGGAAGGCGGCTCAGACCGGTGTCGCCAACCGGACCGTGGCCAAGCGTCTGGTGATCCTCCACGGCATCTTCCGTCGGGCCCAGCGGGTGTGGGTGCTGCCGTCGAACCCGGTGGCCACGGTCGAGCGTCCGCGCGTGCGCGTCTCTGACGATCTGGAGGCGTTTTGGCCGGAGGAAGTCCACGCGCTGGTGCGGACCGCCGGATCCGAGCAGGACGGAGCGCTGTTTCTGACGGGGGCGTTCACTGGGCTGCGGCTCGGCGAGCTGCTTGCGCTGCGCTGGGAGGACGTGGACTTCGGCGCACAGGCCGTCCGGGTGCGCCGGTCCTACACAGCCCACGGGGGCCTGGGGTCGCCCAAGAGCGGCCGGGTGCGGTCCGTGCCGATGGTCGAGCAGGTGGCCCGAGCGCTGGCAATATTGGGTCGGCGGGAGCGCTTCGTCGTTCGTCGACGAGGACCTCGTGTTCCCGGGTGACCGTGGGGCGTACATGGACGCCAGTGCCCTGCGCGTCCGGTACAAGCCTCCGCCACACCCTTGGGACGCTGGCCGTGCGCCGGGCTGAGCTGACCGCCGTGCAGTCGTGGATGGGCCACGCCGACATCCAGACGACGATACGCTACGTCCACCATCGGGACCGGGGCGGTGAGGCGCGGATGCTTGAGGAGGCGTTCGCGCTGACCGAGGCCTCGGCGGCTCAGCGGCCTACGCCGCGGTGACCGTCCTCGCATGGACGTAGGACCCGGACGGCCGGCGGGTCGAGTTCACCGCGGAGCGCTGGGCGCACATCCTGGAGGAGCCCGACGGTCATTCCCGAACTCGCTGGGCTCGTCGACGAGGTGATACGAGCGGTCGCCGCCCCGGAGCGGCGACGCGACGGCCGAGTCTCCTAACGAGGCGTGGCTCTACGTGAGCAGCGCCGGACCGAGCCGCTGGCTGACGGTCGTCGTACTCTATGCGGAGGGCCGTGGCTTCGTCGTCACCGCCCATCCCCGTCGGAGCTTCCCATGAGCATCACCATCGGCGACTTCACATTCGACCGCGTCCGCTACGACCGCGACGTCGACGTCCTCTACCTGCACACCGGCGAGCCCCGTGATGCCGTCGACTTCGACGAGTCGCCGGAGGGCCACCACACGCGCTACGGCCACGACGGTCGCCTGGTCGGCATCACCCTGCTGCACCCCAGGCTCATCCTCGACGAGGACGGGCAGGTGGTCGTCACCACCGACCATGAGCGTCTCGAGGCCGGCCCCGAGGTCTTCGAGCCGGTCCTCGCTGCCGCCGCTCGGTAGGCGCGGCGTCCCGCGCGACCGCCGAAAGGCGTGTCGGGCGCCCTGGGGTAGCGCCGGCGGCGGCCACCCTCAAGCCTGGGTGGACCTCGCCGTCGACTCCGGCCGCGCTGACCAGGCTTGACCGCGTCCGCCCTATTTCCAGCGGAATCCACTTCCTGCCCAACGGATACATCCGACTAGCACATTGGCCGGACGGAACCCGCCACAGGCCGGATATGTGCCCGGCCCCGGTCGAAGGGTTGCCCACGCGTGTCGCCAACTCCCGAGATATGACCTGATCTGAGCGCACGTGAGCAGGCCCTCAGATCGCGCTACAGAGCCAAGAAGCCCCGCAGCCGGGGAACTTCAAAACCGGCAGGGCGTCGCAACCCGGCGCTTGGAAGGTCTGCCCGAGTGGACAGAAAGCGGCGGCGAGCTGACCGTTCTCGAATGTGCCGGCGGATCACCGTGAGGGGGTTCTACGCCAGGCCGCCGATCAGCTCTACGGCGGCCGCGACGAGCTCGGTATGCTTGCCGCCGGACTGCCGTCGGGCAGCGTGAGGACATCTTCAAGGCCCACGCGTACGTCGTGTCCGGCGGCTGAACCGGCGGCCAGGACCTCCCAGGTGCGCGCGCCGTAGCCGTGCCAGAGCTGGGACACGCCATCGGGAATGAGCTGCGCGACCGCGCGGGCTTCCTCGACGCCACCGTCGACCTCCACGAGCGCCCGCACGAGCTGGTGGGCGAACGGGCTGCGCGCCAGCTCCGCGGCGTCGGCTGGTCTGGCCAGGCCGGCCTCCACACCGATGTCGGCGTGCAACGCGGCGCGCACGATTCCGCCCCACCCGAGCTCACGCTCTGAGAGGTTCACCGAGACGAAGTCGGGCGGTTGCTGCCAGGACTTCACCGCAGCCGCGCGAGCGAATGGGTCGCGCTGGATCGCCTCGGCGGTGGAGAGGCCAACCGGCGCGCCGGGAACCGCGGCGCGGATCGCTGCGACGGCGGCGTCGCACGCTGCAGCGTCTGGGCGCCGGCAGCATCGCGGGGGTGTACATGTACGGCGAACGCGCTCGCGCCCCGAACACTGAGCGCGTCGGCCGCAAGCTCTGCCGCAGTCTGCGGTACCGCTGGGTGCTCCCCGCGCATGCGCCCGCCGTTCAAGCAAGCCTTCACCGCCACCTCAACCCCCCGCTGCGTGTGCCAGCAGCCCAAGTCGCGGCAGGCTCGGGCTTTTAGCCGACGTGCGGGAACACGCGCACCGCTTGAAGCCCATCGCTTCGGCGGGCCGATGCTTGCCTCGCTCGGCCCGGCATATGCCTGCGAATCGTGAGTCGAGCCCGGATCGTGGACCTCGGCGATCGGGCGTTCGTAGAGCAGTCGCCCAAGGCCCTTGGATCGGTACTCGGGTCGAGGTAGACCGAGCAAGTCCGCCGACCACCGGTATGCCAAATGCGGTCGATGGACCGAGGCGCACGCGTAGCCGGGCACGCGACCCGAAACGTCGGCGAACCCGGCACGAAGCTGCGGCATGGCGAGCATCCGTGGCCGGACCGCCTCCACATCCGCGAGAGTCGCTGCTTCGAACCAACACCTCCTATGCCCACCAATCCATCATGCCCAGAGGACCGCAGCAAGGGCCATACCATCTCCCCGCCTGCCCGGCGGAGCGATCCGCGAAAGTCTTCACGCGGGGGTTCAGCGTGGCGCCCTACGACCGGGACACATGTCAGCTGGCGCGGAGATACTGGCCAATGGCGCGCCGGATGGCCTCCGAGACGCTGATGTGCTGATCTGCGGCGCGGAGAAGCAGGTCGCGCTTGAGCTCCGGATCCAAGTGCACCGACTCGACCGAGGATGCCGCCGAACCCATCGGTGGGCGGCACCCCCGGTTACGACGTCGGATCTTCTCGACGTTGTAACCGCGCTCGGCCTCGTCGGCCATCGCCTCGATCATCTCGTCGGTGATCGGGGTGCCGTCGGCTCTGATCCCGTGCGTCTTGGGCATTGTCACGATCCCTTGGGCAGCAGGGCCCGATACTTCGCTCTCATGGGCATCGCGTGCATCACTGCTGGGCCCTGGGGCCGGTCCAGCACGACCAGCTCGAGCGGGTTGCCTGCGCGGTCGGGACCGAGAACCAGGTAGCGAGTCGGGTCTTCGTCGATCTCTTCCACGAGCACTGAGTTTCGCACGGCGTGTTGGACATCCTCATCATGGGACGAAACACAGGCGTCCGCGCCGCCCAGCGGGCACAGAATCGGTGGACCCGGTCGCGCCGGCCGTTTCGCCGCTCGCCGATGGAGCCGGGGGAGCCGTGGATTCGCGTGCAAGTCCTGCGATGCCGGCTTCGGGCTCAGGGGTCCGGCGGGCGGGTGGTCGGGGGGCCAGGCATCGCCGAAGTACAGGAGTCCTGGTGTTTTGCTTGCGTTCGTCGGTCGTTTCCCGGTACAGTCGTTGGAGAAGTCCTGAATGGCCTCGCATTCGCCAGCGAAGCTGCGGAGCGCCTCACGGAGTTGTCCGCGATTGTCGACCGCCTGGTGCGCGTGATGCAGGCGACGTACGTACCCGTGTGGATGCGCAAGCCAGTGCCGCTGCTCGCCGACGATAAGCCACTCGACCTCATCGCGGCTGGCGACTATCGCCGTGTGTCGCGTGTCGTTGCCGGTCTCGAAGCGCCCGGCGCCGTCTAGCGGTTGGACGCCGATCCGACCACAGTGACTGGAACGTGGTTTCGCCACATTCCGGCTGGCGGCGACGTGTATTACGTCCTGGCTGACCCGACGTCCTGGCTGACCCGGCCGACAACCGTTGGCAGCGTGGCGCGGTGGTTGAGGCCCTGTACTTCGCCGACTGCGAGGAAGCAGCGGTAAGCCAGCCCCCGCAGGGCCGAAGCCGAGCCTTACGGGAGCGTGAGGTTGGGGGCGGAAGTCGGCCCTCACGGCCCTCAGCGGAGAAGCTGCTCGGGGGCCACGAGCCAGTCGAGTCCGCCAGCGTGTCTCGGAGCCTCGAGTCGGCGGTGATCAGCTGGGTGCGGCGCCGTTCGGCGAGCGCGACGTAGACCAGGTCGTAGATCGGATGGTTGTCGTAGCGGCGAGCGAGATCCCAGGCTCGGTCCAGGTCTCGTGGCTCGTCGAGAAGGCGCACGGGTAGTCGGCGCAGTAGGCCCTGTGCGGCATCGGCTGCCGCTCCGCTCCAGCGTTCGCGCCGCACGCCGGTCAGCAACGCGTTGGAGACCTCCTCGATCAAGAGCCGTGGCGCCAGCAGCTCGGCATCGTCCGCGGCCAGGCGCGACAGCACCGCCACCACCGGAAGCCCGGGATCGGCGTTCGGGACGATCCAGTCGACGACGACGCTGGCGTCAACGACCGGCACCGGCGCCTGGTTCCCGCGCGCGGGAGGAGCGGTCCTCGATCACGAGCTCGGCTGCACTGGGCCCGGAGCCGTCGGCCCCTGCGGCATGGCGCGCCGCAGCCGCACGATCTGCCCACTCGGTGAGGCTGATCACCGCTCCCCTCTGGCTGGCCATCGCCTCAACGTCGGCACGCGCCATGAGCAGACGGTTGTCCTGCCTAGGCGCGGCCAGCCGGCCCGACCACACCCAGCGTCGAATGGTCTCGGGATGGGGTCTCGGGATGGCGCCCCGCGAGCGCCGCCGCGCGCCGTACATCGACCATGTCTTCCGCTCCCGCGCGCTGGTCGCTTCTAGCCATGCCCAGAAACTACTACAACGTCTGGATTGCGATGTAGTAGATGGCGCGATGCCCAGCACGCGGCCCCGCAGCGGGTCGGGATCCCCGCAGCGGGTCGGGATCTCGGCTTGGTACGGCCGGCCGGTGATCGGGTCGAGGCCGGTATCGGGGGGAGCGCGGCGCCGGATCGGGCCGGGCCGTCAGACCCCCAAAAGCGGTAGATCTGCAAGGATACACGACCCACAGTTGGCAATCGCCGTTTACAGCGCGATCACCGCAGGTTTCTTCATCTACCTGCGTTTGTGCAGGTAGCGCTGACCTACGGCCGGCCTAATGCAGAACGAATGTTCCCTGACGCCACGAAGGCCGGATTTCCCTCATGTCACAGATGACACAAAACCAGCCTGTGCCCCCTCGACGCGAAGGCGAGCGGCGAAGTGCGGATGTCCTGGGTGGCCCGCGACGGGGACCTGCCGTTCGGTGGGTGGGGCGCGGTCGCTCGCTGCGGCGCCGGCCGGGGGTTATCCGCGAGGGGACAGCCAATGCGGACGTTCAGACCCGTGACGCGTGGGGGCGGAGGCTGCTGGCGGCGGCTGACGCGGCCGCGGCCCTCGTCGCCGTGGTCGTTGGAGTCGTCATCGTCGGTCACCAAGCCTTCGAGCCGCTGATGCTTCTCAGCCTTCCCGCCGTGGTGCTGGTCGCGAAGCTGTCGGGTCTCTACGAGCGGGACGACATCGTGCTGCACAAGTCGACCCTGGATGAGGCGCCCGCCCTGTTCCAGCTCGCGACGGTGTTCGCCCTGTTCAGCTGGCTGTTTGACAGGGTGCTGGTCGGCCATCGCCTCCACCAAGCCCAGGTCGGCGCTCTGTGGGCCGCCCTGTTGGTGGCCCTGCTGGTCAGTCGTCCCCTCGCCCGTCTGCTGGCCCGCACCATCCTGCCGCCGGAACGCTGCCTGGCGATCGGAGATGCCGCATCGTGCGCCCGGATTCAGGCCAAGCTGGACTCCGGTCACCGCCTGCACGCCCAGGTGGTCGGTGCCCTCCCGCTCGTACCCCGCCGGCTCACGGATCCCGCTCCTGCCTGGCAGCAGGAGGACCTGGCTCATCTCGCGGGCCGGTTCCGGGCTGAGCGCCTGCTGGTGGTCCCGGGCTCGGGCGAGAACGACGAGCTGCTGGATCTGGTCCGGGCGGCGAAGGCGATGGGCCTCCGGGTCACGGTGGTACCGCGGATGCTCGAGGTCATCGGCTCTCAGGTCTTGTTCGACGACGTGGCGGGAATGCCCGTCCTGGCCGTTCGGCGCTATGCCCTCTCGCGCTCGTCACGCGCGCTCAAGCGAACCCTCGATCTGGTCGGCGCCGGGATCGGGCTGATCGCCACCGCCCCGTTCATATTGCCCATTGCCCTGGCGATCAGGCTCGAGACCCCCGGGCCCCTGTTCTATCGCAGCACCCGCGTGGGTCGCGGTGGGGCCAGATTTCAGATGCTCAAGCTCCGCACCATGGTCGACGGAGCTGAACACCTAAAGACGGAACTCGCCGGGCGCAACGAAGCCGACGGGTTGTTCAAGATCAGAAACGATCCCCGCGTCACACGGGTAGGTCGGCTCCTGCGTCGCAGCTCGCTGGATGAGCTCCCCCAGCTGCTCAACGTGCTGCACGGCGAGATGAGCCTTGTCGGGCCGCGTCCATTGATCGAAGGATCGAAGAGGAGGACGACCGGATCGTCGGGCCCGATCGCAGGCGGCTCGAGCTCACACCGGGGATGACCGGTCACTGGCAGATCCTTGGCTCGGCGCGGATCCCTTTGCCCGACATGATCAAGATTGACTATCTGTACGTCGCTGACTGGTCGCTGTGGAGCGACATCGCCAGCTTGCCCGCGACAGCGGGGCGCTGCTGGGCTCCCCGGAGGTGCCCGGGGCAGGCTGCTTCTGCCCGCCCACGGTGGCCTGCGAGCTGCCGGCCGACTCCCCGCTGCTGATCGAGGAGGTCTTCGGGCCGCTGACCACGCTGGAGTCGGTGCCCAGCGTCGCTGCGGCATGCGACGCCGTCGACGAGCTCGGCTTCGCTCTGACCGGCGGTCTGTTCTCGCGCGACCCGTCGGTCGTCGCCGAGGTCGTGGAGCGCAGCCCCGTCGGCAACCTCTACATAAACCGTCACACCACCGCGGCGATGGTCGCACGCCAGCCCTTCGGCGGCAACCGCCTCTCGGGCACCGGCGCCAAGGCGGGCGGGCCCGACTACCTGCTGCACTTCGTCGAGCCCCACGTGGTCTGTGAGAACACGATGCGCCACGGCGTGGTGGCATAGTCCGCTGGCGCAGCAGCTCGAGGCTCGCTCGGAGGGAACACCAGGATCACCGGTCGGCCGCGGGAAGGTGCTCGAGGTCGTCGAGGTCGCGCGGGCGCCCCGCGGCACGCAGTTCGCTGTAGAGCTCTTCAACGTCGATCCCCTCGATCCATTGCATGACGTCCACGGCCCCGAGATCCGTCTGCCAGGGCCCCGAGATCCGTCTGCAGGCGGAAGTTGCCACCCATCGCGAGGTCTTCGACGCGTCTTGCGCCTGCGGGCAGCTCATCGGCGGCGAAGTCACCCAGCTCGGCGGGCCGGGCGTGCGGGCGCTGGAGCGCTTGGCTGAGCCGCGCGAGGTTTCTCCGGGTAGCCATGCGCGGCTACCGCGGTCCCCCCGATCAGGATGTGCTGGACACCAGACTCGTGCGGGAACCGCAGCAGTGGTTCAGGGTCGGGTGCGTCCATCCCGGCGCGCGGCGTCTGCCGCGTGATCGGGTTTTTGACCGTCGACGGCACCGCGTTCAGCCCGGACCGGCTGACCGGGCTGGTCGCGGACTACGTGCGGCGCTCCGGGCTCGGCAAGCCCGGCGCGTGTCATCTGTTTCGCCACACGGCCACACGATGGCCACCTTGATGCTCGAGGGCGGCGCGGACATCCGTTTCATCCAGCAGATGCTCGGCCACGCCGACATCTCGACCACCCAGATCTACACCCAAGTCTCGCTGCGCCAGCTCAGAGCGATCCACACCGCCACCCACCCCGGCGCCTCAAACAGCCCCCGCCGCCACCGCGCCACGCCCGCCGGCAGCGCGGGCGGGCCGGTACGGCCGGCGGGCGCGTACGACACCGAGGTCTCCCACCTCGCGCTGGACGCCGACACCAGCGCAGAACACCCCCCCTACCAGCCGATCGCCGAGCAGCCCGCTCGATCCGCCAGAGCAAGCTGACAGCACACCCGCCCCGGTTCGCAGCCGCCCGCCCCGGTTCGCAGCCGCCCGTCTGTCCCGACGCTCCCGCCAGCTTCAAACGCCCCCAAAATCTGCACACCCTTCCTGGGGCTTCCAAGGCACGTGACCGGATGGCCCGCGTCCACCGCCTTGACCCTCCCATCCGCAAGCGCGTCCAGGACGCGCTGCGCTCGCTCGCAGCCGATCCCCACTGCGCCGGTTAGCTGCGCAAGCTCCCAGGCGCCCCGGAGTGGCGGCTGCGGATCGGCGACTGGCGAGCACTCGTCCTGCTCGATGAGCCCCAGCGCGTGATCCAAGTCACCCGCGTGCTGCCCCGCGGCCGCGCCTACCGCAACTGACCCGCCCCGCCGTCGGCAGCCGGTGAGACACTCCCAAGCGACGTCCACCTCCCGCCGGCTGCTTCTCCTCCTAGTGGCGCATCCTGCGAGTGCGCGCCCAGGTAGGGGTGTGGGGTCGTTGGTCTCGAAGTTCTTGCCGGCATGTTCGGCGAGAATGGAGGCTGGTGATGGCTTTGAAGGGTGTGGGCAGAGGGATTGAGCTCAGCGATGAGGAGCGCTGTGAGCTGGAGCGGATCGTGCGGGCGTCGAGCTCTGAGGTGCGGCTGGTCGAGCGGGCGCGGATCGTGCTGGCGGCGAGCGAGGGGTTGACGGGCGTTCAGATCGCTGAGCGGGTGGGGTGCGCGGAGCGGACGGTGAAGAAGTGGCGCCCGCGGTACGCGCGCGATGGGATCGAGGGGTTGGCAGACGCGCCGCGGTCGGGGGCGCCGTTGACGCACGGTCCGGTGACGCGGGCGTTGTTGATCGCGAAGGCGTGCACTCGTCCCAGGCCGACGCAGGAGGGCGCTCGGCGGGAGCGCTGGACCTATGAGCAGCTCGCCGGCGAGGTCGGGATGTCTGCCTCCCAAGCGCACGTGATCCTTGCGCGGGCGGAGATCAAGCCGCACCTGTCGGAGTACTGGATCATGAGCGACTTCTCAAAGCCCGAGTTCGAGCAGCGCTGCGGAGAGGTGTGCGGCCTGTACGTCGATCCGCCCGAGAACGTGCTGGTCGTCTCGCTGGATGAGAAGACGGGGATCCAGGCCAAGGCGCCGATCAGGCCCGACACCCCGCCTGAGCCCGGTCAGCCAGCGCGGCGCGAGAGCGAGTACACCCGCAACGGTACCCAGTGTTTGTTCGCGGCGCTCAAGGTTCATCACGGCGAGGTGCTCGGGATGGCATCAAAGACCCGTAACCGGTGGGATCTGATCCGGTTCCTGGACCTTCTCGAGGAGGAGATCCCGGTGCTCGAGGGTCAGAAGATCGTGGCGGTCTCAGACAACCTCTCCACCCGCGGAACCGATGAGGTCAAGCAGTGGCTGGCAGACCACCCGCGGTGGAGCTTTCAGTTCACCCCCAAGCACGCGTCATGGCTAAACCAGATCGAGATCTTCTTCTCGATCCTCTGGCGCCGGCTGCTCAAGCACGGGACCTTCACCAGCGAAACCGACCTCGCCGAGCAGATGCTCGCCTACATCGAGACCTACAACCAGACCGCCAAACCGTTCAAGTGGACCTACAGAATCGCCGGGATAAACCGGCGCGGAGAAAGGAATGAGAGAGTCCGACACTGAAGGAGTAGCGACCCGCAGTGGCCCCGAGTCATGCGTCGGCGTTCGTGAGGGCGCAGGTGAAGCGTTGATAGGGGTACGTGCAGGCTGGGCTATTACGGCGCGCGGCAAATAGTGCGGTGTAACACAGTGTTAACTGTGCTTGGTGGCGTGGGCGGTATCATGGTGGTGTGAGTGAGTCTGGTGATGGGCGAAACTTGTCGGGCTCGGCGCAGGC
>JAABUU010001518.1_pt1 | contig 38778 bp, 35 predicted proteins | sample 5559301 | NCBI WGS metagenome assembly JAABUU01 (sample SAMN10711884, study PRJNA513360) | rock metagenome | isolation source: Antarctica rocks | place: Antarctica: Victoria Land, Richard Nunatak white | reverse complement strand
CGCTCCCACGCGTCGGAAGGCGCGGATATGCTTGCAGGGATTCCGGAACTTTCTGAATATGCCAATGTGGTGCGCGCACACCACGAACGCCCGGACGGCCGCGGTTATCCGCACGGCTTGGCCGGAAGTGCAATTCTGTTCGAATCGCGAATCGTATCCGTAGCCGATTCCTTCGATGCGATGATCAGCCGGCGGTCGTATCGCGAACCGCTCTCGCCAACCGCCGCAATCCAGGAAATCGCACGTTGCAGCGGTTCCCAATTTGACACGGAGATCGTTGAGAGTTTGGTAGCACTCGTCGCAGTACCGGCCCGTATCCGTTACCGTCGACTCTCCGCCGTAAGTTAACAGCAGCTCAGCGCAGGCTTGACGGTTGCCTTCCGTGCATATATGCATTAAGCGTCAGCGTCTCGATACTAGGGCAAGCAGTAAACAATGTAGTCGACGAAGACCACTGTCGAATTTCCATTGGCATCTCTGACCGTGATTTTGTCGGTCGCTGCATTCGAACTCCTCGTATCCGTCGCCACGAACGACCCGTTGGTCGAGCCAGGCGTGACCGTCACGGAGGATGGGTCGCTACTTACCGCCGTGAACGCGCCCGAATAGCCCGCTTCGGAAGCCTGCAAATTCGCTTGATAGAGAGCTGGGTTGCATAGCGTCTGTCCGGGCGCTGGGAAGCGCAGCGTGTTGTCACCGCCATAGAAAGGCGCCGAACTCGTAATCGTGATCGTGCCGGTCGACGCGGGAGCCGGCGTGGGCGACGCGGTCGCCGTCACGGACGGAGCCGCTGAGGGAACGGGCGTCGCCGACGGCGCCACAGTTGGGACCGTTGTCGGAGCGGGCGTACCCGGCGTGGTCGGCGTCGCGTTCGGAGGCATCGTGGCGACCGTCGTGGGCGCAGTCGTCGGGGCCCTTTGTCCGAGCGTCGGTACCGGGCCGGGCGCGAGCGTCACGGATCCATCGCTACAGGCGCTTAGGAACGACCCGGCGCAGATCGCGGTCGCAAACGCGCACCGCGCGATACGCGGGCGCCGTGGAAGTGTCGTATCCGGCACGAATGTCCTCGCTTCAAAACGCCAGGTCGCCGTCTCCACGACCCTGCGCGCAAGTATACGAGCGAACGCGGCCGTCGGTAATAGGGAGAAACCCTACCTCGCCGAGCTGCCGTCACGACGCTTCGGGTAACGCCCGAATCGGCTATCGGCGTTCGATCCGCACGTGCGATCGCTGACGCTGACGCATCGGGAAACGCAACGCGACCTCGGCGAACGAATCGTTTCACCTATTAAGTTACTCCGACCCGTTGTTCGGGCGCCAGCGATATCGCCGCGAATTCCGCCATCTCGCTCCATCTGCGGCCCTCGCGCCGTAGATACGGGCCCGGGCCACACATGCATCCAGCCGTCGGCGAGACGCGTCACAGGAACGATGTCTTGCAAGCTCAGCGTCCTAGATCAGTCGCCCGTCGTCAGCGGCGCGTCGCCCGCCGACGCAATCGCGGCGACCATCGAACTCGCACGGCGCGCCGACGAACTCGGGTATTACCGCTACTGGCTCGCCGAACACCACGCCATGGCGGCACTCGCCGACGCAGCACCGGAGGTGCTGCTCGCGCGTCTGACCGCGGTAACCTCCCGCATCCGTTTGGGGACGGGCGGCATCATGCTCCCGCACTACAGCGCACTGAAAGTCGCCGAGGCGTTCCGTATGCTCGAAGCGCTCGCACCCGGACGCATCGATCTTGGGGTCGGGCGCGCGCCGGGCGGGATGGGTTTGGTTTCGGCCGCTCTCGAGAGCCGCGACGTCTCGACGTTCCCCGAACAGATTCTCGAGACGATCGGTTACCTCGATCGCACCACCGCGTCGCACAGCCCCTTCGCGCCACTCACCGCGATGCCCAGCGGCATCACATCGCCCGAAGTCTGGCTGCTGGGATCCTCCAACTATGGAGCGGCGCTGGCAGCCGATCTCGGCCTCCCGTACGCTTACGCGCACTTTATTAGCAGCGACGCGCCGGCGCTGACGGCGGCGTACCGCCAGCGCTTCCGGCCTTCGGCTCGCAACACTCAGCCGCGCGTCGCCATCGCGCTCGCCGCACTGCTCGCACCAACGGACGAGGAAGCCGCAACGCTCGCATTGCCGATCGCTCTTTGGCGCATGCGCCTGCTGCACGGTTCCGCTGGGCCATTTCCATCACTCGAGGAAGCGCAGAATTATCCGTGGACGCCGCTCGAGCGGCACGAGGTCGCCCGCACGGCACGGATGACCGCGGGATCTCCGCAGACGGTACGACGGCGCATCGAAACGATCGTCGAACAGCACGAGGCTGACGAAGTCGTCGTCGTGACGATCGCGCCCGACTACGCCTCACGCCTACGCTCCTACGAATTGCTCGCGAAGGCCTTCGCGCTCGAGCGACCCACGGTGCAACTCACCGCAACTTCGGCTTAGGCTCAACGCCAACCGATAAGTTCGGTCAGTAACTTGCGCAAAGATATTGCAGCCCGCCACGGTTCGACTTCATTCTGACTGAAGAAGCCGTCGGTCGGTCCACTATACGGACATAAATCGGCCGTACCATTTCGGTTCCGACGAACGACGTTACAGGTCCGTGCGTGCACGTCGGACGCACCACGGCCGTCGCCGAAGCGACGATGTTCGACACCCAGGGTCGTCTGATCGGCACGTCGTCTACGACATGTGCCATCTTTCGATCGTAAGTAACGTCGCGCCGGCGGCGTGGCGAGATATCGCTTCGGTCACGGTCCTGAAACGATGAGCGTAGGTCGGGTTCGTCGCAGCGCGCTGCGAGAACCACTTATCGCGCCGCAGCCGCGCACCCGGGCGCGACGTGGCGAAGGCGATACGCTTCGCGTAGAGCTCCTTCGCGCTGCTGGCAAACTTCTCGACGAAGGCGGAGAGCGAGCGCTTACGATTCGCGCCGTTGCCGCCATCGTCGGCGATACGACGCCTTCCGTCTACCAACACTACCGTGATAAGGCCGAACTCATGGACGCCGTCTGCATCCAAGCATGGCGAGGTCTCGAGAAGCAGATGCTCGACGCCGCGTCGGGATCGAGCGATCCCGCGCAAGCGCTCCGTCTTCGAGCGGTGGCTTACGCACGATTCGCACTCTCCAACGCCGTGCGCTGTCGCTTACTAATGGCGCCACGATCGGGCGGCCGCAGCGAGATCGCGCGCCAGGCGTCCGATGCACTCCTCGAGCATCTCGTAGCGGCGGTACGTCCGTGCGTCGAGGCGGGAGTTTTCCGAGGAGAAACCTTGCAACTCACGCTCAGAATCTGGGCGGCAATCCATGGATGCGTTACCTTGCTGATGAGTCATCCGGAACTTCCGTGGTCGGGCGACATCGACTCGTTCGCCGATCATGTCGGTCGCATGTCCGGCCTCAGCTGTCATAATGCCACGATTCGAAGCTGTCGCGCACCGAGGTAGCGTCCCGCGGAGCTGCGTCCGAAGTAGCCTCGTTTGATCGCCTTCATGAATGATTCGGGCAAATCCGGTATGGAACATTAAGACCGGCCGAGTCACATCCGTCAAAGAGGAGCCGGAGCGCATCCTCGAGAGCCACCTGCGTCGTCGGCGGACACTACCGAAGCCAAACTCGCGTGAAAAGAAAGTAGAGCGATGACCGAAGGGCACCTGTCGATCGGCCAGAGCGACCGAGTCAAGACGTATATCGAGCGCTTTGCGCGATTTCTCGACGAAGACGTGACGGCGCTTGAGAAAGACTTGGCCGCCGAAGGGGTCGGGACTGCCTCGCAACCGGCACTCGACGACGTCGGCCGCATGCATCCGATCGTTTGGGAAGCCCGTCGGGAGATACAGCGTCGCGCGGGGGCGGCGGGTCTTTACGCTCCGCATATTCGAGCCGAATTCGGGGGCGGCGGATTCAGTCGCGTTGAGATGCATTACGCCGAGGAGTTCGTTTACCGCAACTCAGGGCTCGGCCTCGGACTCGCAGCCTTGGCCTGGACCGAGGGTCCGTACCCGGCGAGCGAGCACATTGCCGAGGCACTGCACGAAAAATACCTCGCCCCCATTATGAAGGGCCAGTTCACGACGGCGTTTGCGAATACGGAACCCGGCGTCGGATCGGACGTCCTCGGTATGACCACGAACGCGAAACGAGACGGCAGCGACTGGATCCTCAACGGACACAAAGCCTGGATTACCAACTCCCATTTTGCAGACGTCGTTTACGTCGTTGCCGTCACGGAGCCGGGAGCCGGGACGCATTCGCTATCGATGTTTCTGGTCGATGCGAACGCGCCCGGTTTCCGCCGCGGCGCCAATATCCCTACCATTCTCGACGATGGCCTAACGGGCGAACTCGAGTTCGACAACATTCGTTTGCCGGCCGAGAACGTGATCGGTCACATCGGCGACGGGTTTGCGTTGTCCATGCAGAGCATCAACTGGCGACGGCTCTGCCGCGGCGGAATGTGCTCGGGCTGGGGCCAGTGGATGATCGATCGCGCGGTCGATCGGTCGCACAAGCGCACGTCGGGAGGAAAGCCGATCGGCGAGTACCAGGCGGTGCGGCACCTCATCGCGCAGATGGATGCCGAGGTCTATCAGGCGCGCGCGACGTCGCTCGTCGCACAGGCGGAACTCGACCGCCTGGGGGCCTTCGACATCCCGTCTAACCATGAAGTGCCGCGCCTCGTCAGCCTACTCAAAGTCATTAACGACGCGGCATTTTTTAAGGTGGTCGATAACGCGGTGCAGGTGCATGGCGCTACCGGGTTGCTCCTAGGATCCCCCGAAGAAAAGCTGTTCCGCATCGCGCGTACGCTGCGCATACCCGCAGGGACCACCGAAATCCAATACAACGCGATCGCCCGCGGACTGTTGCGGGACAAGGGTTGATCGCGCTCGGTTGCGTGACCGGCCGCTTCCAACCCGCACACGCACAACACGTGCAATTGTTTGAGATCGCTCTCGCAGAATGCCGGCACGTCATCGTTGCCGTCACCAATCCGGACACGGGAACGCGACACGAAGAGCCGGCCTCACCGCATCGGCACACGGCCGCGGCCAACCCTTTTACGTATTTCGAACGGGTGCGTTTGCTCGAGGCGGCCGTGCGCGGGGCCGGGTATGCGGAGCGGATGACGTTCGTTCCGTTCGACCTGACACGTCGCGACTTTTGGCCGCAATACGTTCCGCTCGATGCGCGTCACTTCGTGCGTACCTTTACCGTTTGGGAGCGCGAGAAAGTAAGGTGGTTGCAACGAGCCGGCTATGACGTTCGCGTCGTTGAAGGCGATCCGTCGTCGCGCTTATCGGCCGGCGATATCCGCGCGAGCTTGAACGCATGTAACGACGACTGGCATTCGCTCGTACCCGCCGCGACGAAGCCGCTCATCGACGAGTTTCTCGCGCACGTACCGATGGCCGAGAGAACGTGAGACCGCCCGGTTACGGCGAGAATCAGCCCCGGCTCGATGACGACCGGTTGCCGATCGTGCTCGTCGTGCTCGACGGACTCGGAGATCGCGCCATTTCCGAACTCGAGGGACGCACACCCGCCGAGGCGGCTCGTACGCCGGTCCTCGATCGGCTCGCGCGACGCGGCGCATCCGGCTGGCACCTACCGTTCGGCTGGGGACGTGCGCCCGCGTCGGAACTCGCGCATTGGGCCATGTTCGGGTACGGCGATGTATCGTTTCCCGGACGTGCAGTTCTCGAAGGCATCGGCGCCGGTCTCGACCTGCCGATGAGCGTGGCGACGATGTTCGCGGCTTTGCGCACGTCGGCGGTCGTCGACGGCCGCGTTTGGGTCACCGGGCGTTGCGCTCGGGGAAACGACGAGCAAGACGCCGATGCACTCTTCGGCGAGTTGACCGCAATACTCGAGAAACATTCCGTCGCCCTACAACGGCTCGGCCTGGGCGAGGCGTTGCTGCAATTTCATGGCTACCCGCGAGGCAACGTCACAGACTCAGATCCGTTCTTCGAAGACTTTCATCCATGGCTGCGCGTGCGTGCGATCGAAGCGGCCGCGAACGCTCTCGCGGACAAAACCAACGCGGTGCTCCATGACGTTCGCGAGCATCTTCTTCGCAGCGCAATCAATAAAGCGCGCACGACGGCAGGTATGCCTGCGCTGAACGTACTGACGACGAAATGGTCGGGTGCTCGAGAAGCGATTCCCGATTTCGTCGAAGTCAACGGCGTGCGTGGCGCTGCCGTTACGGGCACGCGGCTCTACCGAGGGATCGCCGGTCTGCTCGGAATGGAGCATCGGCACCGGGCGCAGCGTAACGATCTGGGTGAAGATCTCGCCGGACGCATCGACGTGGCGAGCCAACTGATCGGCGACGGTGCGCGCTTCGTTCACGTGCATACGAAGGTCACGGACGAAGCCGGGCACACGAAGCAGCCACGCGCGAAGCTCGAGGTGCTCGAAGCGCTCGACCCGGGACTCGCCGGACTGGAGGCGTTGGCAGATCGCGCGATCGTCGCGATCACAGGCGATCACGCGACGCCCTCGGTGGACGGCGTGCTGCATACGTCCGATCCGACGCCCCTTCTTCTCGTCGGGCCGACCGTGCGTCCCGACGCGGTCGTTGAGTTCGGCGAGCGATATGCTCGTGAAGGTTGGTACGGGGTCGTACGCGCCCACGAGCTGCTCCCGTTGCTCTTCGGGCACGCGAATCGTCCGATGTTCCTGGGTCATCGTACGACACCGCGACAGACGCCGGCTTTACCGGACGATCCCGAAGCCATGCCGCTTACGTGATCAGGATGGAAATGCCGATCGTTTTCTCGCAGACGAACTCAACGGCTCGTCTGGTGTGCTCGGCTTCACCGAGTTCGGGAACGATGGCAAGGCTCGCTTTCTCTTTTTAAGACGTCCGGCTAACCGAGCGCGTAGCGACGAAATCGCTACATACAGAAACGCACCGACGGCTGAGAAGCGCTCGGAACGACCGAAATTTCGGCCGTCGTTCGATTTGCCGGAAGGAAATCCGACCATGGGAGTTCGCAGGGCGACGGCGGTGCGTCACAACGAGCAAGGCGAACCCGCCTTCCGCGGCGCCCCCAACGTGAGCCAGATACTCAAGCACATGCGCCTGGGACGCAACCGCTCCATACGCGACGTTGCCGACGGCAGCGGGCTTTCGGCATCGTTTTTGAGCGCCGTCGAACGCGGCAAATCGGACTATCGATCGGCCGCTTTGCGCACGCATCGCGGAATTTCTCGCTAAGGATCTCGGTTCGATGCTCGGGTACAGTACGCAACCGTCGCGGCCGAGTTTCGTGGGCAAGTCCGCTCGCATTTTAATGAATCGCGGCCGCGGCGTTCGTTATGAATTACTGCGGCTGCCGGGTTGAACCTCGAGCTCGCCGTAATATCGTTGGAGCCACGCAGCGCCTTTCGCGAGAGCTGACGCACGAGGGCATCGACACGCTATACGCGACCGCGGGCGAGCTCGTTCTCCGTGTGAACGACACTGATTACCCCATGCGCGCCGCCGAGTGCGCCGTCTTCTCTGCCGGCTTCGCGCACACGATTCGAAACGATTCGCCACGCATTGCGACGGCATTTGGTCTTACGACGGCGCGCATGTGAGCGCAACGCTCAGTTGAAAATGGTCCGGTCCGAAGCGAGATGATGGTTCTCGCAGCCGGACTGTTGTGCGACGGTACGGGCAGCGAGCCGGTCCCCGTAGACGTCTACATTCGCGACGGCCGAATCGATGACGTACGCCCTGTCGTCGCGGATGACGGAATTTCACGCGCGACGTCGGGTTGGAGGTTATCGTGCTCGTCAAGCGTCAGCAGATACGAGTACAGCAGCGGGACGACGAGCGGTCGCGGGACCACTCATCGTCAGCGGGTTAAGCGAAGCCGGTTCCTGTGCCATGGCCATGACCAGTCGGGAACCGCCGCTCTGCGGAGCGGGCGCCGCGCCGGCGGCAGTGAAGCTGCCGGTCCTGCATATCGGAGCGGAGGCCACGTCAAAGCGATGAGACTCCCGCCCAGCGTGATCTGCGCGCCAGAGGTAAGAGGTCAGACCACTTCTAACAAAAGACGAAATTCTCTTCGTTCGGAGGCCCGTCCAACCGGTGCTCGATCTCAAGTCCGTATCCAAAGTGGTCGGCGATTCGACAAACCTGGCTTGGCAAGTTGCGGAGCGCATTCGGATGCTCATCCTCCAGCATGACCTGCGCGGAGGCGATCGATTACCGCCCGAGCGCGATCTGGCCGTCGCCCTCAACGTGAGCCGCGGGGCCCTTCGCGAAGCGCAGCGCCTCCTCGAAGCCTCAGGTATCGTCGTGATCCGGCACGGCCGCGGCGTCTTTATTGGCGAGGCCGACGCGCAGGCGCGGCTAACGAAGACTCTCGCGCCCGCTCGGACGCCGGCGATGAACAAGCGCGATCTCACGGACTTGTACCAACTGCGGTGCGTGCTCGAGTCAGAGGCTGCGGCGTGGGCGGCCGCTCGCGTGGGACCGAACGACGTCGCCGGCTTGATGGCGAATTGCGATCGTAGCGATGTGCTGCTGCGTATCGGTAATCGCGACATCGCGCCCATCGCTAAGCTGCACGCGGACTTCCATCGTTCGATCCTCGAGTTATCCGGCAATAGCGTCGTCGTACGCGTTATGGATGGGCTGATGGATCTTCTATCGGAAAGCCGCCGCTATACGATTCACCGGCCTGGCCGCACGGCAAAAACCTGTAGCGAGCATCGTGATATCACCGCGGCGATCGGCGCGATGGATGCGAATGCCGCGCGCGATGCGATGTTGCGGCACGTCCGCAGCGTCGAAGCGACCGCGTTCGAACGCTTGCACGAGCCGGCGTAACCGATGGGCGACATCGTAACTGGATTCGCGCATATCGCGACACTGCATTATCTGATCGTGATCGTAGTCGGCTGCGCGATCGGCATTGCGGCGGGCGCGACGCCCGGCATGAGTTCGGCGAGTGCCGTTGCTCTGCTGGTTCCATTTACGTTTACGATGGATGCGATTGGGAGCTTGGCCTTGCTCGGCGCCGTCTATACCGGCGCCCAATACGGGGGGTCGATTTCGGCGACGCTGATGAACACGCCGGGGTCGCCGGAGTCGGCCGTGATCGCGTTCGACGGGTATCCGCTCGCTCAACAGGGGCTGGCAGGGAAAGCCCTGACGGCGCTTACGTTCGCGGGCTTGGTCGGCGGACTGCTCGGTACGCTCGTTTTGGTCTCGGCGGTCGTTCCCCTCGCGAACGAAGCGCTACGCTTCGGGCCGATCGAAATGTTCGCACTGGCGGTTTTCGGCGTTACGGTCGTAGGCAGTATCAGCACGGGAGGATTTGCCCGCGGTTTATTATGCGCGGTACTCGGGATGCTGCTTACGACCATCGGCCAGGACCCGATCACCGCTACCGATCGCTACACGTTCGGTGTGCCGGCGCTCCTTGGCGGCCTGCCGTTCATTCCGGCAATCATCGGATTATTCGCCGTTTCCGAAATCTTCGCCTTAATGGCGAAGCGGAACGAAGTCGCGCAGCTCACCACGACAAAAATTACGCGCCAATACCCACGAGATCTGCGTGAAGCGGGCACGTGGCTGCGTTTTATGGTCGTCGGTGCAGGCGTCGGTTTATTTGTCGCCGTTCATCCCGGCGGCGGCGCTACCGTGGCGTCGCTCATCGCGTACAGCGTCGCGCGACAGCTATCGAAAAATCCGAAAATGTTCGGCAAAGGCGCGATCGAAGGCGTTATCACGCCGGAGAGCGCGGACAAAGCGACCGTAGGCGGCGCGCTCATTCCGCTGCTCGGGCTGGGCGTGCCCGGCTCCGCCACGACCGCCGTCCTGATCGGCGCGTTCACACTGCACGGAATCGAACCTGGCCCGATGATATTTAAAAACCACGCCGACATCGTGTACGCCCTCTTCGCGAGTCTTTTCGTCGCAAACTTCGTCGTATTCGGACTTGGCTTTTTGGGCGTCCCGGTATTTGCGCGGGTGACGCTCATCCCACGAAAGCTTTTAATTGGCGGTATCTGTGCGCTCTGTTTCGTCGGGGCGTTCGCCAACGGGGGAAATATGCTCGCGGTCTATACCGCACTCGGGTTCGGGTTTCTGGGGTTTGCCCTCAAAGCGGCGAAATTGCCCGTGCCGCCGGTCGTGCTCGGCCTCGTCCTCGGCCCGCTGCTGGAAACGAACTTGCGACAATCACTTATCATAACCGGCGGCGCGTGGCTTCCGTTCGTGAAGAGCCCGATCGCGCTGGCGCTTTACGCGCTCGGCATCGCATCGGTCGCCGGGCCGTGGATTACCAATCGTGTGCGCCTTACGCGCCCCTTCACCACGTTGCTTCCGGAGGAATCCCCCGTATGATCCGATCGGTTTTTTCACGCCTCGGCGGCTTTACGCTCGCCTTGGGACTTACCACCGTGCCGCTAACGGTCGTCGCCGAGGGGACCGGTCCCGATGCGGATTTTCCGAACAAGCCGATCGTTTTGCTCTCGTGGTCTGCCGCCGGTTCGCCCGTCGACGTTATGGCGCGCGAGATTGCCAAACTCGCACCGAAATATCTACATCAACCGATGGTCGTCGAAGACCGGACCGGCGGTGACGGCGCAAACGCCATGCAAGCCGTACTGAGCGCTCCCAGCGACGGGTACATGCTGCTCGCGAACACGCGCAGTTTAATGGCCACGCTCAACACCGATCTCAAAGCAAAGTTCGCGCCGTCGGATTTCGACTTCATTTCGACCATCGAGACCGACCCGTACGCGGTCGCCGTTCCGATCGACAGCCCATATAAGAAGTTCGACGACCTGCTGGCCGCCGCCCGGACTTCGGCAGTCGTCGTCGGCGGCTACGGGGCCGACTCGGCTCACGCTCTGCTCGGACGCTCGATCGCGGCGAAGTTCGGCGTAAAATTCGCCTGGGTTCCCTTTAGCGGCGGCTCCGCCGCGATGACCGCGCTCTTAGGTTCGCACATTGCGGCGATGATCGGTAACGTTAGCGAACTCAAGGCGCAAGTGGAGGGGGGTAAGGTGCGCGTTCTCGCGCTAACGACCGCCAAGCCGATCGCCGCATTCAAAGACGCGGTTCCGCTTGCGGAGCACAATCCCAAATTCGCGATCTCGCACTGGCGCGGCGTGATGGCAAAAGCGGGAACTCCGAGCGCCGTCGAAGCGAAACTCGATCGCTTTTTTCAACAAGTGACGCAAGATTCCGAATTTCGCGCGTACGTCGCTGCGGCTAACTTGACACCGTTCTATAACGGTCCCGGGCGCGTGTCCGATATCGTGAGGAGCGACATGTCGGTGATGGCGCGTCAGTTGAGCGAAAAATGAACCGGGCGGACTCTTTGCTTGGGCCGGAGCGAATCGGCCTCGCAGTCATCGCCGCCACCGCCGCCGTCGCATTTGCGCTGACGTTTCGTTTCAACGTCCCCGCGATGGCGGGCACCGAACCGGGACCGGCGTTCGTTCCCCGGCTGCTCGCCATCATACTCTTCGCGCTCGCCGCGTGCGTAGCAGCGAACATGCGCGGTGTGCGCGAGCGTTCGATCGTTTTCGATCGTGCGATCGTGCTCGCGTCGCTCGCTCTCGTCGCTTACGCCGTGTCCCTGCCATTTACCGGATACGGCTTGACAACGTGCGCATTACTCGCACTCATTCTCATCATCGTGCGCGCGGGTTCGTGGCGCACCGTTGCCACGTTTTCCGTCGGCATGACCGTTGCGACATATCTCATCTTCGATCGAGCACTCGCGATCGGCTTGCCGCGCGGGCCGTGGGGTTTCTGATGCCGCCGACGCCGAGCGGGGTGACGGCGGAGATCGCGGCGCATGCCGCGGCCATATGCGCGCGCGACTTGCCGCCGGCCGTTCAGACGAAGGCGCGCGCTGCGGTTCTCGACACGCTCGCATGCGCCGCCGCCGGTAAACGCACGGATCGCTTCGCGCGTCTTTCGGCGGCGCTGAAGCGCGCGGGCGAGAACGGTGCCTGCACGTCCGCACTGCTGCTGGGAGCGGCCGCGCACGTGCTGGAATACGACGACGCTCACAAGCGCAGCAAAACGCATCCGGGGGCGACGGTCGTGCCGGCGGTTATCGCTGCGGCGGAGCTGGCGGGCACCTCCGGCGCACCGACGCTCGCGTCCGTGGTAGCCGGTTATGAAGTGATGTTGCGCGTCGGCGCCGCGCTCGGTGCCTCCGCTCACCGGCGCGCCGGCTGGCACGCGACCGGCACGGCCGGAACGGTCGGCGCGGCCGTCGGCGCGGCGTGCGCGCTCGAACTCGATGCCGACCGCATCGCCGAAGCGATCGGCCACGCCGTCGCGCAGGCAGCGGGCAACTGGGCGTTTATCGGTGACGGAGCGATGGCAAAACCGTTGCAAGCCGGCAATGCCGCGCGCGCCGGCGTGCTGGCCGCACTCGCGGCAGCCGAGGGATTCCGCGGTGCGGCTCACGCTTTGGAAGCGGCCGACGGCGGCTTTTACTCGATATTCGGGGGCGATGCCGCCGCCGTTACACGCGATCTCGCGCCGTATCTCATCCTGGAAGTCGCCACAAAACCCTATCCGTGCTGCCGCACGGTCCAATCCGCAATCGACGCCGTGTTGCGGCTTCGTCCCGCGCGCGACGGGCGCGCGCACGTGCGGACGTTCGCAATCTGTATCGAACAAAACGGCTTCTTCGCCGAAGGTGACGTCATGCGGGCGCCATTCAGCTTGCCGCTGGTGATAGCAGCCGCATTGCACGATGGACGGGTCGATTTCGACACCTTCACGCCGCAGTCGCTAGCGGCTTTGCGGGATGCCGAACGCCGTATCACCTGGGCGATCGACCCGGAGCTCGATGCGCTCTATCCAGAAACTTGGGCAGCCGAAGTGCACGCCGGCGACCGCCAGGTGCGCGTGCTCCACGCGCTCGGCGATCCGCGCAATCCGATGAGCATCGAGCAAATGACCGCCAAGCTTCGCATTTGTGCCGGCTCCGAAACGGCGGACGTCCAAGCACGCGTCGAACGACTCTTCGGCGCTGAAAAGACACCCGCGCAACTCCAACCCTTAGGAGGACCCCCGACATGGCGCTGACCTCAACCGTTCGCATCGAGCCCACCGGGGCCGCACTCGGTGCGGATATCTCCGGCATCGATATCGGTGGCGATATCGACGAGCCTACGATGAACGCGATTCTCGCCGCATGGGGCGCGCATCTCGTGCTCCGCTTTCGCCGTCAGAACATTTCCGACGACCAGCTCGTCGCCTTCAGCCGGCGCTTCGGTACGCTGGATCTCGCCCCCATCACGACCACGGGAAAGCCCTGGCTACCGCACTTTCCCGAACTCAACGTGATATCGAACGTCATCGACAACGGGGTCGCGATCGGTGGTCTCGGCGCGGGCGAATCCGAATGGCATACCGACATGTCCTACAAAGCGGAGCCGCCGAGCGCCAGCATTTTGTACTCGCTCGAAGTGCCTTCAGCGGCCGGGAATACCGAGTTTGCGAACATGTATCTCGCAGCCGACGAACTGCCGGCAGATCTTCGTTCGCGGATCGCAGGCCGAGTGTGCAACCACGATTCCAGCATGAACAGTACCGGTCAGCTCCGCAAAGGATTCGCACCCATAACGGATCCGCGCGACGCACCCGGCGTCGCACATCCGATGCTACGCACGCATCCGGTAACGAAGCGGACCGCCTTGTTCTTAGGACGGCGTATGAACGCGCACATCATCGGTATGCCGCTCGACGAAAGTACGGAGCTGCTCGATCGGCTGTGGGCGCACGCGACGCAAGCGCGGTACGTCTGGCAGCAAAATTGGCTCGTCGGCGACTTGATTATATGGGATAATCGATGCACGTTGCACCGGCGCGATGCATTCGATCAGAATCTTCGCCGTGTGCTCCACCGCGCGCAAGTTGCAGGCGACAAACCGTTCTGACCTCACCGACTGACGCCCGCAGGCCGACCCGGCTCGATCTCGCGCGAGGCTTTGCGAGTCTTGCGCTTCGGGGCTTCGGCGGCGTCGGCGGGCAGGCACAGCATTATTTCACGCACGAGCGACGCTGGCTGACCGAGGCCGAGTTTGCGGAGACCCTCGCGATTAGTCAGGCGTTGCCGGGCGCGAACATGGGCAACGTCGCCGTACTCGTGGGTGACCGGTTCGGCGGCCCGCTCGGCGCCATATGCGCGATGGCCGGCTTCTGCTTGCCGTCGACGGTCGTCGCAATCGTGCTTGCGATGTTGCTGGCGCACATCGCCGCTATGCCGCACGTCGGCGCGCTCGAGACCGGCATCGTTGCCGGCGCTGCGGGGCTTATCGTCGCGTCGGGTGCACGGATTGCGCTACGGTACCGTTCGAGTCCGTTCGTTCTTCTCGCGATGACTGCACTCGTCGCTGCCATCCTCTTCGTACGTCTGCCGATTCCGCTGGTTGTGATCGTTTCCGTCCCGGCGCTCGTGGTGCTGCAACGCGTCCGAACGACGGCCGCAACGTGAAAGACGACGTGCTGGCGCTCGTCCGACACTTCGGCGTGTTGTCGCTCGTCTCCGTAGGGGGCGCGAATGCGATGCTGCCGCAAATCCATGCCGACGTCGTGACGCAAACGCATTGGCTGTCGACGAGCGACTTCACCGAACTGGTTGCCGTCGCGCAGCTTGCTCCCGGACCGAACGTGTTGATCGTACCCCTCATCGGCTGGCGCGTTGCGGGCTGGTTCGGTGCTCTCGCCGCGCTCGGTGCATTCGTCATTCCGCCCGCAATCCTAACCGTATTCGTCGGCCGCGCATTAGCGCGCCACGCCGAAACGCGCTTCATCTCCGCGCTGCGCTCCGCGCTCCCTCCGATTGCCGCCGGATTGCTCCTGGCCTCCGGAGCCGCACTGGCGCAAACGAATTCCGTTCATCTGGTCGCAATCGTCATCGCCGGCGCCGTTGCGATTCTCGCTACGGTGTTTCCGGTAAATCCGCTTTGGTGGATGTTGCTCGCGGCTGTCGGCGGTATCGTCTTCCTTTAACACAACTGTAACGGCTCGCGGCGCGGTGTTGACGCGCCGACTGGCGGCCGCACGCACGTTAAGCGACGGGTTCGCGTTCGCTATCGAGGCCGGCCATGCCGTGAGCGGGGTAGCGGTCCCCAGCGGCCGCGTCGCGCGGAACGGCGCGTTCGATCGCTTCGATATCGGAGGCAAGCAATTCGATCTCGAGCGATCCCAGCGCGTCGACGAGCTGTTCCCGTTTGCGCGCGCCAATGACCGGAACGATATCGGCACCGTGCTGCATCACCCACGCGATTGCCAGTTGCGAGACGCTGACGCCCTTCGCTTGGGCCAGTCGCTCGAGCGCATTGACGAGCGCGAGGTTGCGATCCAAGTTCTCGCCTTGGAAACGCGGGCTGATGCTGCGGAAATCGTTCGTCGTCGAACGATCTTTCGACCAGCGGCCCCCGATGAGGCCCCGCGAGAGCACGGCGTAGGCGGTAATCGCGACACCGAGCTCGCGACACGCAGGTAAGATCGTATCTTCGATGCCGCGCGAGATCAGCGAATACTCGATCTGCAGATCGACGATCGGATGGGTCGCGTGCGCGCGACGTACTGTGGCGGCCGACATTTCGGAGAGTCCGATGTACCGGACGTACCCCGCCGCGACCATCTCGGCGATCGCCCCGACCGTCTCTTCGATCGGCACGTTCTCATCCAGACGCGCCGGGCGGTAGACGTCGATGTAATCGGTGCCCAAGCGAACGAGCGATTGGGCAAGCGCGTTCTTCATCGTACCCGGCCGCGAATCGAAGCCGACGAAACGGCCGGCGGGATCGCGCTGTGCTCCGAACTTGACGCTGAGCTGTACGCGCGAACGATCGCGACCGCGCAACGCTTCGCCAATCAGCAACTCGTTGTGGCCGCTACCGTAGAAATCGCCGGTATCGATGAGCGTGACGCCGGCGTCGAGAGCTGCGTGAATGGTCGCGATGCTTTCGGCGCGATCTGCCGGCCCGTAAGCGCCGTCCGACATGCCCATGGTACCGAGACCCAGGGCGGACACCGCTGGACCGGTATATCCGAGCGACCGTGTTGTGATCATGTGCTTCTGAACCTCGAAAAATGAGCCTGACAGGTGATAACGAATGTAAGGTATCACGAGCCGAGCCTAGCCACAAGATCGCTACGAAAGAAATGACATGGTGACATCGCCTGCACGCCTGTCAGCTCCCGATTCCGCCTACGCACGCAAGACGCGCGCACGTATCTTGAGTGCAGCCGAACGGCGCTTCCGACACTACGGATTCGCTAAGACGACGATCGTCGATATCGCGGGTGACTGCGCGATGTCGCACGCCAACGTCTATCGCTTCTTCGCTAATAAGACGGAGCTCGTCGACGCGATCGCGGAAGGCTGGCTCGGCAAGAGCGAACGCATCTGCCGCGAGGTTGCGCGGCGACCGATCGCGGCGAGCGAGCGGCTCGTCGGCTTCGTCGTGGAGTTGCATCGCTGGAAGCTGCGCGAGTATCAACGCGATACTCGCACGCACGAGCTGCTCGCGCTCGCGAGCCACGAAGGCCACTCGTTCGTAAGCGTGCACCTAAGCGTACTTGCCGATATTCTGGTCGAGATTATCGCGGACGGAAATCGCGCGCGAGAGTTCGTCGTTCGCGATCCACGCAGGCTTGCCCGCGTCATCCAACACGCGACGGTTAAATTCTGCGATCCTCGGTTGCTGGCACAGTATCATGACGAGCCGCTCGAAGAGCAAGCGCGTGATGTGATGCGCGTGCTGCTGGGCGGAATCGCTGCAATGTAATTCGCGGCTGGGGAGCATTGCGACTGACGACATCGCATTCGTAGTCAATCGCGCCGCCTTCGCGAGTGCCTATGGGCTGAGGTCGACGTTGAACGTCGCCTCGAAGGCGCGACGCCAGGCGACGAGACGACGTTTGCTTTAGCTGCGACCCGCTTCGCGAGTGCTCGATCTCCGTTCGCTGCGTGCCGGGTCGAGAAGCGTCGCCTCCGGGATGGGCGCCGCGGTCGCGTTGGCATGGGGTGCTTCCGCTGCCACAGCGGTCGCGCTAAGAATGGTTTTCCTTTCGTTCGTCGAGGTCTGCATCGGTACGCGTGCGGGTTCGCGCCGGATGGTTGCCGCGACGCATAACTTTAGTGCCGACCCATCCGATGCGCGTTGTCGTACGTGCGAAGCCAGCTATGCGGATGTTCGCTCGAGCACGCTCCTCGGCGCAGAAACGCAAACGTATCGCTTGGAACCGCCGTCCTCGCGGTCTCGATCCGCGCGGTGCACGGCACCGCGTCCGCAACGGAGATATCTCCTGCAAGGCCGGCACCGAAGATTGGGGGGCGTCGATTTAGCGGAACTCCTGGCAGTATACTCATCTAGCAGCGGCAGTCAGGCGTATGTCCTACGGAGGCCTTGAGGGCCGGAAAGGGAGCGCCGACCATCGACTCCTCAGCCGACGCTGATTTGGCGGCCGCTTTTGTCGCGCGAAGACACGACGCGCTACACCGCGCCTATCGCGCATACGGCCGGCTACTCTACTCCGTGGCGCGACACGTCCTGGGCGGCGATGCCGACGCGCAGGACTGCGTGCACGACGCGCTGTTGCGCGTCTGGCAGCGCCCGGAAACATTCCGGCCCGAACGCGGTACTTTGCGCGCGTTTTTAACGGTCTGCGTGCGCAACGAAGCGATCGGGCGAAAACGCAGCGCCGCACGGCACTTTACCATCGAGCAGCGGCTCACCCAGAGCGAAGGCAGCATGCACTATGAATTCGAAATTGAGGACCAGGCGGAGCTCGCGCATCTGCGCGACGCGCTCGGAACGTTGCCGGCCGAGCAACGCCGGGCGCTCGAACTCGCGTATTGGCAACATCTCTCACACAGCCAGATATCCGAGGCGCTTGGTGTCCCGCTCGGGACGATCAAGAGCCGGCTTGCGCTGGGTCTGCGCAAGCTTCAGCAGACGTTCGCAGCTTACGAGCATCAGGTCTAATGAACGGACGCTGCGTGACGTACGTGCCTGACGAGCATCTCGGCGACCGCGCTGAGCTCTACGCGCTCGGCGTGCTCGACGCCGACGAAGCGGGCCACGTCAACGCGCATGCCGCCCGCTGTGCCGAGTGCGCCCGTCTCGTCGGCGCCGCCGAGCGCGCGGTGATGACGCTCGACGCCGCGACGGTTTCCGATGTTGCGGCACCGCCTGAATTAGAGCGACGGATCGCCGCGATCGGCCGCGTGACGCCGCTGCGCCGAAAGGCGCCGCTCCCGCGTTCATTCGCCCGCTGGGGCGCGCTTGCGGCCAGCCTCTCGATCGTCGCCGGCGGCGCCGCCGGGACGCGCGGCGTACTGCACATGCACGACGTCGTCGCGCAGGATGATGTGGCGCTGGCAGTGATCGCGAAGGCACACTTCAAGCACGCAAACTTTCTCAAGGCCGACCCGGGCGCGCCGACGGCGAAAGTGCTGTGGGGCCTGTCGAACCGCTGGATCTATGTTATCGTAGACTCATCGGGCTGCGCATGCCGGATTACGGCGATAACCGACGCCGGCGAAAGAGATCTCGGTGTGCCGCTCGGACGCGGCGTGACGGCTGCTTTGTTCGCGAACCATCTGCCTCCAGTGCGGCGCGTCGAACTGCGCCGCGACGGCCGGATTACGGCGAGTGCGACCCTGCGGTAGCAAACGGCGAGCCGGATCCGAACGGCAAAAGCCTCGAGCGTCATCCGAGCGCTCGAGGCTTTTGCCTTGTAATCGGTTCAGTCTCTAAGCGAGTTGGTGGTCCGTTACGGTCGCGGGCCCGCGCCTCGCGAGGTCGACGTTGCGGTACCCGAGGACGTGCAGTAATTGGTCCGCCGGTACTTTAAGCGGCCCAGGCTTATCGGCCGTGCCGGGCGCCGGCTGCGGATACGCGGTGGCCGCCGCCGTCGCGAAACGAATGTTTCCTTCGGTGTGCTGGATGATTTGATGAATGTGTCCGTTGAGCACGGTCACTGCATCGAAGCGTTGCAGCAGACCGAGGACTTTCGCGCCGTCTTCAGTGGTCCAGCCCCAAGCCGGATACAACGCGTACAACGGCACGTGACCGAACACCACGATCGGAGTCGACGTTTTTTGTGCGGCCAGGTCCTTTGCAACGAAGTCGAGTTGTTCCTGACCGAGCTTCCCGTCGATCTCGAAGTTGAAGACGTTGACTAGAACCAGAAAATGCACGCCACCTATGTCGAATGCGTGCCAGCCTTTCCCCGCGTCCCTCTTCCCGAAAGCTGCAAAGTAGTTTTCGCTACCGCCGATGACGTCGTGTTCTCCCGGCATCGTTACGAGCGGGGCTCTGAGGCTCGAAAGAATGTCTTTACACGTCGCGAACTGTTCGGGCTTAGAGAGGTGCGTTAGGTCGCCTGTGTGCACGACGAAGGAGGGTTGCGCGGATAGCGCATTGATCTTATCGACCGCCTTCTTCAGCGTACCGGCAACGTCGGGATTCTCAGGACGCGCAAAGCCGATATGACTGTCGCTGATCTGCACGAACGAGACGGCGCCCGGCAATGCCGAGGCCCTCGAGGTCATAAGTCCGCTCGCGCCGAGCGTCCAAGGGATTCCGGCTGCCGTCCAACCGACGTGCTCGAGAAAATTTCTACGGTTTACGCGATCGCTCATTGCGTTTTCACCGCCGGAAGGACGACGATCGTGCCCTTCATATATGGGTGCAACTCGCAGAAGTAAGCGAACGTTCCCGGCTTGGCAAACGTGTGTTTCCAGGTTCCGCTCGAATCGAGGCCTTCTGAATCGAATGCTTTATCGCTCGCAGTTATGGTGTGCGCCTCGGCGTCGTCGTTGACGAAAGAGACGGTGTCCCCGACGTGCACTTTCACGGGCGTCGGAGCGTACTTAAGATCCTTGATGTGAACGACGATTCCCGCGTGTGACATCTCCGTCCCCGATGCGCTGCCGAATTCGGCGCCTATGCAGGCGGCGAGGACGACAGCTCCGAGCGATACTCTCACGTTGCTGCTCCTTCATAAGATGCGGACTCGCGCAGACTTTGAGTTCGCGGAAGGCGTACGCGCGGCAAGGCCCATTAGATGACTCAGGTGGCGCTGTCGCCACAAATTTCGGCGCAGTTGGACGGAATCGCCGCCGCGGCGGTCATCCATTTGCCCCGGCTGGGCTCGCCGCGACAATCATCCGCTCCGGCGTTACGGAACGCACGTTCCGCGTCGTCGATCCCATGGCGCCCAGCCGGGCGGTGCTGGTCGCCACGTCCCGGTTCCACCACCCGGCCCACGCCGCCAAGTGGGTCGCCCCCGCCATCGCCAGCGTACAACGAAGTGTGGCAGCTACTGAGGAGCGCTGTGCGTCGCGAAGAGCCCCGGTTTAAAAAATCAACACGTGCGCCGAGGCGCGCAACGTTAGTTCTCGGCTCACAACGCGCCAATACGAAATTACGGTTTACTCAACAACGCCGGCCATGGCGTCTTCGCCAGTGACGAGATCGGTCCCGAGCAACGTCGCCTCGTACTAAGGGAGCGAGGTGCACCGCAGCGTAACGGCTATAGCGATGCGGTTTACAAGCTGTCCGCCGCGCTCGCGGTTGACGATTATCTCTCGCAGTTGCGCGCTCGTCGCCTTTTTCGTTGGCGCAGCCATAGCATCGGTCTCTGCAGTTTCGAGCAGAGTCGTTCTCGAGCCGGGAGTCTATCGACAGATCGAGCCCGCGGCGAAGCGTTCGCTCCAACTCGGCAATGATAGTCTTGACACGTGACAAATACGGCGTTTTGAAGTTCACGATTAACGCCGTCCGGCAACTGGACCGTAATATAGGTACGATAAGCGGGACCATCGATAGGCGTTTGCCGACGACCTGGACGAGCAAACGCGAATTTGCAAATTGCCGTTTGAGATTTCGTTCGGCTCCGGCCGGCCTCACCGTTACCCAAGATTACGCGTTCGGGGACTGTGGCTTCGGCTACGGCGTCACGGCAAACGGCACATACCTAAGAGTCGCGGCGCAGCGCCGTCGTGGGGTGCTCAGCAAGGATGAGTGACGGCCTCGGCGCTTGTGAGCATTCGAAGTCCGTGTCGACATTTCCGAGCACCGATACGGTTTCCCGTACGTCCGGTCACCGATCGGAACGGCCGCCGGTATTCGGGTAAGCCGCGCGCCGCGCAGGACATCGTTTCATGCGGTCGCTTGCAGAGCGCGTGATCTTACGCAGCTATTTGCACGCATGCGCTCGCGCGTATTTTAGAACTGGCCGGAAGTTCGCGCGAAACGCGCTTAGCCGAGCAGCGTCCGCGCAACGCGGCTGCTTGCGAAGCATTCCGAAGTTCGATAACGGCCGGCATTTACGAGCCACGCGATGCTCACGTGGGCTTCGAAGCGTAACATCGAGCTGCATTTCGTTAATCCCGGCGAACCCATGCAGAACGGCACCGTCGAAAGATTCAACGCCCGCGTGCGTGACGAGTGCGCGCGCATCAGACCCGCGCTACCAAACGGTGGCGGCGTTCGCCGACACAGTTGACATCCGAGCCCTCAATTATCCGTCAGCTTCGAGACGACGAATCGCTTCAAGACCGTACTCAGGACCGTAAGAGCGCAATCTCTGACGGGGGGCATTGCATGGCGTCCTTCAAACCGAAACGAACCTCATCGCGTCGTCGTTTACTGCCTTCGCCCACAGCCTGCTAAGACCCAAACCTCTGCACCTATCGGCGACATAATTCAGGCTACCCCTCACACGCGCTGCAGTCCTGCGCTCTGAACCACGCGGTTATGGGACGCAAGCATAAAGCCCAATATAAACTCGTGCGCGCGGATAGACCGGGCTTTAGGCTACAAGCCGAAGCAACGGAACTACCCCGCTCATCTTCGAGCCGTTTGCCTTGAATCGTCGCGCACAGTACGCCAGTGGCACGTTCACCAGGGACTCGGACGATCGCTCAGTTCGTCAAGTGTGCATGTCGCGGATGACGATTGTTTCGGCGATACGATCGTGAACCGTCTGATAATTCGGGTGCGTGAAATACTGCAGAAAGCCAAACCCAAGTTCGAGTGCAGAAGCACCGTAGCCAAGCGTTCGTCGAGGCAGTGCCACAGCGACAGACGGGGATGCGCTACCGACACGACGCGGATACGCATCACGCGCTTGCCAATCGTCCGTCCCTTGCCGACGTAAAGCGTAAGTCCCATAAACAAGACGAGGTAAATTATGCTATACCAGTTATGAAAGAAGTCTAGCTCGATCGTGATGTGGCGATCGTTACGGGCGATGATGGGTATTTTATTGAGCGCGATGAACAGCGCTACCAGAGCGCCCACGAAAACAATCGAAGCTAGTGCGAAGTCGATCACAAGGGCGGTCGCTCTGGCCTGAAACGATGCGAGCTCGACCCCTTCGAGTTGCTTCATACGCGCCGTCGCATAGGCGTGATAGTGTCCCTTTTCTCGAGCGTTGCCGGCCATGCCGATCGATTCGCCGCGACCTATTAGCACGTCATGCAACGACGTAAACGGAGCGGCCGGGCGATGCTCGGGGGTCCAAGCGCGCGCCGAGCGCGCCCTTAACGCGGGGCGGCAGTGCCGCGTCTCTCCTCGGCTTTATCGCAGGACCGGCGCCCGATCGGCCGCAGCGCGGCTCCGGCCTCTCCGGCCGCGCGCATTCGCAACAGCGCGCGAGCTCGCAAATCGAACCTGCGCAAAGCGCAGACCGATATCCCGCTCCGCCAGACGAAGTGCGGCGAGCTGCTCAGCCATGGCGGCACGGATAGCGTGCTCGTTCTGGAGCGCCCGGCGTGGGCAAGACACACAAAACGGCCGTGACGACCCGCTGAGCGCGATCCGGCCGACGAACTGCGCGCGTACGATGGAGGCACGGGGGCGCTCCCGGCCCGCGTTCGTTTCGATCCGCACGATCTTAAGACGGCACGCACGAACCTGCTTCCCGGCGTGCGGTCCAACGATGTCGACACCGTGCGTTCCATTATGACCGCGGCGCCGTGCTGCGCGTCCTTAAGCTCGCAGAGCCGACGGTTGAAGCCGCAGCGTCAGCAAGGCGACGAGTACGTCAAATTCGATCTGCAGCTCTTGCGTCGGAGCGAGCCCTGGCGTTGCAGGGTTTAATGACACCGCACGACCTCCGCGAGCGCCGCGCGGTATCCAAACGGTCAGAGCCTGGCCCTACGACATTTCCAAGATAAACCGTGATCGAGGCGTAAACTCGAATAATGAGTGATACGAAGGCGGCGACGGCCCAAGTCCTCTACCCAGCGATACGCTACTCCGACGCGCACGCTGCGATCCGCTTTCTAAACGAGGCGTTCGGCTTTGTGACGGACGTCGTCTACGAAGGCCCAGGCGACACCGTCGCCCACGCACAGCTGCGGTTCGACGGTGCGATCGTGATGATTGGAAGCGCGACCAATGGCGGCCCGTATCCGGCGAAGACGCCGCGGGAGCTCGGCGGCATGACGGGCTCCGTCTACTGTTACGTCGCGGACGTCGACGCGCATTGCAAGCGCGCGCGGGCAGCTGGGGCACGCATCGCGATGGAGCCGTATGCGACGGACTACGGAAGCCGCGAATACGCGGCGTACGATTGCGAAGACTACTGGTGGACGTTCGGGACGTATCGGCCCTAACGCGGTCGTCGTCCTATGTCAAAGCCGAACTTGGGCTTGCAAAATGAGCGAATGAGATCGCCGTCTTTTCAACGCTCGGGCGCAGATCGGGACCGCTGTATCGGGCGCCGTACCTCGTGACGCTTGCCAGATGAAAGTAGTAACAGAACCGTCTTACGGCATCACGTGCTGTTCGAAGCCTCGGCGAGCGTTTCGCGTAAGGCCTCCGCGAATTCGCCCGCGTGCGTGGTGATCGAGGTGAGGTGCCGCCCAGGAATCGCGCGCACCCGCGTTCGCTTCGAGACGGCCCGCCAGCCATCGACGGCAGAGGCGCATACGCCGTCTTGCGTGACGAGCAGCGAAATCGCGCCCGAATATGGCTGCGGCACGTATCGCTCGCTAATCCGCACCCATGCGCCGAGCAAGTCGCCGCCGGCGACGCCCGCGCCGCTTCTAGCGCGGAAGCGAGCGGCAATGCTACGGACCTTTACCATCTTGCGCGGCTGCGCGACGAAGCGCCGAACCGCGCCGTAGGCGCGCGCCATCCGGCCGCTCCAGGCGAGCAGGCGCGCCAAACCCGCGGCAACGAGCCGCGTCCCGGCTAACCCGATCGTCGCCGCGAGCGGTGCGAACGCTGCGTTACGAGCGGGTGAATCGACGAGGACGAGAAGGCTGACCGTCTCGCCGTCCGCGGCGAGTTGTGACGCCATTTCGAACGCGACGAGACCGCCGCTGCAGAAGCCGCCGAGACGATACGGACCGCGCGGCGCGATGCGTCGCACGTGTGCGACGTACTGTTGGGCCATCGCCTCGATCGTCCGAACCAGCGGCGTCGCCCCCGTTCCGTGCGGTTCGAAGACGAAGAGCGGCTGGTCTGAGCCGAGCGCTCGAGCGAGCTTCGCGCAGTACATGCCGCCGCCGTGGAGATCGCCGTGTAGAAAGAACAGGGGGGCGGCTGAACCGTCGGGATTGTAGCTCGTGAGCGACGTCGCAGCGTCGTCTTCGGCGAGCTGCGAGGCGAGATGATCGATCGTGGGCTCGGCGAAGAACGCGCCGAGCTGCGGGCGCTTCCGAAAGGCGACCTCGATGTCGGCGAAGAGGCGAGCCGCGAGCAGCGAGTGGCCGCCGAGGTCGAAGAAGCTGTCGCGGATACCGATGGGACGACGGTCGAGTAACGTTTCCCACATCGCGACGAGCTTGCGTTGCAGCGCGTTCGTCGGCTCGAGATGCGCGACGGTCGGCAGATCGCTCGGCGGCGGCGGCAGCGACGCGGTGGCGACTTTCCCGTTTGATGAGAGCGGGAAGGCATCGACTGCGACGATCGCACGAGGCAGCATGAACGCCGGCAGTCGGTCGCGCAACAGGCTCTCGATGCGCTCCCGTCGATCGATCCAATCGGGCTCCGGCACGATATAAGCGATCAGACGGTTTTCGCCAGCCGCGTCGGCGCGCAGCACCGCGAGCGCGTCTGCGACTCCGGGACAGCGCCGGAGCGCGATCTCGATCTCCGCGAGTTCGATGCGGAAGCCGCGCAGCTTCACTTGCGTATCGATGCGTCCGATGAACCCCAGTTCGCCCAGCGGCGAAAAGCGGACGCGATCGCCGGTCGCGTAGATCCGCGCAAGCGGATCGCTCGAAAACGGATCGCGCACGAAGCGCCGAGCCGTGAGGTCGGGATCGTTGAGGTAGCCGTGCGCGAGCCCGGGACCACCGAGGTAGAGTTCACCGGGAGCGCCGATGGGAACGGGTGCGAGACGGGCGTCCAACACGTACGCGCGGGTGTTCGCGATCGGTCGGCCGATCGGCACGGCATCTTCCGGCGGCGCGCTCTGCGCGATGACGTGGTATGTGGCGAACGTCGTGGCTTCCGTCGGGCCGTAAACGTTGACGAGTTCGGTCGGCGCGCCGGCGTCGATGACGCGCCGGACGCTCGACGCGGCGAGAGTTTCTCCGCCGACGAGCAGCAGGCGTAGCGCGCGGAACGTCGCGGGCGCGCGAACCGCCACGTGGTGGAAGAGCGCCGTCGTTACGAACATGACGTCGATTTGGTGACGTACGATCGTAGCGGAGAGCCGGCTCGGATCGAGCAGAACGTCTTTTGGCACGACGATCGAACGCGCACCGTTGAGAAGCGCGCCCCAAATCTCGAACGTCGCCGCATCGAAGGAGACCGTGGAGGCGTGCGCGATCGCATCCGTTTTCGCGATCTCGACATAGTTCGTGTCGCGCACGAGCCGAACGACGGCCCGGTGCGGGACGAGCACGCCTTTCGGTTCGCCCGACGACCCCGACGTATAGATCACGTAGGCGGTATAATCGGGCGTTATCGTCGGCGGCGCCTCTAGATCGCCGTCGTCCGCGCCCGGACGATCGTCCGCGTCGGCTACGACGATCGTGCGGGCACGTTCGTCGGAGATTCGCCCGACGAGCGCGCGCTGCGCGAGCACGATCTCGACGCGCGCGTCGTCGAGAATGAAGCGCAGCCGCGCTTGCGGATACTCTGCGTCCAGCGGCACGTACGCACCGCCCGCTTTGAGGATCGCGAGAAGCGCGACGATGCTCTCGGGCGACCGTTCGGCGCATACGCCGACGTGCGACCCTGGGCCGACGCCGAGCGCGCGCAGCGAACGCGCGAGCCGATTCCCGCGCCGGTTCAGTGCGTCGTACGTGAGCCGCCGGTCTCCGGCGACGACCGCGACTTCGTGCGGCGCGGCGCGTACATGCGCTTCGAAAAGTTCGTGAATGCACCGGTCGTCGCGAGTCGCATCGACCCGGCCGCTCCAGTCCTCGAGCATGCGACGTCGTTCCGTATCGAGTAGCAGCGGCACCGTCGCGATTGGCGCATCGGGATCGCGTACGACGGCGGCGACCACGTTTGCGAAATGACAGAGCATGCGAACGATCGTCTCCGCTACGAAGAGACCGCGGCTGTATTCGATCGAGCAGACCGGTCCGTCGCGCTCTAGCGTCACGCTGAGCGTTAGATCGAACTTCGCCGTCGTGCGCGGGAGCGCCACGTCGCTCGCGACGACGCCCGGCACGTGGAAGCGCTCCGCGCGCGCACGTCCCGCGACGAACATGACGCTCGCGAACGGCGTCCGGCTCGCGACCCGTTGCGGTTGGAGTTTCTCGACGAGACGCTCGAACGGAATCTGCTGGTGCTCGTACGCACTCAACGCGACGTCGCGCACGTCGGCGAGCAATTCGGCGAAGCTCGGATCGCCGGACCAGCGCGTCCGAAGCGCGACGGTGTTGCCGAAGAATCCGACAACGCCCTCGAGTTCGGACCGGCCGCGATTGGAAATCGGGGTTCCGATCACGATATCGCATTCGCCCGTGTAGCGATAGAGCAAGACGTTGAACGCGGCGAGCAGGACCATGAAGAACGTACTGCCGTAACGCAAGCTCAGATCGTTGATCGCGGTGCCGACCGCCTTCGGTAGGACCAGCGTTTCGTATCCGCCGGCTTGCGTACTCGCAGAAGCGCTCGGGAGCCGTCCCGGCAGTTGCATGCGCTGCGGTGCGCCCGCGAGCTGCTCGCGCCAATAGCGGAGGTCGCGCTCCGATCGGACGCTCGTCACACCGTCGCGTTGCCACGCGGCAAAGTCGGCGTACTGGATCGCGAGCTCGGGCAGCGCCGCAACGGTGCCGCATACGCGAGCCGCGTACATCGTTCCGAGTTCGCGCTCCACAATCTCGATCGAAGTTTCGTCGATGACGATATGATGGAAATTAAGGAACAGCACGTGTCGCTCGGCGCCGAGCCGAACCAGGAGCGCGCGAAACAGCGGTCCCCGGGCGAGGTCGAACGCGCGCGCGCATTCCGCGGCGAGTCGCCCCTCGAGCCGCTCGGTGCGCTCCGTCGCATCGTACACGCTCGCATCGAAGAATTCGAGCGCCACGTCGGACTCAAAAGCGATCGCCTGCATTGCGATTCCATCGACGACCGGAAACGTCGTGCGTAACGCCTCGTGCCGTTGGCAGAGATCGACGATGCTAAGGCTCAGTGCGTCTTGGTCGAGCGGACCGTCGAGTCGCACCGCCTGCGGGACGCTGTAGAGCGGCGTTCCGGGTTCGAGTTGTTCGAGCAGCCAAAGGCGTTCTTGGCCGAACGACATCGGGAAGAGATCGGGGGCCGTCGCGTCCGCATCGACGGCGTTCGAGACGCTCATGAACGGGAACGCGGCCGATTGCGTCGCGGCAGAGCGACCATCGGAGCGCTCTCGTCGTGGCGTTCCGGGCCGTCGATGTGTGCCGCGAGCTCCGCGATCGTCGGGCATTCGAAGATGACCCGCGGTTGCAGATCGATACCGAGCGCGGCTTGCAGCCGCGAGATCAATCGCATCGCGAGGATCGAATGGCCACCGAGTTCGAAGAAGTTTTGATCGGTGCCGACGCGCTCGAGCTCGAGAAGCTCGCACCAGATGGTGGCGAGCGTTCGTTCGTGCGACGTTGCCGGCGCCCGGTACGCGACGCGCGAGTCGAGGTCTGCGTGCGGCAGGTGCAGGGCCGCTTCGTCGATCTTGCCGTTCGGGTTGAGCGGAAGCGCATCGAGCCTGACGATGCTCGAAGGCAGCATGTGCGCCGGAAGCGTGTGGCTCAAAGACGCGCGGATATCGGCTGCATCGGTGTCGCTTCCGGGTGCGCACACGACGTAAGCGACGAGTGTATCGCCCGCGACGACGACCGCCGCCGTGATTGCGGGATGTCGCAGCAGCGCCGCTTCCACCTCGGCGAGTTCGATGCGAAAGCCACGCAACTTGACTTGCCGATCGGTGCGTCCGAGATATTCCATGTTGCCATCCGAACGAAGACATGTGAGGTCGCCCGTGCGATAGAGCCTGCCGCCCGACTGCGGGCGGAACCGGTCGGGAACGAATCGCTCCGCAGTGAGATCCGGCTGGTTCAGGTAGCCTCGCGCGATGCCGGCACCGCCGAGGTAGAGTTCCCCTGCGACACCGATGGGGACCGGTTGCAGGTGCGCGTCGAGCACGTACGCCTGAGTATTCGCGATCGGACGACCGATGGACAGCCGCCGACGATCGGCTTCGTTCGGGACGCTCGGTAGCGGGTAGACGACGCGTTGATCGTCGCTTCCGTCGGACCGTAACCGTGCAGCAGCCGGACGCTCCTGCCGAAGCGATCCTGCCACGCCCCGACGAGTTCGCTCGAGCCTGCTTCGCCGCCGATGCTGATGAAGCGTACGCACGACGGAAGGCGCGCTTCGTCGCGCAGAATCGCGAGCGCGACTTCTTGCCAGAATGCCGTCGGAAGGTCCATCGACGTCACCCCGCGCTTGTCGCACGCCGCGAGAAAACGTGCCGGCGAATCGAGCATGTCCGCGGTTCGCAGAACGAGCGTGCCGCCGGATGCGAGGGAGCTGAACATTTGCAGGACGCTCATGTCGAACGCGAGGGGCGCGAATTGCAGCGTCCGGTCCGCGACGGTCCGGCCGTACGCATCGCGGACGGCGGAGAGATGGTTCACAACCGAACGATGCTCGATCATGACGCCTTTGGGCCGTCCGGTCGAGCCCGAGGTGTGCAGCACGTACGCCAGATCTTCGGGCCGCCCACGCGGCGGCGCGGAGGTCGGACGACCGGCGACGCTCGACCACTGCGTATCGAGGGCGAGCGCGCTCCGCCGGAGCGCGAGTGGAAGCTTCGCTCGTAAAGCGTCCTGGATGACGAAAACGTCAATGCCGGCATCTACGAGCGCGAGCGCGATCCGCTCCGGCGGGTCGGCCGGGTCGAGCGGAACGTACGCGCCGCCGGCTTTGAGGATGCCGAGTACGCCAACGACCATGTCGATCGATCGCTCTAGCAGGATCCCGACGAGCGTGTCGGGCCCCACGCCGCAGTCGCGCAGGTAAGCCGCGAGCGCGTTGGCACGTGCATCGAGCGTGCCGTACGAAATCGTCTCGTCGCCAATACTGACGGCGTCGTGTCCGGGACGCTGCAACGCCTGTCGCTCGAAGAGCTGGTGCAGCAAATCGTCGCGCGGATACGCAGCATCCGTCGCATTCCAGGCAACGACGGATAGCTCGTACTCGTCGGCAGGGACGATCGTTAACCGCGAGACCGATACGTCGGGATTGTCGGCGATGCTATCGACGAGCGTCTGAAAGGATCTCGCGAGCCGTTCGATCGTCGCCTCAGCGAAGAGCTCCGTGCGATACTCGAACGTGCATCTCAGGCCATTTGTCACCGGCTCGCATTCCAGCGAAAGATCGAACTTTGCCGTCGTGCGTTCGATCTCGAGCCGCTCGAGGAATGCGCCGTCGAGTTCCGGAGCGCCGCCCGACGCTTCGAGTAGGCTGAACATGACCTGCACGAGCGGTGCGTAACTCGTATGCCGTTCGGGATTGCATTCGCGGACGAGCGCTTCGAAGGGCAGGTTGGGATGCTCGTAGGCGCCGAGCGCGATGTCGCGCACAGCGCGCGCGAAGTCGACGAAGCTCGTCTCGCCGCGCACGTGACTTCGGAGCACCAGGGTATTCACGAAGAATCCGATCGACCCGTCGTACGGCGCCGAGCGGTTGGAAACCGGTACCCCGACGACGACGTCGGACTGACCGGTGTAGCGGAAAAGCAGCACGTCGAACGCCGCAAGCAGCGTCATGAAGAGCGTCGCGCCGGTCGTGCGACTGAGGGCGCGAAGTGCCTCGAAGGCCGGGCCGGCGATGAGGAACGTATGTCCCGTTCCCGCGGGATTTTGGAGCTCCGGGCGCGGCCGGTGCGGGGTGAGATCGAGCAACGGCGGCGCACCGTCGAGCCGCTGGTGCCAATACGCCAACTCGTCGGCGTACTCGGCACTACGGCGCCATCGCTGCTGTTCGATGGCAAAATCGCCGTAGCGCGCCGGTACGTCCGATACCCGCGACTCGACCCCACGCCGGGACGCGCGATAGAACTCGGCCAGTTCGCGATCGAATATCCCGCACGACCAGGCGTCCGTAACGAGATGATGTAGGCTGACGACGAGCACGTGTGCGTCGTCGCCCGTGCCGATCGACGTCACGCGCAGTAGCGGCCCGGATTCAATGTCAAACGGCTCCTCGCTCTCGTCCCGTACGAGCCTTCGAAGTTCGACCGTTCGCATTGCGGCGGGCAACGCGCGCAGATCGCGCCGGACGTTCGGAATAGCGAGACGTGCGGCAACGCGTTGCATCGGCGCATCGTCGACGACATCGAAGGTGGTCCGTAACGACTCGTGGCGAGCGACGATCGCGTCGACCGCCTTCTGAAGCGCCGTGCTATCGAGTACGCCGCGGACGTGCCACGCACGAACGTGATTGTACGTCGACGCGGCGCCGGGCGTACCCAGACGATCGATCAGCCAGAGGCGCTGCTGTGCCGTCGAAAGTGGAAACGTCTCGCGCGCGACCGGCCGCCGCGCGAGAATCTCAGCGAGAAGCGATCGCTTCGCAGCCGGATCGAGCCCGGCGAAAACGGGACGTTCGCTGTTCATCGCGTTGCCGTTTACGCCACGCAGTCGCGCCCCTGGAGCCCTTCGGCCTTGAAAGGCGGGGCTTATGGAAACGGACGGCACAGTCGAAAGCCGGGCCGAAGATCGTATTTTGCGGGTTTACCGTCATCGCCACGGACGTCGCGAAGCGTCACGTGTCGATCCGCGACCGCGACGACCGGACCATCGTCGTCGATTCGCACCACCGTTCCGGGCGGTGCGGTCGCGGTCTCGTCGAGGACGCGTACGGCACGGCATCGATACTGCGTCTCATCCATTCGAAACGTCGCTTCGCCGAATGGATTAGGACTCGATCCGAAATCGAGCGCGCGCACGAAGGCGTCGAGCGCCCCGGCGGATTGATTCCATTCGATCGCGCTGCCGGTCGACGGCCGTTTCAAGCGCGGATAGAACGTACGTGCTGACAAGTCTTGCGGGCGTGCGACGACCGAGTCGTTTGCGAGCTCTTCGACCAGTTCGACGAACGACGCAATCGCGGCGTGGTAGCATTTGACGTTAAGCGTAAACGACGTATCGGCATCGATCGGAAACGAGCGTGATTGGAGGATTGCGCCGGCATCCACGCGCGGCATCATCTCGTGCCAGACGATACCGTGCTGCGCTTCGCCCGCAAGAATTGCCCACGTCGTCGCGTGCGATCCGCCATAGCGCGGCAGCGGTCCGTCGTGGTAATTGATTGCGCCGCGCTCCGGTAGCGCGAGGACGTCCCGAGAAAGTACCTCGGCGTTGATGACGCTGAAGAGGTAATCGAAGCGACGGCCCGCGAGGAGCGTTTCGAGTTCGGCGACGCGCCCGATCGCATCGATCCCACGCTCTCGCGCCCAGAGCCGTGCGTCACGCTCGGTCGATGCGAGCGCGACGATTTCGTGTCCGGTTTCTAACAGCAGATCGCCGCATTGCAGCACGAGCGACGTCGTTCCGATCAAGACGCAGCGCAAGCGTTTGGCCGTCGCACCGCGCTCGCGACGCAGAGCCTCGCGCAACATCTCGTCGATGCGCTCGTCTGATTCGTCCTCGCATCCGGACGCGAGCGGCGTGCGTTCGATCGCGGGTGCCGATTTGACGAGCCGCGCGAGGCCGTTCACGGTCGGCGATGCGAAGAAGGCTCGTAGCGAGACGCCGACGTGGAATTCGCGTGCCAGCTCGGCGACGACGCGGGTTGCGAGCAGCGAATGTCCGCCAATCTCGAAGAAATTGACGTCGTGCGCGAGTCGGTCGATGCCGAGGAGCCGCTCGAAAATACGCGCGACGCGTTCTTCGAGCAGCGAGGTCGCCGGTTCGCGTTTGCCGTCAGAAGTGCGATCGGTCGGTTGCGGGAGTGCCGTTCGATCGACCTTGCCGCTCGAAGTCAACGGAAATGCCTGGAGTGCGACGATGCGTGACGGCCGAGCGTATGCCGGAAGCCGAGTGTCGAGATACGACCGCAGAGCGTGCTCTGTCGCAACGTGGCCGTCGCGGAGGACGACGTACCCAATGAGGCTGCGTTCGCTCGGGGCGCTCTCCTCGGTGACGACCGCCGCGTCGAGGACCGCTGCGTGCTCGCGAAGCGCGCATTCGATCTCGCCCGGCTCCACGCGGAATCCACGTATTTTTACTTGTGCATCGATTCGGCCGACGAAATCGAGCTCACCTGAAGCGAGGCGGCGCACGCGATCGCCCGTGCGATAGAGCCGCACCGATTCGTGGCCGACGGTGTGCCAGACGAAGCTGCTTGCGGTAAGCGCGGGATCGTTGAGATAGCCACGCGCGAGACCGTCTCCACGAAGCCACAACTCGCCGGAAGCTTCCGAGTCGACGACGTGCCCTTCCGCATCGAGAACGTACGCTTGCGTGCCCGGTACCGGTCGGCCGATTGGAATGGAGCCAGTCTGCAGTGAGGCCGATGTTACAAGGTGGACGGTGGCGAAGACCGTCGATTCCGTGGGACCGTAGCCATTGATGAGTTGACAGTGCGGAGCGCGCCCGATAAAGGTCGCCGCATGAGACGGCGAGAGAACGTCTCCGCCGACGACGACGCGCTGCACGAAGTCGAGTTCGCCCGGCCACATTTCGACGATCAGATGAAAGAGTGCCGGCGTCAGCGTCAGCGTCGTAACGCGATGCCGCCGGATTCGTGCGCCTAGTTCTGCTAGCGACGATAGGCCGGGCGGCCAATCGCGAGCCGCCCTCCGCGAGCGAGCGGAGCCCAGATCTCGTACGTAGACATGTCGAATGCAAGCGATGCGCTCTGTAAGAAGACGTCGTCCGGAGTCGCTTCGAGTTCGGAAGACGCGCCGACCAGCCGGGCGATTCCGCGGTGGACGATCGCGACGCCTTTCGGCTTACCGGTCGAGCCTGAGGTGTACATGACGTACGCGAGCCCGTCGATCTTTGCGCGTGACGTCGGAGGTAGAGCGCGAACTGTTGCGACGCCCGGGTTGAGGTCGGCGCTTTCGGCTACGCCTACGTCGTCGATTACGATGGTTGAAACGTCGGACCCGGAAAGCCGTTCTTTCGTCGAACGCGAGACGATCACGATGCGGACGCCGGCATCGGCGAGCATGTAATCCAGACGTTCGCGCGGATAAGCAGGATCGAGCGGGACGTATGCTCCCCCAGCGACAAGCGTTGCCAACATCGCGACCACGGCGCCGATCGAGCGTTCCAAGAGCAGCCCGACGGTGACTTCAGGTTGGACGCCGCGCGCCGCGAGCAACGCGGCGAGGTCCGTCGCGCGCTCGTAAAGTTCGCGATATGTCAGGCGCTCGCCACCGCCGCCTAAGACCGCGAACGCATCGGGAGTCGATCCCGCAAAGGCCCCTACCAGCGCATCGACGGTGCGCGGCGCTTCATCCGGCGACATATCGCTGATGTGCCCTATAATTTCGCAATCCTCTCGCAACGACGGCTTAAAAAGCGAGTCGACGATGATGGCGGCAGATCGTGGTCGAGCTTTTCATCCAGTTTTTCTGTCATCTTCGGCGCTAACGACGCGGTCTTGCGCTACATCAATACGCAGCGATGGCGCGCTCGGCTTCAGGGGCGATAGGTGCCGAAGGTCCACCAGTAGTCTCGCAGTCGAACGCTGCGTACTCACGCGTGCCGTAATCTGATTCCATTGCGATGCGCGCACCCGCGAGCCGGGGGCGATCGATCGATTAAATGAGATAGCTTCGTTTTAGCTTCGTACACTCCGATGGCCGTATCCACTGGTCTCGTCTACCTTAGACCAGACCGTGCGAAGTCGCTAACTGCTTAAAGGGTCGAGTGCCCGGCCACGTCACGGATTCGGCAATCGCCGTACTGATCGCAACTCAGGATTCCAGCGGCGCGAAGAGCCGGTCCACGTCTCCGAGAAGATCGCTCTGGCGAGTGGCGCGTTTCGCCTCTGCAATTCGGCGATCTTCTTTTCGACTGTCCCGGCGACGAGGAGCTTGTAAACGAAAACGCGCTGCGTTTCGCCGATACGATAGGCCCGGTCGGTTGCCGACGCTCGGCGGCCGGGTCCACCATGGATCGTAACCGATAACGGTGTCGGCCGAGGTGAGGTTCAGTCTGACTCCGCCGGCTTTGAAGCTAATGAGAAACACCGGCGCAGACGGCTACCTGAAAGCCCTCACGACGCTGTTGCAATCGTTTACAGTGACGCGAAAAGCTTAGAAATTTGCGCGCTTGCGATAGTCTGCGAAACCGGCATTGAACGTATTCTCACTTGCGATCGAATCGAAGTAGAGATGCACCTCGCAACTGCTTCGGCTGCCGTCGCATGTCGGCTCCGCATTCGTCGATGCGAACTCTGCCTTCGTAGAGGAGAAAATCGATTCGACGAGATCACCGAAGGGGTCGCGGCCGACACCGAGACTTGGAGATTGGGACGCCAGGTTTTTCTTGCGAAGCTCGGCGTTATCCCAGCGGTACGACCGGTCGTACGTCGTGCCGTCGGGACGCACGAGGGTCTCGGTTAGACCGAATTCCGGATAACTGCCCGTAACGCGGACACTTTTGATCGATGCGATCGCCGGTTCGTTGCCGCATTTAAGCGGCGCACAGCTCGGTACGAACGATTGCTCTTCGAAGAGAAACGACGGCAACGTCGCGAAGTTGACGGTGTTGCTCCCGATGCCGTCATAGCTGAGGGCTCGCACTTTGCCGCTCGAGGCTTGCCCGCTCGTCGGCACGGACACCGAAATGTGATCCGTCGACCAAAACGTCGGGACGACGCTGCGTATTGAGGGACCATCGGAAATCTGTATGGATCCGACGGCTTTCGGAAACGTTCCGAACAAGGTCAGAACGCCGTCCGTCGGGCCGGTCAGGTGGTCGATCGAAGGTAAACCGTATTCGATAAGCGGCTCGAGCACGGGTTGTGCAAAATCGTCCGTTACCAACTTATTCGCGATATTCATACGTTGGTAGTCGTTGAAGAAATTCGATTCGGCGTAGGTGCCGTCGGTGTCGCGGATCGCACCCGTGCGCAATTCCGTGGTCATCAGCGTGAGGATGTCGCCGAAAGGCAGCGGCCTCTGCGAAGGCAACTTTTGCGGAACGAAAGCGTCGAGGCCGGTGGAGCTGGGCGACTGCTCGCCCAGCATTCGATCGAAGAGAAAGGCGTCGGTTCCGTCGGCGTCGTTGCTCGGGATCGAATTGGACCAACCGACGTACCGGCCGACGCCGCCCGCGCTTAAGCTTTGCCCGACCTGTATATTGCCTCTGGGATATTGTCCGTTGCACGATTGGTTGTCGACGATCGCACCTGGATTGAACGTCAGATGCCGCACTAAGAATGCGGGCGAAAACGTGATCGATGAGCCGTACGATGCCGCCGTCAGCTTCGTCAATGCGATGCCGACGTGAAGGCGATCGTTATCGATATCGTCTTTAAGAGCAACGAGGGTATCTTGAGTGACCTTCGTCGTCGAGCGCCACTCGTACGCATTGCCGATGGCCTCGCCGAGAGTATCGTAGCGGAGTCGCACAATGCCGTGCGTCGCAATACTGAGCAGATCGATCGGATGATTGACGCCGAGCGCGAGGATATTTGCCACGCTCACGTCGAGCGAATCGACGCCGTATCCGTTCTCCGGCACGAACCCGCTCGCGACGAACGCATGCGCGAACGCCGCCTGGCGGCTCGGTGTGAAGGCCGCGTCGCCATCGATGCGACGAGAAAAGCGACTTCGTGCGAGGCCGGTGGGCCAATCGTCGTCGCCATGCGCGATTTCAGCGACGGTGCGACGGCGTAGGCCGGCACGCGACGGATGCCGGTTAGCGTCTCCTGACGGTCAGCAAAAACGACGGCCGTCATCCCGCCGGGCAGCGTCGCCGAAATTCCACCCGGTACCACGTCTGCCGCCTTGAAGGCGCCCGACGACACCATCTGCGCGGCAAGCGTCGTCAAGTCGGCTGCGAGATCGGTGTGGGGCAAGCGGAGATACGCGTTCTCGACATTTTCAAGCGCCGCGTTAATTTGGTCCGCCCGCAACGATGCGGCTTGAGCAACCGGGCTCGGCGACGCGACCGGAGTAGGCGGCGTTCCCGAAATCCGCGGAATTGGCGATGCGACCGGCTGTTGACGGGGCGCGCCGATTTGAGCTCCGCCGCCACAACCGGCGAGGAACGCTCCGCACGAAACGGCGAGGAGCAGCACCAAGCGCGTGCCGCGCCGCCCCACTTCGAGATTGCCGCGTTGACGGTGCGCCGCGCCCATCGAAACGCCGCGTCTTTGGCATCCCGGTCCAGGGTTCGACGTACGCACTGCGTCGTGCCGCACGTAGATCGTCTCGGAGATGCCGTCGTTCGGACTTCGTGGGCCGATCGTCGGCGCCGTATTTTGCGGATCGCTCGTCAATCCGCTTGGGAGCGCGATACGACCGATGCGCATCTTCACGCTACGGCCCGGGCTGCGCACTGAATTCCTCGCGGCGTAAAGGTGGCCTCGGTGGATGTTAAAGACATGGCTGCTCTCCGGAAGAATGCCGGGGGACGCCTCGCGGCAGCAAGGCGTCGCGTCGCACGAGGAGAGCGTATCGATCCGTCGGGCTTGGCGGTATAGGGAGAACCCCTACCAATACTTGGGAAGCTCGACGCTCGGAGCAACTGCGCGAGTACGCCGGCGCCCCCGCTCGGATTCGGATCGCCGCTCGTCCCGAGCGGAGAACTCGGCCGCCATTATACGGCAGCCACAGATGGCGGGTCGGACACCTCAGTAGTCGTTATCGGTGCGAGCCATTCGGCGGATACGAGCTCGTCGAGTACCTTCTTTGCAGTCGGACAAATCGAAGCGTTTACGCGTCGAAATGCACCTGACACACATGGGCTGCGTCCACGGAAGGGTGTAATTTCATCTACGCTTAGGTACTGAAGTACTCGGCTCTTCCACCACGAGGCGCGATTAGATCTGGATCCATGTACCGGCGCTCGGTTGACCAATCCTCCGTCTCTTCGATGAGGCGTATGGTGATGATACGTAGGGCCGACTCGATGCTTGGAAATATGCCGACGACGCGCGTGCGGCGTCGGATATCACGATTGAGATGTTTCACGGGATTTGTCGTCGCGACCTTGCGCCAGTGCTTTGTGGGAAAGCCGTAAAACGAGAGGGCGTCGGGACCGCCGTTCTCAAGAATCGCGACCGCACGGCTGGAACTCCGGCGATACTGCGCGACGACCGCTGCAAGGCGCTGCTCGGCGAGGTTGCGATTGGGCTGAGCAAAGATGCTCTTGAGAACGGCGGCGAACGCCTCTCTTTGAGCGTGTGAGACGTGCAGCAGCACGTTGCGCATGAAGTAAACCTTACAGCGTTGCCAAGCGGCTCCCGTCAGCTCCGCTGCGATCGCCGACTTCAATCCGGCGTGTGCGTCACTGGTAACGAGCCCAACGCCGTGGAGCCCACGGTCCTTAAGCCGTCGCAGAAACGTTTGGCAGCTCTCGAGGCTTTCACTCGCGACGACGTCGTTGCCGATGACCTCGCGGAAGCCGTCTGCGCCAACGCCATACGCCACAACGACCGCTCGGCTGACGACGTGCTTATCGATGCGAACCTTTCGTACATCGCATCGAGCATGAGGTACGGGTACGGCTTGGTCAGCGGGCGCTCGCGGAAGGCGTCGCCATTTCGTCGAGCTCTTGGCACATTTCGCTGACCTGCGACTTGGTAATGCCGGCGATCACAAGCGCGGCGAAGATCTTCTCGACGCGGCGCGTGGCGACGTCGCCGTTGACGGCTTGCTGGACGACGCTGACTAACGCGCGTTCGCTACGCGAGCGTTCCTCCAGAAAAGCCGGTACGTAGCCGCCGTCATCGGAGCGTTCGTAACGGTCGGCAGCAGCGCGTGCGCTGACTTCGGCTTCCATGATTCGCTCGAGCATGACTTCGAACATTGCTCGCAAGTCGTCGAGCACAATGTTCTCCGCGCCCTCTGGGACCTTGCCTCTGAGCGCGTTTTCCAGTATCGTATTCTTAGCCAGCGGGTCTCCGAGCGGAGCTTTAGAAACACTCAACTCGTTCGCCCGATGGTCTTGTACTTCAGCTCTTAAGCGTTCCGAGTTTACACCCGTCCACGGGAGGCCGGGCCGATCTCCGGGGGTAGCGGATAAGAAAACAGCGTAGCTCCGAGGTTACCACACCAACCGGAGATACGCCGTGAAAAAAGTATACCCCAAGCCGCGAGCGGTCGCCAAGCCGTCCGG
>JAABUU010001517.1_pt1 | contig 38781 bp, 50 predicted proteins | sample 5559301 | NCBI WGS metagenome assembly JAABUU01 (sample SAMN10711884, study PRJNA513360) | rock metagenome | isolation source: Antarctica rocks | place: Antarctica: Victoria Land, Richard Nunatak white | reverse complement strand
AAGTGAGGGCTTTCAGCATCACAGGGCCAGGACACAAGTGAGGGCTTTCAGCATCACAGGGCCAGGGCACAAGTGAGGGCTTTCAGCATCACAGGACCAGGGCACAAGTGAGGGGTACCTAGCACTTGCTTGGCTTGGGGCTCCATTAGACTTGCAGGCAGCTATGTACACCGGGATGGGCAGAACATTCTTCTTCTCCTTGGCCAAAGCTTCCAGCCCTTCCCAGTCCTTCAAGGTGGCTAGGGTTTGAACCTGAACCATACCAAAACAAAATTGTGTTGCCAACGATGATAATGATGTCTATGCCTTCTAGCTCATGATGAGGTAGATAAATGCAGGGCAAGTCTTGTCTCTCCAGAGCAGCATGTACAGATGAATGTTACAATGAGCAGAGTGTAGTCCTGTCAGGCATCACTGGCCACAGAGGCAACTTCTCTGTGGCTGGAGGTGCTGAATGCAGATGAGGCCAGCACATCATGTCATGCATCATGAGTGCAATGATGCTTGCACTTTGGACCAAGCACTGTAGCGTTGATGCTGGCAGCCACAACAGGTGAGGTGTAGCTGTGAGGCGAAAGCTGCCGTTCTGCCTGTACAGAAGCAGTATGGTGGGATATGCAAGATAAACCAACACAAGCAACAGTCAAGCCTAACAGGTGCCAAATTCCTGTATGAGCCACAACTGTTGACTGTAATTTGGGCAAGGTATACACACCTTGATCCAGCCAAAGCGCTTGTCTGGCAGCTTGAAGATCTGGCGCACGCGCTCAGCAGCTCTAGCATTGCCCAGCCGCAGGCACTGCTGCACTGCAATACAGGTGCACACACTTCACGAAGGGCTCAAGTCTAGGTGCGTTGCCTGGCAAGGCTCACAGACAAGGCAAATGTACAATGGGTGGCTTGCAGTCAGGCAGCAAGCCTGAAGCTTCTGCCTGAATAAAGGGTTAAGCAAGGCAAATCAAGCAGCACAGGCGGCATCATCAACAAAGCTGGTCGGCATTCTTGCTATGCTTACATGCCTAGAGGCTATTCCAGGAAGGAAGTGAGAGTGACTGCTTGATGTGCAAAAGGGTGAGGTAAGCCAGACCTGTTTGAGTGACGCTGCAACCTAGGAAGCAGGCCTGGCCAGCCTCTTGCTCCAGCTCTGCCTGCACTGTGCGCAGCTTGGCAAACTCAGCACTCGCCTTACTCTGGAACGCGTGCTCCTTGGTCTGCAAGCATACAACAAACACCTGATCAATGTTCTTCCACACAAAAACCCCCTTCACAATGGCACAGTTTGTGTTCTGAGTACCGGTGTATATTCTGGATGTGCCATGCTCCAGAACGCATTCCTTTTGGCTGCTTGCAAACACTGCCTGTGACACACTGTTGGCACAGCAAAAGTGCAGCTGACATGCTGCCACATTCTCAAGCAACATTGCCAAAAGCTGTGCCCACAAACAGCGAACAGATGCACAGCATGGTATTTCAACTGCCTTGGCCAGCCCCTGTGAGCAATCTTGCAACCATGCAGATGTTGCAAACGCTCAGGGATGGCTGCTGATTGACCACTCGTTGACTCTGCCATCTCACGCTGACTAGCCATGCCAAAGCTGCGCTGCTGCTTGCGTGTTTGTCCTTGAGTGTTATCCTCATGGTTATGATGTAGTAGGCTACCACACTAGGGGGGGGGGGGGAGGGGCTAGCTCACCTGTGCGTATTGTTCAGAGGCGCGCACCAGCAGCTGCACCACTTCACTGTTGTTGCTGATCAGCCCAGCGTGGCCGCTGCTGCTGCTGCTGCTGCTGCCTGCCTGGTTGGCTTTACTGATCTTGTTGGCTTTGCGCAGGGCTGAGCAGAGGCGCATGTGACCCACACCATCGTAAGTTCCCATACCTAGATAGACCTGCTCCAGCAGCTCAGCCTCCTAAATGGCAACGACATCATACCTTGGTATTGTTGCTCACACAGCTTTTGATTCATTTTGGTGTTTGTAAGGCTCCGCAGCACACAGCGGTTGCAACCAATGCTGATGCCAGTCAAACTGTTTTGTTTGTTCTGTAATGGCAGACAAACACTGCTTGACAGCAACCCTGGCATGATTGCTAAGTCCACATTCCTTCAATGGCATCATTTGGCATTGATAGAGGAAGATGCTTTTCTGTCTCGAATCAATAGATGTGCAATGCCCAGCAGAATTGATGACAAGACTTGTTGTTCTGTTGATTGCAAGCCTGACTGTGCAGCATTGTTGAAGGCATGACAGACAAGTAGACTTTGACTTCATGTATCGACTGTGCGTCAACTTGGTGTACGTTTGGAACATACACACAACATTAACTGGTCACTGTACGCAGCGTCAAAGAAGTGCATGTGTCATGCACACGATCATCAAGCTAAGTGACAGTGCATTCGGTAGGGAACTATTAGAGGCGTATGCAATCTCTCACCCTTCTGTGGCAGTAGGATATGAAGAGGCGCTTGGCCAGAGGGTTGGAGCTCATGGTTTCCAGGAAGTCCTTCAGTGGCATGCCCTTGCGGTACATCCTGAATACCACATCACTCTTTATGTCACTGCAATCTCTGTAACTGAGAGCACTACGTCTGAGGCTTCTTGTGAAATCATTGTTGGCGGTATTTGATGGCTACTCAGTGATCCGGTTGCAGTGTGCTTTGGCCTTCGAGTCATCGATTGCAGCCACATCTGGCTTATACTGGCGTAAGTCTATACTGCCACTATGGTAACACAAACACACACCATTTGACTGCAGGTCACGATGACTTCAACAAGGCGGTGTAGGTGAGTGCAGTGACTGACCTGAAGATGGCCAGGTAGACCAGGTCAGTGTCGCCGCTGTCAATGGCTTTAGTCAGAGCTCCTTCCATTTCCCCCAGGGACAGCAACAACGGTACCTGCACACCAGCATACTGCTTCTTCAACAACACACATCTTGCTTGGTCAGCACCAATGACTCACTGTTGTGTGAGTCACCTGTCTTCAGGTTGATGGAACAAGCTGCAAAGCCCTTCAGGGCAGCAGGAAACAGCAAAAGAGCACATGACCGGTGCTAAACCCCGATTGACTGACATGCTATCATTGCACTAGCGGGCTTGCAAGTTGCTTTCCAAAGGACGGTAAGGAAGTGGAACAGCATTATTTAGATTATGCTGCATCAGAGCTTTCTGGCCACAGCTTCATAGATAGTACACCAAAGCGGCATACAAAACTTAGCAGACCGTAGCAGACACTTGCGGCAATCATCCCCTCTCACACTGAGATTACTGATTGAATGGTTGTTCAGCTCAGCCATACTGCATGTGCAGCTTAGGTCTCAAACCCAAACAGCGTTGGGGTCATTGCTTCAGCGTCTGTGCCTCAGCATGTACAACAAAGCTGAGCTGCAAACATATGACATGTACAAGTCATGAAGGAGCAACTGCTTGTATCCCTTGTCTGCTTATGTATGGATGCTCACTACTGGACTTGATACAAGGAAACAGATGTACCTGGTCAGCAGCACATGTCTCATACTCCAGCAGCAATGTGGCCAAGCCCTTGCGTCCCACAGATTCAGCATGGCCGGCAATCAGGCTGTACCGGATTCCTCTATACTTCTGCAGCTTGCCGGTCAGCGTGTCCTTCAGCTGATCATCTGGCTGTTGCAGTGAGGCGCTGATCTTCTGACAAGCCCAATGTACAAGCACCTGCAGACAATAGTCCAACACTGTCTTGTCTGCATATGCTGTCTTGTGCACAGAGATGCAGGCTCTGCCACTGGGGTTGCTGTCAACGGAGATCTACGGCTCTGCCGTCTATGATTTGTGCAGCTGGTCTTCTGATTGCCGCACAACTTCTGACATGCCTGGTTTGTGGAGACATCCGTAGACAGCAGTCATGCATCAATTCCAGTGAGTCTGCTGCGTGACAAGCAAGTATGCCAGTCAGTGCTTTGTTCTGTTGTGTGGCTTGCAATGAGGCAGCAAGCTATGCCCTGTGCAGAAGCATGACTGAGACCCAAAAGAAAATTGCTAGACAGGCACAAGCAAGGCCTGCCGTACTAGCAGCATACTGTTAACACCAGCTGGCTGAAGGGTGCTGCAGCGTGGATATTTGATTGGTGCCCACTGAGGAAGTGAGATGACTTATGCAAGAGCGTCATCACAGCCTTGCCCAGCAATACGCTGATGGGCAAAGCTGCCTAATCCTGTATGCTTCGTGCTCAATTGCCTGGCAAAAAACTGGAACAGAAACCTGTACCACATGCCTTACGCAGTCAGCAGCCATGGTTTAGACCGGCATACAATTGCACATGAGCTGTTCATAGGTCACCACCAGGCTAGCAGGGAACAATAATAATAATAATAGGCCAGCAGGCCAGCAGGCAAGCAGGCATGACATTGGCTTCAGGATTGCATCTTATGCTCAACTCAACATGTCCCAGCCTGTCTGAGGGTCTACCAGCAGCCCAAGACTCAGATGAAAGTCTCACTGGCCATGCAAACATACCTTGTCTGTGTCCATATTCAGCATTTCAGCAATCCTGAGCGCCAAAAGGTGGCGCCTTGCATTGATAAGGCGGGAGACCAGCACCGCAGGGGTGAGGGCCTCCAGTTGGGCCAGAGTCAGGGGTACCCCGACGTGTGGCCCTCTCAGCGCATTCAGAATCCTTAAGCTCTGGCAGACTTGCAGGATGCGTTTCCTAGGGTAGCTGCCGACAGGACAGAAGGCACGCCCATAACATCCTGCCTGCATTCCATGAGACACATGGTTCATCTTCATTGACGACTGCTGTGTTGGTAAGCCTGTCTTGCTCTGGCGTGCTACTTGACACCTCTCTGCTTGACACAGAAGTACATGCTAGTTACAACAATGGCAGAACCTACGTATGGGTTCCTAATTTGCTTCTTTCCTTCATGCAGTGCCTGAGCTATACAACATCTGTCACCATGCACAGCAGCAGTTCTCATTGCAGCCTTACTGTGAGTCCCACACAGGAGGAAAAGTCAGCAGTGGCGAGACTTGTTGCTGTGGATGTTGATAGCATGATGGTCCAACAGCAGAGTAGTGACTGCAAGGGTGAGGCCAGGGGCACGTACCTTCATGAGGGCAGCTTGTCGCACAGGGTCCAGCTCTGATCCGGCTGCATCCACACAGCTGCTCACGGCCTCTGGCAGCTGGCCCACAATGCTACGCAGCGCCTCATCAGCACGAGCGTTCTGCTGCTCAAACAGCTGGCGAGCATCAAACAACAGTGCACCTGCAGGAGAACTGTGACACTGTCTGGAGGCGTAGTCAAAAGTAAGCAGCTGGTGCAAATCAATGCTCATGTGCTTTGTTGTGCCAGCAGTAGGTGTGCCATCTCACCACCAGCAAGGAGTGGTGTCTCAAGGTTACAAATGGGCATGTCTGGCTTTTCAACATGAGGAAAAGGACTGTCCTGAGCAAAACATTATGCACATGCAGAGCTGACAGTAAAGCTTCAGTCGTGTTGCACAACCTTCTGCTCAGGAAAGCGCTTTTGGACATGTACTTGCTTGCAGTACAACTTTGCCAGACATCAAAGACTTTCATAGCAACACAACTTTGGTGTCACATGCCAAAGACATTTGCGCAAGCCTTGTTTGAGGTCAGGTCAGCTCAATCCTGAGGCATATGTTGTTACAGCCTGTGTCTTGGCAATTTGGGATCTGGACTGGTGTTGCAACTATGTTCACTGCAGAGCAATGAACTGCATGCTGTACAAGTCTCAGCTGTTTGGATTGCGTCAGAAGCTGTGTTGCTCCCATCTGGCCTGGGCAGAACATCTGGCACACAGTCCAACTATGCAATTCAGAATGGACACACACACGGATGCTGACCTGGAGCAGTGGAGCCGATTTTGAAGATGTCTGTCAGGCTGTCGGGTACTCGACTCAACAGCTCATGCTGCTCGGCTGAGATGAGCCTGATACCATCACACTCAGAGACCAGCACTGTCTTGGACTCCAAGTTGTGCTTGATCCAGTCGCCATAAGGCCCTACCATCAACAAAATGTCCTGCACACCAAACATAGCATGAGCAGCAGAGTGTGAGAGCAACTTCTGTGATTGAAGCTCTGGTGTGCCAGCAAGCCATTGACAGAACATTTTCACACTTTCATGTGCAGTATATCAGGCCAAGTAGTGTTTCATGAACAAGACCATGATAATAACAATAAATGAAAAGTAATAGTAATGAATGACTATGGCATGCATGATAACAGCATTACTATGCAACACGGGCTCAGCCAACAGGCATCAGGTGCATGTGCGACGCAAGTCATCAATGGCATACAAGACATTGGTCGTACCATGGTAGGGTCATAGCAGTTACGACACAGACAGTGATGGCAATGCTGATATGCCTCCATGAGGATGCAAGAGGCATGCATTGGAGCAATACGCTTGCTTCAAAATCAAGTTTGATATTGCTGCTTGATGTGAAACAGCATTTGAAATTGCTGCTTGAAATGAGACATCAATTGACATGTTGAGTAACATTATGCATATGCATATGCATACCAGACCTGCCAGCACATAACCACAGAGTCAGTCCCACACCACTCCAGCTGCTCAGGCAGCTTGTCACTCTGAGTCGCAAACTCAGACAGGGCTTTGGTCAAGTCTGCAACCCATACTTTGAGCCGACCATCTGCCGTATAGGCTGCCACAAACTGACCATTAGGTGCTATCGACAGCTTCTGTATGTTGCCAACACCGGTTGCGGTCTGCTCAGCACTGTCTACATCTACCGTCATGACAGTGTTGCCCACAGCCAGCAGCACCTGCAGATGACACATCATTGCTGTTGCAACAAGAGCTATCAGCACCAGATTTGCTGCAAGCAAGTTTAGTTGCCGGGAGGTGTAAAGACAGCAGCCCTGAGACATCAGCCAGCTGTGCTGGCATGGAGTGAGTGAGTGAGTGAGTGAGTGAGTGAGTGAGTGAGTGAGTGAGTGAGTGAGTGAGTGGGTGTATGTATGTATGTGATGTATGTGACCAAAGTACACAATGGCGTGAGACTAGCAGTCCCCGCTGGCAATTGATCAGGGCTGTGAGTCTTAATCTTGCCCAGCCATTTCTGAGCCATTTCAAACCAACACGCTCTGCCATGTACCTAACTTGCATATGTATTATATACACAAACACATGTTGCAAAAGTAGAATTGTCCCTGATAAGTCTAGGCGGCAAATCACAGCTATGCAATGCAGGCATACGGAATGGCAAACAGCAGCTTGACCAGCATGTAGTGTTGTAATTGTACCTCTAAGCAGCTAGACAGGACGCATCTTGGCCAGAAGATGAGTATTCAGGTGGTGGCCTCTTGCAGACTGGGGCCAGCCCATGGTCTGTGCCCAAGGCTTACATACAGCAAAAGACAGCCAAGCGACGCAAACATAAGTCATGGCATCAGGTCATTGTCTGGCATTTTCTGCTGGAAGTGTACCTCTAGGCAGCCAGACAAGGTGTGTCTTGGCTGGAAGATGGCCATGCAGCTGGGGGCCTCCTTCAGGGCAGGGCTGGCCAGCTTCTGAGGGCGGGGCTCTGCCAGACCAGATACTGCCCACAGCTGCAGCCCCTTGGTCAGCACAACTAAGCCATCACCATACAGCTGGCAGTCCAAGATGCCTTCCCTCTGGACTTCACTGCCCATGCTGAAGTGGCGTGGCAGCTGAGTGCCAAACATGTTGTACAGATGAACCTGTAGAGTATCACACACATACATGAACCTTCGATGGCAAAGTGAATGTCTTGGCTTGATCCTGAGGACACACACGCAAGCCTGACCATCACTATCTTCCTGGTGGCAGTGAATCACTGCCTGACCAGCGACTGTCAAGTACCACTTCACTCAGGTGGCATAGTTGCCACTGCTACGCTGTGGTCAAGGAACTTTGGCTGTCTGTTTGGGATTGATTCAGCCTTACTTGATACCTTTTATGACACAGTCAAAAGCTTGTTTGCTGGTGCAACAAAGGACAAGTCTTGAATGCAAGACCTCAAAACCATCCAGAGAGAGAGAGAGACTACAATGTTCAACAACTCCATCACATAGCTCAACTGCACACCGCGTGACATTTTGGCAGTAACAGGATCAGCGGAGTACAGACTTTCAGGTCACCTCTCCAGTCTGCTCAACTATCATGAGGTCTTCTTGGCTAGTCCATCCCATAGCCTCAATGCGGCCCTTGTCCCAGATGAAAACAGCCTGCTGCACCCCTGCAGAGGTATAGATCTTCACCAAGGGCTGTGTGATGCCGCCGGACACCAGCACCATCTTGCGATCATCCCGGATGGTTGCGATTGGCCCGCCATACCGCGCGCATGCCACCCTGTACAAGCACCACAATGTTGTTCAGATCTGCTGTTTACCTATGTGAGGGGAACACGCAGCTGTCCATTCTGTTAGGATATATGATGACATCTCACAGACCCAACGATGGAGTCCAGCTTTTTCAGATGTCCTGTATTGACAGGGCTATGGGACCATGTACCGCTGGCCCTGGCAGGTAAGAAATATCCGTTAAATGTATGTACACACCTGAGGTTGTCCAAATTGACATCTGACCAAGCCATCTGATACAATTCTGCCTTGGAGTAAAATCGATTTCCACAAGCATCCCATTCCCCAACTGCACACCCATGCGTTGAATGGTGTCATGCAGATACGTGTATATCTCGCACAAGATCAAATCATTGCTCTACCTGCCACTGACCTGGGGAGAGGTTGGCGCCTGCCATGCTTGGCCTGTTACAGATCACATCAGGGTATGCAGGAATTCTGTATTTTGAACAGGTTTACACGAGGGATCAGGCTACTCATGCAGTTTCTACATTTGTGAAAAGTCATGTGATGCTGGCATGATAGAACTTGCAGACCGGTTCTGAGCGCTGCCTGCAGCGGTATCTGTAAGCGCTGAGTGCGAAAGGAGAATTCGACTCAGTAAAGACTGCGAAGAGCTCTCGCCCTGTGCGTGCAGCAAGCGAACGTGAGGGCAGTTGATGTAAGTCGCGCAATACACGGCTTTGATGAATGCTTTGATCAAGCAAGGCATTGTTAGGTCACATTTGCCAGGGAGTCGCTCCGGAACCAGCACAACATGCATGAGTTGGCACTTGACACAAAGCCCTTCAAAGTTTGTGAGAGCAGTCCCGCAAGGGCCTAGTTGTGCATTCGGTCGAGAATTGTGAGGGCAGTCATGCAGGGCAATGCTACGCGGTGTTTGACGCAGCTTCCACGTTTAGCAGACATCCCATGCACACTCAGGTCGGCCTATGCGACAAAATTTGTATGTTTAAAGTTCATACAGGGCATAAGCTTTGTACGACATTGTGCTACTGCACCGCGAACTGCATCTCTTGCATATGCAGAAGCTTGCCGAGCGTGACCCTTATAGCAACCCGATCATTTGCCAATAACAAAACCTCCACCGGCCCCCACGGAGGATCCGCGGTAACGCGTTTTTCTGTAATTTTGAAGCGTTTTCTGCGGATGCGGAGCAAGGCAGAATCTGCTGTCATGATAAGTACATTTGCTCCTGCATGCAGCAGAACTGAATAATTGTGCCTGGCTCTTTGTAGAGCTCTCCCAATACAAGCAAAGACAACCCTCCACCACAAAGCCCAATGGAGCAGAGCATGGAGGTGTGCTATCTTACTTGTAGGCATGAGATGCTAAAGCAGCACGAGCTCAAGACCATGATATCGTGAACCTTGCAGGTGTCACCTGAAGTCCCACAGCATGAGGCAGCTGACAAGATTCCGAGCCAGGTGATGTTTGATGCTTCACTCATGTTATAACGTACAGCAGCAACATGCTGAAAACTGATTGCATGTTGCACTCAGTGCAGGTTCCAAATCAGCTAGGTGGCGAGCGTTTCCCAGATCCTCTGGAAGCAGATACCACTGTCACAGGTGGCGTTGAGAAAGCACTCCCCAAGGACAAGGCGCATTAGCAAGCTGACTTGATTTGATTCAGATATGTCATAACCAAGCGAAAGGGCGTATAGCCTTGTACAACAGAGTGGTCCTTTTGCTGAAGCATCCTCCAATGCTTTTGCACGGTGTCAGCTGAGATTTTGGAGCACCATCAGTACCGTGGCTTAACGATGCTGCGCATCTGATGACCAAGGGGTTCAATGAACTCCTTGGTGTAATACATGCTTGTATACAAATGTCCTTGCACGAATCATTTGCAGCATGCACTCAGGCAGCACACACTGTTGGAAGAGCAGCTTTGAGCATCAGAAGCACTGATAAAGTATGCACTTGCAATGGCTTTGTTGTTGTCTGTGGTAGCCACAAGCGTATGCACGCAACTTAGAATTGTCACGCAATGATGGCTCTGAGTTGAGACTGGTTTTCTTGTTCTGCAAGATCGCAGGATCTGCTGTGTGCACTTTGATTGAAAGTGATGTGCTTGCAAGACTCCAAATGAAAGTGATGTGCTTGCAAGACTCCAAATGAAAGTGATGTGCTTGCAAGAGATGGTGTTACTGCCATGCAACGTGGAGTAATAGACTCTCACTCCGCAGCGTGTTTACAAGACCACTTACAGTCATGTATGCAAGGGTTCATGCACAAGAGACCAGGTCTTGCTGAGCAAATAACAGCGTGTTTTGGGTCAGACTTGGCGACACTGTGACTTGAATCTAGTGTCCAGCACGTTTGTGTGCTGACCCAGCCTGCTGTTTGTGAGATGGCCTAGCTACCCCATGTTGCCGTTGCCGAAGTCCAATGCTCCATAACACAGGGTACACCAATGCTTTATCAGGGCACGTACCCTGTCTTTGAGCTTCTGTATGCTGTACTGAAGACTACTAAAGTGCAGTGTAGCATCATGTGGTGTTTCCGGGCATAACAGAGAGAGCAACGTGGACCACAGCCATGAAGTGCAGTGCTATGACATTGCTTTACTGTCGTACCACTGCAATAAACTGCAGTGTTGTCTGTACAGTACATTAGCATTCAGCATGGCCAGGCCATCTGGGGAAGGGAATAGCTTCCCTAATATTCTCTAGGCCGGTAGCAAACAATATGAGCCGCTCAAAACCTAGACCAAATCCAGAATGGGGAACTGTGCCATACTCTCTGATATCAAGGTATGCTGCATAAGGCTCCAGCGGCATTCCTGATGCCTGTAATCTTTCTTGCAGTACCTGCAGCAGTCAGGACAGATTTTGCTGCGTTACATACAACTTAAGCATCCTATGGCACGCCAGGATGGAGGTGGACACCCTCTCCATGCTAGACATGAGTCCATGAATTAGCCATAAGCTATGGATTCCAGGACAAACATTGCATGCTCAGGTCACGAATCTAAAGCGTGAAGCATTGCACAGGCAAGCACAACCACTTCACCTTTGTGTGATCTGGTTTCTGGAGATCAGCTGTCAAAGGCTGTATCAACAAACTGCAGCCTCACTAAACATCATGCACACAACAGCCACTATATGCAAGGCAGCGGTTCCTGCACAAGAGTGGCAGTGCAGGTAAGGCTTACATCTAGGCGGTCCTCTCTCTGAGAGCCTCCAATGAGCTCGCCCACTCCCGGCACCAGCACATCCATGGCTGCCACTGTCTTGCCATCATCATTCAGGCGCATGTAGAATGCCTGCATATTGCAGGTAGGTCACATGCGCTCTGCATCTGTACATGCACACAGCCAAGTGCAAAGCTGCCTGTGTGACACTAGATGGGCAGAGCTTTGAGATTTCTGCAGGCACAGGCACGAAGATGCCGCTATTCCCCATGTATGGGACAGAACTAGCAGTAGATAGTGGGATGATGATGCTGAAGATGAGTCCATGACGACAACGAAGAGCCAGGATCCAAGAAAGGGGCTACCTTGATGTCTTTGGGATAGTTGTAGACAATGACGGGGGACTTGAAGACGCGCTCAGCCAAGTAGCGCTCATGCTCACTGGAGAGGTCAATGCCCCACTTCACCTGCACCACATCACACCTCCTCATCAGAACCAAGGAAATCAAGGCACCTCAATATACCTTGCCCTTAGGCTTTTCTTCAATCAATGCAGAAAAGCATAATCCCTTCTTTTGTTTTTGTTTCCTCATGAAACCCAGCAGTTGACGTCACAGAGGGATCATATTTGATGCCCTTGGTGAGAAGGGCGCAATGCGGTACCAGTGCAGAGTCAAAATGCGTCCCCATGCCTAAACAAGGTGAGCCAGGTTGTTGTGGCAGTCCTGTTGTGATGAAGCGCAATGCAAAGCACCGCTTGCTGCATGCAGCAGCCGGAAGCCCAGCGGGCAAGCGCTACTTCACAGACGTCTATGTTGGCATTTGACATGCAGGGAATGGGGTTTTGATCAATGCAATTTTGTGATTACTATTGAGGCCAGGGCTTACCTCAAACTCAAACAGCTTGTCGCCCTTTTTTTGTGGTTTAAAGTCCTGAATGGCGTTCAACAGAATGTCAATGGCCTCTGTGTATGTGATGCGCTTGAAGCCAGACTGTGCCACATGCTGCAACCTGTTCTTGACCTCAGGGTCTGAGTGGCCGTCCACCTTGGTGGTTGCAAAGTAGTCCAAATCCTCCCTGCATGCGCAGCAAGCAACATCCAAAACGTACCAGCAGACAGCCCCAATCCTGTGCCTTCAAACCGCATGCTGGTGTATTGGTGCGCTGTGCTCAAGCAGATGAGCCACGTTCACAGGTTGATAAGACGGCAGGAATAGAACACTCCAGGACTGTTGATGGCAGGGATGCAGACCTGTCTCAGCAAAGAGGGATTGAAGTGGCATGCAGGCAGGCATGACTGGACACGCAGGTGCATCTGACCCTGAGGACCAGGCAGACTCAGGCCAACACAGACAGAGACCCAGACATGGACTGCCATGACAGAGTGAGGAGTGAGGCAGAAAAGTGCTTACTGGCAGTGCTGTAGCAAGTGGTGACAGCAGAAGCGCACATAGTCCTCGGCGCAGTTCATGTCATCCTCCAGCTCACAGAAGGCCATCTCAGGCTCAATCATCCAGAACTCTGCCAGGTGCCGGCTGGTGTGACTATCTGCATAAAGCAATGTGCCTTCATTGCTAAAGCTGGGGCAGCACTCGTGATGTGGGCAAGGCAGCTGTGGCAAAACAGCACAAAGCACGTCTGAGCAATTTCAGGATACTGTTCGAAGCAGGGAATCTGCTGAATGAACTGAGTTGGAATGAATAGCATGCAAGAGAAGAAGGATGAGTTTCAGCAGCACCCATGCCAAAATTATTGCCACTTTTGAGGCCGAGCAAAGCTGTCTGTACACAACACATTTGGGTTGGCAGGACAGAGTTTCTGTATTTGAGAGACATCCAGCGCATTGTTTTGCAAACTATGCTTGTGGCAGGTGTGCTCAACCGTGCTTCATGGCAGATTCACTGCGATCATGCAGGATTTGTGCCTGCAGAGCATAATCTGACTGTATACTACATACCTTCTGCACGGAAGGTGGGTGCAAAAGTGTATACATTGGACAGCGCTGTTGCATAGTACTCTGCTTGCAGCTGCCCAGAAACTGTAAGGAAAGCTGCCTTGCCAAAGATGTCATGGCTGTAATCAATGGCCCCTTGTTTGGTCCTATAAAGGCCTCCTTCCACTCGGGACCTGCATACAACACATCTTGCTGAAGGGCTGTGTGAAATTCAGCAAAGCTGCATGGTGCTGTGCCAACATTGAGGATGCTTGTTGCAGGAATCTGCAGTGCAGGGCCTGCTGTGGTCATGTGGAGACATGAAATGTGGTTCCCTCGACATCAACATAGCACTGCCTGCATCAGGCCTGCAGACTGAGCAGGTTAAGCCGCAGTTTGTCTTGAGATGTACACGCTGAGTGCATCTGAAAGCTCTGGCATCTGTTGCAGTGCATTCCGGGAGGGCAATTGCATTGACAGAGGGCAGCCTGCCATGTTGCATTGTGACTCTGAAAGCTCAGGAGACGCGTCATCAGCCAGGAGCATACCTAGCTTCAATACGTTCCAGGTCTTCTTGTAGCTTTGTGAGCCTGCCAGCCTCTTTCCTGAGAGCCTTGTCTTGCCCCTTGGCTTTGCTCCCCTCCACTGCCGCCTACTCACAACAAGGCTTCACTGATGAGAACATGGTGCAGCGTCAACTAGGTACACTCAGGGCTAGCCCTGCTGACTAGACAGCGCAGACACTGTGCAGTACAGATGGTAGAGCTGGTGCTGCTGCAGAACAACAACCAAAAGCACAGGCAGGTGCATGCTCCCTGTTGTGACTTGCACATGCTCTTCCCAATCTGGCACATGTTACTGGCACAAGACTCCTATGCAGCTTGCAGGTTTTGTCATAGTGCCGGCGGTACATGGCCTGAGCAGCGGTTCATGCAAGTGAACGATAAAGATGGCAGGCAGGTGTGGCTGGTGTACCTCTGCACCATTGGCTGATGGCTCTGGGGATGTCAGCTGATCCACTTTCTGCTGCTGTTTGGCCACATTGCTTCTGAGGCTGTCCAGCTCAGCCTGATCAGGCAAGGGGGCTTTGCCAACCTCCTCCACATGACTCAGCATAGTAGTCACCTGCATCACACATAGTAGTGTCATCAATGAGTGTCATAACAGTGTCATCATTGCACCAGTGTCGGGATAGCTCAAAAGGCCTTTCATATCTGTCCAAGGTTCCTTTGCTCACACCTGCATGACAAGTTACCGTTGATCAGACTACAGCTGGACCAGTCAACAAGCAGCTGCTGTTGAGCAAGACTTCGCAGAAACCACAAGACACGCCTGCTTCTCCCCAGTGCGGAAACCAATGATTCAAGACCCTGCAGGACGGCATGGCCTTATATTTATGACAAACTCCGAACTATTGGCCGCTGCAAACTGCTAGATTCAGCAGATTTGTGAATGGCCACATTTTTTACAAGTCCATGTTTGTTCATTGCATCAACGTGCTCACTGAGCCAAAATTGCATGAAAAGGAGCGCTGCTTGGCAAACACACTGGACAGGGATCAGCACCTCACCTGAAACATCTCTCCAGCGCCCTCGCAGTCACTGGTGGTGATCAGAGGCGTGTGGACATACATAAAACCTCGGGACTGGAAAAAGGTATGGGTGGCATGTGCGAGGGCATTGCGAATGCGGGCAACAGCCCCGATCAGGTTGGTTCTGGGGCGAAGGTGCAGCCTCTCACGCAGGCTCTCCATGCTTTGTCCCTTCTTGCTGAGTGGGTATTTGCCCTTGCCATTGTCGCACTTGCCTAGCCACATAATCTTGTCAGCTTTCAGCTCCACTCTCTGCAACACAAAGGCACACTCAAAGTGTGACAAACTTTGCTTGATTTTACTTGTGGACAAAAGGAGGTTGTGTCAGCAGTCAAGTTGTGGCAGCGATGCTGGAGTAGGCACTGATGCACCATGGGCTGGATCCGTCAATGTGAGACAGACGACTCTCAATCTGAGTAGCTTGTGCACTGTTGCCAGCAGTGAAAGTCTAGCATTACCTGCAGTGTACCTTCGGGAGTGCGCCGCAAGGTGCCTTGTACCAGTATGGATGTTCCAGTGGACGTCAAAGCTTTTAGACCACCAACACTGGCAGCCACCTCTGTGCTCACAAACACCTGCAAACAACACAATCATACTTGCACATCCCAGCAGGGCATTGATGTAAAAGCAGAACCTTTGTGGTTATGGCACAGTTGGGTGTGGCAGAGCTACGGTGAACATTGCATTGTGAAGTGGTTGGCCTGCGTGCATAAGCAGAATATGCGCACCTGCAGGTTGGTCAAGCAAGAGCCATCATTGACCTCTAGGAATGCAAATGCACCTCCTCCAGCTTCTCGTCCTGTCTTGACCCACCCTCCGATCCGCACTTCTCGGTCAACCTGGCAGTCACATGAAGGCATTGTCAGTGTGAGTTGCGTACTTTTGAGAAGAGTCTCTGAGGCAAGCAACAGGGATACAATGCAGGTGCAAGATGGGAAATAGATGGCTCACCAAGCCAAGACCTCCAGATGCAGAATAGAGGGTACCAACCAGAGTTCGATTAAAAGATCTGCTGTAGGGAGCAACAGGGTCTGCTTCTGCACGCTTTTGCTGCACTTTGATCTGCGTGACATGTACTGCGATGAGGGAGAGGAGACAAGCCTTGAATGTAGTGCCAACGAAGCTCACTACGGCACTGCGACTTTTGATGCCGATAAGCCAAAAAACCAAATATCGTCGGAGTGCCCGTACAATAACTTTCTGGCATTACCTGCAGATCAGCGAGCTGTTGCTCAAGAGCTTGAATGTCGCCTTCTAGCTTCTGAGGTGCGGTTCCGGAAGCTGCAGTCAAGCCAGGAGCCTGGGCATCGAACTGACCAGGGACTGGCGCAGTGAGGTCAGCCATGGTGAGCCTGCTTCACTATGGTCCACAACCAGGCCAACTACCCAGCAATCTACGCGGTCGAGCACGTTCGCAATGACGGACAGTCGTTGACCTTACTACGCTGCAGCCAGGTGCGAGTCCGGATGAAACCCCAAGTCAACCCCCGGACCAGCCCCCGGACTTGCCCTCAGGACCACTGAGGCAGCACCTGAGGTGCAGCACTGAAACTTGCTGCCGAAACTGGCATTCGTATGTGGTGATGAAAGTTTGTGTATGCTCAGTGTGTGAAGTTTCATCAGCAGGGTGATGCATGCCACTGACCAACAAATGTGCAAGTGGTGATACTTGGCAGCATGCACAGCAATGCCTTTCAATGTATGCTGGCTTACAGCACTATAATGCAGCCACATTGTATACTGCAGGCAGAACATCAGCATCTTTGTGGGTGGTGGGTATTAGCATGGCCGACACACTCCACAAGTTGCTTGCTTCTGGCACCAACTCCAGTGCATCATCACAAAGAAATGCAGCGTGATTGAACTAAGCATACCAATCATGACCAGAAACCTTGAAGTTACATACTGTGTACAGAGACAGTCAACTCATCTTATTCTTTTATTATTGGCAGGTGCCTGTGTTCAAACACATTCATGACAACACTTCTCTGCTTAAGACAGCAATCAAAGCAAAAGCTTGGAGATATTGGACTGTCTGTCTGTACATCTGTTGTTTGTACAAACAGATGTACAGACAGCTCACAACTTCAAACAGTGCCTTAAGCATTCAGCTGCGCTTCTGCACAGATAGTTCAATGATGGAACTGAAGAGGTATCAAAAGATTGCCAGAGCAATGTTTACTTCAACAATGAAATAGTGGCTCGCAAATTTTAAAACAAATCAGTCAATCAAAGGCAGACCAAGTCACCAAAACCAAAGGTCGCGTAAAAACCTGTCAAAAGCATCCTGCTGTGAAGTAATAGTTTCAGTCACTGTCATGAGACTCAACCACAGAGCTGCTGAACAAATATGAGCCCTGGCACGCCTCATTTGCAATGCACAACTGCTGCCAAGAACAATTGTGAAAACCTTCTGCCTTTCCGGCAAGCAACTGCCTACCCCAAGGGGCAAAGCTGCTACTGCTGTGAGGCACTACTGCTGCCCATCAAGCAGCCAGGCTTAACGGATGTTTCCGTTCATGCCGTTGGGGTAGAAACCGCCAGGCTCTGTGGAGCTGCCAAGGTACACAATGTCCAGCACCTGAGTGGTGTTCCTGGAGAATGCAACAGCATTGCTGTCAACAGGGGCCAGGATGTAATCTCCGGTCGTGGCGTTGTAGATGCCCTCGTCATCAGGCATACCAGCTGCAACTGAGCCGTCCAGAGTTTCACGGGCTGTTGCAATGGCGTTGACGATGGTGGTCACATTGACACCGTAGGGGGTAACAACATCACCGTTCTGGATGAGTGCTGTCCTGATATATCCTGCATGGTAAGCCTCCACAGCCATAATACCTGCACAGTCATGCACAAAGCCATCAGGCTGCATGTTACTTTCAACCGTGGCAACATTTTTTTTGCAATGGCAGCATAACATGATTGGCATTATTAGCACAGCAAACCCTGAACAACCCTGCATGGCTGTCAGCAGACCACACAGTGCATCAAGACACTGCTGCTGCAAAGTGCTGCCAGTGAATGCACCACATAATGTGCGTTGTACACAGAACACCTATGCTGCACCAAGAGGCAAGAGGAGGCGCTTACCAGCAGCAGCCAACATGTAGTCAGAGTTCATGAAGCTGGTGAGGGCACCCTTGTAGGCGGTCACACCAACATCCTCAAAGATGAAGGCACCGTGCAGGAAGAAGAGATCGTTGGTGTATGGGGAGAAGGGAGGTGACAGGGTGGTGTTCAGGGCAGCATTAGCAGCAGCTGCAAAGGCGCTGCCAATGTTTACAAGAGGGCACTGCACTGAGGCATTGCCAAGAGCTGTCCTGAGGTAGGCTACATGAGTCATCTCATTGTCGGCAACATTCACGACCAAGCTGTAAATGTCATCATTGGTGAAGTTGGCAGCCTGGCACCCAATAGGAGCAGGGCCGTTGCCGGTAACAGACGCTGGCAGAGGGGTGCCATAGACAGCACAGTGGTAGAAGTGACCCTCCAGGCACTGCAACAGAAGACACGGTGGTCAGCATCACTCAGACCTGTACACCCCAGGGTGTGAATCTCAAACCATCAAAAATCGCAAACGCTTTGTACAGGGAACTGTCATCCATCAGCAGGGAACTGTCATCCATCAGCAAGGAACTGCAGCAAAGGAAGCGAGCACTTTACGAGCAGAGCACGGCTGCCGCTCGGCTGTCGTGGAGCTACGCACCTCCAAGTTCAGAGCGAAGTTCAGGATGTCGGCGTCGGTGATGGCCGCCTGCTTGAGCTGCCTAGCATCTGCCACTGGAGCACTTAGTGCCAAAAGACCCAGAAGGGCCAAAATACATACAGCCTGCGAACTCAATCTTGCAGCGTCAGTACCAGAACACATAAAAGCCTGTATATACAGCAGTGGGAGCGCTCAAGCGCGGGAAGCACGAGCACAATAGAGGCAAGCCCACAAGCTGTAATCACCTTCATGTAAGCTTGACGCGAAGGTCCAAGACAACTGGTCTGAATCCCAAAGTCTGCAACAAACACAAAATGTTCGGTCTGTGCTGCAGCAGGGGCGGTGTGCAGCAGATCTGGCTGGGATGGGGAACAACGTTAACCCGCAACACCAACTGTAGACCATCAGCTGCATGCGTGCAAATGTGATAACCGTAAGGCTGGCAAAGGTGCTGCAAGGATGATGCAGCAACAACTAGAGACGCTGACAGCTCGGACACTTCGAGCAAGTCGACAAGCAGATCTGAAGCACACGCGGCGGCCAAGATGACACAGTGGACGTCGGTGCACATCGTCGTGAATGCAAAGTGAAAGTCAAGCTGGAATTGGACTCAGAACCTGCTGCAGCTGCAGCAGAACGACACAACGAGGCAGACGAGTATGAACTGAGTTTACACAACAACGGCGTGCAAGCGCAGTGCCGGCACTGGGATGATGTAACAAAGAGCGCACCTCAGAGAATGCGCTTCACGCTTCTCTTTGCCTGCCTGAGTTCTTTGTGCCAGTTTGATGAGAGGCAGATACGTTCGCTGATGTGCAGACGTTTAACGCTCCACGTTACAAGGTTTCTCGTCATGGTCCTAGTCAACTCGCGAGTAGCACTACAAAGTATTGGTTTTGAGGATAATAAATGCAGCTGGTACGCTGCTGCTGCAAGAAGGGATGCTTCTTGACTCATCCTTACACCGTCAGTCCAGGACAGCTGGCGGCGAATAAGACACTGACCGCAGAAAGGCTAAACGAAACTTGAATGACCAGTTGCCAGTCTTGCAACACAGAGTCAGCCACTATGCTTTCTTGCTTTGACACCTGGTGTGCTTACTGCAAGATTTGCGCTTAAGCTTGCTAGCAGCTTTCTGCTTGCTGGTCCCAGCATTAGTCGCACAAGATTGACATGAGAAAGGCGTGCCTGCAAGCAGTGTCAGTGTTTGTCAGTACACTGTATGATGTTTTCTATCACCTGCCTAATGTTGACTGCTGCGCAATTGAAGAACATGCTAAGAAGGTCCTTCAGCACACAGATAAGCACTGCAGATGGCATCAGCCACAGACATGTGTGCACATATGTGAGCTATATAGGCACCTTTGGAAGTATACTTTTACCGTCAGGCAAATTTACTTATTCACAGTGCTCTCACACACCCCTGACTTGACATATTGCCATTGCATGCTCTATGTTGTGCAGGAAGGTGGCAATTACCTGTCACTGAAACATCCAAACAGCTGGCATGATACTTGACACCACAGCTTGCACAGCATGGCATATAGCCAAAATCAGGCTCAGTGCAGGTGGGACAGCTTCCGGCCACGGCAGACTCAATGTCAGCTGGCAAGAGTGCTGTCGGCTTATCTGTGTCTGGCACACTGCTTGCATGAATCAAAAGTTGCTTGTCATGCCTCACTGCATCACCACCTACATAACCAGATCAGAAGTCAGAGGTGATTGATAGAGCATCACAACAGGGCAGCAGAACGGATAAGAAGTTGTAATCAGATTGTGAGAAGAACCAGGCAGCAACAATGTGCACAAGATGCTCCCTGCATCAGAGCAGCTTGTTGGGCAGGCTGAAGGCTGTATGAGCATGTTGCACAGTCAGCTGCCTCCTATCGACAGTAACAGTTGACATGCAGTCTTGCTCATCTTGCAACGACAGCACAGTGACCATCCAGCTGGTCACGAGTTCCTGTATAACGAATAATCACACCACGGACATTTGCTTGTGTCTAATAACTCGTGGCCAGCAGCATCCAGCTCAGATCTAGCATCCGGACTCAGCTGACATCGTATACAAACTCAGCACGGCTTCACAGCTCGGCTGTGAGTCCACGCTCTGCGCGTCGTTGCAACTGGGGATGACAGAAAACCATCCAGCTGCACTGCACAATGACAACATGCATTTCTATGGTTTGTCAGTCTTGACCAGCACTCTTGCTCATTATATGTGATCAGTGTTGTGACATCAGCATGCTGATGTCTGTGCTATCATGCAAGTGGGTGTCCTCATACCTGCTGATGGCTCATCATCTTCATCTTCTCCATCAGACATGTCTTCAAATGCAGTGAAAGAAGAAAAGATGGCACCCATTGCTGATGACACAGCATGCTTTGCAAAGCCTACAGGAGTGCCAGCTGTTGGTGCCTGCTGCTGCTGCGCCAGCTTAGAGTACCCATCATTGCCATTGCTTCTGCTGCTGTGCCTGCCGTTCTCACTTCTTGTGTCATCGTCAAGTACCAGCTGTATGGCAGGCTGGCAGCTTGACTGCATCTGATGTGCTTGGTCGTCTACGAGCTGCTGTACACTACGCTCAGGCTTGGCTGCATGTTGCTTAGGCGCAATGTGGTCATCACTGTCATTGCCAGTGACACGTGCTGGCCGCTGTGCCGGCTTTGCTAGGCCAGCCTCCTCTGAGCCTTGACTGATATGCTGGTTGGAGTCAGAGGGAAGCTCTTCAATGACTGGCTTGTATGCAGCAAAGGCAGGGCCTGTGCACTGACTAGGCATCACAATGTCACCAGGCCCTGACTTTGCTGCTTTGCTGCTCATGGACCCTTGCTTCAGGGTGACAACACTGCTGCTGAACAGGGTGACTGGACTCTGCTTGGGGTGCTGTGTCTGGGTAGGCGGCTTAAAAGCAGCACGAAGGCCACGCTCTGAGGAAAGCGAGATGGGCAGGGGCAATGTGTGAGCAGCAATGGAGCTTGGTGCTGGTGGCAGAGACAGCTTGGCTATGCTGCTGTGCAACCTGCCTGAGACGCAGGCCGTGTCTGGCAAGTGGGAGGCTTGCAAACCGCTTCTGCTAAGCTGCAAGACATGTGTGCAGGCAGCAGCTGACACTGCATGTGAAACTGTTGCAGGCAAGCTGGCAGCAGCTGCAGCACCAGCTGCGGCTGCAGGTAGCTGAGCCAGATCAGTGGTATATGGCATAGCATGCTCTGCTGCTGAGAGTGATGCGTTTGAGACTCCAGCACCTGGGTGATCGACAGCAGGTGCACTTGTGATCTTCTGCTTCTTTGCTGGTGCGTCAGGGGACAGGACTAAAGCCAACACATCATCACAGCTTGGGCGCTTGACTGCAGAAGGTCTGCACCAAGACGCTGTGACAGCAGGGTCATCTGTCACTGTTGCAAAGACTGGCGTGCCTGTGGTTGTGTCTACATCCAGCTCCAGCTCGGACATGTCATCCACTGCTGAGACACCCATCCTGACTGCTCTGCCTGTCTCAGACTTGCAGGCGTTCGCAACGGGACACAATGCTTGATTTGGGCTGCCTGACTCCTGCACTGGCAATCCTGATGGCTGCTGGCGCTGTTGCTGCTGCTGTACCTGCTGCCTGCTACAACCTGGTGCTGGGACAAGGGTGTCACCGTTGGACGAGGCTACAGGTGTGGTACTGGTGGCAGCAGCTACATGCCCTGAGCAGATTGTGACTGCAGGTGTGGTGAGGAGCACTGGCATGAGCGGGGGCGGCACGCTACCTGACAATGGTCCAGACAGATGCACATCCTGTGGTGTGGTTGCTGGAGACACACGAATGTCTGCTGTGTTGGTGTGATTGCTGGTGACCAGCAAGGTACAGGCTATCGGCTGACATTCTGCCGGCCCAGCAGCCCTCTTGACTGCCTCACTGTTGGCTGAGCTTAGTGGAGGCTTTGCATGCTGGCTTTGCGCAGCAGCTATGTGCAGCTGGACTATACTGCTTGTGACTGCTGATTCTGCCTGCTCACTTGACCCAGGCTGAGCCTCAGCCAATGGTAGCTCTTTGGCATCACCTGCTCCTGCTGTTGCTATGGCGCCTTTGCCAGAACGTCTTGCATTTGTGCCTGGCTTTGCAGTCATGCTGTATAGTACCACAGCGTCATTAGCATCAGCCGAAGGCTTGGAGCTCTCAAGGCCATCAGCGTTGGTACCCACTGAGGATCTGCCCTGAGCACTGGCTGGCTGTATGCCAGGAGCACACTCATTGTTGCTATGAATGACTTGAGCAGACGCTAGCTGCTTTTGAGAGCTGAGCTGGTCCAGGCCGGCGGGTGGCTCCCCTTGCACAGGTGCTGGCTGACACGAGACTGCAGAAGCAGGGGGCGCTGGGCTGGCAGAACGTGAACCTCCAGCTGACACCACATGTTTCTCCTGCATTGTCTGTGTAGCTGCATGCGCATACTGCGTCACACTACCTACATCCAAGCATTGGTATCTGCGCTAAGGAAGGTCAGAAGGCTACCGGAAAGGGTGCTGCTGTCAATTGCAAAAGTAGCAGCCCTTGCAGAACTGCAGAACTTGCCAAGTATGCAGAACATGCCGGCGCAGGTCAGCAGAGATCATACTGCACACCTGAGATCTGGGCTTGTGATGCTTGCATTTCAAGTTCATCACAGCGCCTCTGCAGAGCTTGCACTTGTTGCAGCAGCTCAGTCTCAAACTGCCTCTGCAGCAAAATGTGCCTACCTCACATCCTCTAAGTACAAACAAACATTTTGACGTGAGATATACAGCTCATGGTGGGTAAGATGTACTGCAGCATTAGTAGATGTGGCATATCTTGACTTATGTCTGCAATCAGAGAATGACCCTGAAACGCCCAAAACCCTGACTACAGTGCCTGACTCAGCAGCAGGCAAGCTAAAATTTGTTGCAGACAAGCAGACAAGATGCAGGCCTTGTAGAAGGGATATGGTGGTGGTGGAGGTGGTGCTGAAATAACAAGACAATGAAGTGACCAGTCGAGTTCAGAACATGGACGCACTCAGGACACACAATCTGATCACTCAGCTGGTAAACAAGTAAAGCTTGTAACTGATCAGTCTGCAGATGTGGGGCAGCACGTTAGCACAAGCATTGAAACGCGAGCTTGCAGTCAGGCACAAAAAAGCTTTTGGGATGTCAATTCATCAGTGACACCGACAGCATGCAAACTGCAGATAGCAGCAGGCACAATGGTCGTCGTTTGGACCTGACAGCAGTTTGTTCATGCTAGAGCAGCCAGCTGCATAGTTTGTGAACTTGTACAGTTCGCACCATGCTGTGCAGTGCCTCTTTCTGCTCATCATGTCTCTCACAATTGGAGGCTTGACTTGAGGCCATGTCTTGACGCAGCCGATTCAGTGCCTGCAGCTGTGCCTGGCATGTGCCACCCATCTGGTGAACCAGATCATTGCTTGCCTGCAGGTCAGTACCCAACAAACTGGAGAAGATTGCCAGGTTATCTGCATAAACGACTTGTCATGTAATGCATCACCGAACTGCAAGGTTGAGACTATTTACACAGCAGAACATGGCAGCACGGGCAATGCTGACGCGTTTCTGGATTGCTCAAGCAACCAACAGTTGTGTGAGCCTACAGCCATTGTCACACCAGTCCATCTCAGCCAGCAAGCCATTGAGCCACCAACAACAAAGAAATGACTTTGAAAACCTGAAGCTGGTCCATCAGGGAACTGTGCCGCTCTGTAGCTGTCTGAACCTCATCTTGAGCTGTCTTCATGCTGTCTGTTAGAGAAGATATCTTCTTCTCCCTGCAGTACAGCAGGCAAGTCCGAGACAGTGTCAGATCCGCCTTGATATTATTTTGATATGTGTTACTGAAAGTATGCATACAACTGTGCAGAGCCAACAGCTGTCATTGGGGTCATGTTATGTATGACCAGCTTCAGCTGCCATGCAGACAGTTGCTCTGCTGAACTTGTATGCAACCAGCATCCACCACGCCACACCATGTTCTGCACTGGTGATAGAATGACCTCATGCTGTGTGCAGAAGTGCTTGGTGCACAGGCAGACAACGTCAGCAATAGCACCTGCAGTCAAGTTTGGCAGAGGCAATCTGAAGCTCTTCCTGATGTGATGCCATCTCCTTCCTCAGCTTAGCGTTCTGCTGCTGCAGATCCACATTGGCCTTGCCCTCTGCATCTAGCTGACCTGAACGCATCAAAAGGCACTTCTAACTCAGCAGCCAGCGCAGGAGCCAAGCAATGGCTCCTTTGTTAGATTGCACCAGTGATCATATCTCAATCAGATTGTGACAATGTTAGGTGTATTGATTGTGCAAACATGTCCTGAAGCCTGGGTCCTTGAAGTGAAACACCATGGAGGTAACAGGTTGTGACTTACCCAGCAGCTTACTCTCTGTGACAACCATCTTCTGCACCCAAGATTGATGGCCAGCAACTGCAATGTCATACACACACTGAGCTCAACTTGGACTGAACAGAAGTTTGCAATAGCCTGATGTCGTAGCTGTGCATATGTAAGCCCAAAGAACAATGGTTCTCATCTATCCTGACCTTACCATGAGCCTGATTGCTAGCAACTGCACTTTGAATTCCTGCAAGTTCCTGTCTGGCCACTTTGACCTCTTCCTCAATGGCAGTCATGAGGCAAGCTTGACCTTCAAGCTGTCTCTGGAGCGTCATGTACTCAGCCTGCTTGGCTTGCAGCTCTTGCTGCACCTGATGATGGCATGACTGCACCACAACATGATGTCCAACACTGTCTGCAAAGCTCTATCGCAGGTATGTCATGGCTGCAGATGTCGATCCTGATGCTTTAGGTGTAGCTGGCACAATGCCAAAGTGGGTTCAAACCTTGAGATTTTGATATGCCTGTGACCTTTGCTCCAAAATTGCTGCAAGCTCAGAGGCTTGCTGCTTGATCTGAGCTTGTTGATCAAGCTGTTGCTGCTCAAGTGTTCGCACCTACAAAAGATCCAACAGTTGAGCACAACCATTCAACAGCCGCCTCCACAAGGTCATGTTCCAAAAGCAGTTTGTCCCAGACTCTACAAGTCTTCAGGCTGTGCTTTTGCATCAGCGTGTGCAGAGAAATTGTTCATGTACCGTACCATACCTGTGCCTGAAATGCTGCAGTCTCTCTCTGGAACGAGACTTTGCAGGTTTCCAGTTGACATCGAGCTTTCTCCAAAGCTTGTTCGCCCTCCTCCTTGTCCTTAAGATTACACACAGATACAGTGGCAAGCTTGCGGAGATTTTTGACGGCACCGCAACTGTTTTCAAACATGCTGTTTTACGTGCATAAGCTTGTGTCCCCAAGCGTGCAGCTTGATCAACAGCGTCTACTTCAAACGCTGTCACATGCACCAGACGGAACAAAACAGGATAGCCACCTGCTGTGCCTTCCTTGTGTGCAAGTCGGCTGCGCATTTCTCGTCTTGCAGCCGCGCCGATATGTCTTGCAGCTCTTTTAACTTGTTGATCAGCCTGGTGCTGGCTATGCGGGTATCCATTAGGAGCAGTCACTGACTTTGCACATTTGGGACTGTTGATTCTATTCCTGCGCTTGGAAAGGCTAAGAAGGCAGTGCTGCTGCTGCGTCGATGACGCAGATCACAATTGCAAATGCATTCGATGAAAGAGACAAAGAGGAAAAGAAGATGAAGGGGTTGCCCTAACACGTGGCCAGTACTGTGAAGGGTGCAGCGGCCCCGTTGAGAAACTGCAGACAACTTTCGCTTCGCACTTAGCTCTGATCAGCTGTGATTAAGTTTTTCTGCTACTGTGTATTTCTTTAGCGCGACCCAATCTGGGCTGTTCCACCAGATTTCCGTTGCCACAGTAAATCCCGAAGGCTATTACTTCTGAACCTGTGCCGTATGCTTCAAACTGAGTCTACAACTGGGAGAGAGCAGCGTGTGTGTTAGAAGCTTGGGTCGTGCATCCTTCATCCGCAGCAAATCGCAGCTCTCCTGCAAGCACGGACGTGCAGGTAGCTGTTTTGTCCTCCTCCTCCCTGGAGAGTCGCGCTTGCTGCCTTGCTGCAGAATGGCACCATATGCATCTTTATCGAACACTATTTTGAGCTCACGTAACTGTACTTCTGCTCTTTGTTCTTGTCTGCGGCGAGAGCCAAACGTTTCCTTCGGATCTTTGATGTGTTTTGGTGCAATCTGTAGTGACGACAAGGCAGTTGATACCTTTTGGTATCGCCATAGCACCAGAGACGTGCTTTCAAAATCCCTTGCGATACGCAGGACTACACCGACGACATTTTCGCTGGAGTACACCGACGACATTTTCGCTGGAGTCCTCAACATCAGACCAAACCCACCGTGAGGCCTTTGGCAGACGGATTCCGATAATGCTAGGCACGGAGCACAGTTTGCCTGATCAGCTACAGGTAAGCTTTTAACAGACTCGAGTCTTGATGTGCAATGTCGATTGGCTGTTGTCTTTTGGGGGACACTGAAAAACAGTGACAGTTTGCTGTGCACAGATTTTCGACACACTTTTGTGTCTGCAGAGTGCAATCAGCTTTCCCACCCCTAGGGCACCTGCAAATGACCCAGAGCGGCGTGGCAACATCTGGCAGCAGCATGAACAGCTGCAGGCCATGTACCAGCAGCTAATGGACCAAAACTCACAGCTGGTTACGGAGCGCACGCAATATCAGCATGTACGTTCAGCCTGAAGCACGTCTTCTGCTGTTACTCATTTGTCGCATGACTGTGCGCTTCCACGTTCTTATATGCTCAAGCAGTGTCTGCTTCTTTCAAGACTACCATTGAAATCTGCGTGGGGCACGCACATGCGCTCATGAGCACAGTTGTGGGTTTTTCACGTTGATCATCGTGTGCATGTTTTATTCAACTGTCTTCATGCAGCCATGCCTGTACATAGTCTGTGCTTTGGGCATGTTGATTCTTGGGTCGCATTCTGCTTACTCCCCTGACAAGTTCCAAAAGAAGAGTAGGGTAAATTGATATATTGATTTGATACTAGGTAAAGGATCATTAAACAGCTTCCTTGTGGTCGGACAATGCAGGACAAGCGACAAACAGAGAATGCAGTTGGCATGTTGCTGCAAGAGAACCACAACCTTCATCAGCAGGCAGCCGGTCAGCCTTACGTTCCACCTTCCACAAGCAACTCAACATCAGAGCACGCAGGTTCCATCACCTCTGATCACTCATGCTCCAGAATTTACAATCAATCCCCCTCAAACAGATTTCAGCGCTTTAACTCCTTCAAATCAGACAATCTAGTTTCTCCCAGAGCTGCACTGCAGTCCATATTCCCCGGCAAGTTCAATGGGCATGACCACAGTCCAGACAACAGCTCTCAGGGTGAGTCATATGACCAGCAATATCCAGCTCAGCAGCAACACTACAGTGAGTATCAACAAGCTGGTGCAGCGGGCAGTGCTATTGAACAGCTGGGTCAGCTCAGGGCAGAGCTAGCTGGCAAAGACGAGCAGATTGTGCACCTGCAACACAGCCTGCAAGGCCTGCGCCAGAAGTCCCAGTCCCTGCAATACACCGTCGACGATGCTGACAGTCACCGGCGGCAGGTGCAGGTACACAATGGCGAGCTTCAGATGCAGCTTGATTCCCTACTTTCTGAAATGGAGGCTTTGCGTCAGGGTCACAGCTGGGGCAGTGACCCCAACCACCTGCATCAGCTCACCCAGGACAATGTCGAGCTCAATGCTCAGCTGGCTGAGCTGACTCACAAGCTTGAAACTCATGAGCCTGAGACTCAGGGCCTGTCTGAGCAAGAGGAAGCTCAGCTACGTGATCGTCTTGCTGAGCTTGAGTCTGATAACTCTGAGCTCAATGTCAAGCTCCAGGCTGTTGAGTCTCAGCTGAGGCATGAACACAGTCGTGAACTCAGGAGAATTGAGTCAGAGAAGGAGAACCGCTTGCTTGAGCTCAAGGGTGAGCATGAGACGCTGATCAGCTTGTTGACTGAGCAGAACGAGCGGCTTGAGGTAGAGCTGAAGGATGCTGCGGAGACAGCCAGAATAGCAGCTGCTGCAGCAGCTTCTTCACCCATGCCTTCTGGGTCACCACCTACCACTCCCACCACCCCCAGGGATCTGAGTGCTGAAGATGAACGCAAGGTGCAGGGGCTGAAGGCCACCATTCTGCAGCTTGTGGAGGAGAACAAGTCTCTCTCCAGGGCCCATGAGCACAACAGCCGCCTCAAGCATGAGGTACACACATATGCCTGCCAAGAATGACCATCATGTACAAAAGTCTTGCACAATCTGCGGTTTCTGACAGTTGCACAAAGGCCTATTTGGTAAGGTTGTCCCCTTGATGCAGTCTGTTCACCTGTGTGTTGTGACACACTGGCTAGCTAACTGTCTTGTCAGATATGACTGCCCAGTCCTGAATGTTTGCACATATGCAGTCATGTCAGTCACAGCATGTACATTGACACTACACCGCAGGTTCAGCAAATGATGAAGGTGAAGGTTGAGAGAGAAGATGTGCGCCAGGAGAACGCCAAGCTCCAGTCAGACTTGAGGAAGCTGCAGCGCACCCTGGATGCTAAGCTTGCTGAGCCAGCAGCCAACACAGAAGCTGACAAGAAGCTCCAGGAGCAGCTGCAAGTGGTGAAACAGGAGAAGGCAGGCCTGCAGGAGCAGGTGCAGCAGTTGCAGCAGCAGGCTTCATCGGCCCCTGTGCCTCAGCAACCAACTGCTGAGAAGGAGGGGGGAGCCCAAGGGTACCCCCAAACATGGAAGTTGGTGGATCAGCTGCGCACTCAGAACAGGTCTGCTGTTCTTACCTACATCAATTTTTTCTTTGTAGTGCTGTATGATGTAAAATGCTGGATCTCAGTGTTTTGTCAGCATGAAAGCCTTATTGGTGTAGTTATGAACAGATGCTGGCTCGTGTGGCATGCTGCCAAAAGAGTGTTTGACTAGCATTGCGCTTTGCTGTCACACTTTCCTGCTGCAGAGCTGTGTGGCCGTATCTTGTAGCGATTGGCTAACATCATGTGCAGACTCACTGACGGACTGACAGCTTTTGCTTGATTGGCGTGCAAGTTATATGACACCTCGACTGAAGGCATGGCAATGTATGTATTGCAGAAAGGCTGAGTGGGTGTCTGATAATTGCAGGCAGTTGGTTGCTGAGGTGACTGAGCTAAGGGGCAGTGGGCAGGGACAGGGGCAAGGCATGGCAGCAGAAGGCCCTGGCATAGGCAGGGCTACCAGTGGCAGCCTTCTCAGGCGGCTACGCCTCAAGAAGCCCAAGGACAGGTCAGTCTCATCAAGGCTTGTAACAGAGCACATCTGCAAATCTGGTGCACCTGCACAGACTTTGTTTGTCTCTATTCACTTGTGCGCCTGTCTGCATCTCAAGACTGTAGCATTGTCTGCTTTGATGGCAAGATCAGACCTAGGTGGGCCATTGGCACATAGGAGCAGGTCACTGTCAGTGGCCAAAGGGCTGCCCCATTTCTAAGTTCTTAAGTGCGATGTGCACAACAATCCTCATTGACATGTGTTGTGTATCAACGACACTCATGAATGCAGGCAGCTGCCTGAGCCGGTCCAGCCCAACAGTGAAATGCTCAGCTCCAGCAGCTTCAAAGAGGCTGAGGGCAGTGTGGAGCTGAGCAACCAATCTCAGGCTGCCAGTGTGGACCAGGCAGCACCATCTGAGAAAGCTGTGGAGGAGCTGCTGGAAGTGGCTGATGAGCGTGTGTATCAGGCTGAGCAGCGAGCCATCAAGGCTGAGGAGGCGAGCCAGGCTCAAGAGGGGCTCATCTCACAGCTGTGTGATGAGAACCTGAAGCTGGGAGAAGAGGTGCAACGCCTCAATTCAGGGTATGTCTCTCTTGTGGACTCTTGTAGTGCATCCACACAACAAATGTAATGCTCATATGTACAAGCTCTTCAGGTGTTGCCATTACCAGCATGTTGATTATTGTACACTGTTGTGGTTGTTTGCTGCATTACACTGAGCACTCACTAGCAATTCAGATTATGCGCCTTGTGTTGATGATGTCTGAGCTCTGGCTGCAGCTGTATGCCATACAACATAAGGCCTGCAATTGTACCCTCCTGCAACAAGTACAGAAGCATGATGTTGGTTGGCACTGTATACGCTGTATATGTTAATATTTGCTGACTGTGTCTGCTGTGTTGCAGCATGAAGCTGGTGCAGGACCTGACAGAGGAGAACTCGCACCTCATCCGGGACAACAAACGTGCCAACGCCAGCCTGGACAGCATGGTGAAGGACATTGCAGAGCTCAACAACCGCCTCTTTGACATTGCCCTGCAATCTCCTGATGACGGGGCAGACATCTTTGATGACGCCTTTGCTGACCCAGCTGAGGTAGCTGAAAGGGCCGAGAAGAAGAAGAAACAGGCTGCAGCTACAGCAAGTGCTGGTAGTAGTGACGCTGGGGCAGGCAGGGCTGTGGGCGGGATGGACAGCGCAATGAAGAAGAGGCAGGAAGATACTGCTGCAGAGGTATGCTCATGCTCCTAGTTTCAGTGACTGAGCTGCCTGATATTGTAACTGTCTTATCACGGGCAACCTGTTGTTGGCAGGCTGTGTCAGTGCTGTGCAGCATACATTGTGAATGTCCCTGCATGCTGCTTAGCTTGTTGTACATGCACTCGTGCTTCGCAAATGCCCTAAACCCTAAATGCGCAATGCATAAGACAGTTCAGGCTCTTGCCCGATTGCTGCCATGTTCAATTGGCAATTTCAAATGTTGATGCAGGTGAAAAGTCGTGATGAGACCCTTGCCAAAGATGAGGAGCGCCACCAGCAGCTGAAGGAGGAATCAAAGAAACAGGTAATCAAGGCTGGAATGGTTGTACGGCACGGGTTGCATTTTGATTTAAGCCGCACCTGCCTTTATTAGTCGAGTTGAGCAGCAGTGTCTGTACTTTGTGCTGTGCTTGTGTCATGTAATAGTACCTTATGCTGAATTGCTGATTGCCATGCAGCTGGAGACCTTTGACAGGGTCAAAGAAAAGATGAGCAGCAGCTCCACCCCCTTCTCACTAGCGAGACAAAGGCTGCAAAGAGCAAACACTGGACTGCACGGTCGCCCTCGTTCTGCCGGCAAGTCAGAGGCTAGCCCCTCAAACACAGCTGAGGCTGAGGGTGCAGCAGTCACCCCTAGATCACCCTTTCAGGCTGCTGCTTCCAGTACTCCAGACAGAACTCGCCCATCACCTATGCGGACCACTAGGCCGGCACTGACTCCCGACATTGACCCGTCGCCTCCCAAGCAGAGTCCTGTGACTCCCGCGGCAAACAGAGGCCCGGCAACTCGGCAAACATCGATCAAAGCCCCAGCGAGTCCGCCTCTGAGCCATCCGGCGCTGAGCGCTTTGAGCAGCAGCAATCAGCAAGCTGAACCTCAGAAAGCGTCAGGCCTGACAGGTGTGGGCAGTGTTGGCGGTCCACTCACACCAGAAAGGCTACCAAGTGGACGAATGATGAGTGGGCGCTTGCCTAGTGGCCTGGCCATGAATGATGGGGAACCAGGCCAAAGTTTGAAGCCCATCTCTACCGCCAGGAGTTTGTCCAGAGGTGCAGACTACGTGCTGCTACCACTTCATGCTAGTGCTTTGCATGACTCAAATGATTGCCATTTCGCAGAATGCCGCATCTGTTACCACTTTCTGCGACTGCTTTGCTTGATCCAAGTGACTGTACCATATCATATACCATGACGCTGCATCTGTACATGCACAATCAACCAGCTGCATCGACGAAGCATCCTCAAAAGCCTACCATAAGGAGTTGTCTGGCATTGCCAAACTTTTCTACACATGCTTCACTGGTGATTTCTTTCGACATGGTATGACAGCTTGTATGACTTGCAGAGGGTAGCCTGACTCGCAGTGAGAGTGGCAATGAGAGGCTGAGGCAAGAGGCTGAAAACAGCAGAGCAGAACTCTGGCGCAAGATACAGGCTGCCAAACTGAATAACAGTCAAAAGCAGCAGGTATATTTTATCTTTGCTGGCTCTGAAGCTGCCACGCATATTCCTATATCTAAACTTGAGCCTGTGGCTGCAACATCTGTCCCAGATGTGTCAATGCACATGCATTGCAGGTGCTGACCTACTATTGCTGAACTGTCATTGCTGTGCCTAATTGCAACAGCTTTCAGCCGTTCAGCTACAGCTTGTACAGAGGCTTTATGTCAAGCTAATTCCGTTTGCTTCACTGCAGGTGCCCAGATTTGACGCTGAGGGGCCCATTGCTTCTCCAACATCCCCAACACAAGGGCTGGTCACACATAGCCATGCCCCTGCCCCTGCTGCGCCACCACAGAGAGCAGCTGCTTCTCAGCCTTCCAAGCATGGCAGTGTCCAAGATCAGGTACACCTCCCTCTTGCTGCACCTGTCATGGCTGCTCATGGCACATGCACTCCTTGTGTGTTCAGCTGCAGTGCATGTTCTGACTGTGCTTCATTGCAACCATTGCAAAAGCAAGCACTGCAAAGCAGTACCATTGCAAGAGCAGCTGATACCATACACATTTTTTGGCATCAGTGCACTTTTGTCTGCATGCCTTCCGTCAGTTCTGCATGTTCTTCATTGGCGTCTCGCTTGCTTTGCTCATCACAGTGGCGGGCTGATCAGTCATCTCAGCAAAAGACCATGGCTCATCATTGGCACACCTGGTCTCAGCTGCATGACTCACATCCAAGATGTCTGCTGCATGGCTCCCACCTGCTGCGCTGCTGTGTGCAGGTTGATGAAGCCTATCTGCAGTTTGGGCCTGCACATGACATTGTGTCCTTCATGCAATCCCTGGGATACAAGGATTTCAGGACGGCCCGTCAGGGAGAGGAGAAGATGGAGCAGTTCAAACGGGCTCTCAAGCTCACCAGGCCAGCCTTTGCTGCCACCAGATCCCCCATGCAGCAGGTGCCCACATTGCTTGCTCATCACACTGTGGCTCACTTGCTTGCTGCAAAGCATGGCTCACCTTTTTTGTAAGTTCTGTCGCTATCCCGCCTGCTTGCCACCTGTGGTAGCTATCCCACTTCTTGAAACACATGAGCATTAAGGATGGTGACATGCTGAATGTGATCACTTCAGCTGCACATGCCTGAGATGTAATTGTGGCCTGGCGCAGGAAATGGCAAATGCAGTGTACAAGAAGCTGCAAAGTTGGGTTGATCAGTTTGTGTATAAGCGATGACTTTGGTGTGATGGTGAGCTGGATGGCAGCACAAAATTGAGGATTGTGTACTCGTGCACAGCGCGTATCGCTTGTGCATAGGCCTGGATTGTAACTGCTGCCTGTTGAACAGCCGCCTATGATGTGGCTTCCCAACCTCTAGATGCATGCAGCCGAACACAATGGGCCTATGAAGAGTGGTGCAGAGCATGATGGAGGACAACGTCAAGCTGTGACAATTCTAGTCGAGGGTGGCAGCCGTGGGGGTGTAGAACATAGAACATTATTGAGTGTAGTAGCATATGTGATATGGCAGTCTGGTGCCAAATCAGACGAATTGTGTGTAGGATGACAGGCCATTTGACAGTGTCATGCCATAAAGTACATCCAGCCCACCTTGCAGGGACAATGCTTGTAGTTCACCGACTACACGCTTTGCTGCAGACACTGCTCATGAACAACTGTAGGGCCAAGCTGTGACTCACAGATTTTATGTTGCATACTGGGTGTTTACGAAAACAGTTACTGATATGCTTTGACAATGTTCTGTGCAGTCTGCTGATTCACGTTTATTTGGGTGAAACCTATTTATACGCTTCACTCGCAATGGCATACTGTAATAGCTTGCAGTCTGCAGTACAACAGTAGCGATTTTGCTGATCATCTCTGTAGCTTCACAAAGCTTGGTCCAAGTTGGTTATGCCATGCTTCAATTTCACGCAATGTCCCTTGGTATGCCTACTTCTATGAGTAAACTATTCGTCCCTGAAGCCACAAAGTGTGCCAAGCGCAAGCCTCTTCCCCTGCTAACATACAGTGGTGACTGACAAATGTGTGGAGTCTAAGTGAAATGCCAGCACATTGCAGGCAAGGTCACGTGCGCTGCATAGCTCCCCACCGCTGCCCATAGCTCACATTGACTGTCAATGGGACCTTCAAGCACGCAACGCCTTCCATAATTTGCTGCACAGCACCTGCATTACTGCATGTCTTGACGACCTTTTGACAGATGAAGACAGCCAGCCATGCATCAGAGCATACAGTGCATCAAAGCAATGCAAGCTGAGCATTTCAAAGCTGTAAGATGTATACCAGCTCCAAAAAGCTTGCATGCCTGAAAGTGGCCAAGCAAGCAGCTTTGCTTACCTGCAATAATGTACACATCACAAAGCTGTGGGTTGACCTCCAACAGCAGCTCATCATGTATCTGAGCTACTAGGCGTACTGGGCGTTGCTCTGCTGCAGCAAAGCATTATCATGATGATGTAACACCTCAAAATGACAGTCACAAGAACCAAGGCATACATCTGCACAGTTCAGTATGTGCATGTACCTGGCCATTCAGAGCAGGCATTCCAAACAAGGCAAGTTGCATAGCACAGCCACAGCGCATATGCAGCCAGATACCTGTGTGCAGATGGGCATGCTGCCATGCTGCCCAAGAGCACATGGCTAGCTTGATGAGGTCAGCAGCACTGCCCTGGATGGTGCTGTTCACAGCCTTCCTATCTGCTTCTGCTGCAGCGCGCTGTGATGCTGCAGGCATGCAGCCCTGCTCATTGCTGCTAAGAGCCTTGATAGGCCTGCGGCGGCCACTGAATGTGGTGATGTAGCCTCGGCCTCGCCCTTCACGCTTTGTCTTCTCCAAAAACTGCTTGAGCTGCATGCCATAACAGAATTGGGAGGATTTGCATGCGCCAATTGCATGCCACTTGTGCTCAGAGGCAACAGCAGCATCTGAGGCTATATGAGATACAGCAGGGCTGTCATGGCTTGTACACTGTACTCATGAGTTTAGCTAGGAAGGCAAGCAGAGTTGTTGCATGAACAAGGCAAATGAACCAGCTATACAGACATGACACAAATGCTAAGGCCTGTGAGGCAGATGACATACCCCACTGAAATGGTTCAGGAAGGAGTTGATGAGGTTTTGGGCCTGGCCCACTTGGATGCCCAGCCCCCCTGGCCCCTTGGCCAGGCCCCAGGGGGAAAGGCCATAGATGATGCCATAAGTCACCCTCTTGGCCTTCTCACGCTCCTCTGACAACACTGCCCTGTCTGCATGTCACAAACAATAGCTGTGGATCAGTCTCAGCAACCACTTACAACAGCATTATGTTAATTGAGTGTTTCCACAACAAAAAAAGCCAACAAAAAAAGACCCACCAAAAAGATTGGCTGAGAGGCATGCTTGAAGGCAGGTGTGTCCATTGCTGATGACAGACTCAGCTCAACGCTCTTTTGGCTGCTGCAAAATGAACAGTGTCAAATGAACTGCAAAGAAGCCTAAATACTGACCTGTGTCGTGTGGCTTCCTGAGCCAGGTCTTGGCAATGAGGGCAAAAGCGTCTCCGCCCACACCAGCTTGTCTTAGTATCTGAATGAGTTTGAGGTCACCACTGAGATGAGCCAATACCCGAAGCTCAATCTGGCTATAATCAGCTGCAAGCAACAAACAGCCTGGGCTAGCCACAAAGGCATCCCGGATGTTGATGTCTTGCTTGCTTGAGCCCGGGGCAGCATGAGGCTCTGGCGGGAAATCTCTTGCACATGTTGTGTAGTTGGTCACCGCCTGCAGCTAATGCCGCTAAGCAAACGACAGATCCAGCATTGCGCAACACGCAGTGCAAAGGGCTCAGCTGACAGGTACTCTGCGTAGCCAAAGCAATCCATCATTCAAGGGATTCTGGCAGAAAGCAAGTGTCAGCTAAGCATAAGTCTGATTGGCTAAGCAAATTGGTGCAAGTGGCTGCATGTGACAGATAGGCAATGTGAAGCAGGATGCAGTCGGCATGGTATGTGATGCTTGACTATTGTCACCCTCTAATTGAAGGGTCCCTAGGGCTGTACAAAGACCAGTCAGGAATAACCCACCTGCAGGTTGGGTGAAGAAGAAGACAGGCGGCCAGTGGCAGTTGCAGTCTGATTCCACGAGCACCGCACTCGCACTTGACCACCTGTTCATGGTGTCAAAATCTATATGCAACATTCTTTTGTGCACAAGATAGTTGTCACTGATACAGTGCTGGTGCAGGAGTTACAACAATCAGGTGACAGGCAATGACACAAGTAGAACACGTCAATGCCGCACACAACATGCTTGTGCTGGCGTGGCAAACACAAGCAGGATGGCCTCAGCATAAAATCAGGTCAGACCTGCACTGGCTGCTGCAATCTGGTGGACCCATGAAGGCTGAATCCACTTGGTGAGGATGTTGTGCATGCAGCGGTACTCCAGGATGAGGGCTGGCAGGGGGTGTAAGCCTGTCAGCTGCTTCAGCGCCACCTCATCTGTGGGGTGATGTGTCTTGGCAGACCCCCTGCACTTGCATAATTGCTTCTGTACATGCCCCTCAACAGCGTACAGCAGCAGCGAATGCACTGCTTGTCAGGTGTGGCTTGTCAGATTGTAGGCAGCCAAATGCTGCACCTGGGTCCAAAGAGTGCTGGCTTGATAGCATCAACAGATCAGCATCATGCTCAGATCTGACCACCCTGTTTTCTCAGTTGTGTCATGCTGCATGCGGTTGACTGACCTGTCGCTTCTCTGTTGAGGGGGTGGCAGAGCCAGGGTATCATACAGGGCTACGGACAGCTGAGAGGCACTTGACAGGTTGATACTGCTGCCCACCAACTGGGCGGCCCGCTGTTCAATGTCTGCAATTTGTGTGCGCAGGCAGCGCTCATGGTGCAGCAGATACTGGGCATTGAAACCTGCACAAGCCAGGGCTATATCCAGCTTTACAGATAAGCAATCTTTGTTTAAAATGATGCTGACCGGTTTGTCATGTTTGCAGGATGCTCACCAATACGCAGAGGGAACATCTGCTTCAACACAGACTCTGCAAATGGTTTCAAATGATCTTTACAAAAGATATCTGTTCAGTAACAACGTTGACAGCAGTCATAGTACCACCAACCAAAGTTGTCTATGAGCGGCGCAATTTGCTGAAAAGTGTAGCAGCAAGCTGTAACAAATGCATGAGATGTGGTGCAGGGCCTACCCATGCCATCAACCTCCATCTCTGCCAGGATAACAGCAATCTGCATCTCGACCTGAAGAGCCTTCCGTGGCAAGTACGGCATGGTGCAGCGTTCCAAAGCTGCTGTCAGCTGCACAGCTTGCAACATGTCGCTTTTCAGCTGTTGGAGCGGAGGGAGAGGATTTCCTGATGGTGTGGGCACACCATACCTGGCAGACAACACCTGCACAATGCGCTGCTCAACACATGCTGCTCACTGCACTGCCAAGCAGCAACACCCTTCTGCCAGTACACGTTAATGCAAGCCCACGTCCATTGTTGCAAGTAAACTCTGAACCTCAACCCTAAAGTATGGGTTGCATCACAACCACATGAAGCCTTAAGACGCAGTACATTGTGCAGCACAGCTAGTTGTGCTTGTGAGATGATGACGAGACGTCAATGGAGTTGGTGGTGGTGGTGATGCTGATGGTGATTGAAGCAAATAAGGAGGGAATTGCCTGCAAGTCAAGCAAGACTGTTGTTGAGTGGTAATCACATATCACTGATCGTGAACAAAACTTGTCATGTACAGAGTAGATTACACAGAGACGTACAGCAATACAGTGGGTGATTGGTAGGCATTGTGTATGGTGGAGTTGTGAGGAGTTATGCCTGCAGGGTGTAGCCCTGAATCTGCTTCTCATCCCGCTGCATCAGCTGTGGTTCATGCAGCCAGGCCATCAGCTTGGGGTCCCTCACACTCACCTGCCAGGCTTCAGGAAGCTGACCACCAAGCCTCAACAGCTTGTTACACACTCCTGTTTCAGCATGTGCGCAGGAAAGATGAACCAAGACAGAAACACCAGCCGCTTGATTGAGGCAGAACTAGACGCCAGTCAAATTGAAGGGTTTAGGGTTTA
>JAABUU010001514.1_pt1 | contig 38802 bp, 38 predicted proteins | sample 5559301 | NCBI WGS metagenome assembly JAABUU01 (sample SAMN10711884, study PRJNA513360) | rock metagenome | isolation source: Antarctica rocks | place: Antarctica: Victoria Land, Richard Nunatak white | reverse complement strand
AGTCAATACATATTATTGTCTCAGCTATCTTCAGATCTCAAGTCTAGTAATAGTGATTACTGTTTGATCTCTGTATATATCTTGTGTTGTTAAAGAGACAATCATTACACTTTGAGCATCACTCTTTTACAAGATATCAGAGACGTTCATTTCTTTCAAGTCATGTCTAGTCAGTCAGAACGAGTCATGCTCAGTCAAGAAGCAAGCATCTTCAGCGCAGATAAGATCAAGATTTCAACATTGAACTTGTATCATGATGATCGAGATAAACTCGAAGCATATCTAGTACAGATAGAGCTATACATCAAAAGACACTCATTTCAGTTCAAGTTCATCGAGAACAAAGTACTCTTTGCATTCATCTACTTAAGAGATAATGCATTCACATGATTTCATCACTATCTAACGAACTATCTGCAGAAGAAGTCAGAGAAACGAGAAGAAGAAATCAACACGATATTTCGTGACTCTCAGACGTTTGAGAAACATCTAAGAAGAGTATTTGAAGACATTGACAAAGAATGTACAGCGAAACGTCAGCTGTACAATCTGCGGCAGAAAATCTTCGCAGCGACTTATTCGATCAACTTTCAGCATATTGCAATGAATATGAAATGAAACGATGCAGCTCTCATCAGTCAGTTCTATCAAGAACTACAAGAGAAAGTTAAGAATGAAATTGCTAGAATCGATAGATTCGCTGACTTGCAGAAGATGATATTCAGAGCGATGATCATCGATAACAGACAGTATGAGAGATGTCTGAAAAAAGATAAAGAATCAGTCATGTCAGTAGTATTGAGTCGAAAGTTCAAGAAGAAACGACGATAGTCATACTATGATTCTCAATCTATGAAGTTAGATGCAACTCGAAAGATATCGATGAACGCTCGCGATAAGACAGTTCAACAAAGCAAAGCATGTTACACATGTGAAAAGCTGAGTCATTACTTCAAGAACTGTACTCAGAACAAGTACAAGAACAAGCTCAAGTCTTATGATAAACAAGACAAATCTTTTGCAACAACGAAAGAAGATCAGAAGAACAAGCATCAAGTGTTGTCATGAACAGCATGTTATGAGAACAATTGTTGTATTCATCTGAGCGATAAGAAAGATTCTGAATGATATTCGAAACTCTCACGAAAGAATCGTTTCTACGCAGCAACTCATCGTCAATCAGAAATACATGATGAGAATAGTGATGAAAGTTCGTTCACTATGATCGCGAAATCAAAGATTCTCGACAGCGAAGCATGTGACTCGAATAGATCGAACAATATTGAAGAAGTCATTCATCAGACAGTTGAAGAAGAAAATCGACTTAGCGAAACTCTACGAGCATTCACTATCGCAGCAGAAGACACTCTCGATCGAGAAGAAAATCATCTTGAAGTAAAAGAAGATCTTAGAAAGCTTACAAGTTAAGCAAGCTTTATTAGCATGTACAACGAATTGTACACTCTCTTTAAGCAGAAAGAGAAAGATTTTTCACAGTGAATGCAACAGATCAAGAATGATATACATCAAGCTATCTATGACACTATGCAAGATGAGTCGATTGCATCGCGCAAAGACATTCAATATCGTGACATAGTCATGAAAAAGTCATTCACGAAAGTCAAGTTCATCAAGCAAGAAGAATATGTACTTTCTGATGAAGATCACATATTCAGAGAGCTTAGACAGATGACAGAAGTCATCAGAGAGAGATTTGATCTGTGTGATTCAAAGAAATATTCACTTAGAAAGATCAATTTGAATCGATTTCAGTATATAGAACAAGTACTGAAAGAAAGAGCTTCTAGTTCAAAAAACTAGAAGACTCTTCGATCGACAGATCATTGAAGAAGTCTAGTTGAAGATCGAAAATCGAAAGCATATTTGTTTTCATCAATGACTCGTCGCAATTACGAGTCTGAATCAAAGTTAATGATCACGCAGCACGATTATTCATAGACAACAACTGCACAAGAAATTACATATTCTCAGAATTTGCTAGAAAAGCGCAAATATCTACGCAGAAGAAGAAAGAGTCTTACAATCTGCGAAACTTCGATGAAACATTCATGAAGTACAATAATGAACTAATAGATCAAGAAACTCGACTCATTTATTTGAGACTTGAACGACATTGAGAAAAGTTACGTTTAGATGTTACAAAGCAGTCAGACAGTGATATAGTTCTAGACATATCATGACTTCGTATGATCAATTCAATGATTGATTGAATCAATGAGACAATTGCATTTCTGAGCACAGAAATGACGCGATTGCACTCGATATTGAAGTCATCACAAGATGTGAAGATATTCGTCATGACGAGCGAAGAAATGCGCAAAGAGTTCAGAGAAATCAATGATGCACAGATGTTATGAAGCAGAGAGATTCAGAACAATCACTTGAAGAATTTCATTATTGCTATTATCTTTAAAGAATATCAGAAATATAAGATTCTGTTTGAGAAAGAAAGTGATCAGAAGACACTATTCAAACATCAATCATGAAATCATGAGATTAAGCTCGTTGACGACAAGAAATTCACGAAACAGTTCATATACTCATTGTCGACAGAAAAGCTCAATGCTTTACGACAATATCTGAAAGAGAACATGCGAAAAGAATTCATTAGAGAATCACAGTCGTCAGCAGAATATTCAATTCTGTTTGTTTTGAAATCGAATGAAAGTCTTAGACTATGTGTCGACTACAGAGCACTAAATAACATCACGATTAAAAACAGCTATTCATTATCGCTCATAGCAGAACTGCAGAATAGATTGCAGAGTGCACAGTGATTTACGAAATTTGATATACTCGAGACATTTAATCGAATACGAATTAAAGAAGAAGACGAGTGAAAGACAGTCTTTTGCACTCGACTAGAACACTACGAGTATTTGATCATGTCTTTCGACTTAATCAATGCTTCAGTCACGTTTCAGATCTTTGTGAATAACGTGTTACGACGTTATCTGAATCAGTTCGTCATAGTATATCTGAACGATATACTAGTATACTTCAAGATGAAGAAAGAACATATGCAACATGTTAAGAAAGTTCTACAGACTTTGAAGAAAGTCGATCTGCGCATCAAGTCGAGAAAAAGTGAATTTCATGTACGAAGCGTACAGTTTTTGAGATTCATAGTCACGTCTCAGAGTCTAAGAATGAATTCAAAGAAGATAGAAGTTGTTACAACTTGATCGACGTCAAAGTTGAAGATCGAAGTTCAATTCTTTTTGAGATTTGCGAACTTTTATAGACGCTTTATAGAGAGATACTTCAGAATCATCTCGTCACTTACGAATCTTACGAAAAAGAAGATATCGTTCGTGTGAACTGAGAAAGCAGAAGAAGCTTTCAAGAAGCTGAAGAAATTGTTCATCTTTCAGTCAATACTGATCATGTTTGAATCAGAAAAACTCATTACTGAACGCGTCAGACGAAGCTATTGAAGCATGTATCAGTCAATCAGATGATAAGAGACATCTGCACTTCATTGCATTTCACAGTAGAAAGCTTACAGACGCTGAATTGAACTATGAGATACATGACAAGAAGCTGCTAGCTATTGTCGACTCATTCAAACAATGAAGAGTATATCTAGAAGAATCTAGACATCAGATTCAAGTATATACAGATCATAAGAATCTGCTATACTTCATGATCATGAAGATTCTAAATCGAAGACAAATTAGATGATCGAAAGAGTTGTCATCATACAACTTTCAAATTCAATATCGAAAGAAATCTGAAAACTCAAAGATCGACGTCTTGAGCAGAAGAGCAAATCATATGACAGATAGATCACAGATAAATCAAACTATCTTGCAAAAAAATTCAGACGATTCAATTGTCTACAATAGACAAAACGCAGCTACTTTACGAATCAACAATCAAGATCTCAAGAAACGAGTAAAGTTAAAACTAGTGAAAAACTCAGTCACGCAAGATATTATAGAAAATATCGAGAACAACGTGAACTTTGAGATTATCAATGAAATACTAACATTTCAGAATCTGATCTATGTTTCAACAAGATGCAGACAAGAGATGATAGATGATCATCACAAGTCAATGATACATGAACATCAGAGTTCGAATAAAATCATTGAGAGAATATCTAGAATCTACTATTTTTCAAAGATGAGAAAACAGATAGAAAATACTATCAGAAAGTGCGATGTGTGTATTCATATGAAACACAATCAACATAAACTCTATGAACTTTTGAAAAGTCTCAGCACATTGAATCATGCGTGAAAAAGCATAGCTTTGAACTTTATAGTCAAGCTATCTAAGTCAAAGAAAAGAGTCATCGAGACAACGTATGACTCTATATTGATTATAATGAATAGATTAATCAAGTACGAATACTTCTTGTCATACAAGAAAGCAACATTCGCAGAAGATTTGACTTACACATTTCTGAGAACGATTGTAGCAAATCACGAATTATCAGACAAGATAATTTCGAACAGAGACAAGCTCTTCACATCGAAATTCTGAAAATTCTTGATGAATCAGCTAGAAATTCATCATAAGCTGTCAACAACTTATCATTTGCAGACGAATGAACAAATGAAAAGAATGAATCAGACACTGAAACAGTATCTCAGATGCTATATTAACTATAGACAGAACGATTGAGTACAGCTACTATCAGTAGCACAGTTGACTTTCAATAGCGTAACAACAGAAGTAATTAGCATGTCATCATTCTTTGCGAATTACGAGTTCGAGTCAAAGACTCTCAAAGAATCACGTGAATTTGCACAATTAGCTCAAAAAGCTACACTACAGATAGAACAATTGCAGCTGTTACAGAGAGAATTACAGAAGAACATACAGTTTCTTAGCAAGCGCATGATTCTGTATGCAAATAAAAGAAGAGATAGAGAATCTACTCTTAAGAAGAGAGACAAAGCATATCTATTAAGACGAAACATCAAAACGAAAAGATCAAGTAGCAAACTGAATCACACGAAGCTAGAATCTTATAGAATTCTAGAAATCAAAAAATCGATTAACTATAAGTTGAATCTATCAGCATTTATGAGAATACATTCAATATTCATATCTGTCTTTTGAAGTCTGCAGATTCAAATACATCAATTCAAACAGAATCTTCAGAAATTGATTCAGAGAGTCAGAACGTCGAATACGAAGTAGAAGATATACTAAATCAACAGAAAATCATAGATCAGTCTCATTGATTGATCAAGTGAAAAGATTATGAACATATCGAGAACACTTGAGAATTGAAGAAAAATCTCAGAAACTGTCAGACGCTTCTGCAACAGTTTCAGTTGAGAAATTCAGTCAGTCAAAGTCTGATGAAATCTCAATCTGCTCGAAGAACACGTCAAAAAGAAGATCATTCAGCGATGACTCGCTAATCTTTCTCTCATTCTTCTCGAGCTCGACGATGTTTTGAAACTCTCGTTCAATCATCGTCTGTTTCTTATTTTTCAGAAACACAAATTGATTTTGCAGATGAATAGCTTTCGCGAAGATCTCTTGCATCTGCTTGTGAGCATTCAGCAGCTCATCAAGAACGCGATCGCATTCTGTCTTTATTCTTTTTCACTTCATCATCGAGAAAGTAAGATTGCACTTGCAATCGAGATGTACACACTCAATGCAACGATCGAATTCAATGTCAACACGACATTTCTTTTGCAAGTGACTGCAGTGTTCACAAGAACGCATGACAACACGCTCAGAATTCGTATGCTCAAGAAGATCTCTGCAACGCAAGATAGAGTTTTTGATTGTGCAATGAGAAGACATGAAGAAAAAGTGATTTTCAAAACGAAAATCTTAAAAGAGAATCTAGTGTTAGAACTCTTTCACATGTGATTATGTAACAACAATGATTGAATAATCATTGTATAATTAGAGTCTTGAAGTGATCGCTCTGATCGCTTGAATCAGAAGTGATCACAGTGAGCATGATGAGCATGATGCTCATCTTGCTCATCTTGCTCTGAGAATGATCAAGATGATCATTCAGAGCAGAGATGACTTGACATGATTCTTTTATATCTATATAACGATGATCGTTCTCTTAGATAGAAGCTTCGTGCTCAACTCATGTAAGTAATCAATACATATTATTGTCTCAGCTATCTTCAGATCTCAAGTCTAGTAATAGTGATTACTGTTTGATCTCTGTATATATCTTGTGTTGTTAAAGAGACAATCATTACATCTTTAAATTACTTTCATCAAAACACATTTTCAAATTTACTCAAATTTACTCAAATTTATCAAATCAATCACTCAACTTTATCACAATCAAATTTATTTATTTATCTTTCTCACAATGACATGCAACTTTGAATCAGTCGAGTCACGAACAGCTCATCTGCTTAGAAGCATTGCTAACAGACGCGTTTTCATTATTTCTTTTGATATCTCAGCTGAATCTCAGAATGTCACTATCTCATGAGATATCAACATGAGTCAACAACTTCGTCAATGAGCTATTGATCAGTCAGACGAGATCATCAAGATGCTGATCAAGCTAAGAGATCAACGAGACATGACTTTGAAACTCAATGAGCAATGAATCAATGTTCAAGTCAATCACATCAAAAGACTTGATGAGCTAGAAATCAATCAAATGACAATAAACATTCAAGAAGAGATTATCATTGAACTACAAAAGAAAGTCTTGAGTCTAAAAAAGAAACAGCGTTCAGTAAATCAATTTTGATCTCATCAATCTACTGAATCTTGAGCTTCTACAAAATCTTTATCTCATCAATTTATTGAGAATCATACTTGACGTGACTCATTCACTTTATTCAATAATGATCATCACAAGTCTTTTAAGTTTTCAAACTCATCTGTATTCATTGATGAAGATGAATCAACATGAGATAGTTGAAGAATCAAAATGAATGACAAGCTTTAAACAAATGTCAATCACTTCGATAATGAGAATATCTGTATTGTCTATGTGATATCTAGACTAGAAGATGATGCTGCTGAACATATCTTCGCTTGACGTTGACATGATGCTTTGCATTCATACATCTTGATCAACGAGCTATTTGAGCATCTGAAAGAAATATACGATGAATTGAATAGAAATCGAAAGTGTCGTCACGAGTACAACGCTCTTAGACAAACAGACAAGTCTTTCAATGTCTTCTACTTCAACTTTATGAAGCTATTCAACTATCTAGATTATGACGATTGCACTCTGATGAACGATCTTCAGAATAAGATCAACAATCGCTTGCAGAATGCTCTATCAATCTGTTCAGAGAACTTTACTTCGCTCACTCGCTTAAGAATCTTTCTTCAAGATATGAATAATAAACAGCGAGTCAACTATCAGTTACGCAGTCAGCTTTGCACTGTCATCGTCAAAGTCACTGTTGTATCTGATAAATGCATTGTTACTTCATTGTCAGCAGTGACGACTTTGATAATTGAATATGTCAAGTCAACTATCTTTTCTATCTTTGAGTCAGTCAGATTGTCTATCATCTGCTATATTTGCAAGATTTCAGATCACTTATTCAAGAATTGCTCTCAGAACAAGATCAATATTTTGACATTTTATGCATTCATTCTTCATCTACATGAAATCGTCATTTCAAAGAATAAAGAGAATGAGAAAATGTCTTCTTTTGAAGATAGTGAGTCAAAAAACTAGAAACTTTCATCAAAGACGTGATGAAAGATGTGTTAATTTCTTCAATGATAAGCATGTCAGATGATTCTTTTGCTTCTGAATCTTTGATTATTGAATGTGTACTTTCTAGCAATGAAATTAGTTACTCATTGAAGTCATTGATAGACATCGAAGCTGCTGACTATTCGTTCATTGATGAAGTGATCGCGCAGATTGTTTGTGATCAGTTACAAATTGAGTCTTTGACTTTGATCAAAGCGAAGTCAATTCAAGAATTTGATGATCATTATGCTAAGAAACTCATTACTCATGTCATCTATTTGAATCTGACTGTTCAAGATCATACGATTGACACAGCTTCTATGTTGATCACTTAATTAGATCAACATCAAATGATTCTTGAAAAAACATGAATGAACAAAATTGATTTAATAATAAATATGCAAATCGATTTTCTTCGATTTTTGAATTTCACTTCTAGTCAGAAATCAATTGTTCTACTCTCAAGTCATAAAACAATCATGAAACAGAAGAGCTTGACTTCTACTCATATACTAAAGAGATTTTTCACTTTCGTTACATCTCAATTCAGTCAGAAATCACTCTCTTTCAGTCAAAAGAAGAGCTCGATCGAACAGTTAAAATCGTGTGACGTGATTTTAACTAACGTCAAAATTTCTAAATCAACGTCAGATTCAATGAACATAGCAATGATAAAGACAGCGACATATAGAATGTTAGTCAAACGTTCAGACATCAAGATCTTTGCTGTTATTGTCTTGAAAATCGATTGATTCATAACTACAGCTGAAAACAAGTCTGAAGAAGTGAATCTGCATGAGCTTTCTCATGCTGAAGCTCTCAAGCAAGTCAAGATCAAGCTTTTCTCTGAATATCATGACTATCTAGACATCTTCGATCGAGCAATGATTGATCAGCTATCATTGCATCATTTCTATGATCACAAAATTGAGTTGATCAATGAAGAAACATCTTCGCGAAGCAAATTATATCAGATGTTTAATCACAAGCTTCAGAAGATAAAGAAGTATCTGATTGAACATCTGAACAAAGAATTCATTTTTTTCAGCTTTGCATCATACGTCTTGCTCATCTTGTTCATTGAAAAGAAAGATGAAAGTTTGCGTTTCTGCGTTGATTACAGAAAGCTCAATGCTTTGATTAAACGAGATCGCTATTCTTTGCTCTTGATAGATGAGACTTTTGCTCATATACAAGAAAGCAAATATCTGACTCAATTGAACATCATTGTCATGTTCAATAAACTGCAAATGCACTCAGATAGCAAAGATCTGACTATCTTTATCATCTTCTTCGACTCATATAAATATCATGTAATGCTCTTTGAATTAATCAATGAATCAATGTTTTATCAACACTATATGAACGATGTGCTGTTTGAATATCTTCATCAGTTTTATCAAATCTATCTAGATGACATTATCATCTACAGCAAGATCTTGAAGAAACACAAGCAACATGTATGATTGATCTTGAATAGACTATGAGAAGCTGATCTACAGATAGACATCAATAAATGCAAGTTTCATGTTCAGAAAATCATCTTTTTGAGACTTTTGATGTCAATCGAAAGACTTAAGATGAATTCACAAAAGATACAAGCAGTAATTGATTGATTTACACTCAATAATCTCACTCAGATGCAGTTCTTCATTGACTTCTGCAATTTCTATCGATGCTTCATCAAGAACTTTTCGAAGATTGTTCATTCAATGATTCAACTCACTCAAAAGAAGATCATATTTAAATGAAATGAAACTTGTCAGACTGCATTCGATCACATGAAGAGATGTATGATTGAGACTTCTATACTTTGTCACGTTGATCAGACTTGTGAGACTATTCTGAAAACTGACTCATTCAACTACGTAAACGACGAAGTTCTCTCTCAATGTGATGACGAAGAAGTACTACATTCAATTGCTTTCTATAGCAAGAACATGTCTTCTGCTGAGTGCAATTACGAAATATATGATAAGAAACTGCTAATCATTATTTGAGCATTTAAGCATTGATGATTCAAACTGAAGTTGACTGACATTTCTATCAAGATGTTCATCGATCATCAAGCATTCATCTCATTGATGAAAGACAAGAAGCTGAGTCGATGATAAATATGTTAAGTTCAGAAGCTAGCTGACTTCAACTTCAAGATAATGTATCGATTTGACAAACAGAACATTAAGATCGATGCATTAACTTGTTGAGCTGACTTCATGTCTAAAGATTTCGATGATGAATGCATTCAATATCAAAGAATTACTATTCTGACATTGAATTGAATGAAGATCGCTGATCTAAAGAAGAATAATGATCAATCAATTTATAAACAGATTCTTGAGATTAATAAGATCAACGAGAATTGTACGCTACTTCGCGAAGCAATAGCAAGAGACGAAGCACAATGCAAAGATATCAAGCTGAAGAATTGTTGAGTTCAGAATGAAATCTTATACAAAGACAGTCAGTTATGAGTTTCATTCAATGAATTTCTGCAAATGAATCTGATTCGTGAGATACATGATCAATCATCGATTGATCATTCTGAAATTCTTAGAACAGTGAAGATCATAAAGCGAAATTACTATTGATCTTTTATGCGAAAAACGATAGATCGATATATTCAAAACTGCTACGTATGTCAACGTTCAAAGACATCAAGAGATAAATCAAACAACTTGCTTCAATCTCTATCTATATCTGAACAGCGATGACAAGACATAGCAATGAACTTCATTATTGATCTATCTGATTCATATGATTACAACGTTATTCTGACTGTCATCTGCAGATTGTCAAAAGAAAGACATTATATCTCTTACATCATTGATGATGAAGATATTACAGCTGAAAAGACAGCTGAAATGCTGATTCAATAAATATATTGAACTCATGATTTATCAAACTTTATAGTATCTGATCGAGATTCACAATTCATCTCTATACTATGAAAGTTTCTTTGCAAACGACTGAGCATTTTTCTTCAATTGTTCATCATCTATCATTTTCAAATCAACGATCAAAGCGAATGAGTCAATCAGAACATCGAGCGTTATCTTTGATTCTTCTGTTCATATATGCAGAACGACTGATCTAAATGACTATTCATGATCGAGTTTGTTGACAATAACGTCTTGTCATCAGTCATTTTCTTAACTTTCTTCTTCATGAACAAGAACTTTCATTCTCATATGAGCTTCAACTCTGACATCATCGAGTATGAAAGCACTCGCGAACACTTGCAGTTCAATCAAGTCAAGAATATATCTGAACAAATGAATAAGACTTTGATCTTCGCTCGTGAAGCTCTGATCAAAACATGAAAACAAATGATGAATCAAGCTAATAAGCATAGAAAGAAGATCAATTATGAGATTGAATCAAAAATGTTTTTGAACGAATGAAACATCATTACAGCGAGATCTTTCAAAAAATTGAATGACAAGATGCTTGACTCATTTCAGATCACTGAGTCTGTTGACTCATTTTATAAGTTGAAACTATCAAAGACTATGCGTATACATGACGTATTTCATTCAGAGCTTCTTCGTTCTGTCGTTGATGATTTTTTGTCTGATCAAAAGAATGAATCTTCGAAGTCAATAGTGATAAACGATGAAGACGAATGAAAAATTGATGATATACTGAACTCTCAACGCTATAGAAGACGACTTCAATATTGAGTCAAATGAAAGAACTATGACAACGATCTCAACTGATATAACGCTGACGATGACGAATTTATGAACACTCAAGAAATGATTGATGACTTTCATATCAAATATTCAAGAAAAGCGCACTAAGAAACAACATTCATGCAAACATGAATAGTCAAGAGAGAGAAATAATGTCACGATTCTAGTCTTCATCTATTCTTCAACTAGTCTTCATCTGATTTCATTCTAATTGAGTCTAGCACAGAGCTGAGAAACACACATATAAGAATTGAGTTCTTTTCTGTAGATACTTTTCTTTCTTAGCATTTATTTATTAGTTAAATGACATCTCTATGACTTGCTCTAGATTGATTTCTAACAGTTTTCATCATAATCTTTTATTAACTTCTCTTTTGTCAATGATATAAATTGAATTTTCAGTTTCTTGCATACTTTATTAACTAAATTAAAATGTATGATCATGTAAATGACTGAATCACTGTCTATTAAAGAATGAAGATTGAAAGATTAATTCTGAGAAATGAGATGAGTATCAATTAAAAATAACTTTTCAAAGTAATTTTCTTTCAATAAAATTTCATTTAATTTGTACAAAGATATAATTTTTATCTTTTTAATGACTTTTGAAAAGATAACTAGTTTTTTGAATCAAAATTTGAATCAAAATCAAAGTGATCATATTCATTGTTCACTACATTAATTCTAGTAAATTGATTCAAGCACTTTTTAAAGCACTCTTTAAAGCTATGATTTGATTTATGATATATAAAACAGATTTTAACTAAAACATTTACTTTCTTGATGTTAGTTAAAATCATATCATGCAACTTTGACTGATCAGACTTTGAATAATCAATTGATTGAATAATAATAATTACTTTATAAAAGATAGTTTTTGAAAAATTATTAATATGTTTAAGCTTGTTCTTGATTTCTTGAATGACTCACTGATCATTATTTAAATAAATCAGATAAAAATGAATTTCTTTTAAAGAATCAGATTGAACTAGTTGATTTACTCAAATGAATTGAAAATAAAAGTTGATTTTATCTTTCAAATCAACAATCAGTTACTTTTCATGATAGTTTAAATAGAAAGATAAACGTTGAAACTGAGTATAAAATTTATTAAATTTCTTGAATTCTTGAATTAAGTTGTAATATTCTTTACAAAAGTTGACTTTCTTATTCAAATCATTAAATAACTGAGTTAACTCTTTTAAAAGATCTTTGACAATTTTATAAAGATTAATATAATTATGTTCATATTTAGCTTGAATGATCTCAGCTGCATCATTGAATAATCTAGAATGTATATAACTCAATTTGACTTGTTTATTAGAAAAGAAATCAATGTTGATCTTTAGTTTATTCTGAACTTTTTCGTATCAATTCTTTCAAATAAAGTTCTTTTCATCAGTAAATAACAAAGAATCAAATATTTTTTAAAATTTATAATGCTTAAAGTAAATAAAATCAGAAAAAGTATTTTCTTTAGCTTAAAGTCTTATTTTTAACTCTTTGATTTCATCTTCTTGTTGTTTATTTAACTTGTAGAGTTGATTTGTTTCTTTATCAAGAGCTAAATTGCAAGTCTTTCAAATTTTATAAAATATAAAGAGTATTATTATTTCAGTGAATAATTCATCATCTTCATGAATGAATGATGCAGCACTTGATGATTTCAATGAATTAACATCAGAGATTTAAAAGAAATGATTTTGAAATTCTTCAAAATGCTCTTCAATAAATGAATGATTAAACATGATGAAATTTGTTTAAAAAGAAAGTTGAATAAATGATGATGCTTAATAATTAAAGAAGAAAGATGTATGAAATGATGTTTAATCTTCAATAAAAAAGATGAGATTTGTTTATTTCTTTAACAAACAATGAAGATTCTTTATTGTTGAATCTATTGATCGATTTGATTCTTGAGCAATTCATGAAGATTCTTTATCATGATTCTTGTAATTAAGTGAACTTTACATACTTAATGAGTGATAAGTAGTTTAGCAATTCAAACAGTTTTATCGTTGATTTTATTCAATTCTTTAATGTTGTTCTGTTTTTTAATTGTCATTGATCATCAAATAAATGAATTTCTTTAAACTTGTTTTGTTTAAATGAGTATGTTGAATGAGTAATGAAATCAATATTATATGATTAACAAATTCTTAATATAATGTCAGAATCATGTTTAAATGATACAATCAATAAAGATCAGAATTAATAATGTTTAATCTTTAGAAATAGCTACTGAATATTAAAAATACAGAAGAAGATTGATACAAAAGCTTTTATTTATGTAATGTTCAGAAACTGCATTAAACTTGAAAGAAATATGTTTATGACATGAAAAGAAAATAATGTAAATGAACAAAATATTGATGAAAGAAAAGAATGTTGATGAAAGAAAAGAATGTTGAGAAAAGAAAAAAATATTGATGAAAGAAAAGAATGTTAATGAAAGAAAAGAATGTTAATGAAGAAAAAGAGTGTTAAATCATATCTGAGTCAAATCTTGACTAAATCATTGACTAGCTTTAATCATTATGCAAAGTACTCACTAACATACATTGAAAATTAATTAAAGCTTCAGTCTTATCAATCTTGATACATTCATAACAAATCATGCACTTCTTGTAGTAATTTCATATGCATGTTCTTAAAAATTCACAGTAAATCTTTTTTAAATAGAATGTCATCAATGATTTTGCAGTTCTTCAATTTAATAATATGAAATTTGAGCTTGTTGTTGTTCATAACTTATTTATATTTTCTGCAAAGCTCATTTGTTTAATTAATCATATATACTCATTAATAGAAATTTGCTTTTGATTCAATAAATAAAACATCAACTTTATCAAAGATCAGAATAGTTTGAAAGTGATTTTCAAGTCTTTGAGCTGATTCAAAGACATTTGCTAAAAACATTCTGATTAAAGCATCAACTTTAATGTTTATTTTATCTGATTTAAAAATGATCTGAAAGTTAAACTTCAATAGAATGTTCAGATAGTTGACTTGTCATTAACTCAACTGTTTATTTTTCATGAAGATTTTCAAAGTCTGATGATCAATGAACATCTGAATGAGTAATTTAATGCATTTCAATTCAAATCATCAATGTTCAAAGCATTGAATAATGATTAGTAATTTCTTATCATAAATGTGATAATTGATTTCAGCAAGAATCATGCTTTTGCTGTAGAAAATCATTGAATGAAGAATTCTTTCATCATTATACTGAGATAGTATTTCATCTTTTACATAGTTTGAAACATTGATCTTCAGAATAGCTTGTCATTTAAAATTAAAATAATGAAATATTGAGATTGAATTGACTTGTTTCTTTAAATTATCAAAAACTTGAACACAGATTTCATTTCAAACAAAAAATATGTTTTTTCTAGTCAGTTGAATGAATGATTTAACTAGTTTCAAGAAGTTCTTAATGAAATGATGATAAAAGTTAACAAATCTCATGAAGTTTTGAATTTCTTTTAAATTGATTGAAGTGATTCAGCTGACTATGACTGTCACTTTACTGAGATTCATATGAAGATTTAGTTCAGATACAATGATTTTTAAAAAGATAGTTTTTTTTATATTGAATTCATACTTTTGAATATTTATTTGCAGTTCAGCTTTGTGCAGTCAACTCAATACTAGTTTGATGTAATCTTTATATTTCTTTCTCATTTTGCTATAAATGAGAATGTCATTTAGATAAACTTGATAAAAGTTGTTCAGAAAGTTTCATAAAATGTCATTCATATATTTTTAAAAGAAGATTAATTTATTAATCAGTTTAAATGATAACATCTTGTATTTATATGCTTTTAAAGCAGTGATAAAAATGATGTAATTCTCATTATCAAGATGCATTTAAAGTCTGTTGAATGTTGATATGATGTTCAATTTAATTAAATGTTTGCAACTCATTATTTTATTAATGATCTTATTTATCAATGATAAAGAATATTTATTTCTTTTGAAAATGATATTTAACTTTCAATAATTTACACAGAATCAAAGATCTTTATTTGCTTTAAGAGTGAATAAAACAGAAAAGAAATAGAAAGTTTGATTAAAAGTAATGAATTTCTTTAACAGATTCTTGTTCAAATACTTTTTTACTTTCAGAAGTTTAACAAAGAACATTTGATATGCTTAATAGTGAAAGAATGTTGAATCATTGATGAGTTCAATTTTATGATCATAGAAGCAATCAAAAAGTAGTTTATTTGATTAAGTTCAATCAAAAACATCTAGAAACTCATGATATTTTGATGACAGCTTTGCTTTAATATCTTTCAAATTCTAAGTCATTTCATTGATTAAAGAAATGTTTAAAGCATTCAAATTGTACTGATTATTGTACGTAATTTCTTTATTGATGTTCATCATGAATAAAGTAAAGACTTCAATCTTGTTCTTTTTTGAACAATTCAACAATGTTTTAAATGAAGTAATGTTTATGCTTTGAATTAAGAATAACTCTTTCTGAGCAGTGATTAAAACTGATCATTTGAGCATCATAAAGATTTTAGTCTGAGTGATTGAAAAGAACAAAGATGATTGCAATCAACTTAAGTGCTTTGAATTGAGAGAAATTGAAAAAACAGAAATAGAAGTATTCAATTGATTTGAAAAAACAATGATGTTGTATTACATATTCAATAATATTTTGTTTTTATTCATTTAAAACTTACTTAATATGACTTTATGATGATTGATATCAACTATTAACATTGATACAGTCAATTTCTTATGACTTTTAATGATGAGATTAAATAAAATTTTATGAGTGATGATTTTCTTAAATATTTTCTCATCATAATCTTTTATTAACTTCTCTTTTGTCAGTAATATAAATTGAATTCTCAGTTTCTTGCATACTTTATTGACTAGATTAAAATGTATGATCATGTAAATGATTGAATCACTGTTTATTAAAGAACAAAGACTGAAAGATTAATTCTGAGAGATGAAATGAGCATCAATTAGAAACAACTTTTCAAAGTAATTTTCTTTTAATAGAATTTCATCTAGTTTGCACAAAGATATAATCTTTATCTTTTTAATGACTTTTAAAGAAATGATTAGTTTTTTGAATTGAAATTCGAATTAAAATCAAAGCAATCATATTCATTGTTCACTGCATTAATTTTAGTATATCAATTCAAACACTCTTTTAAGCTATGATCTGATTTATGATATATAAAACAGATTTCAACTAGAACATCTGCTTTCTTAATGTTAGTTAAAATCACGTCATATAACTTTAATTGATTAAACTTTAAATAATCAATTGATTAAGTGATAACAATCATTTTATCATATGAAAGATAGTTTTTGAAAGATCATTAATACATTTAAGCTTGTTCTTAATCTTTTGAATGACTTGCTGATCATTATTCAAATGAATTAAATAAAAATGAATTTCTTTTAAAAAATCAGATTGAACTAGTTAATTTACTTAAATAAATCAAAGATGAAAATTTATTTTATCTTTCAGATCAACAATCAGTTACTTTTCATGATAGTTTAAATAGAAAAATAAACGTTGAAACTAAGTATAAAATTCATAAAATTTCTTGAATTCTTGAATTAAATTGTAGTATTCTTTATGAAAGTTGACTTTCTTATTTGAATCATTAAATAACTGAGCTAGCTCTTTCAAAAAATCTTTGATGATTTTATAAAGATTGACATAGTTATGTTTGCATCTAGTCTGAGTGATCTCAGCTGCATCATTGAATAATCTAGAATGTATATAGCTCAATTTGACTCATTCATTAGAAAAGAGATCAACATTGATCTTTAGTTTATTCTGAATTTTTTTGTATCAATTCTCTTAAATAGAATTCTTTTCATCAGTAAACAGCGAAGAATCAGATATTTTTTAAGATTTAAAATGCTCAGAGTAAATGAAATCAGAAGAAGTATTTTCTTTAGCTTAAAGTCTTATTTTTAACTCTTTGATTTCATCTTCTTGTTGTTTATTTAACTTGTAGAGTTGATTTATTTCTTCATCAAGAGCTAGACTGCAAGTCTTTTAAATTTCATAAAATATGAAGAGTATTATTGTTTCAGTGAATAATTCATCGTTTTCATGAATGAATGATGCAGCACTTGATGATTTCAATGAATTAACATCAAAGATTTAAGAGAAACGATTTTGAAATTCTTCAGAATGCTCTTCAGTAAATGAATAATTAAACATGATGAGATTTATTTAAAAAGAAAGTTGAATAAATGATGATGCTTAATGATTAAAGAAGAAAGATGTATGAGATGATGTTTAATCTTCAATAAAAAAGATGAGATTTGTTTGTTTCTTTAACAAACAACGAAGATTTTTTATTGTTGAATTTATTGATTGATTTGATTCTTGAGCAATTCACGAAGATTTTTTATCATGATTCTTGTAATTAAGTGAACTTTACATACTTAATGAGTGATAAGTAGTTTAGCAATTCAAACAGTTTTATCGTTGATTTTATTCAATTCTTTAATGTTGTTCTGTTTTTTAATTGTCATTGATCATCAAATAAATGAATTTCTTTAAACTTGTTCTGTTTAAATGAGTATGTTGAATGAGTAATGAAATCAATATCATGTGATTAACAAATTCTTAATATAATGTCAGAATCATGTTTAAATGATACAATCAATAAAGATCAGAATTAATAATGCTTGATCTTTAGAAATAATTATAACTGAATATTAAGAATATAGAAGAAGATTGATACAAGAACTTTTATTTATATAATGTTTAAAAACTGTGTTAAACTTGAAAAATATATGTTTGTGACATGAAAAGAAAATGATGTAAATGAATAAAATGTTGATGAAAGAAAAGAATGTTGAGAAAGAAAAAAGATGTTGAGTCATATCTGAGTCAAATCTGAGTCAGATCTTGACTAGATCATTAACTAACTTTAATCATTACACAGAGTACTTGTTAGCATGCATTACAAATTGATTAAAGCTTCAATCTTGTTCAGTCTTATTGATCTTGATATGCTTATAACAAAAAGTCAACTTGACTCAGCTAATAATCAGCTAACAACTGACTAATCAGCTAAATTTCAGCTAAATTCAACTAACTCAACTAATTCAGTTAATTCAGCTAAAATATTTATTTACTCATTCATTTACTCGTTCATTTACTTGCTCATTTACTCGTTTATTTACTTGCTCATTTACTCATTCATTTACTTACTTATTTACTCACTCATTTACTTGCTCATTTACTTGCTCATTTACTCACTCATTTACTCGCTCATTTAATCATCATTCTACATACTCATCATTCTACTCATCACTTTACATGCTCATCATTCTACTCATCACTTTACATGCTCATCATTCTACTCATCATTCTACATGCTCATCACTTTACTCACTCATCTACTCACTTATTTACTTGCTCATTTACTCACTCATTTACTTACTTCATTTACTCACTTTATTAATTTTTCTATCAAACACTATATTAAATTCTTTATTAAACGCTTTATTTAATGCGTCAATTGAATGCATAAAACACATCAAATAATCTTCAAACAATGCTTTCTACATGACTTTCTATTTACTCATCACTCAGTTATTTACTCAATAATCTTTGCTTTAAGTTTTATAAAGTTGATGTTAAAGAGTTTAAAGTTTTCATCTTTTTTCTTTCTTCATAGTTTCTACTTTCTAGAACAACAACAATTAAAATATCAACATGTTCAACTATTAATTCAGCTATCAACTCAGCTACAGCTCAGCTATTAACTCAGCTATTTACTCATTCATTTACTAGTCAGTCTACTTACTTTAAAACATGCTTCAAAACATGCTTCAAAATATGCGTCAATTAAGTGCATAACATAAGTTAAACAATGTTTCAAACAATGCTTTCTACTAAGCTTTTCACTGAGTTATTTACTGAGCTATTTATTGAGATATTTAATGAGCTATCAACTGATCTTTCTATTAATTTTTCTACTGATCTTTAAATTGAGCTTTTTACTGATTTTTCTACTGATCTTTCAATTGAGCTATTGACTGAGCTTTTTACTGAGCTTTCTATCAAATGCTTTATCAAACACTTTACATGCTTCAAAATACACATCAATCAAGTGCATAACATGAATTAAACAATGCTTTAAATAATGCTTTTTATATGACTTTCTACATGACTTTTTATTAAACTTTGAATTACTTTACAATCAAGAATCAAATTTGATTTCTATTGAGCATTAAATATGACTTTATCATACACTTTACATGACTCTTTATTGAACATTCTACATGACTTTCTATCAAACATTTTACATGACTTTTTATTGAACATTCTACATGACTTTCTATTGAACATTCTACATGACTCTTTATCAAAAAGTCTTCATGATTTCTTTCATGATTTTCTTCATGACTCTCTATCTCATTAGTTTACTTATTAACTTTCTCATTGACTTTTTCATTGACTTTTTCAGCGCATATATTAAACTGTGTAAATAGCTATTATTTAGTTAGTCAAATTAATCATTAATTAATCTATTATACAAGCGCAATAATTATTCAATTATTAATTCAATATTTGATTGCTAATAAACAAAATGCGCAAATGTTGAAGAAGTTAACAAAAGAGATAAAATTGATATTAGCTGAGCACACAGCTAAGTCAGCTAATTTCAATCGTTAGCTGACATATGAGATTAACAGCTAACTCAGAAAAAGTTGACAAAAATCAGCTAATATCGACTTTTTTCGCCTTATGATTTTGTCGATGAAGATTAGCTGCAGATAGTATCGAGTTTAGCGTATTAAAAAGAGCACTAATATAATTCATCATAATTAGCGTGCGCGAAAACTCAGTGTGCGCGAAAAACCTCATGCATACGAGTACTATTTCTTTTCTTGTGTTCGAATGAATCGCATTAGCATAAACATCAACTTGAAGATCTTGATATCAAACTTTCATGTTTTGACTACTGTTATTTCTGTAGTTAGTAATCTTCGCTTCGAGCTGTAGATACTTTGCCTTCACTCGACGAGAGTAGAGATATTGGTTTCAGCTAATCATCACAAAGAAGACTTCGCGCCTGTAGTGTTTGAAGCGCTTCATACATGAAACATCATAAGCTAGACATGATCGATCACAGCTCTGCCAATTTGATTCTTCGTCGACCTCTGCGAACTGATCATTTTCAGAGACACTGACAAATCTGTCGTCTTCTGCTTCCTTCTCGCAGAAACCTTCTTGATGTTTACTCACTTCATATCACACGCTATGAGTACAGCTACGCAGGTAATGATGAGAGCGAAAATCATGATCTCTGAGATGACTTTCGCATAGATCTCTCGAAGACTCTTCAGTATCGTCGACGTCTTTGTGACTGATAGAAGATTGAGAGGCTCTGCTTTAACAATCGTCTGAGAGAACACTGAATTGGTATATCTGAAAATCTGTGCGGAAAGGTCGTTGACAAGAAGGTTTGCTTCAATCGAGACGGAAATTGCACTTTTCAAATACTTTAAAATTTGATGTTCAAAGAGTCGATGATGAGGGGAAGATAAGAAACTCACCCTTCCAGTAAGGTAAAGAAGGTTGCGATGGCTGGAAATTTGAGTAAGTTGGCGCCTTGACATATCGCGACCTGCTTTCAAGGAGTACTCACCATTGCCTATGAAGACGTCGCTTTCACTGCAGAGGCCCGTGTCAGAGTTCACGAGCCAGTCAAGGTGAGTATATTACTTCTCTAGGACCGCTTGAATGGCTATGTAAGGAGTGTTCTCCCCCATACCAGTGCCCCATCCAGCCAACACCATAAAGACAGCCCATAAAATCGTTCTCGTGTCCAGACTCAAAGTGATAAGCAGACCTGTTCCCACAGCACTAATCAATTGCCCAACCAAGATGAACGAGATCTGCGATATTCCAATGTCAACCCGTACCCAAGATACATAGACTTGCTTAACCTACATAATGCCCAGTTTTCATTATCACTGCACTTGTAATAATCGAGGCGATCATCTGAGGTAGGGCCAGCGCCAGAAATTGGACTCCGCTTCGTATGGCCGAAGAACCTTGAACGGCTTGGAAGTGAAATGGAAGATAATATAATTTCTGTAGTGTGGATTAAGCTTCTGACCATACAGGAAAACTGGCAGGATGAAAGTCTTACCACATAACTCGACGAGCTGCTCAAAGCAAGGAATAGTGATTCAGATAGAAATGTACGATCTCGGAGAATCCGAACTGGAATAGTAGCTCTCTCACCGAGCCTCCATTGCACAAACCCGAATGCGATAGATAGGATAGAAAAGCCAGCAAGCAACCCAATGATTTTGGCAGAATTCCAGGGCCACAAGGTTCCACCTTGTTGCAACACAAGCAGAAGGCAACATACAGCTCCAAGTAACAGAACAATTCCCATGGGATCGAGGGAATGTAGCTTGTTTCGTAAAGACTTTGGTATTCGTCCATCGGTCTTTTCCAGTTTAAGAGAACAAAAAATTAATATCAAAACTGCGGCTCCCAAGGGGCGTTTCTGCGGTTCCTTAGCGGATTGTCTGGAAATACCGAAAATTGTGGCTCTCACATCCAGAAGCACCACCTCCAGCCAATGTGATCGGCCAAAGCTCCACCGAGAATAGGACCTCCACAGGCACTGATCCCAAAGACACTGACCACGAGACCAATGTACAGTGGTCTCTCTTCCAAAGGCGCAATATATGTGACTATAGCAAGCGCGCCTTGTAGGAGACCGGCTGCTCCTATGCCCGCAATCGCTCGGCCAGTAATGAAAATTGGAGAAGATCGCGCAGCAGCACAGATGGTTGATCCCACTACATAGAGTTCAGCCCATAGCCAAGTATTCTCAAATAGCTTATCGCCTTGAAGAGGGCAACAAAAAGCAAGTTAGAAGATATTCATTCTCACCTTCGAAAACCACAACTGCTGCTGTGTATGCCAATTTTGGATCGAACTCCTTGAAAATATGCCCTGTGATAGGCTGAAAGGCGGTCAAGGTAGTGAAATAAGCTGAGCCGTACCATCCGACGTCGTTCAAGGCTCTACAGTCTGTCGATATCCTCGGAATCGCTACGGATATGATTATAGTATCAATAGCCACTAAAAAAGACCCAAGGACCAAAGAAAGAAGTATGAATATCAATCTCCTTTTGGTTGGATATTGACTGCGAGACCTAGCGGTGGCTGGTATCGAAGTGCGGATGCTGTAGAAATCTCTCCTTCCGTCAGACTTCTCCATCACTCAGCGAAGCATGAGTGCTAGAGAGCTACGGGCTTATTGACATACAAGACGTAAAAGATTTCTGAGCGCCTCGCTTATATCGAGAAGCTTTGGCATAGATCTCGGTGCTATGAGTCCTAAAGCTACATGATCCAGAGCAAAGTTTAATACATGTGCCAGCTGATCTAAGCCGCTTGGGATATGGTTCCGCTTTTTTACAGAAGGAAGCCAGTAGATACAACATGATTGTGACGGATCAAAGCGCCGATGCGAGGCAATAGTCCAGATCACGAACAGTTCCAGAGACGTGGCAGCAGGGGAAAGGCAAAGCACTTCTTAGCGGACCTACAGGCTTTGTAAGGTAGGGCTAGAACCATGTAAAATTGGCCGAAACCTTCAAGAAGCCTGTTTTACCAAACAATTGTCGGCAGATACGGTGAAAGCCATCAGAGCCTGCCACCTAACTGCATCATCTGCAGCGCTCCATCCAGTGATTCCCTTCTTTGCTTGGGGAGGCTGAGGCGCTGTGATATCCAATGGGAGACCAAGGATTCCATCGAAACCAGGTCACGCCTTGGAGTCCCACGCTTTAGGACAGAGGATGTTTTTGGTTGGCGGGCCGGGCCACAACGTTGCTTTGAAGGATTATCCGTGCCCCACCCTAAGCTCATTAAACGAAGGATGAGCTTAGGGTGAGGCACGGATACTATGAAGGATGCAGGAAGGCTCGTATCGGATCCTTCGAAACAAATTTGGCGCTATTGTATTTTACAACCTCGTTTTCCGCTAAACGCCTTCTTTACAAGGCGTTATCCTCGATTGACTGACTAATAAGCGCACTAAAGCTAATTAGCTACAAGATCTCCACTCAGAGAGCCTTTTTCACGTTGCCGCATAACTCCAGACACGAAGGATGATGATGCTGGAGCTGAAGCTGGAGCTGGAGCTGGCAACCCTTCGGAGGTGATGATCCCATACCACCTAATCCACACCACATGGAGAGACAGACCGATCTCTCTACCGTCCATGGTGATCATGCTGGCAATGCATCCGCACAGTCTTGGATGTTCTAGAGCCAGAACACATCCTTGTCGTCCTTGACTTGAGACTCATTAGTGATACTCCGAAGGTTGCAGCTTTCAGTTAAAGCTATACCACCCAGCCAAATGGAGTTCGCTCCGTCTCCGCTTTCTCCTTTAGGCTGGTCGGTCATGTGAGGTGTCATGGGCCGGTGAAGTCGTTGCCTGCTTTCTTAACAGCCGTCAAGCCAAGAACGAGGATGCGGAATCACTATCGTCTCCCCGCCCTTTGCCTCCTGCGATGATGGGGCAAAGGGATTCCTGGGCATTGTTTTATAGTTCCCATGGAGTAAGTGAAAAGAACCACCTCATCCTAGTCCTCTTTTCAACATTGACGATTTTGTCTCCCATTTATTCTTGTGTGATATCTGATCGCCCTTCGCCATCATCTTTACAAGCTTTTCTGCCAGCCTCCGCATTACTTTCCGCCGTCTTTTCAGTCTGGGCCGTCTCCATCTGAAATCATGAACGAAGTTATTTTTCAAGGTCAGAACTCCTCAGGATACTGGGAGCAACGACAAGTGTTTCCTTACCGATCCTACGACTCTCCAATGCCTGTCAATGGTCCTAGTTGTTGGAGAAAAGCTTTACCGCTTTGGGCATACTGGCGTTGGGAGTTCGTCTGCCTGCTTGCGCTTGGTTTTTTGTTTTGCTTAACATATTGTGTTACCTCATGGAAATCAGAGGTTGCCATTTCAAATGGAAAACGTGGAGTGCAGCCAGCGTTATTACCCTACTATATTCCTCTAGTAGGGCATGCAATCTCCTACCTATCCAACTCTGCTCTATTGGCCTCACGCATCACGTAAGTATTAGCCCTCTAATTCCGATACCTAGCGAACCTTACTTTGACTCTGACCTTGAGGCACTCGAAACAGTAGACGGTTCGGAAATTCCAGTATTGTTCGCCTACACTTCTTCTGGAAAGAAATCTATTTCGTCTCGGGCTCTGACAATCTCAATTCTATTTGGAAAAACACCAAAGGCCTGACCTCAAGGAATGGCATTATGATTGCTCTCTTCAATATGTTCGACACGCCCAGAAAAGACATGGAGTTCTTCAACCTAGACAACTCCGGTCTCACCCATGACGCGCATCCTGACAGCAAAGTGTTGCCAGAGAATCGTGTCTTTCACCTCATGCATAAAGCAACTGTGGACTGCCTCTCCGGTCCTCATCTCGTATCCTCTGCGACCAACTTTCAGATAGCGCTGAGGCGACGCATTGATGATGTCCCTGTCGGTGATGGCTGGACTGAGATGCTGGATCTTTACGGCTTCCTAGAACCTCTGATATCCCATGCTACGCTCGAGGCAATGTGTGGGGCAAGCTTTCTAGCCATAAATCCAGGCTTTGTCCAAGACTTTTGGAGCTTCAATCAAAGCATGCCGAGATTGCTACAAGGCTGGCCACGATGGCTGATTCCTGCAACGTATAAGGCCCGTGACAGATGCCTTGAGAGCATGAAAATATTCCGCAAATTGAGCGACGACTCAGCAGGAAAAGCGTCGACGGTCACAAAGTTCTCTGGAAACCACATGATGCGAGCGAGATGGGAGTACTTCTCAAAAATGGGAGGAATGAGTGAAGAAGGGATCGCAAGCTCAGATCTGGGCATCCTTTGGGGGTAGGTGATGCTTTCATTTTACTGTCTAAGGCAATCGGTCGCCGTTTTGTATTGAAGCTGACCTCGTGGTTCTTGGATTCCAGTATGAATTCGAATTCGATGCCGTCGACCTTCTGGTATTTTTACGACGTTCTTCGCAACGCCGAAATCTTTAAGCGAGTACTTCCGGAAATTAACGCATGCATTTCCAACTCCTCGACAGTAGAACGTCCTGTTTTCGACGTTACTAAACTCTGCAGTCGGCCTTTGCTGCAATCTATCTATGCTGAAACACTTCGCATGCGGATTGCGGTATACATCATCCGGAGGGCGGAATTTCAGGAGACCCATTGTCAAAATTATATTTTGCCCAGGAACAAAATGGTGGTGATCTCTAGCCATACAGCGCACATGGACAAGCAGAACTGGAGCAACGGACCTGGAAAGTCTCACCCACCTGAGGAGTTCTGGGCAGATCGATTCTTAGTCGATCCAAAGGAATTAGAAGCCTCTTCTGTTGGCCCGACTGATGTCCTACCTAGCGTAGACAAAAGCGAAAGAGGAGCAAAGTTCTCACTCAACGGACTAGCAGGAGCGTGGATTCCCTTTGGAGGAGGTATCCACCAGTGTCCTGGGCGCCACTGGGTGAAATTATAGATGATTCTGAGCTTTGCGATGGTATGCATGGCCTTCGACATCGAGCTCGAGGAGAAAGAATCAATGCTGGAGCCTGGTATGAGTAAGTTTGGACTTGGCGCGTTGCCGCCAAAGACAAAGGTTGCATTCAGAATTAGAAGAAGGGCAGCCTAATCGCCAAAAGGACTCAGGACTAAAATCAACCCAACACCCGTGATACCTGGCGTGGTGTGGTTTTGGCAGACTCGAATTAGCTGGTTATTGTGCAGCTCGGAGGATGTATCTTATGCGAGACCTGTTGCGTTTCGCAGACTTTCTGGGGGCACAGGGGCATCGAGATTGTAAATCTTTTTTTATCGTCCAATCAATTATGCTTGCGTTTTCCAACGCTTTTCATGGTTCGCGTGAACTGCCGAAATAGTACGGGCTGATAATCTGCAAACTCTTGCTGGATCCACCTTTTCCGCATTCCTACAGACGCGTAGATGGGAAAGTATGCAAGGGTTATTAGTTGGATTCTCCTCTGAGTGAAGGTGCCACTAACATCCGTTTTGTGCCACGCCAGCAAGTTGCCCTGGAGCATGGGGCGGCCCAACGACTGAGTTATTAAGTACAATCAATGGTAAAGTCTGCTTCTGATTAATCCTTGCTTCAAATGCGTGTTTCGCCACAAGTCCAAAGACAGTATGTGCATGCTGTCAGACTTTGCCGCTCGCTGGCGGAGAAGAATATCTTGATGGAGTCTAGGTATATTCAGCTAGCCCGCGAAGATTGCAATGAATTTACAAATGCCGGTTTGAAAAACAGGGTATCTACAGTATCACCAACAATTGGGTTTTCGCAGCCTTATGCAGCCATCACACCCTTTTTGGGTCTCAAACGCTAGGTCCAGGCATACTCGAGGCAGAGTTCAGACTTAAGCCTGGCCACAAGAAGTGAATCGGCGCCTACAGGCAAGAGTTCTTCATAAGTACCTCTGCCCGTGATCCGTATTTCTCCTTCTTAATTAATCCAAAATTGTTCTCTTGAGGATACTACTTTTCGATCATTCGATTTGCTTTCAACATGCATATTTATTCAGGTCGCGTATCTCGTCTTCAGTTCCAGGTCTACTCTTCTCCACCAGCGTTGTTGTGACAAACGAGTAACTTGTAATAGGTTTTTTTTGGAGTCTTCTATGGAGTCGCTATGATTGCCGCCGCTACACGTGTGACGCTTCAGGTGCGGATTCATCGGATTTTACGACTCGACGACATCTTCCTTCTATTCGCATGTGTCTGTCAGACTGGCGGAACAATATTCGTATTCTTAAAGACAGAGACCCTCTATTTCAATGAAGAAATAGGATTAAACCCTGAGCGTTTGACGATGCCAACAGACATCGTAGGCCTGATCAATTCTTATAAGAATCTATACTATGCCTATCCAACACTGGCTTGGACTACGATATTCTTTGTTAAGTTCGCCTACATTGCCTTCTTCAGACATTTGGTAGCACGATTGAAAGGCCTTACTCTTTACTGGAAAGTCTTGACGGCCATAACAATAATTTCATATCCAATCTGCGTCCTCACGATATACGTTGTTTGCCCGAAACGAGGGCTTGAGGCTCGTATGTTTGTCGTAATTTACTTCGTCCTTGCTTTTGCTGACGTTAACACCACAGTGGTATGTGGCCAGCCCTCGTATTTGCAGAAGTCGCTGGCCGTTGCTATACTCGACATAGTCTTGGATGTAGCAACATATATCATGAGTTTGCAGCACCTTACTCCTCTCGAAATATAGGGGGCTAACTCGTTCTAAGTCATCGTCATTCCCATCTGGCTACTCTGGAAAGTCAAGATCAAAACTCGCCAGAAGCTCGCCCTCGGTGTCTTTCTCTGCTTAAATATTTTTATGGCAATAACCGCCTGTGTGCGAGTTTCAGGCCTCAAGATCCGTAACTCTTTTGATGAAGTCTGGTTATTTCTTTGGCAGCATATAGAAGCTTGCGTCGCCATCACCATGATCTCGCTCACTGGTTTCCGCTCCGTCTTCATCGCGGATCGAACTCAGGCAAGAAACAACAATGCGAAACCTAGGTATTCGTCGACATTTAAAAAACTACGGAGTCGCAAGACACCTAAGAGCGACGATTACGACATGGAACAACGACTTCCGGCCATTCCTTCGGCGACCTTGTCGGGCATGCGGACCTTTATCCAAGGCGGCAAAGAGTCGTCCCCGTTTACTCTAAAATCCAAAGACAATATTTCTGGAGATTGGAATAGATTGAAAGATGTGGACCACATTCAGGTCTCTCACACCTTGAGTCAGTCTGCTCTGGAACGTGGCGCATAAGCAAAGGCTTATACAGCTTTCAGTCCATGGCGACAGTCCAGCCGAGTTGGCTTATTCTCGGCTAAGTGTGATATCATGAGAGAGGCGAATGTTGATAAGAGAGTGGCACGAGAAGGATTGATGTGGTGAAGCTTTAACAGTGTTTGGTGGTGTCCACACTTACTAGCGGCGATGATTTCCAATCCTTCTATGCTCGTGCACGAATCATAGAGCATGTTACAAGGGGCCGTCAATATTAGACCTATCGAGGAAAAGTTTACCTTCGGGACTACTCGTTAATGTAATGTGGAGGTCATGTTTCGCGCTAGACAAATACGCGGGGTTTCCGCGCACACTGGGTTTCCGCGCACTACCTTATAACTATGACTAAATATATTAGTGCCTTTCTTAGCACGCTAAACCCGATACTATCTGTAACCAACCTTTCTAGGTTAGAGTGCGCGGAAACCCCGTGCATACGAGTACATGTAATTAATAAAACTGCTAGAGAACATTCAAGCGGGCCAAGACCACGGAGCAAGACTTCCAATTTGATCCTTCAACAGCAGCTCGAAGGATTTCCAATTTATGCAAGTAGGTCTTCCATGCCTTATGTGATTCGATCGCCTGCGCGCACATGGCCAATTACCTTAAAGCTGCATGTGGCACGCTTGAAACACATTTTAGGCAGAAGCTGTCTCATGCAAGTAAGTGGCTGCGTTACAAAAACGCTCGGGTGACACAAGCGCCCAACTCCAACCCCCGGAAACCAACGATCTCACACCACGGGGAAATAAACCGAAAAACTACTCATCATTGCTGGCTTTCATGAGAATCGAACCATTACTGTTTCCCCTTCGCAAACCTTGAGTCAAAAACGATGGCATCATTCATGCTTGATCACCTGTCTTCGGTTGGATACTACACCTTGCCGTCGATTTTCGCTGTTTCCGTGTTGATATTTTTGTACAAGCTCTACCTTGTACGGAGCCAAAGTCTCGAGCTGAAACGGCATGGCTTGGTAAATGCGTACTGTCTTCCAAATAGGGGTCATCGAGCTGATCAGATTAAGGCTATGCCACCAGTCCATCCCATCCTTGGCCATCTGCTATTCTGCTACAAAGTCATGTCCAAGCTGCCCAAGGATGTACACCCGCATTATCTACCAGATCAGATCAGACGTGCCATACCTGAGTTAGGACCAATATACTATCTAGACACCTGGCCGTTTACCACGCCCATGCTTGTTGTTGCTTCGCCTGACGCCTTACATCAGATAACACAAGCGCATGTGCTTCCAAAATTTCCAGCCATCCGCAGTTTCTTACATCCCTTGGCAAATGGCCCGGAAATCGTTTCGATGGACGGACAACAATGGAAGACCTGGAGGAATATCTTCAACCCGGGTTTCAGCGTAAGTCATCTCATGACTTTGGTACCGGATATTGTCCAGGAAACAACCACTTTCTGTCAGATTCTCAATGAGTATGCGAAGGAGCAGACTCTATTTACAATGAAGAGTTTAACGGATAATTTGGCAATGGATGTTATCGGCAAAATCGTTCTGTAAGTGTTGATACCAGACGATTTTTGCTACTCGTTGCTTATATCTGCATCAACAGAGATGCAGATCTCAACGCACAGCGTACAAAGAATCCAATGGTCATTGCCCTGCGAAGGCAGATGAGTTGGCTTACTTTTGGGAACGAAGGTATGATTGGCTGGTCCTGGATTTTCGATCTTTGCTCATCGGTAGAACAGGCTTTCCAATGCAAAGATACAACCCAGCTCGGCCTTTTATCAATGCGTACAATACCTATCAAATGGATAAATACCTGTCTCCGAAGGTGGATGCTCGGTTTCAAATTCACCAAGATCGAAATCGGGACCTGAAGAGAAGTAAATCCGTGATAGATCTTGCCTTGACCGCATATTTTTTAGACAGCGGCCACGAAATTTCAAACCCTGGTCTCGATCCCAGGTTCAAATCCCTCTTAATGAGCCAAGTTAAGCTCTTTCTCTTCTCGGGACACGATACGACCAGTAGTACCATCTGCTACATCTTCTACGTTCTCTCAGTCTACCCCTCAGTTCTCCAACGTCTCCGCGCCGAGCACGATTCAGTCTTCGGCTCTGACGTCTCTAAAACAGCAAGCCTGATAGCTTGTGATTCTCATCTCCTCAATCAACTCCCATACACAGTCGCCGTGATCAAGGAAACTATGCGACTTTTCCCTGCCGCATCTACCACTCGCTCCGGTGAGCCGGGGTTTACAATCAAAGACCCCGATCGTGGTCGGGAATATCCGACCTTCGGATACCTTGTCTGGCTGATCCCACACGCCGTCCAGCGTGATCCCGAGTACTGGCCACAGCCTGATCGCTTCCTTCCAGAACGTTGGCTCGTCTCACCTGGAGATATCCTGCATCCTAAGAAAGGGACACTGCGACCTTTCGAACACGGTCCGCGGAGTTGCATTGGGAAGGAAATGTCAATGATCGAGATGAAGATTGTACTAGCTCTAACGTCAAGAGAATTCGAAATAAAGACGGTTTATGATGAAGTAGACCGAGATTCGAGTACCGGTATAAGGACGGTAGACGGCGAAAGAGCGTATCAGGTTCAGCATGGACAGCCAAGTGGAAATCTCCCTTGCAGAGTCACGCGGATTGTTGAATGATTGGGATGACTCCAAGTTCAATGTTCTACCAGTTCAAGAGACGAACAGCGCCATTGGCTCTTAAAAATCACGAACTATACAGAAGTCTGCACTAGGCAAGGCCGCAGAACAAGATATCTAGTAAGGTGCGTAATATAACCTGCTCACGGGTCTCTCGGCAAGCTCAAGCACTTGCATCAGGATGATGACAATTGGATACGCGTGAAGCATGAGCAAAAGAGATCTCGTCGTCAGCAAATATATTGAGACTACAACAATCTGCATTCGCAACATGTTAGAGAAGCATATGCCTACTGTTGTGAGATTTCTCGTCTTAGGGAACCGAGAGAAGAGTCTGGGTGGGGAAAGGTTGTTCAGAGTAAACTAGACCATTAGGAAAAAGCCTCACAGCAAATGTGAGGACGTCGGAAACCTTCGGTTGTCTAAGACTTCCGGATGTGTGTCACTGCATCGATAGCCTTGATTAAAAAAAATTCAATGTCACATCTTCGTTGCACTCGTTGAAAACCCGTCAGCTGTTCTACTATACACTGACTCGTTTTCAGTGCGGACTAAACATTGCATAAGCGTTCCGATGACTTGCAGAGCTATTCAAATGCAATGTTCAGTCCGCACTTTGCACACTCTGTAGACTGTAGCTGTTCAACTATCTTTACAGACGGATCTTTGGAAAGGGCTACCTTATGCTTACGTAAACATCTACGTCATCGCCTCGATTATCTTCGGGCTTGAGCAATACTTCGTAAGACCTTCTAATCTGTCTCGTCATGAAGTAAACACAATAGAGCCTACAAAAGCTTTCCTCAGATACATCCTTACGAATTTCATCATGGACAAAGTGAAGAAAATGGGAAAGGAAGGTTGGCACCCTGAACCAAAAGAAGGCTGGCGGCGCGAATTCAAGGGCATAAATAAAGTGGTTCGTCAAGTTCAAGATCGCAGCAGCATAACACAATGTGTTGTACTCACTGTTCCTCGGTGTGTAGGCGGGACTAGTAGGTAAAGGCAAAGAAACGCACAGCACCAAGGCTCTAGAGCACCAATCACGCCCTCTCACCTCATTGAAGGATCCAGACGCCTTTGGACCGCCACCAAAGAACCTGGCATACAATGGCGGAGCTGCATCTCCCCACACTACTACACCCGATCGAAGGGGACTCGGCGCGCCTTTGGCTTCTCAAGAGATCCAAGGTACGAATGAGTATCAAAGAGAGGAACAAGCTGCAGAAGAATTCGAGCAGAGGGCGGCCCCCCAACCTGTCCCATACAGAGCGGATACCACTGGTCTCTCCACCAGCAATCTACCGAAACCACCGGTACGACACCTTCGATTTGAAAGCCAACCCGGCGGATCGCCTGCAAGCCCAAGCAGCAAGCCAAAACCGGCACTTCCTCCTAGGCTACCCCCTCGTCAGAATTCAGCTTCCGCTCAAGGACGTGCGCCTTCATCTCCCGCACGTGGCATCTTTAACCAAGACCAAAACCAGAATGGCTATATCAATCAAGGATCTTTGAACAGGCTTGGATCAGCAGGCGTCTCGGTGCCTGGCTTCGGTATTGGGGGAGGGTCCCAAGAACCGAATCCATGGAAAAATCAAGAAGGCTCGAACAGCAGTATCTGTAACGCCCAAGGACCCCAATTGAGCGAGCTTCAATCAAGATTTTCCAAAATGTCAACCAAGTCACAAAATCTGGACTCACCGGCACAAGGCACCTCTTTTGCACAGAAGCAAGCTGCTTTGAAGACCGCAAGCTCGTTTCGCAACGATCCATACTCAGTCTCGCTGGCTGACGCAAAGGCTACAGCTTCTACAGCAAATAACTTCCGCGAGCGACACGGCGACCAAGTCGCAGCAGGATGGAAAAACGCCAGTTTGTTGAACACAAAGTATGATGTAGCGAACAAAGTCAATGGCAGCGCCGCGAATGGAAGCGTCCCGTCGGGAAACGAGACTGTTCTTGCCCCTGCTAGATTAGACACTCCAACTGCATCGCTCAAGAAGAGAGCACCTCCACCTCCTCCCAAAAAGCCACTTGTTGATGGTAGTCCTACCCCTTCACCGCCGCCTATTCCGTTGTCTAGCAAGCCGAGAGGATGAATTAAAAGCTGAATGTGCCGTTTACACTTTGCTACGGCTCCTAAAGTGTAATTAGCCACTACTTGCCAACATTGAGGTGGCAAACACACATTTTAAACCTGTTGCACCTTTAATTTTTGTGATCTCGCTTAATCCTAGATTCGGCATCGGGCTGGAAGGCTCATGCAGCTGCTACAGTAATTGCAAAGTTCGGCCCGATGCCAAGAACTTTTTCCGGCCCTGGCTCGGCTATTTCAACCCGCCGAGATGGACCTTACGAAAACGCTGTTGAACTTTTTCCCTTTGGTTCCAATGTTCTGTTTCTGATGCATTACTTTTCGATGTCTTCAGTATGTTTCTGATATACCATCTTGTAGCCTTAGCTACGCTTCTCAGTTGTGTACTCGATGTTAACGCGACAAGCTGCAAATGCGTAAGTTGGGCCGATGATTGCTTTGCCACTCCGTCAGCACGAAGATTTAAGTTAATATTCGTCAAGGGTCCGAACGACACCTGTTGGCCGCCAGCTTCGGAATGGAAATCTTTGAACGCATCAGTATCTGGAAAATTAATAGCAGATTCCCAACCAGCAGCGTCATGTTATCCAGGAATTTTACAAGATGCGGCAGCCTGCGGAAATGCGAATGCTCAGTGGGGAAGTCAAAAGTTTCAAACTGAGAGCCCGATTGGTCTAACTTACCCAACTGGTTCTTGTCCAATTGTCCCTTTTGCTGCAGGCGCAAACTTGATCGGCGTTTGCACTATTGGAGATCAGCCGTGGTACACAGTGAATGCGACTGAATATGAAGATGTTGCGAAAGGGATCCTGTTTGCCAGGAAGCATAATATTAGACTGGTCGTTAGAAACACTGGTCATGATTTACTTGGCAGGTAAGGAGCGTCAATCAAACCAACAATCGTTGCGTTGATAATGATAACTTTTAGATCAACAGGTTACGGCAGCTTGCAAGTCTAGATGAAGTATATTCAAAAGGGGATAAGGTTTCATGAGACCTACAAGTCATCAGGCAGTTGTGTGAAGTCTACCTGGAAAGACGCCGCTTTCACAATCGGAGGTGGCTATGTCTGGAACGATGTGCTAGGCGAAGCTGCAAGTAGAAACGTTGTGATCGTCGGTGGCGGCACCTCAGTCCGTCCAACATCTTAGTCCGTGGACCCTCAATGGCTAACGATATCATAGTCCGTAGGCTGCCTCGGCGGCTGGATGCAAGGCGGCGGCCACGGCCCCGCCGTCCATGACTTTGGTCTCGGCGCAGATCAAGTCCTCGAAGCCCGGGTCGTGCTCGCGAACGGAAGAATTGTCACGGCAAATCCCTGCGAGAATTCGGACCTCTTCTTCGCCATCCGTGGCGGAGGCGGTAGTACCTACGGAGTAGTCGTCTCCACGGTCATCAAGGCCTACCCGACCACCAGCGTCGCCGTCCAGCAGCTATCTTTCGCCCCCTTAACCTCCGCTGACATGCCATCATTCATGTCCGCACTCCAAACCATCCACGAAGCCTACCCCGATCTCTCAGACAAAGGCTTCTCCGGCTACGGCTCCTGGTACGTATCGTACTTCATGCCCATAGTCGCAAACTACACCACTGGCTTCACGCACACCATCGCCCTCTTCAGTAAATCCATTAATGACACAAAATCTCTCTTCGCGCCTGTAGCAGCTCAGCTAAAGAATTATAAGACCGATCTCTATATCAGCACGACCTACTCCTCCTTCCCCACATACGCCTCCTATTACTCGACCCTGTCCAACATCTCCATGCCCGCCGGCGCCTACCCCGCTCTCGGCTCCCGTCTCCTGGACCGCAAAGCCCTCACATCCAGCCCCGCAAAGCTAAAATCCACACTCCAAACCCTCGCCGGCAAACCCGGGGAGTTTACCTCCACTAACATCGTCTTTGTCTGTGGCGGCCAGGTCTTCAAAGACGCCAGCGACCCGTATTCAGGCGTCAACCCCGCCTGGCGGAAATCATACGTTCACAACATCGTCGCGCGCGGCTGGGCGCCTGGAACAGATCAGGCGACTATTGATTCGATACGGAAGGATATTACGGAGGTTAAGGTGCAGGCGATGAAGGACCTGGCGCCTGATACGGGGTGTTATATGAATGAGGCGGATAGGTATGATCCGGACTACTTGGAAGATTTCTATGGGGGACATATAGGGAGGCTGGAGGATGTGAAGATGAGATATGATCCAGAGGGCGTGTTTTACTGTCCGACTTGTGTTGGGAGTGAGAGGTGGAAAGCCGACGCGAACGGGAAGCTATGTAAGGTTTGATGGTCTGGCTGTATTGGTTGAGTGGAGGCAGTGGAAGCCTGGGGACAAGTGGGTTGAAGAGGTGGTGTGAAGAATTGCTGGCATGGAAAACATCATTATGATACGTTGGTCGTTGGGATTTCTTGTGGGGTTGTGTGATAGCCCAGCATCGTTTTTGGCTCATCAATCTAATATTTTCACAACAACACTGTTACTAAACCACATCTCTTACGGTTTTTTATCTTCCAGAGTTGATGTCATGTTTAGACTCGGGCCTTGACTTTTCTTGAATCCTCTTTTTCTTTGACTAATTACACAGGGGCTCACAGACAGCCTATAGCACGTTTTAATAGGTTTCTTTATAGACGCTATGATTAATGACCTTCCGTCTTTCCAGTCCGAGAACACTTGCAACACAAAATCGTGTTAACTTTAAGTTAAGAACAGGGCGACAAATCGCTTAGATTGCCTACAACTTCGATGCTGCTGTAAACCACAGAGTTTTCACACAGTTGAATCGAATGCTCAAATTTAATTTAACACGGCTCAACAATAACATCAACGTTGAAAAGAGTAAAGACGCTCAACCTCTCTCAGTACTCTGCCCACACTGTCCACTCATTCACGTGGTCTCAGCATCCGAAAAAAACATTGTGGCACAGCATTTTCTGGCTCGATGTACCCTTACAATCCTTCGCAAGCGACAAGCACGATTGCATGATATCCCAGGCTTGCTCGACTTTGCTATCCCGTTTTATGTTTTTCAATATACATGTAATCGCTAGAGGAAATACACTATCAGGAGCAAGCAGATAATGAAGACAGATACAATTCTTTTACGCCTTGAAGACCACGAAGAAAACAAGAATTCAAGTTTCCATGTCGGGCTAATCGTTAAGAAGTGCATTGACTACATATATCTTCCTCAACTCTCGATGTCGTTACTCTTTCTGTTCTAAAAACTCAAGAATAATGTGCTTCACCGTTTTTTCGGCATGAGAGATGCTTTTCGCTGGAAAGCGAGATATGTTTCTTAGTTCTTTCGATTTGGTCGGAGGAAGAAGCTTGTTAAGATCTATGATGGCGGAGATCAATTGAGGTTTCATGCTGTCGATAGTTCTATTGGCCAAGGCTCTGGTATCGTACTGTACAGCCACAGACTGTCCCGGATTTTTGAGGACTCGAGGACTTGCTTGATGTGGTAAGAATTGTTTTGAAGTACATAACCGGCGTTTTGTTAAAGAAATGAACGCGAATACAGAACTCTCGCGCCAGTAACGAATAATACTGTCAGTAGAGAAATCTAAATAGCTTCAATATGAAGCTTTAATTTAAAAGAGAAAGTGTTGGAAATAGAAAACAGTACTGCTATCTTTGTGATTCGTAATCTTCGCTTCGAGTCTTATAGAGCTGACGTTAGAAGATTCAGAGATTTCATCTTCTTTCTACCTTCGCAGCTTTTTACTGTAGTTCAACTATATACATATACATGCACATAGTATACTTCTTCTGACCCTCACATCTTATCAGCAGTTGCTTCCTAGTTGATGAATGCACGATTGTATTTCAAATACATTCGAAGGTATCTTCAGCTTGCATAGAAACTTCATGATCTACAGATGAAAGTGCAGACATGTCTTGAGACGGCTGATGGCTTGACCTGCCAAAGATATAGTCAGAGCTTAGCATAGATCACACATTTCGCTGCGTCGTCTTCATTCATCATCATTCACATGGTTCATTTCTTGAGCAAGCCATTCAATCAGCCTGTAGGCTTTGTCAAAGTAAGCGACTGAAAGAATACTTCTGATTAATACGTAAGTATCAAACGATTTCTCATGCGTCATTGTCATGCAGTGAATGCGTTCAACTCTTACACGCGTCTATGAATGTGTCACACTGCATGAAGAATATCTGATAGTAAAATGCAAATGTCTAAACGTCTTAAAGTATATCATCACTCGATGAGACTCGTTCATTGCAGCCTCGCTGTGCCTCTTTCAAGCATCGTGGTGCGTTGTCATTTCCTTTTTCTTTCTTTCGCGCGCCGATATCTGTAGGTCAGGTGAGGGAAGTGTAGGCATTTAGATTCCCAAACATGTTCGAGGATTCCGCTCTAGTCTTTGACCTGTATCACAGGCCTCAAACTGCCTTTGATATCATTTGCTTGAAAGCTACATACACACACACACAATTTTAGTTCATTATAGGTTACTTAGAGAGATTCGAGAGCACTTTATCTATATATTAATTCCAGTAATCTGTTAAGTGGTCTGTTCATCGACAACGTGATGAGAAGGTGGGCCTTGTCCTACGACAACACATGTCTCGCTATTCAGTAGCGTTTGCCCTTCTCAAGTACGCCGTCAAGCCAGCCGAAGACAACCTCATTCAAGAATACTGCAGCGCCGACCTGGCAATGCTCCCCTGCCCCATCTGCGGCCACGGATGGGAAATACGTTGCCTGATTTCCAAGCGCCGCCTTTACCTGCTCCGGCTGTCCTTTGAAATTCTGCTCATTCTCCGCGGATCCTACGAAGACTGGAACCTTGATCTTGTTCGTGAGTCCGTCCAGAGTCATTTTTGCTGCAAAATGGAGAAAATCAAAACCAGACCTAATTTTGAAACTCCAGAGTCCCTGCTCGACACCCCACCGTAGCGCTGTAGGCGCTTTACCGCTCGCCAATGCCGAAGTTACCGTTGTATCAAAGGCGGTCTTGTTGCCCGACTTATAGAGCGACAACAGAGCTGGTGGAAGCTGATCTAAGAAGGATTGGCCGGGACTGTATACGCCATCTATCGCCACGACCGCACTAATGCGATGCTCAAAGGCAGCGGCTCGTGCCGCAAGCCACCCCCCAAAAGAGTAGCCGTAGAGAACCACGCGGGACATATCCACTTCTGGTAGCGTTGAGAGATGGTCAACCACAGGCGTGACCACCTTCTCCCATTCGACTATGAATCCCAGGTCTTGGTCACGACGGACTGTCGGCTGGCCTGGCCCTTCATACGTGATGACATTCCAACCGCGCTCCAACGCAGCGAATCCGGTAACATGAAGCATTTCTTCCTGGGAGCCGTCATACCCATTGCCGACGATCAGAGTGGGACGCTTTTTGTGGCTGCCGGGGGGATCTACAGCATAGAAAATTGCCGGGATATCGAAACCGTCTCCCTTCAACGTCACACGCCGGCCGGGAATCGGTAGTAAGGAGAGGGCGGTGTTGAAGCAATTGGTCTGCTGAACCCATAGGTCTTTGATCTCAGGATCCTCCCAATCGCCATGTATGAAGAAATCGGCGGCTCGGTAGTAGTTGGAGGCGGCAAACAGATCGTCGCGCACACTTACCGGATACTCTTTGACATCTACCTTCTCAGCGCGTGACCGGACTCGATCGGCGAGAGCATGAAATGCTGAGCTGAAACTTGAGAAGTTCCCAGGTGCGATCCCGTTGGCTGCGGTGAGAACTTCAGCAATATCTGAGCCGCC